>ERZ1643246.101-NODE-101-length-109642-cov-30.938314_pt1 | contig 109642 bp, 135 predicted proteins | sample MGYA00579265_ERZ1643246 | MGnify/ENA primary metagenome ERZ1643246 (study PRJEB29033, sample SAMEA4952261) | chicken gut metagenome | biome: Broiler Chicken; feature: Gastrointestinal Tract; material: Caecum | place: Ireland | collected 2018 | study: Broiler...
AATAATTTTGCGAATGTTCTATTCCCATAAATACCTCCTTTACAAATTACTATTTGCATTACTTATTATAAAAATAATTGTTATCTTTTAAATAATTTATATTATCTTTAATCCAACTATTATTTGCAACTACTTTATTTATTTTCATTTCAATTTGCATAGATTGTGTTTCAATTACCATTTCATTTTCTAATAGACCATTCTTCATCTTAAAGTTGTTTATTTCATCCCACGAAATTTGTAAATTATCAGCAATATTCCAATCTCCTTGAATAGGGAATAAATTAATTCCATCACTACTAAATCTAAATAAATATGATGTTGATTGTTCAAAAGCTAACACATTTACTATTCCTGTTGGTAAAACCCATTTAATTTTTGACTTTGTATGTCCACATAAAATATTATTATCATAAGTATAGTTGTATTTTTCCAATTCACTTTTTACTTTTTCTAAACTTAACATTTTTACCTCCATAAATTTTTTATTTATTACAAAAATGATTATGTTCTATTAAATAGGCATTATTTTCTTTTACCCATTCATTCATTGCTTTTGACTTTGGAATTTTCATTTCTATCTTTCCTTTATCTAATTGTAATTGAATTTCATCTTCCATAAGTAGACCTTTTTTAAAATTAAAACTTTTTAAATCATTCCAAGCAACAAATGATTTTCCTATCACACTATATTTATTATTCAAATCTAATGGGAAGAAAGTTATTCCATCTTCATCAAAATATATAAAGAAAGGCTGGAATTGTTCAAATGAATATACTGTTATTCCTGGTAAAGGTAAAATCCATTTCATCTTCATTTTCGGATGACCAAAAGTAATTGCTTTTTCATCTTTTAATCCAAACTTTTCAATTAATTCTTTTAATTGTTCTTCTAACATAATAAATCCCCTCTTATAATTTTATTAAATTTTTTCAGCTACTCTTTACATCAAGTATATCATATAAAATTAAATTACACTATAATATTTGTAAATTTTTGAAAAAGGAGGGTAACAAACTGTTGCCCTCCTATAAATCACACAAATCTTAAATTAATGCTTTTGTTTCTAAGTAACATTGTTTTTGGCTTAAACTATCCTTGCTCCAAATGGTGCAAGAGAAAGTTTTGCGATTTTGAAAAACTGCAAGCCGAATGGTATTCCTACTATAGTAATGCACCATATACAGCCGAAAATCAGATTTTCCAAAGCCATTGGAATACCAAAAAAGATGATCCATATTACATTTGCTAATAATGATGGAACTCCTCCACCGTATTCAATTTCTTTTCCGAATGGTGCAAAAGACATTGATGCAAACTTAAAGCATTGTCTACCATAAGGTATTCCCACAATGGTAATACACCAAATTACACCAGACAATATCCAAGAAAGTCCACTAAACAGACCTCCAAAGATAAACCACAAAACATTTCCTAAAAAACTCATAGCTCATTCTCCTTTTCTTAAAACACTAATTAATTTCTGTGTGATTTTTTGCATAGTTATTTAACTATTGCTAAAACAATTAGTATGTAGTTTTATAAACTTATGCCTTAATTCAAAAAATACTTACAAAAGTATTTTTTATATTATATCAATTTAATTTTTCTATTGCTATTATTTAATCTTACATTTTTCTTACATTTTTGTAATTTAAAAGATTAGTTATAAAACTAACCTTTTAAACATTTAACTATACTTTAATTCTGGTCTTTCTTATCCTTTATTTTCTTTATGATAAGTACAATAACAATAACAGCTATTATTCCTACTACCCAACCTAATATCGGTAGCCAAAAGTCAGTTATACTTTGTATTACTCCATTCCAATTTATATTTTTCGGCATATTTTATTTCTCCTTATAATTCAACTATTATTTTATTCTATTAGCAATATAATATTTATTGTTTATACAAACTGCAATAGCCTCATTTACATCCACATTGTTTATTTTTCTAATATCAGTATATACTGCTTGTTTTACTTTTCTTTTACTACTATTTTTTCCTGTCCAATCTATTTCTAAAAGTTCTTTTTTAGATAGTTGCTTCATTGTTTTTGCATCATAAGAAATATTTTTAGCAATAATACCTATATATTCACCAATATCATTTGTTATTTGTTGATTAGTTATTTCGTAAATACTATTGCTACTTATAATTTTTGATACATCTTCAGAATCTAACTCGAAATTAGTATTGGCATTATTTATTACTTTCTTATAGTCAAATATTGACTCATTATCAGTTATTTCATTTGTTTTTATTGCTATATAGTAGTTACTGTTTATCGCAATAATCAAGGATGATTGAGTTTTATTATCTAAATATACATTTCCAAAAGAAATTGTTGTAGTTTCTATATTACTATCACTATTATTTGTTTCTTTTATTAAATTTCCATTTATATCTATGTCGATTATTTTCCTAATATATCCTACCCAGTTTCCTAAGTCATATTTACTAACTGTCTGATTAGTAATCGTATATTCTTGATTTTTATATTGAATTTTAGTTATATCGTTTTCATTTAAGATACACTTTTCTTTATCTTGATAAAATTTCTCAATACCTTGTTTTATCCAATCACTACCATAGTCTTTAATTTTTTGTATTCCTAATATTATAAAAATTAATATAATTAGTGGTATTATAATTAATATAAAGTTCTTCTTTTTCATTGTTTTCTATTTCTCCTTTATGATATTCTTACTAGACAAATAAGTTATTAAGAAATATCCACCATAAATAACAACTATAAATATTGCTGTCATAATTATTGAATTTAGTAATTGTTCATTACCAAATGTTTCTATAATATAACTACAAAATGTTATTCCAAATATTGAGTGAATAATTGCTATTAACAATGGAAATATAAAGAAGATTGCAATTTGTCTAAACAATGATCTATTTATCATTTTCTCATCCGCACCAAGTTTCCTTAGCATTTTATATCTTTCTTTATTATCTGTACTTTCTGTTAATTCTTTTAATGCTAAAATAGCCACACTTGCTATTAGAAATACAATTCCTAGATATAATCCTAAAAATGTTACTAATGCACCAATTCCAATACTTGCTTCACTTATATCACTTTTACTGTTTACAGTAGGCAAACAATATTCTGCTGAAAGTGGGTTATTTACTAAATTTTTAATTTGTTCTTGTATTTCTTTTTGCTCATCTAAATCATCTGTATAATAATTTCCAATTATAGAATTGTAAGCAATATTATCTTCTTCTACAATATCATCTGGAACTACTATAATTCCCGAATTAATATGACTACTAGAGATTTCAACAAATCCATATTGACATTCATCAAATTTTGGTACAAGTTCGTGGTTAAATACTGTTATTTTCTCATTATTTTTTAATGCAACATTTCTAATTTGTGCCATATTATCATAATCAGCAATTATCATATATTCGTTTTCATTTAATGTATATTCCTTATTTCCATATAATTTTGCTATTCTATTATAATCACTTATTTTTATTATCTGTTCTGGAGTTTCGTATGGTATAAGTGATTTATACATCATTTTTACAGTATTAATTTTACTTCCTAATGTATCTCCTAATGTTAAACTTGATGTTGTATATAAGTTATATTCTACATATTCTTTAAAATAATCATCAATATTAAAATCAAATGCTTCTAAAGTTTTTCTAACTCCTAATTTAGAATTTTCTATTTGACTTTCGTTATATCCTTGATCTAACCAATCATCATCCTTAACTGAAATAGTTAATTGAATATCTGCTGGTGCAAGTTCGTCTAAATTTGCAGTCATTGAATTTTTTAATGATAATGCACTTGACAATACACATATTGTTACAAATAACATTAATGAAATTATTGTCATTGAAAATACTGTTGTATTTATTTTGCTACTTACCTGTCTAAATGTAAAAGCATTTAGACCTTTAACATATAAATTTTTCATACTCATAACAGCTTTTAGAATTAAACCTGATAAAGACCAGAATATTAAAAAAGTTGATATTGTACCAATTACTATTGGTTTTATTATATCTTGTGGTGTCTTAATTGATTCTTTTATTCCAGCAGTTACCATATAATAAGCATAGCCTAAGGCTATTGCAGCTAAGATAAATACAATCACACAAAGTAACGGATTTTTCATTTTTACTGTTTCTGATTTTCTACTTGTTTGTATCAAATCTATTAGTTTGCATTTTCCTACATTTATTGCGTTAAATAGCATTACTATTACATACATTATTCCAAAGTAAATTAATGTTTTTATACAAGCATCTGATGAAAATATAAATTGATATTTTGTCATATCTGCTTCAAACATATTTGCAACTAACATACTCATTAATTGTGAAAGTAAAATACCTAATCCTAAACCAACAATTAATGATATAACTCCTATTAATATAGTTTCAAAGAATAAAATCATTGATATTTTTCTTTTACTCATACCAAGTAGCATATATATTCCAAATTCTTTGTTTCTTCTTTTCATTAAAAATCTACTTGCATATATTATTAAAAATCCCAAAATAAATGCTACAAATACACTTGCAGCTGAAATCATAGTTGTCATCATATCAATAACTTCATAAGTGCTTTCTGTTACTTCTATTAATACTGTTTGACTTTCAATACTATTAAACACATAAAATATTGCCACACCTAATATTAATGTAAAGAAGTATATTGCATAATCTTTAAAACTTTTCTTTATGTTTTTAAAAGACAATTTAATAGTTGTCATTTTCCTCACCCCCAAGCAAGGTTACAACATCTATAATCTTGTCAAAGAAATCCTTTCTTGAACTGTTACCTTTTATTATTTCATTAAAAACTTTTCCATCCTTTATGAATATTACTCTACTAGCATAAGAAGCACAAAAACTATCGTGTGTTACCATTAAAATTGTAGTATTTAATTTTTCATTTAAGTAATCAAAACTTTCTAGTAACATTCTTGATGCTTTACTATCTAATGCTCCTGTTGGCTCATCTGCTAAAACTATTTGTGGATCTGTTATAATTGCCCTTGCAGATGCTACCCTTTGTTTTTGTCCTCCTGACATTTGATACGGATATTTTTGTAATACATCTTTTATACCTAGTTTAGTTGCTACATCATTTACTTTTTTATCAATTTCTTTTACACTCTTATTTTGTATAGAAAGTGCTAATGATATATTTTCATAAGCTGTTAATGTATCTAGCAAGTTAAAATCTTGAAATATAAATCCAAGTTTTTCTCTCCTAAATTTATTTAAGTTATTTCCTTTTAGTTTTGTTATATCTTCCCCACCAACGAAAATGTGTCCAGATGTAACTTTGTCAATCGTAGAGATACAATTTAAAAGTGTTGTTTTTCCAGAACCTGATGCACCCATAATTGCAACAAATTCACCTTTATCCACTTCAAATGATAAATTATCTAATGCTTTTGTTAGACTTGATTTACTACCATAGTATTTTTCTAGTTTATCAATTTTTAAGATATTTGACATCTCTCATCTCTCCTTTCATTTTCATTATAGGGGATTTATTTTTATTTGTCCTTCTTCTAAAATTACTAAACATTACAATTTTGTAATGTTACTTTGCTACATTCAAATAGTCATCTTTATTAAATAAAATACTTACTTCTGTATATTCATTTTCTTTTGAATCTATAGCAATTTTATGTCCTAATTTATTACACAACTGTTTTACAATATATAATCCCATTCCTGTTGATGTTTCTATTTTTCTTCCATTACTTCCTGTAAATGTTTTATCAAATACTTTTGGAATATCACTTTTAGAAATTCCTATTCCATTATCGTATATTTTTAAAATAGTACATTTATTGTTTTCTTCGGAAGTTATTTTTATTAAATGTTCTACATCATTTCTTGTGTACTTAATACTGTTACTTACAATTTGATTTACTATAAATTCAAGCCATTTTGAATCTGTTAAAACTTTTTTATTTCCTACATCTACTTCAAAATTAATATTATTTTCAAGTAGTATGTCTTTATTTTTCATAGCAACATTTGATATTACTTTGTTTAATTCAGTTTCCTTAATCAGATAATCTTTTTCTGCATTTTCACTTCTAACATAATAAAGCACTTGTTCAATATCATCATCTAATCTTTTTAATTGCTCTGTTATCTTTTTGTCTGACAATTCTCTATGGTTATGAACTATTAAATTCAAAGATGCAAGTGGTAGTTTTACTTCGTGAATCCACATTTCAATATATTCTTTAAAATCTTGAATACTTAAACTATATTCTTTAATCTTTTCTGCCATTGATTTATCAATTTCATATAAGGCATCATAAAATATTTCTCCTTCATAAAAATCTGGCTTATCAATCATTTCTGTTATAAGATATTTTTTATCTAATAAATCTAAATCATTTAATAATTTATTATAGAATTTCTTTCTTCTATTAAAATCATAAATAATATAAAGCACAAAACCAACAATCGCTGTAATAGAAACTCCTATTACAGCTTGACTATTAGTTTTGAAACTTACTAACATTAAATCTATTATTGCTATGATTACTATAAATAATATTATTATTAAATAATTAGTTTTTAAATATTTACTTAACTTCATTGTTCTACCCTTTCAAAATTATTCTTGTACTATTTCAAATTTATATATAAAATTGTTGTTTTCATCATATAAGTATGGATTTTTCTTTGTTTCTTTGATAATTTCTTTTAGAGATTCTTCAGCTTCTTTTTTAGTATTAAATTTCATAGCTGATTCTTTTAAAACAAGAGAAATTGTTTTGCTCATATTGTCTATTGTAGAAGTTTCTAATTTTTCATAGTAAAATGCTTTTCCCCATTCATCATTAATTAATTCTTTACATTTTATATAATAGTATTTATAATTTTCATCTTCTAATATTTGTTTTTCTTCAATTAGATAACTTTTTCCATTTATGTCTAAAACCATCGTTTTGCTACCTTCAAAATTTGTTATTATCTTTGATAAATAAATTCTTTTTCCTCTATGTAAAAAATATTTCATCTTCCTTTTACTCCTTTTATTTTAATATATATCCCTGTCCTTTTCTTGTTTCTATTGCATCTTCATATCCAAAGTCAGTTAATTTAGTTCTTAATCTACTTATATTTACATTTAAAGCATTATCATTAATGTAAGAATCATTATTCCATAAATCAGTCATTAAATCATCTCTTGTTACTATATTTCCTCTATTGGCTAATAAAAAAGTAAATATAATCATTTCGTTTTTTGTTAATATTAATTCTTCTTCATCTCTTTTAACAATTCCTTTTTTTGGATCTATTATTAAATCATTGTAAGTTAATACATCATTTTTATTTTCAATTCTTTTGAAAATTGCATTTATTCTCAATAAAAGTATAGTAGGATTATATGGCTTTGTTATATAATCATCAGCTCCATAACTCATAGATAATACTTCATCTGCTTCAGTATTTTTGCTAGTAACCATTATAATTGGTACATTGCTCTCTTTTCTTATTTTTTGTAATAACATTTCTCCATTTAATTTTGGTATATTTATATCTAATAATATTAAATCTGGATTTTCTTTTTTAATTTCCTCATAAGAATTTTCAAAGTCTTTTAAAACTACTCCATTATATCCTGCATTATCCAATAAATCTTTTAGTTCGCTACTAATACTCATATCATCTTCTACTATCATTATTTTCTTCATATTCTTACACCTCATTTTTATATTCTGATTTATTATAGCATATTTGATAAAAATTCTCATTATTTATATTGAAAAAGCAGATAATTATTTATTATCTGCTAAATTTATTATATTCTTTTAATTAAAATTCTTTATCTTCTTAACAGAAGTTATCCAAGATATAATGAAAATTACAAAACTTATTACACTACATATAATAAGTGTCTGTGTCATATTATCTCTTACATTAAATATTTGATTTAATGCAAAAATAGATAATGCTAATATACCTGATGTTAAGGAATATGCTAGTATTGTTCCTATAATTGACTTTTCTTCTGGTAGTATAAAATTGCAAGGCATTATTATACTTCCACTTAAAAGTGCAATTATAATACTAAATCCTGTGAATATATTTATACTTGTATCACTAACATTGGTTATTGCTAATATAATATAACAAATAAGATTTCCTACAATTACTCCTATTATAGTCCAAAATAAATATGCAATATATTTACTTGATATTATTTGCTTTTTTGATACTGGTAATGTAACTGAAAATTGTGTCCACTTATTTTTCTTATCAGAGATTATTGTACTTGAAACTGTCATACTTAATGGTATTGTAATAAGTATAATAACAACTGATGGAGAAATAACTACTGATAAACCAATAGCCATTACTATACATGAAAGAAATGCAACAAATATATTTGCTTTTGTTGTATAAAAATCTTTTAAAAGTAAACCTTTCATACTATTTTTCCCCCTTTACATACATTAACATTATATCTTCAATTTTTATATTATCCATTACCATATTAGGATATTTTCTTTCTAATTCATTTTTATTTTTCACTAATATCTCATATCCATAATCCATTTTTCTAAAACGAATTATATCTTCTTTATCAATGCTGCTAAAATCTTTTTGTTTGCATTTCATTATTCCATAATCATAAATAAGATTATCTTTTGTTTCTTCAAATATCACTTTGCCTTTATGAATAAAAACTATATAATCTGCTACTTTTTCTAAATCACTTGTAATATGTGATGAAATTAAAATTGATTTATTTTCATCTTGCACAAACTCTAATAATATGTCTAATATATCATCTCTTACTATCGGATCAAGACCACTTGTTGCTTCGTCTAATATCAATAATTCTGCATTATGTGATAATGCAACACTAATAGATAATTTCATTTTCATACCTTTAGAGAAATTTTTAATCTTTTTTGTTTTAGGTAAATTAAATTTTTTAATATATTCAAAAAATGTCTTATCTTCCCATTTTTTATATATTCGTGTTAATACATTATTTAATTTCTGTGGTGTCAAATCTTCTGGAAAGTTATTACCATCAAAAACTACTCCTAGTTTTTCTCTAATCTCATTATTTACTTTGTTTTTTTCACTATCAAGAATATAAATATCTCCTGAATCTCTTTCTATAATATCAAGCATTGTATTTATAGTTGTACTTTTTCCTGCACCATTTTCTCCTATTAACCCAACAATATTGCCTTTTGGTACATAAAAAGAAACTTTATCTAATAAGAAGTCATCATATTTTTTTGTTAAATTTTCAACTTTTAAAGAATAATCAGACATATTATCTTTCCTCCTCATAAAATATCTTTAATAAATCAATAAGTTTCGTTAATGGAATACCATTTTCTTTGCTCAATTCAATAGCTTTTTGTAAATGGTTTTCTATTTCTCTTTGTTTTTCTTCTTGAATGAAATCTTTATTATTAGATCTAACAAAACTGCCTCTGCCTATTGTAGTTTCTATAAAACCATCTCTTTGTAAATCTTCATAAGCTCTTTGTACTGTTATTACGCTTATATGTAGAGATTTCGCTAAAGAACGCATAGAGGGTATTGACTCACCAGGTTTTAACTCACCAGTCATTATCATTTGTTTTATTTGACTTATAATTTGCTCATATATAGGTTTACTTGTGCTGTTACTAATGATAATATCCAATATTCTCACCTCTTTTATTGTACTTATCGTGTAAGTACATTGTAGTACATTTTATATTATATGTCAATACTTTTTATATAAATAAAAAAACAGATAAGAGAGCAAAAATATTCACTCTCCTATCTGCTATTTTTGGTTGATATACTGTATTTGTTTTTATTCAGTTTTTGTGATTACTGGAGTTTGTCTACATCCTCAATGTAGATAGATACCTCGCCACATTTAGGGCAGATTGCAACTTTTGGTTTCCCAATTCTGCCACCAAACAGCTTACTTTCATCTTTTGACATAATGATTCCGTTTCCTGCACCTTCAACCTTGATCGTGCAATCCTCTTTCATTTCTGTTCCACATCTCAAACACTTTCTCATAGTTCTACCTCCAATTAGTGACTACAGTATATCAACTTCAAAATTGAACTTAATCCTTATGATTATAACATAGTATTATCTATATTGTAAATGTAATAAAATAACTAATCCTATATTATTTTTTCTGCTAGTTCATATTGTTTATTATATAGATATTTATTAGTTATAACTGTTGCTACTATATATAATATTCCTAATAATCCAATTCCTATATATACATTTATGTCTTTCAATAAAAATACCAATCCTACCATTATTGCAATATTGAGCATTGCAAGTAATACTGGAAAAACTAGATTTAGGTTTTGTTTTGCAACTGCGTATTCAGAATCCCAGTTTAATTTTGGTCTTTTTAAATCTACAATAATCATTGCTATACTTTGTAATATTCCCATTATGGTAGCAACTACAAATAATGCAATTAAAGTTATTACTGGTAAATTTAAAAGATACTCTGCCATTCCTAATGTAATTATTATTGTTACAATATTCATTATGATATTGGGAATTATTTTATACAAATATTGCTTATATAAAGGTACAGGTATATATTTCATAAATACTGCATTTTCTCCATCTCTTGATATTGCTGTAATTGAAATATATATAAACATTGTAAAGAATTGTATTACTCCTAAAATAGCACAGGCTATTATAAATGTATTTGTAGGCATTTGTTGTACCATTTGAGTAATTTGTTCTAATCCCATTCCATCACTATTTAATCCTGTATAAACTACTACAACCATTATAATTGGTATCAGAATTGCTGGTATTAAACATTGCATTAAAAATACTGGATTTCTTGCCATATTTTTAAATTCTTTTCCAACATAGCTTTTATATAGCTTACTATTTCTATACTCTTTTTGGTTTATTTTTTTATTTGTGTTAGATGCTCCTCCTCCAAATAAATTTCCTACTAAACCTTTAAAATATATTTTTTGAGCAATTAGCATATAAAGAATAAATCCTACTATTGTAATTCCTAATGTTTTTAATACCTCTAATATTGTTGTAAATAGAGAATCTGTTGTTAATGCTTCCATTAAATAATCTACTGTTGGAATATATCCTTTAACTAATTCTATCATTCCATTTGTTTGAACTACCATTTGTGCCATTTCTTCATTTGTTAAATCCTGTTTCATTCCACTTGTTGAAATTGATAATGCTATAATAATTGCTAAAATCAACAATGTAGCAAATAATTGAAATCTATTTCTGTTTTTTGTAAGTCTTGCAAAACTCATTATAAACATAACAAGCATACTAATCAATAATACTGGTAATATTGGTATTAAAACAACCGCCAAAATCGTTGTTATGTAATATACAATTCCTGCTCCAGTTAATATTCCATACATTACAAGAGGAATAAATCCTATTAAAAATATAATTAAATATTCAGCAATTAACATTACATTTGTTCTTGCTAGTATAATTTGATAAGGTTTTAAAGGCAATGGTAATAAATATTCGCTATCTTTTGTAAAGTATAAGATATTTATACTTGAAAATATTGTTTGAATAATTGCTAAACCAAATATCATAAATAAAATCATTCCAACAAATACCGTTTCTTGATGTATTGCAATTAATCCATCAAGTAAGTTATATCCTAAAAAGATAATAAGTCCTGCAAAATATAAGAATAGTATTCCATAAATTAAAATTTTACTTTTAGATTTCGTAGAAATTCCCATTCTTGCATCCATATTAGAAAAGGAATTTTTAAGAAATATCTTTGTTAATTTTATTACTTTATTCATATTTTTTCTTCCTTTCCCATATTATTTTTCTGTAATTTCTAAGAATAAATCTTCTAGTGAAGCATTTTCTTTAAATTTTTGTTTCATCTCATCAAATGTTCCTACAAATACTAATTTCCCTTTATTAATAATTCCAACTCTATTACATAATCTCTCTGCAACTTCTAATATATGTGTAGAGAAAAATACTGTTTTTCCTGACTTTGCGTGTTCTCTCATCATTTCTTTTAAATCAAAAGAAGATTTAGGATCTAAACCAGTCATTGGTTCATCTAATATCCAGTTTTTAGGTTCTGAAAGTAATGCACCACATATTACTATCTTTTGTCTCATACCGTGTGAATAACTTTGTATTTGATTATTTAATTGATTATATATTTCAAATTTTTTTGCAAGTTCTTCTATCTTTTCTTTTCTCTTATTTTGTGGCACATCATAAACATCTGCCATAAACATTAAATATTCTATTCCTTTTAATTTTAAAAACATATCTGGACTATCTGGTACAAATCCAAAATTTTTCTTTGCTTCTAATGGTTCTTTTTTTATACTTTTTCCATCTATTAAAATATCGCCTTCGTCAATATTTAATATTCCTGTTATCATTCTTATTGTTGTTGTTTTTCCTGCTCCATTTGGTCCTAGAAAACCAAATATTTCTCCATTTTTAATTTCAAGATTTAAGTCATCTACTGACTTCTTTCCTTTTACATAAGATTTTGAAACATTCTTTATTTCAATCATTTTTTGTTCCTCCTATTTTCTATTTTTATAAAATAAATATAATGAATATGTTGTAGTTAAAACAGCACAAATTATAAGTATTATCATTAATATAAAAGACACTATTGAATTTAGAAATGCTGAAATTATAAATAGTAGCCCCATTATTACAAAGAAATATCCTGCTGGTCTTTTTACTTTTTCCCAAAAGTCATTTCTCACATAGTACATTTGTAGTTTGTTAATTTCTGTTTTAGGCATATAATTTCCTATAATCATAAAAATTATTCCCAATGTTATACATACAATTATTCTCATATCTAATTCAATTCCTGCACCATAAGCTAACATTGTTAAATAACATACCATTCCAATTATAGGTATTATCCATTTGTATATTGTTATATATTTCTTATTTTGCTTTTTTTGTTCCATACAATCACTTGATATACAACAAATTATTTGTAATGCTGTCATAAGTAGTGGAATACCAAACAAAGCAAATTCTTTTGGTGCAAAACTATTAGGTTCATTGTTTAGTCCAAAGTGTACTGCCATTTGTTCTGGTAATTGATTATATAAAATTACTCCAAATATTATTGGTACTATGCACATTAAAGTTGTTATAATTAAAATTTTCCAATCAATTCTTTTCTTCATTGTTATTATCTCCCTTCTTATCATCTTTTCCAAATTGATAAATCCACACAAGTATTTCTTCAAATACGGATGTGTTTAGTTTATAATAAATAAACTTTTTCTTTTTTTCTTCCTTTATCAAATCTGCTTTTTTTAAATATGATAAATGATAAGAAACTGTCGCATTTGTTAGATTAAATTTATTTGCTATATCTCCTGCTGTCATCTTGCCTTCTCTTAACATTTCTAATATATTTCTTCTAACAGGATCTGATATAGCTTTTAATGTTTCTGACATTCCCATTATACTCACCTTCATCATTTAGATATTTATCTAAATGAATTTTACTCTTTATTTTTTATAATGTCAATAGTCATTTAGATATTTATCTAAATGTTTTTTTAAAAAATAAAACAGTTATTTTTCAAACTGTTTTATAATTGCCGTATATTAATCTTTTCAAAATTCTATTAATAGCCTTGTTAATTCTTCTGAATTTTCCTCATTTAAAATATGACCTGTATTTTTATAAAATTTTAAAATTAATGATCGGTCTATATTTATTATTAATATTTTTCAGTATTTCAGTTGTCTTTTTTATACAAAATTCTTGTATATCTTCAACTCTCCAATTACTTTTATATTTAAGTGTTATATATACATCTATATTATTTAGGGATTTTACCGCATATATATCTTCTAAATCTATATTATATAACTGTTCTGATATTAAGTCTTTAATTTTTTCTTTCTCAAATTCTGTTGTTTTACATTCTTCTATAATAACTTTATAACCATATTTTTGATATATTTGGTATGTTATTTCTTCTACTGTTGATTCTAAATTTTTATTTTCAATTATCTTTGCAGTAATAATAAGATTATTATATCCATAATCGTGAATCATTAAATCTTTTATTGCTGTTATGCCATCAAAACCCTTAAATATATTTAATATTTCATCATAAATTTCTTTATTGACTTTTTTTCCTAATATTCTATCTGTTATTTCTTTAAGTGTATCATAACCTGTTTTTATTATTAGTAAAGATACTATCAAACCACATATTCCATTTATCCTACCTCCTATTTGAGTAGTCATTAAACTAGAAAATATTGTAGATATTAAAATAACCATTGTAGATATTGAATCTCCTATACAATCTTGTGCAGTAGCCTTCAAAGAAATCAAGTTATATTTATCACCTATTTTTTTATTATATTTATACATATATAATTTCAATAATATAGAAATTATTAATATTATTAAAACAGCAACATTAAAGTTTATTGTTTCTGGATAAATAATAGATTTAAAAGATTCTTTAACCAATGTAACTCCAGTAATAATAACTAAAATAGATGTTATTAATCCTGTCAACCATTCCATTCTTCCGTGACCAAACGGATGATGTTCTCCCGCTCCAAATTTTGAAACAAAAACACCAAACATATTCACAAAAACTGTTATCGCATCTGATATATTATTAAAGGCATCTGATATTATGGATATTGAATTTGTCAATAGTCCTGCAATTAATTTTATTATAAATAAGAATATATTTAATATTATTCCAACAATTCCACATACATTTGAATATAGACCTTTTAATCTTCTATCTGAATAATTCTTTTTTCTTGTTACAAATTTTATTATCCTTTCTATCATCTTAAACCTCCTAAAATTAGCATAAAAATAACAAGTACATCTCAAATCAATGTACGATTTTAAATTGTACTTGTTGTTTTTTCTAAACATAGATAATATTAATTCCAGAAAGACTTACCTTGCCTGTTAAAATTAATTTTTTTTGATTATCTTCTTCTATTTTTCTTCCTCTTTCTTCAACTCCACTTATAATACAGTCCAGTTGATTTTCTATCATCCAATTTTTCGGAATAAATAATTCAATTCCAGAGCAACTAGCTTCTATATTAATAATTGCTTGATTACCTTCTATTTTTGCATTGTCAAAATAAATTTTACTACCAGAGCAAGAGCAATAAATATTTACTTTCTTTAAATTATCCGTATCAATATATTTTATACTAGATGACAATTTAGTCGAAATATTAATTATTCCATCTTCTGATTGTTCTTTTACATCTTCACCCATTGTTTTATTGTGTTCTCTCTCAAAAAAATATGGTTTTGGTTTAATAAAAAATGATAATCCGATACTTAAAAATAATGCTATTCCTAAAATAGGTAATGGTGAAAATTCTTCTAAGCCTAAAGGTTTTGCATATAATATCAAAATAATAGCTATTGGAAATAATATTCCACTCATATTTGTATGTCTTATACCACTAATAATTAATGGTAACATTAATATTGATATAATCAAACTAATTATATTTATTTGTCCTAATAGTCCTAACTGATTAAGTATAATTAGTAATGCTATAAATATAAAAAATACTCCCCAAAATAAATTTCTACCTTTTTTCATAACTATTTCTCCTTTCATTTATTCTTTCTTTTAATTTTTTATAATAATTTCTCGATACATAAACTTGTTTATGAGTTTTATTGAATTGTACGATACTAGATGCAGTTAAATTCTTCTCAATAGAAAAGATATGATCTACATTCAAAATTGTTGATTTTGAAACTCTTATAAAGTTTATTGGTAATATTTCTTCCAATTCATATAATTTGTACTTTACTTTATAAATTTCATTACTTGTATGAGCATTTATTTCATTTCCTGATGTCTCAAAAAATAATATAGAATTTAAAGGAATATAATATTCTGTATTATCTTTATAAAATGTAAAATTAATAATTTGATTTTCTTGCTGAATTGTCTCTTCTATTTTTTGAATAGATTTTGTTAGTTCTTTACATTTTATGATTATTTCATCTTCTTCTATATTGCTATCTATTTCTATTCGTACTTTCAACTTTTCTCATCTCCTTATGTAGTTATTATAAAAGGTGTATTTATTTTTGTAAATAATTTCCTAGTAAGAGGTTAATATTTTAATACAAGAAGTAGTTTTTTAGACAAAAAAGAGATTAGACAAGCTAATCTCATACATTTTTTATTCTTTCCAAAATCCATCCAATAATCGCGATAACTCTTTTGGATTTTCCTCATTTACAATATGACCTGTATTTTTCATAATCTCTAGTTTTGCATTTTTTATATTTTCAGCTAGATAATGTGCTGATTTAAGATTTGCATTATCTTTTTCTCCACAAATTACTAATATTGGGCATTTAATATTTTGCACTCTATTACTAAAATCTAAATTTTTCATTGTTTTTCCTAAAATAAATGTATCTTTTTTATTAAAAGCCATTGTTTCAAAAAGTCTTTTAGGCAAAAACTTAAATATTACATTTTGAATACTAAACATTACTTTCGGTACTTTATGAGGTGTTCCAATTAAAACTAACTTTTCTACTTTATTTGGATAATCAATAGCATAATTTAGTGCTAATATACCGCCTAGTGAAAGACCACACAAGTCTATTTTCTCTTCTGTTTTGTTGCAATATTCTACAAATGAAGCATATAAATTATAATAACTTGCTTCTTTTCCATTTAGAATTGTAGATAAATCAGGACATAATATATCCTTATCATTATTCATATATGAAATTACTTTGTTCCAACTATCTGCTTTGTGTCCTGATCCGTGAATTAGAATTTTCATCATATACCTCACTTATTACTTTTTTTCTTTATTGTTGCTCCAATTCCCATACCTACAAGCATACCTATACTTATTCCAAAACAAATGCAAATTGGGATATTTTTTATAAATATTCCTACTGTTGAACCTAATGCTACACCAATACACATTCCCATAGACATTCCTTCTGCCATATATGTTTTAGATTCGTCTTTATATTCAATATTATTTTGTTTATTTTCCATATTCTTTATTTCCTCTTTTTAAGTGTTATTAAAAATCGTATTCCATATTCTAACGCTAATAAAAAAAGATAAAAACCTAGCCATATAGCAAAACTAATCCATTTTACTTCTGTTGTATTTGCTGCTCCTGTTCCGTCAAATTTTCTTAAAAATAAAAATACACTTACAGCAAAAAACAATACAAATTGAATAACTTGAAATACTTTCCATTTATTTATTTTCATAGGCTTTCTCCTTATAATTTTATTATATTTTCTTTTATTCACAGTATATCATTTAATAAAATTATAATCTATACTTTTAAAAAATTTTTCTATTTTTACGCAAAAAATAGACCAGTTGTCAAACTAATCTACTAAAATTTATATTAAAGGGATTTTACTAATTCATCATATTGATTTGATAGACTTTCACTATTGAAAGATATATTTTCTCCATCTATTTCCCAACTATTTTGATTTTCTGATAATAAATTTAAAACTTCTTCTGAAGTATTTAATATTGTTATTACCTCATCTATTGAATTTTGTACTGTTGTATCTTGTGATGCTGATGACATATCTCCTATAAATTCATTTTTATATAAATCTGTATAATAACTATCTAATCCTTTATCATTGATATATGACATTGCTTTTTCTTCTGTTAAGAACTCTGTATATTTTGCTTTACATTCTTCTAATGTTTCTCTTGTGTTTGTAATATATTCTTTAGATTCTGTAAAATCTTTTCCATCACTTTCATAATTTTCTACTGTTAATAATGTTGTAATTTTTTCGTCATTTAAAATATTTGCTATTTGTATGCTATTATCAAAATTATCTCTTAAATAAGATTTATAAGCATCTTCTACTTTCTCATAATCTCCAGTAGTTATTCTTCTATTCAATTTTTCATTTATTGCATCCATATCAATATTTTCTGCATTGACTAAATCATTTAATTCTGATAATTCAGTTTTTAATTTATCTTCTTGCATCATATCTGTAAATACAAAGTATCCTACTCCTACAAGTGCTATTACTATAATAATTAGTAATACTATTAAAATTTTCTTTTTCATAAACATCTCCTCCTAATATTTTTCTCCAATATATCACAAAAAACAAAAATAATCTATAATTTATCAAATTTTCTGAAATTCTTTTAATAGTTCATTTTTAATATTGTTTCACATAACTATCCATTCATTACTCTTTTCTATTTATAAAATTTACAATATCGTCTATGTATTCGTTGAATATTTTACAAAATTCAAGCACATTATCAGCTAGAATATATCGACTTGATGTTTCTTCTTTCCAATGTAAACTTTTTTCAATATCATCTTCATCAATACCTTCAGCTTTTTGTGTTGCTATAAATAATAATGCCTGATGATTGAAATGTATTGCTTTCATCCATTCATTTACTTTTAGTTCTTTTTTCTTTTCAGTTATATTTTTAAATGTAGTTAAGAATAATTTTAACCATTTTTCTTTTCCTAATATTTTATTTAAAAGTAATGTGCATTTCTCCATAGATTATCACCTCACCAATAGTATAAAATTTATAGTATATTAAAATCAATTTGAGAAAAAATTTAAGCAAAAAAAGTAGAGCTATTTTTTATAGTTCTACTTAAAAATTTATAATGTTTTACTTTTAAATAAATTAGTTATTTTATTTATACAACTCTTACATACTAATTTTTCTTTATACGAAGTCAATTTATCATTACTTCCACAAAAACAACATGTAGGATCATGTTTCTGTATTACTACCTTATATCCATCAGTCAATATCTCTACTGGTGATTTCTCTACAATATCTAAATTATCTCTTATCTCTTTTGGTATAACAACTCTACCTAATTCATCTACTTTTCTTATTATACCTGTACTTTTCATATTTATTAACTCCTTCATTTTCATTTTTCGCATTTCGTTTCTACCAATGTATTTTATATAAATCTGTAATGTCTACTTTTAAAGCATAAGCTATTCTTATCATAATGCTAAGACCTGGTTCTTTTAGATTATTCTCCACATCATTAATATGTGTAGCAGAAATTCCTGTCAATCTTGATAACTGATTTAATGTTATTTTTTTATTTATTCTTATTGGTTTTATTAAAATTTCTATTTTCATTATAATCCTTACTTTCAAACTATTTAATTATTTTTAAGTTTGTTGATAACCAACTAAAAGTTGTGTAATGGTATCTGTTACTTAAATGAATAAAATGATATTATTTGGCTATAATTTTTAGTAAAAGGTGTAAATATATGCAAATAAATGATGAAAATGTTAAATTAGTTTTAAGTCAAAATATAAAAATGTCGAGGCTGGCTCTAGGTTATACTCAAGAAAATGTAGCAGAGTCTTCTGAAATATCTGTAAATTTTCTAAAAGATATTGAAAATACTAGATCTGGAATAAGTATAACAACATTAGTAAATCTTTGTAAATCTCTTAAAAGTACCCCTAACCAACTTTTAAAAGATTTCTTTGAGGATTCTGTAGATAAATCAGATACTATACTACAAAGAATTAATTTATTAGACGAGTATCAAAAGAACGCAGTTTTAGCCTTAATTGACTATTTTAACCAAAATAAAAACCAATAGAATTAACTAATCTATGTAACTAGGTTAGTTTTTTCTTTTTCCTCCTTCCTTCATTTTTTGCATTTATTATTACATTTTTTGCTACTTTTATTGTTATATTTATTTGTTTTACATATTTTTACATCTTTCTTAATTCTAGCATAATAAAATTCTAATTACAATATTTTTTTGGCAAAAATGTTTTTATTATTTCTTATTGATTTTATTATTTCCTGTAAAATATTCCCTTATTTTGCTATTTTATAAAGGGTGAATTGTTTTATGAGAAGAAAAAATAAATTTAACATAGAAATTGGAAGTGTCTTACAAAATGCAAGAATTGCAAAGAAACTTACTCAAGAAGAAGTAGCAGAACAAGTTGATTGTTCAAGTCGTTATATTGGTCAATTAGAAACAAATCGTACTTTAGGAAGTATTGATTTACTAATAGAATTATGCAATTTATATGACATAACTCTTAATGATCTTTATGGTGTTTATCTAAAAGCTATTGATTTATCAAATGCTAATGACAAATGCCCTAATATTGTTGGATATAATGAGTTATCTTCCGAATATCGTTCAATTATAGATAATAATATTAATTTCTTAAATACTTTGCAAAACAAAAAGAAAAAATAGATAAAAGAATATCCTTATGACTTTATTTAAGGATATTCTTTTTTGCTTTTATTCATATTCTTTTTTTATTTTTGTGTAAAGTTCTCTGAAATAATCAAATATTTTTGAACTTCCCTTACTTTTTGGATCGTTTTTAAAATATTTTTCTTCTTTAAAATTGTAACTTTCTAATTTATTATTTATAAATCCTTTTGTAGCAAGTGGTATTTTAACATCATATTTTTCTGCTAAATATAAAAAGCAATTTTGTATAGTAGGTTCATCATCATTATTCTTATAAAATTTCAAATCAATACTTTTAGCATATTTTCCTTCTAATATTTTTTCTATAGTGGCTTTTAGGTCTTCTTGAAAGTTTTTATCTATTTGCTTTCTATATTCTTGTTCTTTTAATTCCATTTCTTTTTGATATGCTGCACTTATCTTTCTATTTTTTTCTATTACTGCTTCCCTTGACTTTAATGCTGAATCATATAGTTCTTTATGAAATTGTAAAATATATCGTAATTCGCACATATTAAAATACCTATTATTTTTTATTTTTCCCTTAAAATATTCTTCTAAATTAAACGCCTTTAATTTTTCGTAAATATTTTGGCAATAAATCTCATCCATTCCTTTTTCACCATTTAAGACGACATTTTCAAAATTATTTAAGTTAAAATGTATTATATTAAAGTCCCAATAAATGTTATTTTTATCTTTAATTATAAGTGATACCATATCTTGCCCCATATCCTGATTATGTTTTAGAAAATATAATTCTAAATCTTTATATTTTATACTTGATACTTTTTTATTTTTATTGACTAATTTATTATTTTCTATTAGCCATGTATTTACAATTTTTGTTTCCATTATATACCCCTTTCCTAAATGAATGTAAATATTATTCTCCTTACATCTTCTACATCATCTATTTTTATTCCAAACTTAATCATTTCATCTATTGTTTTATCTTTTATTTCCTTATTATAAATAATATGAAGTTGTTTTTCTTTATCATTAATTCTGTAAAAACATTCATAGTCATTTAAACAAGCAAAAATAATAGCTCTATTGTTATCTAAACCTGTTAAAAAATAAAATATATGTTTACATCTATTCCATATATTTTTAACATAATCTCTAACTTCTGGAATTTCATATATTTCTCTTTTATCAAAATCAAATCCATCAAAAGTTAACATAATTTTTCCTTTAGCTAATTTTCCTGCATTATTCAATACTCTTATATTGTTTTCAATTCTGGTATAGTCTTTATTTAATAGTTCTCTTTTACTTACAGAAAAAAATATTATATCTGCATTTTTTACATCATTTATATTTTTCAAATTTTCCTCAAATCTAAATTGTTTCATCTTTTCCTCCTTATATTTAAAAAAAGATGCAAGTATTTTTACCTGCACCTTTTTGTCTTAATCTTTATACGCATAAGCTCTATCACTTAATCTAATAACTTTAGAATTTTTCTCTAATATTATTTGTCTAATAGTTTTATTTGTATCACTATCATTTGTTTCATAAGGCATTATTCTATTTATAAAGTTTATGGCATCTTTTACTTTTTTTATATCATCTAAATAGATATATTCCAAAAGTTCCTTTTCTCCCATAATCACTATATCGTTGTCTTCTAAATAATATCTACTCATCCTTCCAATATTTAATTTTTCTCTTAAAATTCTTTTTTCATCTTCATTTAGTTCTTCATATTCAATCATATTATTTCCCTCCTATGCAACTTGTTTATAAATATAATAATCATTAAAAAGCTCTTTATCTCTTGTCTTTTTATAATTACTATATCCATATTGTATTATTTTGTTGGATCTTTCAATTTCTAAATCTGTTATTAGTCTTCCTACCATTTTGTAGTTGTAAAATTTTTTCATTTGACCATATAAAATATCACTTCTTTTTCCAGAATAATCTTTAATCATATTATATTTGCATTTTGTTTTATCATTTCTATGGTTACTGATTCTTATAGATCCACAAGCTCCGTTATCTACTTTTAAGTAAACACTTCCTGTTTTTTTAGAAATATCCATATCTACTATGAAACCTCTTTTTAATAACATATTTTTTATTTTATTTCCTAAATTTTTTTCTTTAATTTTTCCTAACATAATTTTTCTCTCCTTTTTTTAATTTATGAAGTAGCCTAATGGCCACTTCATATTTAAGCTACTTTATTTAACTTTTTTGTTTTAATATCCTTATTAGATTTATTAAATAAATCTAATTTTTTAACATATTCTATGCTTTTCTTTAATGCTTTTAAGTCTTCATCATCCATAGAATATTTTTCTTTTTTATTTTTATCCATTTTTGATTCCTTTCTACGCAATATTTTCTTGAATATCGATATAATTATTTAAATTTTCTATGCTACTTGGTATTTCTCCATCTTTTAAAGAAAAATGTAATTTAATTTTTCTTCTAGGATACAGTTTGTATAAATTTTCTAACAAATTCTCTGAATTATGCAAAACTGTATGCTTATCCATCACAACATGAACATCATTTACTTTTTGAATTCTTTTCAATTTCTGCAATTCCTTTTTGGAAATTACATTTGGAACTCCAATGACTATATTGTTTCTAAAATAAAGATGTATTTTATATGCTAATATCATTTCTGAAACAATAATAATATCTTTAGTGCCAGTATCGTTCATAAATTGAATAGCATTTTCTTCTGGATATAGAAACATTATATTATTTAAAGTTTTAGATCCATTACAGTCTTGACTACTACTAAACCAAATGTCAGTAGTATCAGTATTATAAATATCTTCTAAATGAATTCGTAAAGCAATAATTCTATGATTTTCTTTTATTGGGATTAAAATACCTTTATGTGCTTTAAAATTCCATCTAAATTTTCTATCTTTAAAAAATCCTGGTGTTCCTTCTAAATCAAAATCATCTTTTATTAATTTATTACATATATTTATTCTATCTTTTTCTTGAATTGGAATTGATTTAAAGCCGATTCTTTCAATATCCTCCATAGAAAATCCATATCTTAATAACTCCATAATATGCTCTGACTTTAAATCCAAATTTTCTAAAAAAGATTGATATATAATATCCAGTTCTTCATCATTTTTTCTTGTGCTTGTTATAATGGCAGTTTTTAAGTTATTACTTAAATCAGCATCTTCTTGTAATAAACTTTCATAAGCTCTACGATTTGTCATATATTTGTTTTTTGCATATAATCCTATTGCATATCCTTTAGCACCACAGTTTTTACAGATATAACTATTTTCTGTAGTATTTAATTTCATAGCACCATTATCAGAGCAAAAAGGACACTTTACAAATATAGTGTCCTTTGTAGAAAAAGTTTCTTTTAAATTTAATTTATTCTTTACATTAATGATACTTGTTTTTTCTAAAATTTCTTGCTGCTTCATTTTTCAATGCCTCCTATACTATGCACTAATTTTCTCTTGTTCAAATTCATTATCTTTTATTAACTGTATAAATTGATCAGCTGTCTCCTTAATCTTGTTGGCTATACTCATAAATTTTCTTATATCTCCTTTTGCCCAATTAGTTATATAACCAAAGCTACATATTCCAGTATCAAAATTAAAATAATCAGCAACTAAAAAAGCTACTGATTCAACAAATATTTCACTCATATCTCTTTCTTTTTCATAAGCAAAATCATCATATAAACAATGACATAATTCATGTATTAATACTGAAGTTTTATCATCTTGAGATAAATTTGCATTTAATTCAATTACTTTTCTCTTTTTACTATAAACTCCTTTTGTCATTCCAAGATCATCTCTTATTACAACATTAACTGGTGAAATTTTAAGTAAAATATTATATATATCTTTTGTTGTATTATTATTAATCACATCATCAAGTATAGGTATTCTTTTTACTCCCTTTTTCACATAAGTATTGCTAATATCATAAACTGCAATTCTTTTATATGTTAGTCCTTCTATTATTTCTATTGTTCCACTATTATCTCTTTCTTTTTCTTCTTTTCCTTTTACATTTTGCTGACCTTCGATTACTCTTTTCTTTTTATACTTTATTGGTGCATAGATATATATTGTTCTAGGATTCTTTTTTACACCTCTACCTAATTTATTCCAATCCACGAAACCTTTGACATATTTTGCTCTAGGAAATTGTGAATAGACTAAAATAGTGTTTCTTAAACTATAATCATTTTTTAATGTTTTTATAGCCTTTAAAAATTCTATGTAATCGCCTCTTTGGATAACCTCTTGAACTCCATCTAATAATTTATCATAATTAATTTTATTTTTAGGCACTTTTTTCACCTCTTTTTATAATATTATCTACCATTCTCATTGTAGTAATTCTATCTCTACTATTATTTATATTTTCCAAGCAAATATCTATTTTTGCATAACATTGATTTATTTTTTCTTTATAATATAAAACTTGTCCTGATGCTTCTGTCTTTCCTATTACATAAATTAATGTTTCATATTCATTTATTTCTCTATGTAGTGAATTTATTTTTCTAGTTTCTTTTCTTATTATTTTATTTGCTTCATTTATAAAATTTTTTATTCCATCTAACATAATTTTTCCCCCTTAATTATATATTTCAACCTAATATAGTAATATATCCTTTGTCTTCATAAAGTTTAATATATTCCTCTTTTTAAAGCTTAAAACAATATTTTATTCGGATAATTCATCCAACAGACTTAAATCTGGAAAGCCCTCTCCTGTTCCTGTAAAAAATCCTATTTCATCCAATTTTCTTATATCTATTTCTTCTTTTCTCTTTCCTAGCCAAGAAATATGGATTCTTCCATTTTTAACTTTACAAATATCTAAACAGGTTAAATCATCTCCTGTTTTTTCTGAATCCATAATTATTCTTTTAAATAATTTCTTTGCTTCCTTAGTAATTGAGATATGTTCTTTGCCAGTTACACCAGAACCTATAATACTTCCATGAGGGAAGTAATAATCCTCGTTCATTTCTTCTTTTCCTTCTAACACCAAAATATTATCATTGTCTTTTGTATAAATTTTTACATATATATCTTTTTCCATTATCTTATTTCCTCCTAACATAATTTTAAGCACCAATATTCTTGTTCTTTATAAAAATTGGCATTTTCATTTAATGTTTGTCTAATTTTTTCTCTTACATGATTATTATTTTTTGCTTTTTTAGACTTACTCAAAATATTATAAATATCATCTACAGATGCCTTATTATTAAAGAATTCTATTGTAGCTTGTATTAAATCTCTCCAGGTAATATTTGTTATATTCATAATATTATCTTTTTTAGTTTCAGTAACTTTAAGATTAAATACCCATATCTTATTCTTTTTAAAGACTAAAATATGTTCGTGCTTAATGGCAATAAACGAATCATTATTATAAATCTTATTATCCGATAAGCAATTATGTTGTATCTTTATAATATGACTCTCTAATTCTCCAAACCAGATCATATCTTTTAATATGCTATAATACTTGCCGTTTTTTCTAATATCTCCAATTAAAGTAGCATGTCTACCACCATTAATTAAACTGTAATATATTTTTTCATTTACAAAATTTAATTTTTTGATAAATTCTTCATAGCTCATATTATTAGATAAATCATTTTTGTTATAGCTACCCCTTTGTTTTTGATAGCTTATAATATTCCAATATGGTGGATGACTAAATATAAAATCTGAACCTGATGGTATTTCATCAATTAATGCATCCCAACCATTATTTAGATCTAAATGAATACTATTTTTTATTTCTAATTCTTTTGCTACATCTTTACCTGTGCCACCACCTGAAAATACTTCAATGAATTTTTTGGGTTTAGAATTAGGATAAAATTGTGATATTAAATCTTTTATAACATTTCCTGAACAGTTGCCTCTATATTTAGAATTTCCATAATTACCTCTATCTTTATAACTAATTACACTTTGCATATTCTTACCTCTTTCTTATTAAATAAGTAAAATAAAAGGTTTTGACTCTCTTACTATTTCATTTAATTCTATATATCTTGCATCTGAAGGTATATCATATATTTTAAATACTTCTTTTAATGCGTCATTATAGCTAATTTTTGTATTTTCTATTATTCCTCCATCTACAAGTACAGTATCTATAAAAGTATATCTATTGTACTTTATTTTATCCCTTTTTTTACCTTCCAAATAGTAGTTTGATTTAAGTACTTTTTTTAGAATATCATATTGATACCCTTCGTCTATTCTTTCGAGTGTTATATATTGTATATTTCCACATTTTTTTATTTTATAGCTCTTTGACATTTTCTTATTCCTTTCTCATTCTTCAATCTTTTCAACATTATTGATATTCGGATATACACTAAATAGTCTAAATCTAATTCCTGTTGTTTGAATTCTATATTTTTCTCCGATTTCTATTGAAGAATATAAATCTGTACTATTAAATTTCCATATAAAAAGTAAATCTTTAATTCTATAAGAATTATTATTACTATCTACTATTATGTAAGTATCATTTCCGTCATAGTTTTTTATAAATTTATCTTTTATTTCTATAACTGATTCATTGTAATTTGAATATTGAAAAATATAAGTTATAGATAAGAATACTATAATTATGATACATAGACAGAATACTTCAAAATGACAATATAGAAAATCAATAATTCTATCTTTTATTTCTTTTATTTTTTCATTCATAATATTCCTCCATAAAATAAAGTAAGAAAGTAGAAAATACTCTACTTTCTTCTATCTATTAATATTTCTTTGTTAAAATGGTAAGTCGTCATCAGATGATATTTCAAAATCGTTTCCATTAACTGTTTCCCCAGAACTAGCTGTAAAGGGATCTGATGCTGAATTAGAATCTTTTTTACTTTCTGCAAAATAAGCTTCTTCTGCAATAACTTCTGTTACATAATGTTTTTGTCCTTGATCATCTTCCCAATTTCTTGTCTGTAATCTACCTATAATGCCTACCTGTTGACCTTTGCTAAAGTATTTACTGCAAAATTCTCCTATTTTACTCCAAGCAATTATATTTATAAAATCAGCTTGTCTTTCCTCTCCTTGTTTCACAAATCTTCTGTTTACAGCAAGTGTAAAACTTGCTACTAATGTATTACTTGTTTGAGTATATCTCACCTCTGGTTCTTTAGTTAATCTTCCCATTAAAATTACTTTATTCATATTTTTTAGCTCCTTTCTCTTTTTTAAACTCTCTTATATTTATTGTATATACTAAATTTTCTCTATCATTTACCCTACACATAACTACTGAATCATTATTGTGGAATAATGCTGCTCTTTTTATTTTTTTTATTATATTTTCTTTTGCTTCTAATCTTAATTTTCCTTTTTCATTCCACCAACAATCTGGATCTTCAGCTTCATCATATTTAAGATTTTCAGGGATACAATTCTCTTTTTCAATTCCTTTCATTACTCTTTCTATCGCCATTTTTTTGGCTGAATTTCTACCATTATATATTCCAAAAAATCCTACTTGTTCTTCTATATCATCATCAAAATTATGAAATGTAAATTCGTAAACCAAATATTTACTACTCATAAGTTCCTCCTTATTCTTCATTTGATGGTATAATCATATGTTTTATAATTTCTTCTACGGTATTGATTTTCACAGATAATCTACCATCAATATTTTTATTACTTTCTGTTGTTTTAAAATTAGCTAAATAGAAATATGCCTTTTTTTGACCTTTTACTTCATAAGCTAAATCTCGTAACCCCATATCTTCTGTATAAAAAGCACTTCCACCAAGTTCTGTAATAAACTGATTTATTTGCTTTATTATCTTTTCTTTGTTGCAATCTTTTTTTATAAAACATAATAGTTCATATTTTTTCTCCATTTTTATCTACCTCCATTATTTTAAGCTACTAATTGCTCAAAAAAATCTTCTTGTTTATATTCTGCTTCCTCTATATAAGTGTCAAATAAGCAACTTAAAAATTCAATAATATTTTTTCTAGTCCAAGTTCTTCTAAAAGCATCTCGTCTAAACTTATAAGGTAATCCTATACATAGCTCAATTTTAGAATCACTTTTTTCAAAATTCTGTTTAAACAAATTACCTTTTTCGACAGTTCTTAAAAAGACTTTTAACCAATAATTCAAATATAAATTATCACTATCATAATCTCTTCCTTTTTTTCCATAAATGTAGATTCTTCTAGGTAAAACTTTTTTCTTGCAACAAATGATAAAACTGTCTGCTCTGAAAAAGTCATCACCATTTATTTTTACCTCACAATTTTTTCCTAAAAACATATCAGGATATTTTAAAAATCTTTTACTGTAATCTAATTTTTTTATATCTTTTAGATCTTCCATATTATATTTTAATTTCATGCAACTTTTCCTCCTTCTTTTTCTAGTGTTTCTAAATAGCATTGTCCATATAAATCTTCTTGATAAATATAATCATCATAATAGACTGGAAAATACCTCTTTTTATGTTTTTCTAATTCAATATTTAGTTTTCCACCATTCCAAGTAAAACAATCTTTAGGTTCATATATATTTTTAAATTTTTTTGGAAAACTAGATGCAAATACTACTGCATTACTATTTTTCTTCTTAAAAATCTTTATTCTTAATGTGTTATCAGCAACAACAAATGGTTTATGTTTATAAAATCCAACAAAAATACTGCTAAAATTTTTTAATGCTGCTAAACTTAAATGATATTTCTCCATTGTTTCAAGTATAGCTTCAGTATCAGTTATTCCTTTCGTTTTTGCTAAAAAACCTACTGAATTTTCTGTTCCATTCATAGCAACTACTGTTTCGCCTCTCATAAACGGATGACAATTACTATCACTTATTGTTCCAATAGAAGCAAGTCGTGTATGGAAAATAGCCCAGTCATAATCTGTTTTTCTAAACACATTAGCTATATCCCTTACATCTAAATTAACTCCTTTTTCTAATTTCGTAACTTTTCCATCTTTCATTAAAGCAAAACCATTACCATGTCCACCCATTTGTTTTTCTAAATATTTTAAATATTTATCCAATCCATAAATATTTTCTATTTCTTTTTCACCTTGTTTGTTCATTAGTAATACTCTACACATCCTTTATTACCTCCCTATATTTTTTCGCAATTGTTTCTCCTAGTGTTTTTGCCTTTTGCTCATTGAAATCTTCATCTTTTATGTTGCTGTTTAGAAATCTTGTAGTATCAATACAAAAATCGCAAGCCCTAATATATTGCTCTGAATTTATAAATTTTAAAAGTCTAAACTCTAATGTGTCTACACTAGAGACAGTATTAAATGCGTTATATCTATCAAAATCTCTTATATCCGAATGACAGTAAGAACCGAAGAATCTACCCCAGAATTTTCTTGTCTTTTCCTCATCTTCTAACATTACATTTATAATCGGTTTGAATAATTCTCTTTTATATCTATCCATTTTTAATTTATAATCTGTTGATACATGTAAGTGTGTTCCACAAGATGAGCCAACAAATCTCGCAAATTTATTAATCTTTTTACAAATGCAATGAAAAGACTTTTTACTATAAAAAATAGGACTTTTCCACTCAAGTCCTGCAATACTCCCATCTGAGCATCCTATAAAATTGTACTTTCTTAATTCAAATAATTGTTTTGAATTACTTGAAGTCTCAAATTCAAATGAAAAGCTAATATCTCTTTCTTTTCCAGTAAATAGACTGTTCTTTGTATAATAACTATTTCCTATGCTACACTCACTACAAATAAATTCATCTTTATTTATTTTTATAGCAGAATAGGCTAAAAACTCTTTGCCACAACTGATACATTTTCTATATTCCAAGAAATTTCTTATTTTTAACACATACTTTCACCTTCCTTTTCAGAAAATAAAAAAACTACCTTAATTGATAGTTTTAAGCTGCTTCCATTAATTGGTTGCTATTTTCTTGTATCTTTTTGTCAATAGATTTCTTTTCCCTTTCTAATACATCTGAATATGAATCTAAAATTTCTAATTCATTATACTTAACAACTATTGCCATAATAATTTGTGTATTTTTTGGTAATTTCATTCCTGTTATAGATTCTACATCATCAACAAACATTGGCGTTTTAATACCTAATACTTTATTTAATAGTGTAGCAATTTCAATATCTGCTCTTAACTTATAAGATTTAGATAATTTTTCATATTCTCTGCCATCATATTTTATTTCATAAACATCTAGTATTTCGCCTGTTTCTTCATCAACTTTGCTAAATTCAATAGTTACTTTATCTAAATATTCTGATACTTTCTTCATTTGCTCCTGGATAATTAAAAGATTTAATCTTCCTGCTATTTTTATTTGTTTTTCATACTTGTCTATTGTATCTTCTACTATTTCGATTTCTTTATCTATTTGTTCTATTTTCGCTTTAGCTTTTACAATGTCATTATGTTTAATTTCAATCTCTTTATTATATAACTCTACCTTTCTTTTTTCTTCTTGTAAAAGATCTATTTTGTTTTTTATTTCATCTCTTCGTTTAGTTTGCTCTTGCATCTCTGGTGTTTTCATAAGCTCATATTTTTTTATCTGATTTTCCTTTTTATTTATAAATTCTTTTGTTTCTTCCTTTAATTTTTCTATTCTATCTGCTAATTCATTAACATTATTTTTATACTTTATTTTTAGTACCTTTATTAGATTTTCGTTTTGTATAGGCTGTTTACAAATAGGACAATTAGATGTAGTTGAAGATACATTATTGAAATTTTCTAATTCTTTTTTTTGCTTTTCTTGAAGATTTTTAAGTTCTATATTTACATTACCTTTAATTTTTTCATCCAGCTTACTTATGTCTTTTTCTAAATCTTCTAAAGTAATGATATTATCAGTATTTTCAATTAATCTTTCATATTCTAGCTCTAAATTTTGTAACTCTCGTGCTTTATCAAAAACTAGGGGGCTATCTTCTTTTTGAATTGCAATATCTATTAGTGCATTTTTATTTCCCAACATTTTATCTAAATCAGATTTCATCTCTTTAATTTCTGTTCTTCTTGACTTATTAAATCCCTTTATATCTACTACAGGTGCTTCTAATATTTCTTGTTCTTCTTTTTCTAACAAGGTAAAAGCATAATCTGATGAAATTGCTGGTAAAACTCTTAAAAGTAATTCTCTTTGATCTGCAAGTTTCATACTTCTAAAATAACTTGGATTATATGCACAAAGAAAAGCGTGTATATCTTTATAAAAACCTGAAATTATTTCTTGTGTTGTTCTTATTCCATCTAGCATAACACAATTGTCTTTTCCTTTGCTTCTAGTTATTATATGTTCACTTCCTGTATTATCTATAATTGTCATGCTAGCTATTGTGTTTAATCCTCTATTTTCTTTATCATTAGATACTACTTCTCTATTATTTCCAAATAAGCTATAACCCGTTAATATCCAAACAGGTAAAGAACCTATTGTACTTTTATTTTTTGCATTATCACCTATAATGTATGTAATATCACTAAAACTAATATTAAATCCATCATCTAAACCTTTATAATTTCTTACATTAAATATATTTTTTATATACATATTTTACCTCCATTATAGTATTTTAAGATACTTTTTCTGCTGAAAATATCTCATCTAATTTATCTATATCATAATTAGTTTCTTCATTATTTTGTCCCTCTTCAAGGTCTGCATCAATAATATCCACTTCATCATCTGGATCATCTTGAGAATCATCATTTTTATTGTCATTTTGAATTTCATCTTTAATTGGGATTGCGAATACTTGTTGCATAGCATACCTATATGCTCCAGTTAATGCCCCAAACACAGCCCTTCCTTTTTCATCAAAGCCAGATGCAGGAATTTCAACTTCTATACAATCCCTTTGTGGATCTTCAACATCTATAAATTGATACTTCATAGTTATATGAACTTTGTTTCCTTGAGTTCCAAAATTTATAACTTTTTGTGGCAAAATAATAACTTTATTTTTAATAAGTAATGGTTGAACCACAGATATTATTTCCTCTGCTTTTACTGTTTTATAAGTTCTTCCATCCTCATCAGTTACTTCAACTTTTATAATTGGTTGTATTTCCTCCATTATTTTTATAATTTTCTCACCAATCATACTAATATTCCTCCTACATTTTTTATTTTAATTTTATGGCAAATTTCAAATATATCTACATTAGGATCATTGTCTATAAATTCAAGTATTTTAATATAGTCAGGATTTGTTTCCCCTATAATAATTTCCTTATACGCTATGTTCTGCTTTCTTAACTCTCTAAATGAATTTTGAATACAATTTACAACAAAATTATTTTCACTCCAATATGTAGATGTCCAAATTAAAATTGCATAATGCTTTCCGTATGCTTGATATTCTTTATAAACATCAACTTTATTAAAAATATTATTATTTTTATTTGGCATACTATTAATTTTTCTTTCAATGATTTCTAATCCTCGTATATCTATTGCCAATACTACTTTAAATTTTTCCTGCTTTTTAAAATTTCTTTCCATTACAATTTTTATGTCTTTTTCTCTAAACCAATCTTCTGTTTTGTTGGAGATAAGTGTTACTAAATAATCGTTATATAAATATTCTTTTGCTTCAATAATTCCTAATTGTCTATGTTTTTTTTCACTAATTTTTCCTATACCATCTACAAGAACTACCTCTCCTTTTCTAAATTTATTTTTCATTGTAACTCCATCCTTAATTCTTTATCTAATTTTTTTATAAATTTTTTGATGGCTACATTGTATTTATCCCAAAACTTTGTTATAATTTTATATATAAAAATTAAAGATTGGATAATTAGAATAAGACATACTATTAATACTTTTTTTACTACTTTCATTTTTTATCCTTTCCAAGTAGTCTTGCAACACCCTTTGCTAGACTGCTTTTTTATTTTCTATTTCGTCTGAAATTGCTTTTAAAACCTTGTATTGATAAAGTATAGTATTTGTATCTTCCTTTATCGTTTTTAAAGGTAATATGATGCTTCCTGGCTTTAAATATAATATCTGTTCATTGTCTTTCTTTTCATTTGGCATTAAAATAAGTTCCAAATCTTGTTTTTGAACATTCATAAACTTTAATTTTGGAACTTTTTGATTTTTATATATGGTTATTTGACTTCCTTTATACATTAAACAATTTTTTAAAGCATCATTTTTTTGCTTTTTATTTTCTTGATTAGCATTATTACTTTTATCCACATTATTATTAGTAGTATTATCTTTTGGCATTTGATTATTATTTTCTTTTACTTCCTTGCTATTTGCTTTATTCTGTTTTTCCAAATTTTCATCTGTAATTTCTCTAATATCTGGTATATAATTTTTGCCTCCTCTAGGAGCATCTTCAGAAATTAAATAAAGTTCATGCCAAGAATTTGTAAGATCTTTCCCTAAACGATTTGCTCTTTCAATTCTTTGTTCTATATAGCTAATTCCTTTTTCACTACCAATAGGGAAACACCAAACACCTTCTTCTTGTGGTATTTTTTCCATATAAAAATATAATCTAGCAGCTTTTTTACATTCTCTTTTTTTCCTATATGGACAATCATTTACATTGCACTCTATAATTTGTGCTTTCCCTTTTTCATCAAATACTTTAGCTTTATTTCCGTTTCCATAGCAGGTTCTTCTTTTTCCTTCATATCTTTCATAATATGTAACCATTGGCTTTTGACATACAAACTTTATTCTTATTTTATTTGGATTCTTATATGCTTTATTAAATAATTCTACTGCTAAACTTGGAGTAGATTTATCAATATGCACATTAAAATATGCAAGTTTTACAGGTCTATCATTTTCTCCTCTTGTGCCTGTTCTAACATTGCCTAATAGATTTCCTTTTATACACTCTTGTAAACTTTTTTCCATATTATTACCTCTTTCTATGCTATTTTTACCAATGTTTTTTTATTTGAATAAATAAAATCTTCAATTTCAGCAATTAATTCATTCCTTACAGTAGTTTTTATTCTTCTTTCCTCATCTTCGCTATTTTTTGTAATACCTGGTAATGTTACATTTAGTTCTTCTAATTTTTCTTCAAAAATTTCGACTATTTCTATAGCAAATTCTCTTTCTATCGTTTCACTATTTTTACTAGGGATTACTTTAGCTTTTTTCTTCGAGATAAATCCCATATTTTTTTCTCCTTTCCTTTATATTTTTCTTATTTCGTATTTAAAACAAGGGATTAACTCTAAATTCCTCCTTTCCTAAAAATAAAAAGCAAAAAAAGAGCAAAGAGGTATTGGGGGGTGAACCTTACTTTGCTAACTTTTTTTACTTTATTAAAATTTTAAAGCACACTAAATAAAGACTTACCTTTTAAAGCAACTTGTGCTTTTTTAACTACACTTACATTCGTAAGTATTACTAGACATTAAATATGTCCTTAAACCTAAATCTAAATATTACTTGTATTTAGTTTAGGTAAATGAAATAAGGTTTTTTCCTTATTTCATCACTTGTTTTAAATACATCTATATTATATAACCAATTTATCAAGAAAAAAATATAAGAAATAAAAAAATTTTTTTGTTGATATTACTAAAGTTTTAAGAAATTTTTTATGAAATTTGTAAAATTGCAAGTATTAGTAGATTTTTTAAACCAATTGTGCTATACTCTAAAGTACAGCACAATTTTTAAAGAAATAGGTGATGATATGGAAAATATATATAAATGTGATCAATTAAACCTCATTCCAGATAACACCTTATTTTTATTAGATGATGAATTAGGCGGTATATCTTTAGCGTTAAAATCTGAAGAAAATGATTATAAAAATGTTGACTTTAGATTTAAAAAACTAGAAATATCTAATGAAACATTTGGCGTTTTATTGTTAAAATTGGATGATAAAATTTATAGCTGTTTTATTGATTTAGATAAATTACAAGAAAAAATATGTTTAGAAAAGTTAATTCACTTTGATTTTCTAACTCTTATTATTTTTGGAAATTCTAAAGAACATAAAGTTTATAAGATTTCAAATAGTCTGAAAAATAAAATTCTATTTAATGTTTCTAATAAATCTCAAAATATTAAAAAGAATCATATATCAATCGAGCAATTAAAGACCATGTTTTCCAATGCTACTTTATGGAATATGTAAAAATTTTTCAAAAATATCCGTATAAATGAATTAAAGGATAGATTTATTAAACCTATCCTTTTTTACTGTTTATTATTTGATTAATAAGCTCCCATTGTTCCTTGCTAACTAAATTTTCTTCTTTAGTTATTTCATAATTTGTTCTTGGACTTGATTTATTTATTATAGAAAATTTTTCAGGATGCCCTTTTGATTCATTATTCGAGCTTCCTTCAATATTTAATCTAATTTTTTGAGCAATTCCTTGAATTTCTTTTATGTTGTTTATTTTTTTCAGGATAGAATCTATTTTGTTTGAAATATCTTCTTTAAAAGATCTATCTCCAAATTCTATTTCTACTCTTTCTTTTATTTCATTTAATGGTGTAATTATTTTTTCTTTTAAATTATTTTCTTTTATACATTTTTCCACATTACTACTATAACATATATTATTTTGGTAATAAGTTATCTGGTCAGAATTCTCTCCAATTTTTTCTATAATAGCATCTATTATAGATTCTATATTATTATCAATTATCCCATATACGCTTTTTTCTCCAGTAAAAACACAATAAATTTCATCAATAGTAAATTCTTTTGCATATAATGAATATATTGATTTTACTCCTTCTTCACTATAAGCAAAGGCTCTTATATTTTCCATCTAAATCACCATTCCAATTATATACTATTTTCTAATTAATTTCAATTATAGCTTATTATAACACTCGTCTAAGATTTCATTTTTTTCTTTTGCTGTTAAACCTCTTTTTAGTTCTTTTTGCTTTTCAAAAATTCTTCTACTTGAAACCTCAATTAATTCCTCTGCTTTTGGAGCTAATAACTCTCCAACTTTTTTATCTTTTTTTTCATAGTAAGTTTCATATATAAATGTTACAACTGCTCCTCCAAATATGATAGCTAATATAATTTCCATATACATCATCCTTTCTATTATATAAATATACACTATTATATATTCCTGGATTTTAAGATTTCAATTTGAGAAAAAAATTTTAGTTGATTTTATCAATTATTTTTATAGGATATGAGCAAATAAGTACTTCTTTATTGGTATTTATTAATTTTTTGTTATATTGTTCATTTTCTAATACTATTATAATTTTATCTGCGTTTGAATAGTCTTTTAGCTTTTTAAAAACTGTATCTTGCTCAATATGTCTTACTACTGCTATATCACAAATTATTTTTTCATTAGTTAAAATTGTAAATATTACAGGAAATCGTTTACTATATCCTATATCTTTAATATCATTTTTTATCATTTTTACTACATCTAATGCTACTGCTGTTCTTACATCTACTTTTTTCATTTTTAGATATAATAGCTTCGTTCTCTCATCTTTTATTATTAGATTTGATAAAATTAGATATTGAATATCTTGAATCGAACAATTTGTAAAATAAATTAACTGTTCTTCACTACAACTTTTAAATTTACTTAAAAATTGTAATACATTATTTTGTGTTTTAGTCATTAGTGTTCTCCCTTCTTACAATCTTTAATAGTGAACTATATATTTTTCTTTTTTCTGGTATTATTTTTTTAACTTTAACAATAATCATATCTCCAGGAAGTGGTGGCATTTCAAGCCAAACTGGAAGTGTTGCCATTGTATCTATTCCTTGCTTTAGACTTGCAAATACTCCATTATCTGAAAAGCCAGTTGTTTTAGCTAAATACTCTCCTCCTTCTACAAAATATTTTCTTATATTTGTATAAGGATCTTCTTTTGTTTCTTTGTGTGATACTTTTAAAATACCGTTTTCTGCATCTATTTTTTTAATTAGCACCTTTATTTTATCTCCTACCTGATATAAATTGTTTAAATTTGCTACATATCCATATTCTAAATCTCCTATTTTTAATTTTAAATCTGCCCCAAGACATTCTACCTGAAGATATTTGTTCCATACTGCCATTACCTTTGCATAAACAATATCTCCAGCTTCGTACTTTTTTAGTTGAATATTTTTTATCCTTTCCATTGCCTTTTTTCTTGAACCTATTGCAGTATTTGTTAATTTATCAGATTCTAGTATTATAAATTTTATTTCTGAACCAATAAGGTTTCTAATAGACTTTTTATCATCTTTTTCTAATCCAAGTTCCCTACCTGGAATTAGCACTTTTATATTTTTAAAATTAACAATTACACAATTAATGTTATCTTCGTGAATTTTACCGTCTTCATGAGTAAGTTTAACTTTTTCGTTTTCTATTGCTATTGCTTTACCTGATAATATTTTATTTTTTTCTTCTGATGTATTTATATTTTGCCAAGCAAATTGCTTTTCTAATTCTTCTATCAAACTCTTGTCCTCCTTCCCTTTAAAAATTGCTCAAATGTTGGCAATTTTACTTCATCTTCATTTTCTTTATCTTCTAATGGCTTTAATTCATATTTATTTACAGGCTCATACTCTTCTACTGATTTTTCTTCAATATTCTGTCCTAATCTATATTCCCAATATCGTAATTTTTTACATTTAAAAGGCTTATATCCTCTTATAATTATAATTTCTTCTGTATTATCCATTCTCATTATTTCATCTTCATTCATAACATTTCTTTTAACAACTGATGTCGATTCTACTCCATATTCTAAAGCCCCATCAAATTCTGCATCTTTTCTTACACTGCTACTAATTGCAGATGTTACACCTAGCGACTTTGTTACATAGTTTGCTGTCATAAGGTCATTCACACCCATTACAATTTTAATATCACAGTTTCCAATTAGCCCTTGCCAAGCATCATCAGGATACAACGGGATCAAGGAAGCAATATGCTGGCACACTATCGTACATGATATATTTCTCGACCTTGTTGTACTTAATTTCTGTTGAAAGTCTGGAATTTGTCCAATATTTGCAAATTCATCTAATAAAATACATAATTGTCTATCTAATTTTTTGTTTATGTTTCTATCTGCTTGTCGTATTGTCTTTATAAATAAAAATGAAAAGAATAAATTATTTAAGAAGCTCATTGTTGTATCCATATCGCTGATGATACAATAAATAATCATCTTCTTATTGTTTAAATCTGTAAAATCTATATCATTTTTTTCTGTTATTGCAGCAATTTCATCAAGTTGGAATATTTGAAGTTTTGTAGCAAGTCCTGTAATTGTACTTTGCTTTATTACATCACTTGCCTGTGCATATATGTTATATGCAATTTTTGTAATTCCTTTTGAGTGTTTAAAAACCTCATCTACTTTCTTTATATCACCAGAAGCAAGAATTGAGTTTAAATATCTCATATTCTTTTTATTTTTATCTTCTACTTCAAACTTAATATGTAATAGTAATGCTTTTAATAAGTTTTCCTGGTTATTTTGCCAAAATTCATCACCTTTTTTTCCTACATTTTGATTGGTACTTATTACAACTTGAGAAAAAACTTGTGCATCTATTTCTTTTTCTATAAACTTAAATAAATCTATTCCATCAGAATGATTTGGATTTACCAAATTAAATACTCTTACATCATATCCTTTTTCTTTAAAGAATTTACTAGTTACGCCATATAATTCTCCTTTTGGATCAGTACATACAACATTTTTTCCTTCGACTGCAAATTTTTCTAAAGTTTCTTTTGTAATTGTGCTATTTTCTTCAAAGATTTTTTCTTGGTCAGCTATTTTTAAAGCATTTGGTATAATATAACTTGTAGACTTACCAGAACCTGATGAACCCCAGATCATAATGTTACGATTTATCTTTTTACAACTATCTGGGAGTGTTATTATTTCATCCGTATCTAGTGTTTTACCTAATACAATTCCTGAAGTATTTGCCTCATCTCCTATTTTTAATATATCAATTTCTTGTGGTGTAACTAAACTTGCTGTCCCATGTGTTCCATCTTTTGTAAATCTAATCCCTTCTTTTTCTGTTTTCATTTGTTTTTTAGTAAAGAAAATATTAAAATTAAATAGTGCTATTTGAACTGTTAGTATTAGATAAATAAGTAATATTGTTTTTTCTGTAAATACTGCTTTAAAACAGTCAAATAGATTAGAAATCTCTATTATTTGATAATCTTTACTAAAACAATTTTCTAGTATGTTTAAATACCAATTTGTTATTGGTACAATGGTTATTATTGACAAAAAAATATAAATAAGAAATATTACTAATTTGTTTTGTAATATCTCTTTTAAGCTCTTAACATTCAAAAATACCTCCTAACCAATTTTTGTCAATTACTTTTACACTACATCTATTATCACCTACTATCTCTTTTATTTTTTCTTTATTTTCATCTATTGTTATAATTTCAACTCTTTTTAAACTATTAGAATTTTCTTTATAATACCATTTCAATTTTTCTATTTTTTCTGTGTTAATAAATAACATTTCAATAATATATTTATTTTCATCTAACAAGTAATCTGCATTATCCCAATCACTAATTAGAAGTTCCTTGTTATACATTGTTTCTAATACCTCATGCCAATTTATATTTGGATATTTTTTTAATAATTCCTTATTATTATCATCATTTACAATAACAATTGTATTTTCTTTTCCAAATGAAAAATTTGAATATTTAGGACATATAACACCTGAATCTTCTATAAAAATCATTATATTTTCATAGTTAAATGATTTATTTATATCAAAAAGTAACTGTTTAATATAAACAACTTCCTTTTTCTTTGAAACATAATATGTAAGATATTCTTTATGATCAATAATCAATTTTCCTATATATCTTCTTGCTGTTTCAGTAAATATATTTTTTTCCTTTATAAGCCAACTAGGTTCAAATTTTATTGTAGAATCTATACTTAATGTTGCAATACTAGTAATAGCCTTTAATCTTTCCATATATGCTTCATTTTTTATATTTTTTATATATCCTTGTCCAACCTCTCCAAGAATTTTTCTTCCTTTTTTATCTAAAATTATGTAGCTTTTATATCTTTTAACATATCCTTTATTTATTAATTTATTTATCCTATCTCTGTAATACCTTTTTGTATGATAAATTAGTGTTGCATCTTCTACTTTTAACATTTTGTATTTTGACAAAAATTTTAATACTTCTAAATCTTCTTTTTTTAAGTTATTGTTATCTAGCACATAAAACCTCCTTTTTTCATTTAAGACACAATTTTTCAATGGTGTCTTAAACTATTGAAAAACAGAAAAGTTTTTTCCATAGATTTCAAGATTTACAAGATTATTTTATACAAAATTTTTTCATTTGATTTTTTTTAATTTTTTTCATATTTTTTATACAGTTTTTTGTAATTTTTCTATCCAGGATAAAATATACTTTCCATCTAGTACAAACACCTCTGTATAAGGCTTTTTAGTATCATTTTTCCCTAATGCTAAATAAAACATATTATTGATGTTATCATCTTGAATAATGTTTTGTAAAACCAAGGCATCCACTATTGGTTTTACATACTTATTATCAATATCCATATTTTCTTGTTTTTCATGTACTATAATTACTACAAATGTTAGTTTATCCTTAAATAATCCTTTGTAATCTTTTACTGCCTCTGCTGTATTTAATAAAATATTTTTATAAGCATAGTTATTGATTCTCTTATATTTTGGAATTACTTCTGGAATATATATCTTTAAAATATCTTGCTTTAATTCTGCTTTATATGAATTATTTATACAATGAATTTTGTCTTGTTCTTCTAATTGTTTATCATTATTTAACTTTATTTCATTAAATATTTCATATCTTGTTTTTTCTAAAAATCTTAAATACTTTTCTATATCTTTGTTTTCTAAAATATTTTTGTTATTTATAATAAAATCTGTTTGTTCTTTTAATTCGTTTATTTCCGTTAAAATTTTAGAGTTCACTTTCTCCTCCTTGTAAATAAAAAATTAAAGAAGATATAAAAGTTATCCTCCTATATCTTCTTTTTTCTTGGTTATTCTTCTGTTTCTTTGTCATATTCTTCACAAATTGCATCTAATATTTGTTCTCTTGTATTTTCATTTATTGGATATGAGCTGTTTTTTCTAGTCTTTTTCATTTTTGGATTTAAAGGCATTAAAAAATATCTCCCCTTTTTTCCTTCAAAAAATTCTATTCCATCTACAATTATTGAGTCATCTATTAGAATACTTACATATCCTAAAAATTTACCTCTATTGATTCTTTTTATTCTTACTTCACTAATATTTAACATATAAAAATTCCTCCTTCATTAAAATCCTGTTTTAGGTAATTCTTTTTCTGGTACTGTTGGTATTTTTTTGTAAACAACTGTATGTGCATCATCTTCATCTTCTAAATCAGTTTCTTTGTATGTTGCTGTTACATAAGTATCATTTACAAAAATTTTACCATTTACTACATCCTCATTTACTTTTGCAGTAAGTTTTGGAGCTTCAACTTGTGTAAATCCTGATTTTACATGACCAAAGCATAATCTATATTCTGTAACATATTCATCTTCTTCTAATCCTAATGTTGTAAAATCAATAGTATTATTTTTAGTTGTACTAAATTCTCCAATATCTTTCCAGTTGGTATTCTTATTTGTGATATATTGAACCTTATATGTTAGTTCTTCATTCCATGTTCCTGTTTCTAGTTTTTGAGCTGTTACTTGTCTTGGTAATTTATCTCCCCATATAAAGTTATCTACATCTATATTTGAGAAATTTCCTATTTTATCAAAATCATAAGTTATAATTTCTCCTGGCTCTGCTTCTGTTGGTCCTTCTTTTTCCACATCAACAATTAAATTAACATTATCATTTTCTACTGTTAATTCAACAACTTGTCCATTTTCTTCAAATTTGAATGGAATTAGATCCTTTGAAATAACATAATAATCATCAACTGATAATTCTTTTAAGTAGTATTGTTTACCAGTTTCTAAATACTTATATTCAAATTCTCCATCTGTAGTTTTTACTGTTTCTACATAATTTTTATTCTCATCTAATATATCAAATGTAGCATTTATTTTAGTTCCAGCTTCTAAATCTGTATATTGGTTATATTCTTTACTAACTTTTTTTACTTTTAAGATGTTTTCATATACTTTTACTGGTACATCATCCTCATCTTCAGCCTTAGCTTCTAAATAATGACCAACTACTTTTACATTATTTATAAATGTAGAATCATCTACTAATCCTTCTATAAGTTTTGTTTGAACTTTCATTTGTGAAGAATTACTAAATCCTATTTTTACTGTTCCAAAGTGAAGTGTATAACTTGTTACATACTCTCCTTCAGATAATTTTTCCTTTGTAAAATCTATTGTATTATTTTTTGTTGTGCTTAAATCTTTAGCAATTTCAATGTCTGTTTTCTTATTAGTATTATATGTTACTCTATATTCTAAATCTTCATTGAAAGTTCCTGTTTCCAATTGTTGAATTCTTACTTCTTTTGGTAAATAATCAGTAAGTGTGAAATTGTCTAATTTTACATTAGATAAATTTTTCACATTGTCTATTGTATATTCAACGATTTCATTTCCTTGTGCCTCATCCTTGTCTACTTCCTTATCTACATTAACCTCAATATCTACTGGTGTGTTTTCTACTGTAACCTTTTTGTCATCTCCATCATATTTTCCTTCAATAACAAATGTAGTATCTTTTCCTTTTAGATAGTAATCTGGAGCTTGGACTTCTGTTATAGTAATTTCTGTATTTAGAGGTAAACCTTCAATATAAATTTTTCCGTTTTCGTCAGTTTTTAGTATTCTTTCTGCTTCCTCTCCATCTACTACTATTTTAAATGTAGCTCCTGCAAGTGGGCTTCCTTCTACCTCACCAGTAATTTCACTTTTTCCATTGCTAACTTTTTCTATTTCTACATCAAAATCAGGTGTATATGTCATTGTTGCTTTAGCTGTACTCATAACAAATGGATCTGTTGTAAGCAAATAATCTTGTAAATCTGAACTAGGTGCTTTTCCAAATAGTATAGGATATGTTTTACATTTTCCATCAAAAGACATTTGAACATTTATTGTACCTGTAATATTTTTTCTTGGAACTAATACTTTAAAAGTTTCACCTTTTGAAAATTCTGTTTTTGCATTATTATTAATATCTGCTAAATATGTTCCTTCTGGTGCTGAATTAGCATTTAAAACTGCTTTTATTGTAGACATTTCTACTTGTGAATCTACAACAAAAGTTTGTGATACATAATCTTTATTTATATTATCAACACCTGCTTCTGATGTAGCATTAACACTAATTACTGGATCTTTGTATGTTTGTGTTCCATTTCTACCTATATCAACTAATTCTTTAATCTTTGCAACAATTTTATTTCCTCTTTCATCTTTTGCATAATAATCAGCTGGTTCTCCATCTATTACACGATATACTGCTTGTTTTGTTGCCATAAACGCGTCATATTCATCTTGTAATCCCATCTCTTGAGGTGTCTTATAAGGATATCCATTTACTAATACTCTCCATAAGCCTTCAAAATTTGGAATATTATTCATATCTTCAACAACTACTCCATATTGTGTTTCATCATCAACACCAGGAAGATTTTTATTTAGACAATAACTTGGTCTGAATTGTCCATCTTCATAGAATCCAACCATGTGAGTTAATACACCAACACTAACTCCATCTTTTCTATACCAAATATTTGCAGGACATACACCCATATTTACTATATCTTGTGTACTTCCAATTTCTACTGCAAATACTTGTGAAAAACTAGATAATGTTATCATAAGTAATAAAATAGTACATACAACTTTTTTAGTTTTTTCTTTCATATTTCTTTTTCTCCCTTCCAAAAAAGAAGAATTGATAAACAATCCTTCTTTGAATTTTAAATTATTATTCTATGCCTATATAATATTTAGTTACTCCATTTACATCTACTGCATATATAACAAAAGTACAAGAAAACACATTTGCAACTTTTTTCTCAATTTCACTTTCTCTATATGGACTAAAACTATCACATTGCATTGCATCTTTTGAAACTCTTATTTTATATAATTTTTCTCCATTTTTTCCTATTAAATCAGGATTCTGTTTTGCATATTTATCAATACATTCAATCATTCGATTAGTTTCTGTTTTATTATATATAGGCTCTTTAGTTTTGTTTTCTTCTATCTTTTGTGATTCTTCTATTTTACTGTTTTCTACTTTATCTTGTGTATTTTTATTGTTTGTTGTTACAGCTTTTTCATTTGTCTTTTTATTTTCTTTAGTATCATTTTTACCTACATTAGTCTTTGTTGTATTTAATTTCTTATCATTTACTTGTTTTTCTTCTTTTTCAGGTACAGTACCAATTTCTTCATCTAAAGTAGTTGTATTATTTTTAGCTAAAGTGTTCAAATTATCTTTTATTTCGTTGACCTCTCGCTCCAATGTATTACCTATTTTATTTTGTAATTTTCCTATATCAAATACATTCTTATTTCCTACACTATTGTCAAATTTATAATTTAAACAAGTTACTCCTCCTATTACTCCTACAGTAATAAATATACCTAATATTATTTTCTTAAACATATAAATTCCTCCTTTTTAATTTCAAGTATAGAATTTATATGAAATAATTTACAAGTTGAGAAAAAATTTTAGCTATATTTTTTCTTCTGCTACAACACAAAATCTTTTTTCTGGTTGATCTTTAATACAAGTTACTAATGTGATAATGTTTTTGTCTTCTGTATTTTCAGTAATTGACCAATCTGTATTGGTTATTTCTTTTGTGGATACCACTTGATATGTCCTTTCCCCTAAAACTGTCTTATATATAATTGTATCTCCGTTTACTAATTCATTAATCTTCTCAAAATAGTGTTTTACAAGAGAACCTCTATTATGAGAAGCAAGGCAAACATTGCCCTCCCAAATACTGCTATTTGAAAAGTGTCCTATATATTCTTTCATAGTCTCCCAGTCTGTTCCCTCTTTTATAGGTGCTGATACTCCTATTTTAGGAATTTCTAATGTTCCTATTATACCTTCTTCATCAGCTAATACAATATCATCTTCTGAATCTACTGTAACTTCTTGTGGAATATCATTTACATATATTATATTGTTATTAACATTGTTTTTTTCACTAACCTTTGAAACTATTATTGATATTATTATTGCTAAAATTATAATTGCTAAAATAACACCAATTACTATCAGTTTAATCTTACCTTTTTTCATATTTGTAGTCCTTTCTTTTATTCTTTTTTATATGTATCTCAAACCATTTTCTATATATTTTAGAAATATCAGAAAATTGTCTTGGATTATTTAAAATTTCTACGATTTGACTTGGATAAAAATTTCCAAATACTAAATCATATATTCCATATTCTAGTGCAACTTTTGTTTTTTCATTTTTATCATTGTCTAATAACAAGATAACTCTAATATTCTTACTTCGTAATAAAAACAGATATTCTTTTAAATCTCTTTCAATAGAATTTGCTCCTAATATAACTGTTTGATCTTTAAATTTATCATCTTCTATTATGAAGTCTTCATAACTTACGACCATACTACCTTTAATTTCTGCCTCTAAAATTTTATCTATTTCATTGCTACCTGTGTATATAACTACCACTAAATAATTCCTCCTCTACTTCAAAATACTTAATGGATCTATTGTTTCTCCATTTTTCTTTACAGTAAAATGACAATGACAACCCGTTGTTGCCCCATTTGTTGGATTACCTTGAGCATCCTTGTAAGGATTTCCTGGTACTCCATAAACATTTTTTGGTCCAACTTTTCCAATAACTTGTCCTTTTTTCACTTCATCACCAACTTTTACAATAAAATTAGGATCACTATGACAATATGAAAAACTATATTCTCCTGATTCTATTGTAATTGTATAGCCACCTGCACCACCCCAAGATGTTCTGGTTACTTTCCCATCTAAAATTGCAACTAATTTTGTTCCTTCAGGTGCTGCTATGTCAATGCCACTATGATATGTTGATGCTCCAGATGTAGGTGCTTTACGATAACCATAGTAACTAGTAATATCTCCTTTGCCTTTTCCAACTACAGGCCAGTCGGCATTGCCTATTATTTCTACTCCGAATATGCTATCTAAAAAGTCTGCTACACTTTCAAAAAATGTTTTACTATCTTCTTCTGTATATTCTTCATCAGCATAATAGTATTTAACTTCTTCTTTCATATCTACTTTATCTTTATGTTTATCTCCTAAATATAGAATATCTGTAATATAACAAACCAAAAGAAATATTATAGATATAATGATAATTGGTACAATTAAAGGCTTTAATACTAGAATGATTGCTGTCTTTATTTTTCTTTTTAAGAAATTCTTTGCTTGTTTTTTTATCATACTTCATCATCCTCTTGTATATTGATAATCGTACTATTTTCATTATCTTTTTTCTTAAAATCTTCTTTTCTGGAATCATTTATATTATTTCTGTTATAATTTCTTCTTGTATCAAAATTCCTTCCTTCAGCCATATACATTCCCATATTTAAGAATTCTTTTCCTGTATTAAATGCTTTTCTACCCATATTTAAAGCATTATTGTTCTTTTTTCCTGTCTCTTCTTTTTGAAGATTATTATTATTACTTTCTTTTCCTTGCTCATTATCTGTATTTAAGCTATTAATTGGTGTAGTATTCATTTTATTAGTTTCCATAGGAGTTGTTTTCATTGGAGTAATTTGGCTAGCTTCACTATTGTTAAATATTCTTCCTAATAAACTTGTTTGATTATTATTGTTTACTTGAGATTCTGGACCTTTAAATTGATATGCAATTGTTTTTATGCTATATGCCATAGCTCCTGCCATACCAATTCCTCTATTTGCAAGTTCATCATTGTTCACACCAGCAATACGAGATACTAAATCTTGTAATGTGTTTTGTAAAGCATCAGCAATCGGTAAGATCATCATTGCCCATAAAATTGAAGTTGCCCATCCACCTGCCTGTGGTAAAAATTCCATATATATTAAAAATAAAAAAGCATAGATGAACTGCATAAATACATTTATTAAAATTTGTCCAAACCATATAGCTGCTCCAATCGTTCTTTTATTTAGCATCCACATTACTGCAACTATAGGAGTGAATAATAGGAATACTAATATAGTAAATTGTCTAATAATGAATTTCACATTTAATTTGAAGAATAAGTATGCAAATAAAGCAATAACAATAGCTGTTGCAATAGCATTTCCTGTTTGAATATTTGTAACTACTCCATTTCCAAGTAATTCGTCTAAACTTCCATTTGCATATCCTACTATCATGTGAACTAGATTATTATTCAGGAATAATAGGAATTTAACAAACAATGGTGCAAATACTATAGCTACTGCTCCAAAGAATAATCTCATAATGCTATCTTTTGCCTCTGTCCTTTGTTCTACACTATATCCACTAACTATTAATTTGTATGCCACCACTACTACTGCTACTAAAATAATACTACCTGCAATACTTGACATTATTTTGTACCAATCCATCATAGAAGTCCATTGCTCATCTGTAAATGGAGATATGACCGTTGCGTCTTTTGCAAAGATTAATTCATCATAATTTTTAAATCCCATTCCGAAATCTTCATTTGTTGTTAGATCAAAAATTGTCGCTGCAATTCCACCAATTAGCTTTGCAATTATTTTTTCAAATAAACCTCCATCATCATTGTCTATTGTTTCTTCAATTTCGCTTTGTGCTTCATCTTCGTCATCATCAAAAATACTTGCCTGTGATGTATTAGGAATTAATAAGCTAAAAAAAACAAGTATAATTAAAATACTTGAAATAATCTTTTTAGATATATTCACTTTTTACCTCCTTTACACCTTAATCATCTCTTTTTCTTTTTCTAACACTTCAATTGTAATTGCAGATACTTTTCCTTCCATATATAAAATTGCTTCACCTTTTCTTGCTTGTAATAGAAAATCACGAGTACCTTTTGAAAGTTTAAAAAACTCTATTACTTTATCTACGCTCATAGGTGATTGTTTCATTATAATAGCTGTACCACAAGAGTTAAGTGTTGCTCTTCCTTGAGATGTTGAAGTAAATTCATCTGTATTTTGACTTGCCAATACAAGTCTTACCCCTCTTTTCCTTGCTCTACGAGCAAGTTGTTCAATAAAATCTGCTGTTTCTTTATGTTTCAAAATCACCCAAGCCTCATCTACATAGACACTTTTTTCTTCATATATTTCTGATCTTTTCATATATTTTTCTGTTATCCATGTAGTAATTACCATAGAAGCATAAAATCTAGTTACTTCATCTGTTATTTCAGATATATCAAAATCAATATAAACATCATTTACATTGATATTACTTTGGCAGTCAAACATTCCTAGTGATTTACCTTTTAAGAAACCAGATAGTATTTCTGCTAATTCTTTTGAATTCTTTTTTGTAGTCAAAATTCTTTGAAAATCAGAGAGTGTTGGCATCTTTTTTTTAATCTTTCCAAGTGTTAATTTTTCTCCAATTTTTCCTCCCTCTTTTTCATAGATGCTTTCCTTATTAGTAGTAATACCTTTTTCTTTATAAGTTTCAATTACGCTTTCTTCTATATCAACTAATTCTTTTGCATTTAAACTTCTATCCATGTAATTTCTCATAATAGCAGATAATATTGCTCTTATTTCTGCAACTTTATTTAAAATGTTAACCTTTTCCATTCCATTTTCATCAGTTTCAACATCTATATCAAACAAATTAATCCCTGCACTCATTCCTTGCTTTATTTTAATTACTCTACCACCTAGACTTTCTGTCCTTTTTACATACTCACCTTCTATGTCTAAAATAGCTGATTGTGTATTTCTGGTTACCAAACTTCTTGAAGATAAAGTATCCATTGTTACTGACTTTCCAGCACCTGTAACTCCTAAAATAACAATATGTGGGTTAGTTAAACTTTTATCAAATGTATTTAAGTAAACAGGAAGTCCTGTAAAATAGTTTCTGCCTATTGGAACACCATTTACATTTGATTCAGTATTAGAATTTGCAATAGGAAACATAGTAGCTAAACCTTCGCTTGTTACATTTCTTTCATAATCCAAAATATTTGATGTATCAAACGGAAGATTTGCCCTTAATCCTTCAAATTGTCTAAAATTTAAACATCTAGCTTTTGCTGATATTTTTGCAAATTCACTTTTAAGTAAATTGCTTTTTGTATTTAAATCTTCTAAACTTGTTGCATTTATTCTAAAGAAAATACTTACAAAAAATAGTTTATCATTATATGTTTGTACTAAATTTCTAATTTCATCATAATCATAAATCATTTTTTGAATTGGATGTATTAAATCAATGCTTCCTTTGCTTTCATAAGTCTGTTTTTCAGATTCTAATATTGTAACTTTTTTATTTAATTGTCTTACAACTGTATCTTGATCTGTAGGTCTAACCATAATGCTTAAAGAAACATCTCCTAAAAGTGTGAATATTCTATCTAGCCAGCCTAAAAATATTTTATTTGGATATGTAGATATTACAAAATTTCTTGAGTATTTATTGTCTCCTAAAACAATATAATCTCTTTTCTCATCTATACAGTCAGGAATCATTAATTCTATTAGGGTTGGCATTTTATCAAAAATATTGTCTTTTTTTCTTTTATTTTCTCTCTTTTTAGCTTTCTCTAAACATATTTTCTTTTCACCCTTTTTATGTTTTACTCTTTGCTTTAACATAGAATTCCATACCTCCGTCCTGAATAATTTTTCTAATTTTTTCACTATCTCCTTTGTTTAATTCTCTATAAATAAGCTCTATTGTATCTAGCTCATCTATCAATGTTGTCTTTATTTTTATAAGTGTTAAATTATATTTTAAATCATCATAAAATTCTTTAAGTTCAACTAAAGCCTTATTATATGGCTCTTTTGATTCAATAATTAAATAATTTTTTCTAACATATAAATTTTCTTCTTGCATAATATTTTCTAAATATTCTATTATGCTTTCTCCGTATTCTTTAATGTTACTATTCTTTTGTTTATTTATATTATTTCTAATTTCTTCTACTTTGTAACTCGTATCTATTTTCTCTATGGTACTAAAAAATTGAACTTGATTCTTAAATGTCTTTGATATTTTCATTAAATTATTATCAATATTATCCTGTTCTTCATCATTCATAAGTTTATACTCAATGCTTCCAAGTTCTATAATCATTACATATTTATTGCTTACCCAAAAAATAGAATTTGCAAAATCTCCAAGTTCCCAGATATTTTTTATAGTTTTCTTTTGTTTCTTTAAGCTCATTTTTTCCTGTGGTTTATATTTGTATAAATTATTCTTTTTCTTTAAATAAATTGGCAAAAATATTATTAAAGAAATACTTGCTATTGCAAAAAATATTGTAATTATCATTATTCTTCCTTACCTTTCTCTAATATAAATTGTTTTTTTCTAAATAGGAATTTTATGATGTAAATAAAATATTTATCTGCATAAGTTTCATCTATCTTTAAAAACGCAAATAATACAAACATTGTGGCAATTAGTAGGAATAATAATGACTTTATAAATATATTAATCAATGGTATAAAGAATATTCCTACTGATAAAGCTCCAAATATTAAATATATTGCTTGTCTTAAAGATAGATAACCTCCAAATACTTTTTCTTCATGATTAAAAGCATAAGGTACTTTGTATATTCTCATCTATATTTTCCTCCTATACTGATTCTCCTCCACCTACCATTGCTCCAGAGCCATTTGTCGCTACACTTAATACTATTCCTGAAACAATTAAAGCAAGAGATAATAGCATAAATCCAGCTGCTACCCAAGCAAGTCCACCAATTCCTTCTGATCTTTTATTTGGATTATTGGCATTTACAATTAATTTAATTGCAATAATAACAATACTTACAAACATTAACACACTTCCTACAGGCATTGCTAATTTTATTACTGCATCCCTTATATTTTGTGTAGCTGTTTCAACCTCTTGTGTTCCTATTGTTGAGGCTGCATAAGTTTTAACATTTAACAACATTACCATAAATGGTATTGCTATACTAGATAATTTTAATTTCAAATTTAATGCTTTTTGTTTTAATTGCATTTGTTCATTCCTCCATTACTTATAAAAAAGTAACTAGAATGGCAACTGCTCTTATATAAAACATAGTAATTTAAAACATTTTTTATTTTACCTATACTACTTAAAAAAGGTAATAACTACTGGTATTGCTAAAATAAAAATTTGTATTAAAGCACTTATTATCAAATTCTTCATTCCAAACTTAATCACTTTTTCGGACTTAATACGGCTTCCGAATAGCCAAATTATTAAACTAACAAAAATCCATACTGCAAATAATATAATTAGAAAAAAAAAGCATTTTCCATCATATTACCAAGCATTTGATTTAAGTTGTTGTTTGTATCTAAATTGTATGGTTCAATCATTTAAAACCTCCATTTAAAGCAAAAAAATAAAAGCTATTTATTTAGCTTCTAATTTTCTTACTAGACTTGTATAATAATAATCAAAGAAATTTCTAATTTCATTTTCAGTATTTTTATAAGAATTTTCAAAACTTTTACAATTCTCATAAACATCTAAAAAATTTTCTCTTGTAGCTTTCTGCAGTAATCTTTTGTTCTTATAAAACATTTCTTTAAGTGTATAAATTATAATCTTTAGTTTTTCAATATTTTCATCCCTAAATGTTTTTATTATTTCTTCAGTATAATTAAATTCAAATTTTATTAAAAGTTCATAAAACTCTTGATATATTTGAATTTCTTTAAATTCTTTTTTCAATTCGCTTTTATTATTATTTATAATTAAATAAAAGAATCTATCTATCTTTATATCTTTAGCTTTTTGGCTCATAGGGTATTGTTTATTTTGCTTATAGGGGTATGTGCTATTTTGCTTATAGGTATCTTGCACAATTTTCCTACAACTTATATCTGTAATGTAAATTCTTCTTTCTGTTATCTCTTTCTTATCATTTTTAATTAGTTCAACATTTATATAACCTAATTTTGATAAATGTGAAATCCATCTGGAGATTGTTCCTGGTATTACATTATATAAGTTTGCAAAGTATGAATTAGTTGCAAAACAATATCCTTCTTTTCCAATTAAAGCTGTAATTTCTCCATATAATAGTCTTTCTGCATATTTTAACCTTTCATCATAACGAATTGTAGCTGGAATTATTGCATAATATGCAACTTGTTTTTCTTCGTTCACATTTGGCATCACCTACCTAAAATTATTTTTTTTGTATAAAAATAAAGTGTATTTCTACACTCTATTTTTTACGGTAATCACTAATCTATAAATTAAATTTAACTGTTTTTATGTGATTTTTACTAAAAAAGTGCCAAAATTGCAGATTTTTAATTTTGCTCTGTTCCTACTCTCTCTAGTGATATAGCCTCGTGTCAATTTCTGACAGCCAATGACTCGGACCTCAACTTATGGCATACCTTTGTCAAGTGAATATGTGGCTTGAGAGATATGAGCCTAAAATTGAATTGTAAATTTTAAAGGTCGCTAATTGCGACCTTTTTTCTCTTATTTCAATTTTTTGGACATTTCTTTATTAAAAATTACTTCCCATTTGTTATTATGTTTATCGATTCTATATTTTATTTCTCCAATTATAATTGATAAAATACTGACACATCCAAAATAAATAAAAATAATCATTTTTCCTCCTTGCCAATTGGCTTTTTAATCTAGTTTATGAGTTACATTTTATTATAAACTGTTCATAAATTAAAACAGGAATTTTCAAAAGAATATATTTATATATTAGCATATTTTAGTAAATATTTCAATTTAATTCGCTCCATTTTTAGGCAATTTATTACTATCAGCTATTTTTTTACTTTCTGACTTAACTCTTCTTTCTAATTTCTTTAAATCTTCTGCTGGTTTTAAATTTTCTGGTTTAATGCCTCTTTTATTTAACATATTTCTTACACTTAAATTATTATCTACATGCTCATCAGTTATACTTTCTTCACCATACATATCTTTTTCAGTTACATTATAATTCGTCATTTCTGTTGCTAGATTTTTTGCTGCAATTGTTAATGTTGGTAAAAAATCTGCAAGAGGTCTATTTTCTTTTACTCCATATTTTGCTTTCATTTGCATTGTATTTAATCCACCAAATAACGCCGAATCTCCTTTCGAACGAATTCTTGCAAATCCTAAATCATCCACTCCTCTTTCATAAATATTTTTAGATAACTGCTTTTCAGATTCTTTTAGTTTTTCTCTTGCTTCCAATCGATTCATTAGTTTTATTCTGTCCTCAATTATTTCTTGTTTTCTAGTTTGTACTGCAAAATATGTTTGAGCAAATGCTATTTCTTCTTTTTTAGAATCTCCATTTTGAGCAATTAAGTAACAAGCATATCTCGTTAACATATAGTCTTGTAAATTTCTACTTGCACCTGATCCTATTTGTACCATTTTCGTGACCTCACGAAAATGGTTATTAACTTCTATACCAACATTTTCACAAGATTGCATTGCTTTCTTTATCGTTTCAATAAAATTTTCCCATCTTTTGTAACCCAATTGAATCTGTAAATCTCTTGCATACCAAAATTCTATATTGTCTTTTTCTTCTGTATTGATAATAGAATCAAATTTTTCTTTTAATTCTATTAGCTTTGATTTTTCAAATTCCATAACTATCACTTTCCTTGTAATGTTTACTCATAATAACATATTCGTATTTTTTATTGCTTTTTTAGTATATTGTTACAATATTTATGATATTATTGTATGATATATTTTAAAACATTTGTTTGTGTTTGTCAAGTACTTTTCCTAATATTTATTTTATCTATATCATTTAATTTCATAATAAGGATTTTTTCCATAACTTCTTGAAAAGTTTGTCCATTTTTATTCTAACAGCCAATGACTGAGCCTCAGCTTATGGCATATCTTTGTCAAGTAAATATGTGGCTTAAAAAGTATCAGCCAAAGATTAAAATGTAAATTACAAAAGGTCGTAATTTTACGACCTTTTGCAATTTACATTTCTAAATCTTTCTCATTATTATAAATAAAGTATCAATTTCATCCTTTGTAACAAAATTAATATTTATCTTATAATATTCAAACCATCTGGTTAGTATTTGACTGTTCTTAATTAGTTGTTTTTCTTCATATGGATTTTTTTCAAATAATAAATCTTGTATAAGAAATGCTAAATATAACCTTGCCTTTTGTTTCTCATGTCTTTTTTCCATTTCTTCCATAGTTTCCTTATTTAATCCCAGAAGTAACTTAACATCTACTTTTAGATTTTCTAAAGCTTCTTTCCGTTCTTGATACCTTTTAATTTTATAATAATATCTAATTTTATTCATTTTTCTTCCTCCTTGCCAATTGGCTTTTTAATCTAGTTTATGAGTGACATTTTATTATAAACTGTTCATAAATTAAAACAGGAATCTCTAAAAAATTTTTCTTATATTTTAACATATTTCTAATAAAAAAGAAAGCGTTGTCAATTGCAATTTTTAATAACTTTTTAATACAAAACTCTCTTCTAATACATTTCTCGAATCTCCTCCAACATATACCTTAAACTCTCCTTCTTCAACTACATATTTTAAATCTGCATTCCAAAACTTCAACATTTCAGAATTTATTTCAAATTTTATTATTTTTGTTTGATTAGGTTCAAAAAATACTTTTTTAAATACTTTTAATTCTTTCACTGGTCTTACTACACTTCCAAATAAATCCTGTATATATAGTTGTATTACTTCATATCCCTTATAATTACTATTATTTTTTACTTTTACTGTTACAGTTATATAATCATTTTGTTTTAAATATTTTTTATTTAATTTCATTTTTTCATATTTAAAATTACAATATGATAAGCCATAACCAAAAGGATAAAAACTCTCTGTTGGTATATCCTGATATCTAGAAACATATTTAGCCTCAGTTAAATGTGGCCTTCCGTGTATTATAATGATTGTAATATATTGGGCATTGACCTGCATTTTGAGGAAAACTCATTGTTAATTTTCCTGATGGTGATTTATCTCCAAATAGTATTTCTGTAATAGCTTCCGCACCTTTTGTTCCAGGAAACCAAACTTCCAATATTGCATCTAATTTTTGTTCTATATTATTTAGTTGAAGTGGACGTCCATTAAACAATATCATTACTATCGGTATTTTTAATTTACTTAATTCATTTATTAATTTTATTTGATTTTCTGGTAAACTAATATTTGACCTTGAACATGCCTCTCCACTTTGTTTGTAATGTTCACCAACTGCTAATATTATTATATCTACCTTTTTTGCTATTTGTATTGCTTCATTTATAAGGTGTTTTTCATATTCTTCTTCATTTTCTATTGCAATTATTGGCTCGTTTTCTGCTTTTAGTATTTTATTAAATTCTTCTACTCTTAAGATATCACTTCCTTTTGCATAATATAAATTTTTATTTTTCATTCTTTTTTTAAACATATTTAAAAGTGTTTCGTTTTTTGTTCTATCTGAAAACATTGACCATGATCCTGTTATTCCTATATTATCAGCATATGGGCCAATCAATGCTACTTTTAGATTTTCCTTTATTGGTAATATATTATCCTTATTTTTTAGTAATACAAAAGTTTCTTCTGTTAATTCTTTGGCTTTTATTAAATTTTCATTATTCATTACATTTTTTCTTTCTTTTGCTATATTAGCATTTCCATATGGATTTTCAAATAATCCTAATTTGTTTTTTAATTTTAAAATTCTTAAAACACTTTCATTTACTTTGTTTTCTATATCTTTACTTTTTAAACATAAATCTTTTAGATAATTTGCATAAACTTTTGACATCATATCTATATCAACACCAGCATTTATTGCTTTTAATGCTGCTTCTGATTCATTTTTAGATACCCCGTGAGCTATTGTTTCTTCAATAGCCCCATAATCTGAAATTACAATTCCTTTAAAATTTAATTCCTTCCTTATTACTTCTTGAATTAACCATTTGTTTATTGTTGCTGGAATACCATTTAATATATTAAAAGATGTCATTATCATTTCTGCTCCTGCCTCTATTGCTGCTTTATATGCAGGTAAATAGTATTGCCTAAATTCTCTTTCTGACATATCAACTGTATTATAATCCCTGCCTGCTTCAACTGCACCATATGCTGCTATATGTTTTACACATGATGCAACATTTCCTGATTTTGAAATGTCTTTACCTTGATATGCTTTTACCATTGTTTTTGCATAAACTTCTCCTAAATATGGATCTTCTCCTCCTATTGATTCCATTACTCTTCCCCATCTTGCATCTCTTGATAAATCTACCATTGGTGAAAAATTTACATTTGCTCCTGCAACACTTGCTTCTAAAGCTGATATTTTAGCCATATCTCTTATTACTTTTGTGTTCCAAGAACATCCTTGTGCAATTGGTATTGGAAAAGCAATTTTATATCCATTAATAATATCATCCATGAATAACAACGGGATTTTTAATCTATTTCTTTCTAAATATTTATCTTGTACCTTTTTTACATTTTCAGCACCTGTAATATTTAATACTGAACCTATATTAAATAATATATCATTAGAAAGTTCTAGGTCTTTTAGAGGGCCTGTTGTAACATCTGCATTTTCTGTAAGAAAGATATCCCCTGCAATTTGTACCATTTGTCCTATTTTTTCTTCAATAGTCATTTTATTTAATAAATTAATAAGTTCTCTTTCTTGCATCTTTTCCTCTCCTTAAATTTATTTTGTTCGCTATCTTGCACTTTTCTAAACTCTAATATTTCTAAACCCTTTTTTACATACTCATTTTTCATAAATAAATTCCAAATTGTTTGACTTAAATAGTTTTCTATCATTAATAATGTTATCCCTTTATCTATACCTATTACTTCTTTAGAATACCATTCTCCGTCTTCTAAATTGTATGCATCTTTGAATCCATATTTTCCCCATAATTTTGGATAGTTATTATAAAAATTTTCTAATGCCTTTATACTTAATTCTGGTGTAAATACTATTGAACCTGCTGGTCCACAAGGAGTTATTGTACCATCGTTTTCTTTATCTACATCTGATAAACTAGGTTTCGCTCCATAACTCCTGAATATCCATTAGGACCTACACATGCCGTTAATCCCCAAGAATCTTTTCCAAAGGTTTTAAATTTTTCACTATTATCAATACAATATTCTCTATTTGCGACTGTTGCTTTTATTGAGTTATCAAACCAGTTAATATTTTCCTTGTCTTCTAAATTTCTAAAATCTATCCAAGCATGCGAAAATTGATATGTAAACAATGTACCGCAATATGTATAAATTATATCTTTTATTTTTTTATAATCTGCTTTTTCTTTCCTTATATCATAATACATTTCTCTATTTATGGGGTGTGTTGGTGATGCAACTCCTAAAATATATAGCATTAATTGTTCTGCATAAATATCCCATTTACCCCAAAATCCTCTTTCTGGTTTATACCCCATAAAAAAAAGGTTACTCTCTTTGTTTCTGTACCATTCCCAATTTATTTTTTGATACAAAATTTCTGCTTTTTTCTTTATCTCTCCTCCAAAAAACTCACCGGCAGTTATTGCGCCACATATAAAAATTCCTGTATCTATAATTGACACTTCACTATTCCATTCTCTTTTTCCTGTATTAATATTTATAAAATGATAGTAAAATCCATTTTTTCCATCTACATTATTTAAAAATGTTTCTAATGTTCCATTTACTTTTTCATATGCTTTTTTGTATGTAATCCAATTTCTTTTTACTCCTATTACTAATGCTGCTAAACCATATCCTACAGATGCAATACTTGCAATTTCATCTGCATAGATGTCTTTATCTTTTACTAAACCATAACCTTTGCTTTTTCTTTTATTATTTGACTCTTTAATAAAAAATTTATAACTCTTTTTTAACTCTTTTAATAATAACTTTTCTCCATATTTTTTTATCATCCTCATATATATGCACCTCAACTTTATGTTAACATATATAGCTAGAATTTTCTATGGGTATTTATTCCAAATAACAAAGGAACCGCAGCATATTCATGCATATGGTTCCTTCTTTTCAGAATAGTAGATTAATTAAGCGAAGAACTTCTCTATTAGGAGTTCCCATTTTCAACATTTGGTTTAGGCGACATATAAACTCGACTCTATGATTATTTCTAAGGACTTTTTCTGTCCCCTGAATTGGATCAACTGCTTCTATTGCTTGATATAACCTCGCAATTTGAAGCAAGGTCTTTTCATTTGACTTCTTGTTGAGCTCAAAAATTAATCTTTTTTGTACAGAATTTAAGACCTGTTGAATTCCTCCAGACTCTATATTTTGTCTTTTCGGCCAGAATGTAATCCTAGCCCTTAAGTTTTCCTCATCTGGCAGATATGCCTCTCTTGAGAGATCATATAACTCACCTAGACTATTTATAACGTCTTGTGAATAATCATTCTTGAGGACATGCCGCATAACTCTTTCTACAATTTTTTCTACTATCTCTTTCTTCATCATGTATTTCCTCCTTAGGTTTTTTATAAATATATTTTATCATACTTTACATAAACTGTCAAAATATGTGAATAAAAAGAGACATATTCTACTTTTTTAGCTCATGCCTCTTATAATAATCAATCAATACTATTTTTCTATGCCATTTTTTCTTTTATCTTTACCAAAGTATTTAATGCATCTATTGGAGTCAACTCATTCAAATTTACCTTATCCAGTTCTTGTGCAATTTCTGCTAATCTTAAATTATATAAATCAAATTGACCTTCTACCTGCTTTTTATCTTTCTTTTCTTCTTTTTGACCTGTAAGAATATTTTTTCTCTCCAAAGATTTCAAAATTTTATTTGCTTTTTCAGTTACAACTTTTGGTACTCCTGCTAGCCTTGCAACATGAATACCATAGCTTTCATCTGTTCCACCTCTTACAATTTTTCTTAAGAAGATAATATCTTCGCCTTTTTCTTTTACAGCAATTGAGTAATTTTTAACACCTTCTATTTTTTCTTCTAGCCCGATTAACTCATGATAATGAGTTGCAAATAAAGTTTTTGCTCCACATTTTTCTTTATCTGCAATATATTCTGCAACTGCCCAAGCAATTGATAAACCATCATATGTAGATGTTCCTCTACCTATTTCATCTAAAATTACTAGACTATTTTTTGTTGCTTCTTTTAATATTGTTGCAACTTCCATCATTTCAACCATGAAGGTACTTTGTCCCATACTTAAATCATCTGAAGCTCCAACTCTAGTAAATATTTTATCTACTACTCCTATTTTAGCTTCTTGTGCTGGAACAAAACTTCCTACTTGTGCCATTAATGTAATTAAAGCTACTTGTCTCATATATGTAGATTTACCTGCCATATTTGGTCCTGTAATTATTGATAATCTATTATCTCCTTCGTCTAAATATGTATCATTTTCAACAAAAACTCCTGCTCCAATTATTTTTTCAATTACAGGATGTCTTCCACCTTTTATATCTATTGTTCCTGAACTATTTACTTCTGGCATACAATAATTCATATCTTCTGCAACTTGTGCAAATGATGCAAGTACATCTAATGTTGCAACAATAGTTGCACTTTTTTGTAATCTTTTAATATTTTTTGCAATTTCTTCTCTTATTGCTGTAAATGCATTATATTCTAGGTTAATTACCTTTTCTTCTGCTCCTAAAATTTGATTTTCTAAATTTTTTAGTTCTTCTGTAATAAATCTTTCTGCATTTGTTAAAGTTTGTTTTCTTATATATCTATCTGGAACTTGATTCAAGTTAGATTTTGTAACTTCTATAAAATATCCAAATACCTTGTTAAATCCTACTTTTAAATTTTTTATTCCAGTCTTTTCTTTTTCATCTGCTTCTAATTGAATAATCCAGTTTTTACCTTCTGTTGTTGCTGTTTTTAATTTGTCTATTTCCTCGTCATATCCAAGTTTTATGATTCCACCTTCTTTTACGCTCATTGGTGGATCATCAACTATTGCCCTTTCAATTAGTTCTTTTATGTCTTGTAATTCATCTAAGTTGTTATATAAATCTTTTAGCATTATTGATGAGCATTTTTCCAAACTTTTCTTCACTTCAGGTAATTTTGCCAATGAATTTTCTAGAGTTACCATATCTCTTGCATTAGCATTTCCATATGACATTTTGCTCGATAAACGCTCTATATCATATACCTTTTTTAGATTTTCTTCTATCTCTCCTCTTAATATCATGTCATCTTTTAATTCTTTTACTGCATTTAACCTATTATTTATCTCTATCGTGTCTACTAATGGGTCATTTAACCATCTTCTAAGTAATCTCCCTCCCATTGATGTAGATGTTTTATCTAATACCCAAAGTAGAGTTCCCTTTTTTGATTTATCTCTCATTTTTTCTGTTATTTCAAGGTTTCTTCTTGCATTTATATCTAAAGACATATATTTTGATATCTTATATAATGTTATTTTGTTGATGTTATCTAATGCTGTCATTTGTGTTTGTTCTATATATTGAATTAAAGCATTTATAGCTGGTATTGCTAATGTATTTTCTTCAAAATTTTCTACTTTTCTACCATTTGGATCTTGAATATTAAATCTTAAGTTTAATGTATCTACTTTATTTTCAAAAAACTTATCTGCATATCTTGTTATATATGAACTAAATCTTTCCTTAATTTTGTCTAATTCTTCTGTTGAATCTGACATTAGTCCATTAATTACTAATTCTGATGGTGAATATCTTGCAAGTTCATCTAATAGAAGCGGGAAGTTATTGTTATCTTTTATTTCTGCTGAATAAAATTCTCCTGTTGATATGTCACATACAGCAATTCCAAAATATATTCCTGCTTTATATATTGACATTATATAGTTATTCTTTTTTTCTTCTAGCATATTACTTTCTACTATTGTTCCTGGTGTTACAACTCTTATAACTCCTCTTTTGACAATACCTTTTGCTGTTTTAGGATCTTCCAATTGTTCACATATTGCAACTTTATATCCTTTCGCAATTAGCCTTGATATATATATTTCTGCAGCATGATGTGGCACCCCACACATTGGTGCTCTTTCTTCTTGTCCGCAGTCTTTTCCTGTTAATGTTAATTCTAATTCTCTTGATGCTGTTATTGCATCATCAAAAAACATTTCATAAAAATCGCCTAAACGATAAAATAAAATGCAGTCTTTGTATTGTTCTTTTGTTTCTAGATATCTTTGCATCATTGGTGAAAATTGTTGTTCTCCTGCCATAATTTATTTCCTTTCATTCTCCTTATTTATCTTTTTCTAATGTTTCAATTAATTTCTGAATTTGATTAATATATTCATTTTTTATCTCGTTATATACTTGCCTAGATGTTTCTTCATCATATAAATGTGATAATGAATTTCTTGCAAGCATCATCTTTATCCATACTTCCCCATCAGAAATTAAATTATGTACAAAACTTTCTTTTATTACCTCTCTTGGGCTTCCAGTATTTATTGCTACTCCAGAATATTCTAAATAATCTTTTAATGTTTCCCATGCAAGTTCAAATGTAAATTCATATCTATGTAATACCGCATCAATCATTAATTCACTCTCTTCTTCTTTTAAAGCTTCTTTTAATCTATTAGTAGCATTTATTAAATCTTGTTTTCTTTCTTCAAACCTTTCTTCTGATAATCCAAAATTCATAACTTTTCACATTCCTTATTGTTTTAATATTTTACCTTTTAAATACCACATATGTTGTGATACTATTTTTATCTCTATCAATTTGTTTATTAAATCTTCATTTCCTTCAAATATAACCACTTTATTGCTATCTGTTCTACCAGTTAGCATATCCTCATTATTTTTGCTTTTTCCTTCAACTAAAACCTTCTGAATTGTACCTACATATTTATTGTTGTTTTCTTCAATTTGACTTTCAACTAACTCTTTTAATCTATCAAATCTTTTATGTTTGATTTCTTCTGGAATTTGATTCTCCATTTTATCTGCTGGAGTTCCAACTCTTCTTGAATATATAAACATATATACTTGTTCAAATTTAACTTTTCTTACAACATCTAATGTATCTTCAAATTCTTCCTCTGTTTCTCCAGGGAATCCTACAATTATGTCTGTTGATAATGTTAAATTTGGTATTTTATTTTTCATTTTTTCTACTAAGTTTAAATATTGCTCTTTTGTATATTTTCTATTCATTTCTTTTAATACTTTCGTATTTCCTGATTGAAGTGGTAAATGAATTAATTTGCATATTTTATTACATTCTGCAATTGCCTTTATTACATCATCTGTAAAATCTTTTGGATGTGGTGATACAAATCTTATTCTTTCAATTCCGTTGATTTTGTTTATTGCTCTTAGTAATGTTGCAAATGAATTTACACCTTCATATTCTTCAAATGGAATATTTTTTTCTTTTTCTACTCTTAAATATGAATTTACATTTTGCCCTAATAAAGTAATTTCTTTGTATCCTGCTTTTGCTAATTCTTCTACTTCTTGTATAATATCTTTTGGCATTCTGCTTCTTTCTCTTCCTCTTACATATGGTACTATACAATATGTACAAAAATTATTACATCCGTTCATAATTGTTACAGATGCTTTAATGCCACTTTCTCTTTTTATTGGTAAATCTTCATATATTTTTCCATCTACATCTAAAACATCTTCTATTTTTTTCTTTTCTTTTAATGCTTTATATAAATCTTCTGGAAATCTGTATAAAGTATGTGTTCCAAAAACTATGTCTGTATATGGATATGATTCTTTTATTTTTTTAGTAATATGTTTTTCTTGCATCATGCATCCACCAATTGCTATAATACAGCCATTTTGTTCTTTTACCTTTTTTAATTCTCCCAATTTTCCAAATAGTTTTTCTTCTGCATTTTCTCTTACACAGCATGTATTAAACAAGTTTATATCTGCTTCTTTTGGGTTATCTGTTCTAATATATCCCATTTCTTCTAACATTCCACATAATTTTTCTGAGTCATTTTCATTTAGCTGACATCCCATTGTTAATATACTATATTTCGGTCTTAAATCTTTATTTTTTTCTTTTACTTTTTTGATATATTCTTTTTGTTCTTTTACTTCGTTTTCTGCCTCCATTTTCTACCTCCATCGCTTTACATATTTTATTACATTTCGACACAAAAAGCAAGAAAAAATCCGCAAAGTTTTGCAGATTTCGTAACTATTCAGCTATAATTACTTAAAGCCCGTGTCAGCAATTGATTTCAAAAAAGGCGGATATCCTTACTTGCAAGGGGATCGATTTTTTTGAAACAATTGTGGTTAAACAGGGCAATCGTATTTAAGAGCTGAATAGTTACCAGATTTCCATAATTATTTTCTCTATTTTATTAGCTTTTTGATTAACTATTACATATTACTGCTCTTAAACCATATGGACATCCCTATGGTGCTCCTGATATATCTCCCTCTTTTTTGTCTATTATTTTTTGTGTTAAACTATTATATCTACTAAATGCATTAGTTGCTATACTTTCAATACTTGATGGGATTTCTATCTTTTGCATATTTGTACACCAAGTAAACCTAATAGAGAAAAAGGCTGATTTAAAAGAAAGATTAGAGTTGATTAGCAAATATTCAAATAATTCTATTGTTAGAAATTTAAGTAATGAAGAAAGACTATATTTGTATGAAACTAAAAAAGTTTTTGATATATACTATGTAAATCTTAACCCTGCACATAGCATATTTTTAGACACAAAATTTGTTACAAAATACATATATGATAAAGAATTATCAAGAGAAGAAAGAAAATTAGATATTGAAAGTCTTGCCAAAATAATAAAAGAAAGAAACCTTTTTGCAGAAGAAGTTTATGAATTAGATTGTTGTGAAAATCAAATTAGACTTGAATTATTTAAAATAATACAAAATAACTTTTCTATAAATAAATGTGAAAATTGTGGGCGATTATTTATTCCTATTACAACTAGCAGGAATCCAAATCAAAAAGGAAGAAATGACCAAAAATATTGCAATAATTTATATCAAGATACTGGAAAAACTTGCAGAGAAATTGGTGCTCTGAATAAGAGAAAAGAAAAAGTTCAAAATAGCCCTATTTTACAGGAATATAATAGAGAATATAAAAGAATGTATGGATTGCATTATAATCATCCTAAAAAATTTAAAGAAGCTAAATTTAATGAATGGTCTAAAAAGGCTCAAAAGTTAAGAGATAGGTATAGTGATGAGCAAATTGAAAATTTTAGAATAGAACTAAAAAAATTAAGTGATAAATATTATATTGTTTAGAAAAAATTAAGACTAGCATATTTTAAGGATATGTTAGTCTTTCTGATTGTAGAAAAAGGTAATTAAAAAATTTTTCTATTCATTATATATTATTTTGTTTTCTCAAATATTGGCCCATTTGTTCCTTTTATCCATTTGTTCCATGAAGTATCTTGTACAATAGCAGATGATATATAATCATTTAATTTATTTATTATATTATCTACTTCTTCATTTGTATAGGATGTTACAAACGAAGAATCTTTTCCGTTGTAGTTATTTTGCAAATAATAACAATTAGTTAAAATTCTGTTTGTATTAGTCGTATTTATTATATTATAATTCGTACTACCTAAAATTTCTCCATAATTACAACAATTTACTAAATTTAACGTGCCCTCTGCCCAAGTTCCACCTAAAATTCCTGCTGCATCTGTAATTGATATAATTTTTCCACTATTATATGAATTATAAATTTTTAAAATTCTGCCTCCCCTATAATTTCCTACTATTCCTCCTGCTCCTACTGCTGGATGATATGACTCAGTTCCTTCTATTGTAATATTTCCTTCATTATAGCAATTTATAATATTCAAATTAGAACTAGTTGAATATCCTCCTCCAACAATCCCTCCTGCTCCATTATACTGAGGCACAAGTTTTGCTATTATGTTACATTTATTATAACAATTTTTTATATTTACTGTTGTATTTATATTATTGTTTAAAGCTACTATACCTCCTGCCGAACCATTATTTGAAATTAAAGTTCCACTTATACCTAAATCAGTTATTGTTGCATTATCGACCTCTCCAAATAATCCTGCTATTGTTTTTGAATTTTCATATATATTATTAATTTCAAAACCATTGCCTAAAAAAGCACCTGAAAAACTATAAGTAGTATTTCCTATTGGTGTAAATCCAATACAATTTGTATCTTCTTTCGTTAATTCTGTTTTTAAATCATCTATTTGTCCATCTTTATTTAAATCACCATATAGAGTTGTTTTATAATCGTTATATGAATATATTGACCTAAAGTTTAAAGTTCTTTTTAAACTTATATAACTATCTTTAAAATTAAACATATTAATTCCTAATTCTTTATTTCCGCCGTTATTCATTATTGAAAAAGTTACTAAATCTTCTATACACCAAATTTCATATGGTTCACTTTCATCACCTTTTAAATTGTTTCCATTTTCATCTTTTGTCATATCTCCCGGTGATTTATCTATCACTATTTTTCCTTCTTCTATGATATTTCCATCTTTATCTACATTATAATATCTATTGCTATCCACAAAAACAACTTCAAATTCTTCTCCATTATCTGATACTTCTGTTTTTCCACTATCAGTTATTTTATCTAATTGTTCTTGTAGTTCATCTTGAACTAAATTTCCCCTTTTATTATTACCCATAGCTTGCAAGCTCGCTCTATCTACAATTTCTTTTTCTTCTGCTATTTCGGTCTGTTCTTTTGCGTCATTTGCATTTTTTATTATTCCATTATCGCTTGTAATAGTTGCAATTGTTATTCCAGCCAAAATTAACAAAATAATAATTGTTACTGCCAAAGTAATTAATGTTATTCCTGATTTTTCACGCATTTTTTCTTTAAAATTCATACTTTTACCTTCTTTCGTTTTTACCATTAAGTATTTTACTTAATGGTTGTTGCCAAATACTTTCAATTGCTTTAATATCAGTCTTTTAAAGAATTTTTGCTATAATAACTTTAATGGTTATTTTTCTAAAAAAATTATTTTTAAATTTCTAAAAAATTGTTGAAATGAAAATGTTTTACTGGTATAATATTTTTAAAGTAATAAGTCGTTAAGTAAAATACTTTAAGAACTATTTATAGTTTTTCAAGGTGTTTTTTTTGCAATTTATAATTAGAATGAACATATTTATTAAGTGTAATTTCAACACTTGAATGTCCTAACATCTCACTCAAACTTTTTACATCCATTCCAACTTCTATACAATTACTTGCAAAAGTATGACGAAGTGTGTGAAATTTATATGATTTTATTCTACATTTTCTTAATACATTTTTAAAATATTTTTGATAATTTCTAGGTTCTATAAACTTTTCACTACTTCCTGTGAGAAAAAAATTATCATCATTATATTTATTTTTTATTTTCTTTAATATTTCATATAATTTATTTGATATTGGAATTTGTCTTATTGATTTTGCTGTTTTAGGTACATCTATTATAATTTTAGTTTTCTTTTGTTTTTTATCATAAACTCTTTGTAAAGTATAATTTACATACAATATCTTTTTATCTAAATCAATATTTTTCCATTTTAAAGCACATAGTTCGCCTATTCTTATTCCAGTATTTAAACAAATGAGTATTCCCATAGATTTTAATGTATCTACTCTAATACAATAGTTCTCTAACCTTCCTTTTTCTCTATTACTTAGTACAGTAACATTACCTTGAACTAATTTTGGACTTTTGATTTTACTAATTTTTATATTACAATCATATTCTTCATTTACATAGCATAAGATTGCTTTTAGAATACATAAAATATCTCTTACTGTTTTTGTTGATAGTTCTTCCATAAGTTCCATTACAAAATCATTAAAATTATAATTTTGCAATTCTTTAATTTCCATGTTTTCAAATGTTGGTATTATATATTTATTTATTACATATACATAATTACAATAAGTCGATTCTTTTATGGATATTTTCTTATTTTCTAACCATTCTTCTACTAATATATTAAATTTCAATTTATCATCTTCTTTCTTTACTATATTTCTTAATTTATTAAATATCTCCATTTCATCAATTCCTTTCATTTCTAGCGTTTTTGTTTATGATAGCAAATTTTGGTTAATAAAAAAGACTAACAAATATTAGCCTTGCTTACTATATGAATTGATGAAATGAATTCTATATTATCTTTCTAAATCCCATTCTTTTTCTCTTTCTTCGTGTTTTATTTGTTTTACTGGATCTATAAAAGTATTTGTTTCTTTTTGAAAATCTCTAACCAAATAATCTTCTGCACCTATATCAAATTTTTTACAAATCCAAGTAATAAATTTTTCAATAGTTTCATAAAATTTATCAATTATCTTATGCAATTTATTATTTTCCTTTTCTAAATTACGAATTTTGCTAATGTATTAAAATCAAATCCTTCATACGTTCTTTCTTCAAAATTAGGTTTTGTTTTCTTAAAATTTTGTTTGTCTTTATTGTATATTTTATTATTATTTTTATTATATATTCTATACCTTTTAAATTTAAGTTTGGCATTTTCTCATCTTCTTCCTTTTATTCGCTTCATTTTCAATTTTGAGTCATTTTTAATTGCTTTTAATATAACTTTATATCTTTTTAATGTAACCAAAAAATTTCCATAAGAAAGGCATTTCGCTAAGCAAGTCTTTGTAGCGCGTGCGAAATACATGCCACTCACTTCGTTCGGGCGAATTAAGGTAGCCTAACCTTGTTGTATACGGAAAAATCCACATGTGGTCAAGATAAAAGTCGATTTTTCCTATACAATAAAAAAATCGCTTTAGATTTTTGGTCTAAAACGATTTTATTTTTGAATTGTCCAAACGTCTGGATCATTTAAAATATTTTATTTTGAATTTTTATCTTTAAGTTTAAATATTTTATTTTCATTTAAGTTAATCTCCTTTCTTTTGTCAATATATTACATTTATCTGTAGTATTTTTTACAATTTAAACTATTTCTATACTTTTTTCACATTCCAGAAAATATGATTTCTTAAAATAAAAAAAATCCTCATTATTAAACTTATTATCTAATAAATTGGATTTATTTTAAACTTTTTTAATTTATTATATTAAGCAAGACCATATTTTTTCTTAAATTTGTCTGCTCTACCACCTGCTGTTTCTTGTCTTAGATTTCCTGTCCAAAATGGATGACATTTTGAGCATACATCAACTTTTATATCTTTTTTTGTTGAACCTACTTCTAAAACATTTCCGCAAGCGCATGTTATTGTTGTTGTTTCATTATATTCTGGATGTATTCCTTTTTTCATTCTAATTCACCTCTTTTTTGTTAAATTAATTCGACTATTTTTTATAATAACATATTTCTTAATTTTTTTCAAGTATATATACTTAATTTTCATTATCTTGTGTCTTGTTTTCTTCTTCATGTTGTTGTACATAAATTGCAGATGATATCATTTCTGTATTTAAAGAAAGTTTATGCACTAATTTACTCATTACATTAAATACACATGCTATGATTAATATTAATAATCCGATTTTTTTCCAATATTTTGCTAGCATAATATCATCTCCTTTTTATTACATATCATCTTCTTCATCGTCTTCTTGATCATCACATCCTGAGCATCCTGAACAATGACCACTGCATTCATCATCATCACTTGGATCTCCTGACCAATCTAATTCTATCATATTTTTACATTCTGGACATTCAATTTCTGTTTTTTCTTCATCCATATCTACTACAAATTCATAATTACAATATGGGCAAACTATTTCAAAATCAAATCCTTCATCTGAATATATATCTTTTTCAATATTATCTATTACTCTTTGCATTTTATCTATTCTTTCAATTAATTGTTTTTGAGTATCTTCTAGATTTTCAATTTCTTGTTTTTTATATCCCACAATATAGTCTATATGATTTAAAACTTTGTCTACGAAGTCTGCAAATCTCTTCTTTATATATTCTAGATCCTCTTTATTCTTGATATTGCTTTCTATATCATCTAAGAAATTTTTATATTCATCTTTTAATATGCTCATTAAAGTCTTCCTTTCTATAATCTTTCCATATACTCACAAGTTCTAGTATCTATTCTTACAATATCACCTATATTTACAAATAAAGGTACTTGTAGTTCTAGTCCTGTTTCTAGTTTTGCTGGTTTACCTGATGTTGTTGTAGTATTTCCTGCAAACCCAGGCTCTGTATATGTAACTTCCAACTCTACAAATGTAGGTGGTTCTACTGCAAATACGTTTCCTTTATATGAAAGTATTGTAACTTCCATGTTTTCTTTTAAATATTTTAAGCAATCTCCTAATTGATCTTCATTTAATGGTATTTGATCATATGTTTCATTATCCATGAAATAGTATAATCCTCCATCATTATATAAATATTGCATTGCTTTTTTCTCTATTTCTGCTGCTGGATATTTATCTGATGGATTAAATGTTTTTTCAATTGTTGCTCCTGTTATAACATTTTTTAACTTAGTTCTTACAAATGCTGAACCCTTTCCTGGTTTTACATGTTGGAATTCAACTACTCTATATACATTTCCTTCCATTTCAAAAGTTGTTCCATTTCTAAAATCTCCTGCTGAATATACTCCTGCCATTTTTACTATCATTCCTTTCTCTATTAAAATACAAATCGGGCTGAAAAAAATTAAAAATTTTTCGACCTTATTTCATTTAATTTTACTATTAACTCTATCTATTTTACTATATTTTATAGTAAAAATCAAGTTTTTTACATCATTTAATTAATTATTACATTCGGGAGCGTGTTTGTTTCTTTAAGAACTGAACTGTAACATATTACTTGTTAATATTAAATTACAATATAGTTTTTATCAGAATTTGTTAAACTTACACATCCAAATTTTGTTATTTGTACAGTATCTTCTATTCTTACTCCAAATTTTCCTGGGATATATATTCCGGGTTCATTTGTTATAACCATATTTTCTTTTAAATTAGTATCATTTTTATAACTTATATATGGTGCTTCATGTATTTCTAAGCCTACTCCGTGCCCTAAACTATGAATTAAATCATAATCATGCAATTTAAAATCATTTTCAACCATTTTAGCAAGTAGTCTTGTACTTATTCCATCTTTAAAATCTTGCATTGTTTGTACTTGATTTTTTAGAACTAAATCATATATTGGTTTTACTTCTTCTAATATTTCTCCTACAAAAAATGTTCTTGTCATATCTGAGCAATACCCATTTACTTTGCACCCCATATCTATTGTGATAATATCCTTTTCTTTGATTTTCCTATCTGTAGGTACTGCATGTGGCATTGACGTATTTTCTCCAGATGCCACTATTGTATCAAAAGATACACCATCTGTTCTGCTATTATAATAGTCTTCTATTTCTTTTGCTATTTGCTTTTCTGTCATTCCTGGTTTTATATAGCCTAATATATATTTGAAACATTCATCTGTGATGTTACATGCTTTTGTTAAATTGCTTATTTCTTCTTCATCTTTGATCATTCTTTGCTTTTCTATTATATGCTCTGTTTCAACTAAATTGTTTATTTTATATTTTCTTATCAACTCTTTATATTCTGCATATGTTGTATAATATTCTTCAAATCCTACATTTTCACAAAATAGAAAAAAATTCTCATAATCATCTTTAGAAACATCATTTATATCATAAACTATTATTTCATCATATAAAGTTAAAATACTATGAACATGTTCTATATATCTTGCATCTGTAATATATATATTTTCTTTACGTGTTAAAAGTAATGTTCCCTCTGCATCTATATTGGTTAAATATCTTACATTTATTGGATTAGATATTATTATTCCTTGCATGTCTAAACTATTCATTTTATTTCTTAACCATTGTAATTTTGGATTCATATTTAATCGCATTCCTTCCTAAAGGCAGAAATTTGATTGAAAAAGAATTATATAATTATTTTTCAATCCCCTTATTATTTCATTAATTATATAGACCTAATGTAAAAATCTGTATTAGTAGATTTTTTATTGTTTCAAAAGGTACATATATACTTATAAATGTTGCTATTACAATAAATGGTCCAAATGGTATATATTCACTAGATTTTCTCTTCTTTGAAACCAATAATAATATACTTAAAATTGCTCCTATTAAAAATGCTAATAATGTTATCACAATAATATTAGACATTCCAAAGTATAATCCTAATGCTCCCATTAATTTTACATCGCCAAATCCCATTGCTTCTTTTCCATAAATTAGACCTCCTACTAATGTTATAAGTAAAAATATTCCTCCTCCAACTAACATTCCTAGTATCATATTTATAGAAATTGCAATATTTGACAATCCATAAAGAAATGTAAATATTAATCCTATTTCAAATATAGTTAAATTTAGCCTATTTGGTATTATTTGTAGTTTATAATCTATTACAAAAACAGATAAAAGCATTGGAGTTAAAATTATGAATTTAATTAAATCTAAATTTCCAATAATTGTATCTTTTATTCCATACACATATATCAACATTATATATATGACAGATGTTAGTAATATTAATATATAGTTTGGCTTAAATTCTAATTTATATTCCTTAAATATCTTTAATGTAAATACTTTTTTATATTCTGGTAACCTTTTGTTCATCCAGTCTGTAAACAAACCTACAAAAATGCCTAATATTGCTGCTCCTACATAATATGCTATATGCACATCATTAATATACATTTTATTTCTCCTTCGTTATCTTGCTTTTTATTCTATTTTCTATTGGTCTTTTCCATGCAGTATACCAATAGTCTTTTTCTTTTATTGGATCTACTAGTATAGTAAACATATTACATCTATTTCCGCCAATAATATCTGTAAATATTTGATCTCCTACTACTGCTATTCTTTCAGGAGATTCATTTACAATTTTTTGTATTTTCTTAAAACCTCTCTTAAATGGTTTCATTGCAAAATGAATATAAGGTATTTCCAATTTTTCTGCAACTTTTTTTACTTTTTGTTTTCTATTAGTATTTGATAATATGTATAGTCTTACTCCTTGACCTTTTATATCTTTTGTCCATTTAATTACTTCTTCTGATAGTATTTCCTCTTTATCTATTAATGTATTATCTACATCTAAAATTAATATTTTTATCTTATTTTTTATTAAAAATTGTATTGTAATATTTTGAATTTTATCAAAATATGCTTTTGGATATAATAACATTTTTATCCTCCAAATTAGTTATATATTACATATTATCAAATATAATGTTCCCTTGTCAAGCCAAAATTCCACAAAAAAAGAACCGCCCATATTTAATGGTACGATTCCAAAATAAAAGGGGATGTTTTGATTATTTATATAATAAATTTGTTTTGTGTTTTTTGTGTGAAATTTTTTTGTTTTATTTGTAATTTTATTATTTAATTTCTATTTTTTATGATATAATAATCAAAAATTGTTTAGGAGCTACTATGAAAATTTTATTTAAAAACAAAACAAAATATACAACAAATGCATATAACCAATTTTTAAATTTTCATCAAAGTAAATTTGGCTTTTCATATGATACTTATACAATAATAATCTTGATATTACTAGTTGTTTGTATGTTTTTGCAAATAAAATATAGATACTGGTACTTAGCTATTATATTTTTCTTAGTAATTGTAGGATTTATATATTATAGATTTTTTTATCCTGTCAAAGAAGTATCAAACGAAGTACACTCAGAAAAATTTGAAAAAGAAAAAGAATTTACTTTTGTATTTTTTGACAATTCTTTTGAAATAAGAGATAAAATTTATAGAGAAAAATCATATTATAATAAATTAAAACATGTATATGAAACAAAAGATTTTTTCTATCTATATACAGATAAAAATCATGCCTATATTTTAGACAAGTCTGGATTTATAAATTGTACCTCAACAGACTTTAGAAATTTTATTAAGAAAAAATGTTTTTTTAAATATAAATATTTGGACAAATCTAGCTTCGCTAGACCTTTTCTCTACTTTTTAATATTTTTTACATTAATTTAAGGTCTAGTAAGAAGCGTATAAGATTTGTCGACGCGAAAAATTGCTTTGCAATTTTTCTGTGCATCTATATTTTTCTTGCATTATAGGAAATGCAATTTCCTATAATGCAAGAAAATTAATCAGTAATATTTTGAAGGGAGAAATATAATGTACAAAATATTTACAATCATATTTGCTAAAATATTAAACATATTTTTAAAAATTATAGGAAAAAATGGTGGCAATGTTATCGGAAAAATAGCACTTAAAATAAATCCAAATATATTATCAAAATTCAAAGTCAATTCAAGAGTAATTGCGGTTACTGCAACAAACGGAAAAACATCAACTAATAACTGCATTAGATATACATTAGAAAAAGCAGGATTTTCTGTTGTTAGCAATTCTGAAGGAAATAATATGGAAACAGGAATTTTATCTACACTATTAAAAAATTGTACTTTGACTGGTAAAATCAAAAGTGATTATATTTGTTTTGAAGTAGATGAAAGTTATGTACCTAAGATTTTCAAAGACTTTAAATTAGATACTCTAGTTGTACTTAACTTTTTTAGAGATCAATTAGATAGAAATGGCGAAGTTGAGACCTTAATTTTGAAAATTAATGACTTTTTAAAAACTTATAATGGAAATTTAGTATTAAATAGTGACGACCCAAATGTTTCAAGGTTAAGTAGAGCTAATCCAAACAACAATAACATATATTTCTTCAGCTGTGATAAATATAAATACGCAACAGAAAAAATTAAAGAAGCTGGTGAAGGAAAATTCTGTCCTTTCTGTAAAACTAAGCTAGAATATGAATATTATCAATATTCTCATATAGGCAAATTCAGTTGTCCAAACTGCCATTATGGCGAAAATGAAATATATAAATTAGCATATAATATTGATTTAAAAGATAAAAAATTTGATGTTGACGGAATTACATACGAAACTACAGGTAACAGTATTTATCACATTTACAATAATTTAGCAGTAATTTGCGTATGTGCTATATATAATATAGAAACTGAAATAGTCATAAAATCACTAAAAACCTTTTCTTTAAACAATGGTAGATTAGAAGAATTAAATATAAAAGATTGCCCTACATTAATCAACTTAGCAAAAAATCCAACAGGCGCTAATGTTAGCCTTAGAATTTTAAATGAGGATGATTTAGAAAAAGATTTATTATTTGTCCTAAATGATAATATTGCAGATGGTTTTGATGTATCATGGATATGGGATATTAATTTCAACGACTTAAAAAATGTAAACAGAATTATAACATCTGGAACAAGAGCCTATGATATAGCTATTAGAATTAAGACTGCTGGTTTTGATTCTAAAAAGATCTATCCATTTATAAATTTAGATGAAGCTGTAAAAAAATTGTATGAAACTAAAAATAAAAAATATGTAATTGCAAATTATACAGCTTTGCAACCTACAAGAAAAGAAATTATAAATTATTCCAAAAAATAATTATCGCTAAACCAAACCTGTCCCAAATTGACCAAAAATGGTTAATCGGTACCTGTCCCCGATTAACCAAAAATTAGAAAGGAATGTGAATAATGGAAAAAAAACTAAATATATTATATTTATATCCTGATATCTTAGAATTATATGGAGATTATGGGAATATACAAGTTTTAAAATATAGATTAGAAAAAAGAAATTATAAATGTAATATTGAAAGATATTCAATTGGAGATAATCCTCCGGATTTTACCAAATATGATTTAGTATTTGCAGGAGGTGGCGCAGACATTGAACAAGATATATTGTCAAAAGATTTAATTAAATACAAAGATAATATCAAAGAAGCTATAAAATATGGAGTATTTTTCCTTCTTATTTGTGGAGCTTATCAGTTATTTGGCAAATATTATAAAGATGCTGATGGCACTATAATTAATGGCTTAAATATATTTCCATATTATACAGAAGCAATAAATGATAGAACTAAAAGATGTATTGGTAACATAGTAATTGAAGCTACTTTAAATAATCAAAAAGAAAAAATTATAGGCTTTGAAAATCACGGCGGACAAACTTCAGATGTATTTTCTCCATTTGGAACAGTATTATATGGAAATGGAAATAAATTTGGAGATAAATATGAAGGTTTCTTCTTAGAAAATGTTATTGGAACTTATTTACATGGTCCCCTACTTTCTAAAAATCCTTCTTTAGCAGATTATATTATTAAATATTGTTTGGATAGAAAATATAATGAAAATACTGAATTGGAAAAATTAGATGACACATTTGAAAATCTATGTAGAGAACAATTATTAAACAGATTTAAAAAGTAATTTCGAGGGAATTTGGGAACCAACTCAATTTTCCTTTTTTTACATCAAAAATAGCCATATATATTAAAAATCCGTTCCTTACTGGTCGGACTTATCATATGAGGTAGTTGGTTAACTATTTCATAAAAATAGCAGTTGCGCTGGACTGGTCTACATGAATTGGCATCCTCCCAAACTGCGCGTCACTTCTTTTAATATATATGGCTACTCTGCAAAAATTTAATTAAAGTTAAAAAAGAGGAAATTGAGTTGATTCCCAAATTCCCTAGTTAACTATGCAAATACAGCATTTTGCACTACTTTATTTGATACAATTTCTTTATTTTCATTCTTAAATATTCCCAAGATTTTTTCATCTTGTTTTCTAGCTACTTCTCTTGTATATCTATATATAATATATCTTTTTGCTAGTTCATATTTTCCAAGTTCCATTAATTCTCTTTCTATTATATCTTGTATATCTTCTACAAGCATTCTTTTCTTATCTAAACCTTCTATATATCTAATAATAAATTTAATATCTTCTTTAGTTGCTTTTTCCTTTTCTCTTACTTCTTCGTTTGCTTTTTCAATAGCTGATGAGATTCTTGCTCTATCATAATCTACAGCTCTTCCATCTCTTTTAATAACTTTCATGTTTGTTCCTCCTTTATTTTTTGTATGCCTATATTATATATCTAAAGTAATTAAAATCTGTTGCAAAAACAACTTAAAATGTAAATACATTTTAAATATTTTATTTTGTTCAATAATTATACATTTTTTGCTTTTTATTTCATTTTTATTACATAATTATTACAAAAATATTACGTATGTTTTTGCAAATTTTTTGTCTTATTCGCCCGAAAATCAATACTTTAAACATTTATCGACATAAATTTTTAAATTTCTTTATCAAAACTTGTTGTAATTGCAACATTTTTGATGTATAATTTTAAAAAAATATTTAAAGGATAGTTAAAATGAATTTTCAAACAGATATTTCAAAATTTATAGAAAGTGCAGATAAAAATTGTATAAAAATTCAACGAAAAGATTTTAAAAAGGACGAAATAATAACTACTTATATTGGTAAAAGAAATCAAATATGCATTTTGATTTCTGGTACAGCTGATTTAGTTCGCTATGATTCAAACGGCAATAAATCTATTGTACAAAGATTTTCTAAGAATGATATTTTTGGAGAATTTTTTTATACTGTTGCAATAAATAATGAGCTTTTTGTAAAAGCAAGAAAAAATTGTGAGGTTTTAATTTTTTCTTATGAAATTATGAAACATAAATGTAAACCTAATTGTAAATTTCATCAGGAACTTGTTAAAAATGTTTATGAACTAATATTAAACCAGTTCTCTATTTTAAATAATAGAATTGAACTTTTAACTCAAAGGACTATTAAAGACAAATTATTAGGATATTTTTCTATATTATCTTTGGAGAATAATAATAAAACTTTCGCCCTTCCTATTTCTTTTACTGATTTAGCTGATTATTTGAGTATTGATAGAAGTGCTATGATGAGAACGATTAAATCTTTACAAGATGAAGGTATAATTAAAAAAAATGGTAATAAAATTACTTTAATGAATAGATAAATTATAAATTAACACAAAATTTATGGGATGCCTTATAGTTAAGACATCCCATATTATTAATTTTGTCATTTTAGATTAGTACATCTTTTAAAGACTCATTATAGTTCCATTCTTTTTCTTCTCCAGTTTCCATATTTCTTATTTTTACTATTCCAGAATCTATTTCGTCTTCACCTACAATAATTACATATGGAATTTGTAATTTATCAGCATATTTCATTTTAGCTTTTAGTTTTTTATCATTTAAATATATTTCTGTATTTATTCCTTGTTTTCTTAGTGTATTTGCTATTTCTATTGGAACCTTTAGATCTTCTGCCATTGGTATTACTAGAACTTTAGATATTGATTTTTGTTCTGCTTTTATCAGATTTAATTCGTTTAATACATAAAATAATCTTGTTAAACCTATTGATATTCCTATTCCTGGTAACTTTTTATTTGTATAATATTCTGCTAAATTTTCATATCTACCGCCTGAGCATACACTTCCAATTTCTCTATGTTCGTTTAAAAACGTTTCATAAACAGTTCCTGTATAATAATCTAGTCCTCTTGCAATTGTTAAATCTAGTTTAAAATTATTTTCTGGTATTCCAAATATTCTAATATATTTGATTGTTTCTGTTATTTCTTCTAAACCTATTTTAAACATTTCATTTTCTATATTTAAATTTTGCAATTTTGATATTTTTTCGTCTGTTGTACCATCTATTTCAATAAATTCCAATATTTTGTTAATAGAGTCTTTTGAAACACTTATTTTTTCTAATTCTTCTATTACTGCTTCTTTACCTATTTTTTCAATTTTATCAATGATTCTTAATATTTCTGTTGCATTCTCATTTTGCGATAAGCTTTCAAATAATCCATTCAATAGTTTTCTATTATTTATACGAATTGTAAAATCATCAAATCCTAATTCCTTAAAAATTGTATAAATTACATTTGGAATTTCAGCATCATTTAATATGCTTAGTTCTCCATCTCCTATAATATCTATATCACATTGATAAAATTCACGAAATCTTCCTTTTTGTACTTTTTCTCCTCTATATACTTTTCCTATTTGATATCTTCTAAAAGGGAAACTCAAATTACCGTAATTTTTAGCTACAAATTTTGCAAGTGGTACAGTTAAATCAAATCTTAATGATAAATCTGTATCTCCTTTATTAAATCTATATATTTGCTTTTCTGTTTCCCCACCTGCTTTTGCAAGTAATACTTCTGAAAGCTCAATTATCGGTGTATCTAGTGGTAAAAATCCGAATTTTTGATATGTTTTCTCTATCTTTTGTTTCATTTGCTCAAACAATATTTGTTCTTCTGGTAATAACTCCATAAAACCTGCTAATGTTCTTGGTTCTATCTTGTTCATTCCTATCACTTCCTCATCATATTTATTGTTTCTATTTAATTATTATCTTACTATAATTTTAATTTCAGCGGAAGAAATAAAATTCTTCCGCTAACCTGACATTACTTTAATCATTTTTTAAAGTTATTGACCGACCAATACCTTTTTTGTCAGTCATAAAAACCACAGGATCTTTTTGTCCATTAATTGCAACTTTTTCTGCATAAAATACCTTGTATTTCGTTAATACTATAACCATGTGTTTATATTCGTCCCATAAGAATTCAATTATTGGTTCATAGTATTGTCCCCGTATGGTTAATTTTTTTTCACCATACTCAAATACATATCCTACCTTTTTTAGTCTTAAATACACATCTTCTGAGATTGTTAGATTAAGCATCATGTCCTCCTACATTATATATCATTATTGATAAGTTACGAGACGATTATAACATGTATTCTACGAAAATTCAATTATTAGTATTCATTTTCAAATATATCTTATAACAATTTGGGTTTTAGCTCTAAATAAATTGGTTTTTCATCTCTAATCATTGTTGCTTGACCATGTCCTGGATATACCATAGTTTCATCTGGTAAGACCAACAATTTATTTACAATAGAATCCATAATTGCTTCTCTACTAGATGTAGGTAAATCTGTTCTTCCCCATGTACCTCTAAATAATGTATCTCCTGAAAATAAACATCCTTCCTTTTCACTATATAAGCTCGTTGAACCTTTTGTATGACCAGGCGTAAGAATAACTAAAAACTCCAAATTTCCAAGATGAATTTTATCTCCATCATCAACTCTTGAATCTGCTTCTAGTTCTATTTTCGGCAAATCTATTATAGTGGATAAGTTGATATTTGCATCATTTAATCCATCACTATCAAATCTATGTATTAAAATTTTTCCACCACATCTATTTTTTAATTCTGTAACTCCTCCAATGTGATCTCCATGGCAATGTGTTAAATAGATATACTTTAAATTACCATGTAAAATATCTTTTATCATATATTCTATTTTATCTACATCTCCTGCTGGGTCTATACACATTACCTCTTTTGAATCTTCATCAAAAATGATATAACAATTTGTGGGATCTCCAACCCAAGTATCTATCTTTAGTTCTTTTAAAATCATTTTAATATTCCCCTTTCAATTTAAAACGCAGTTTAACGACGCAAGATGCTGATTATTTTCAAAATTTAACTATTTTTTTCTTCTAACTTCATATACACTATCAACTTTTCTAATAAACTTAATAACTCTACTTAACTCTTCTGTGTTTTCAACTTCCAAATCAATTTTCATAATAGCAATTCTTTCCTTAGTAGTTTTAGTATTAACTCCCATAAGTTTCGTTTTTGCATCTTTCAAAGCCGTTAGAACATCCACTAATAAACCGCTTCTATCATTAGCTAAAACTTCAATTTCTACCATATAGTTTTCCTTAGCTTCTTGATACCATTCTACATCTATCATTCTATTCTCTTCTGATAGTAAATCTTTAACATTTACACAATCCTTACGATGAACAGATACTCCTCTACCTCTAGTAATATATCCAACAATCTCATCACCTGGAACAGGATTACAACATTTAGAAAGTTTAACTAAGCAATTATCTATTCCTTTTACAATAACACCAGAACTTGAAGGCTTAGATTTTCTTTCTTTTTGTATATTTGCAAGTTCTTGCATTTTTTCATCAATATCTTCTTCTTTATGGTCTTTTTTATATTCTTGCAACATCCTTGCAATTATTTTAACTGCTGAATTTGCTCCGAAGCCGACAGCTGAATACATTTCATCCAAATTTTTATATTTATATTTTTCTAACATTGGATCTATATATTGATTCTTAAATAAGTCTGCATGTGATAAACCTATTCTTTTAATTTCTTTTTCAATTAAGTCTTTTCCTTTTTCAATATTTTCTTCTCTTAAAGCCTTTTTAAACCAACTTTTTATTCTATTCTTAGCAGTAGTACTTTTTACAAACTTCAGCCAATCTCTACTAGGTCCTTTTGAATTATCTGATGTTATGATTTCTACTATATCTCCACTTTTCAAAGGTGTGATAATTGGCATCATTTTACTATTTATTTTACAACCTACCATATGATTTCCTATTTCTGCATGTATTGTATATGCAAAATCAATAGGGGTTGCTCCTCTAGGCAATACTTTAATTGCTCCTTTAGGTGTAAATACATATACTTCATCTTCAAACAACTCTGTTTTTAATGTGTCTAGAAATTCTTGTGGATCTTGCATTTCTTTTTGCCATTCCAACGTTTCTCTAAGCCAAGCTAATTTGTCATCCTCTACTTTTACTGATTGTTTTCTTCCAAAATAACTAGCTTCTTTGTATGCCCAATGTGCTGCTATACCATATTCTGCGACTCTATGCATATCCCATGTTCTTATTTGTACTTCAAAAGGTGTTCCTTTTTCTCCTAGTAATGTTGTATGTATTGATTGATACATATTTGGCTTAGGAACTGCAATATAATCTTTAAATCTTCCTGGCATAGGGCTATATAATTCGTGAACTACCCCTAATGCAGCATAACAATCCTTTACAGAATTAACTAAAATTCTTAAAGCAAATAAATCATATATTTGATCAAGAGTTTTGTTGTCTCTTTTCATCTTTCTATATATACTATATAAGTGTTTTGCTCTTCCTGTTACTTCTGCATCAATATGTTGTTTTTTCAATGCTACTCTTATATCTGCCATTATTTTGTCTATAAATTTTAGCCTTTCTTCTCTCTTCTTGTTTATTCCTTCAACTAATTCATGGAACTCTTCTGGATATAGATATTTAAATGCTAAGTCTTCTAGTTCCCATTTCATAGAATATAAACCTAAACGATTAGCAAGAGGAGCATATATTTCCATTGTTTCTTTTGCATTAGCTATTTGTCTATCTCTCTTTATGTATTTTAATGTTCTCATGTTATGTAATCTATCTGCTAGCTTTATCAAGATTACTCTTATATCTTTACCCATTGCTAAAAACATTCTTCTATAATTTTCAACTTGTTTTTCTTCTACTGATGCAAGTTGCATTTGCATTTCACTTAATTTGGTAACACCTGCAACCATATCAGCTATTTCATTGCCAAATTCTTTTCTTAAATCTTCATCTGTTACATCTGTGTCTTCAACAACATCATGCAAAAGTGCTGCACAAATAGTACTATCGTCCAAACCTGTGTCTGCCAAAATATATGCAACATTTAATGGATGTATTATATATGGTTCTCCTGAACTTCTTTTCTGATCTTTGTGTTTTTCTGATGCTAAATTATATGCTTTCATAATTAATTTCGTATCAACTTTTCTTGAATGTTGTTTTCTTTTATTAATTATATCTTGAATTGTAACTTCTTTATTTTTTGTCATTAATCTACACCCCATTTTTTTAAAATTATTTGACATTTAATGTATTTTATCATATAATATATTTATTGTAATAACTTATTATTTCATTTAAGTAAGAAAGGAGATTTTTCAATGAATTTCTTTTTTGCTATTGCTATTCTGACATCAGGAATTATTGGAATAGCATTTGGATATGTAAGCATGATTTTGCTTACTTTTATTTTATTTTACCCTGATTGGGGACGGGAATATGTACATGCGCTAAAAATATCCATAATAATTTGTGTGCTTTTTAGTGCATTAACCTTTTTAGGTTGTCTCCTAATAGAGTAATGTGTTGTTAGAAATACTATGAAACCTCAGTTTTATAGTATTTCTCATGTTTGAAAAATCTCCTATTTTTCTTATGCATACTCTTATCAAATTGCTCTCATCATGTCTTTCATATTAATCTGTAAAGTATCAACTCCATTAAATGTATTCACTTCTAATACACCTACAATATCTATTTTATCACCAATTCGATAATTATCTACTAATGTCCCCATATTAAATCCAATAGCATTTACAACTGTATTTCCTTCTTTTAACGTTAATTTCAAATGCTTTCCTTCTGATAATGCTCTAATAGAGTCAATTTTTAGTTTTTTGAAAGCAAATAGAGGCATTTTGTTGGCTTCTCCATATGGTTCTAATTGTTCTAAACTTTTTACCATGTCTTTATTGATATCTTTCAGTTCAAATTCAGCATCAATTTGAATTATAGGAAATATATCTTTTAAGTTTGAATCTTTTGCAACTTCTTCGAATTCGTAACAAAACTTTTGAAAATTTTCCTTTTTTATGGTTATTCCTATTGCCATACTATGCCCACCAAATTTTTCAATCGTATCCTGACATTTCATTAATGCATCATGTAAATCAAAACCTGGTATACTTCTACCTGAACCTTTTGCTATATCATCTTCATAACACAATAAAATACTTGGTTTAAAATATAATTCCGTTATCTTTGAAGAAACTATACCAATAACCCCATGGTGCCAATTTTCTCCTGCAACTATTATAGCATCTTTCTCTTCTAAATGATTTTCTTGAATTTGATTTATTGCTTCTTCATAAATTCTTTTTTCTGTACTCTGTCTTTCTACATTATATTCATTTAAAATTTTTGTTAAATCCTTTACTTCATTTATATTCTTGGATAAAAATAATTTTAATGCCTCTTCAGCATGTCCCATTCTTCCACATGCGTTTATTCTAGGTGCAATTCCAAAAGAAATAGTTGTAGAATCAATCTTTTTATATCCAGATGAAACTATTAATGATTTTAAACCTATATTTTTAGTTTGCTTTACTAACATCAATCCTAATTTTGTAATTACTCTATTTTCATCTACCAATGGTACTATATCAGAAATCGTACCAACACATACTATATCTAAATATTTTAAATATTCTTCCTCTTTCAATTCTAACTTTATAGAAATTGCTTGTATTAACTTAAAAACAACTCCTACACCTGCTAAATCACGGCATGGATATTTATTATCTATTCTTTTAGCATCTACTACAGCAATTGCATTTGGTATATCATCTCCAACTTCATGATGATCTGTTACTATAGTTTCTAATCCTAAAGAATTAGCATAATTAATCTCTTCTATTCCTGATATTCCACAATCAACTGTAATCATCAATTCATAATTATTTTCAACAATTTTTTGTATAGCATTATTATTAAGCCCATATCCTTCGTTTAATCTATTTGGAATATAATAATCAGCATTTAAACCTACATCTTCTAAAAATTTCTTTAAAACAGTTATACTAGTAATACCATCAGCATCATAATCTCCATAAATAATAACCTTTTCCTTGTTATTTATGGCTTTAATAATTCTTTCAACTGCTTTCTCCATATCTGGCATTAAAAATGGGTCATGAAAATTATTTCTAGTAGGATTTAGGAAAATTTCTAATTTCTGCTCATCTACAATATCCCTATTAACAAGAATAGTCGCCAGTAATTCATTTATATCATATTTAGTTACTAATTCATTTACTTTATCTTCGTCTGTATCATATATTTGCCACTTTTTTATCATTTTTTACTCCTTTTTGTCAATTGGGGACAGGTACCGATTGACCATTTTGGGTCAACTTGGGACAGGTTTCAATTTACTTTTAGCCTTTTTTGTCCATTTTAATTATTTTATACCATTTTTTGTTTTTTTTAAAGGGGTTTGCTAAATATTATTAAATTTATTGTTGCTGAATAATGGTTTTAAAACTATTATTCAGCAACAATTTGTAATATCTTTAAAGAGAGGAAACTATTGTCTCCTCTCTTCCTAACCTTTATTTTTTTTTAATCAACAGCAATATTATTGCCATTGCCAGCACAACATAAAAAATAATGTTGGACTGGCTTTCAGTAGCTTTGCTTTCCATTACTGCTAGTGTAGTATATACTACTGCACCAATTGCAGATAGAAAAGCAATTCTTTTTAAAAACTTTTTATCATAAATCCGCCCTTTGGCAAATGCCACAATAATTGCGACTATTAACAAAAAGCAAATTATGATACCAAGCACCAAAAAGAATTTAATCATAATGCCTCCTTATAAAGCCTGGGTTAGTAGTTACAAATCCGCATCTGCGAATCTATTTACATTATATCATATTTATTTACATAACTCAAATTATGTGCATACAATTATACTCCTACTACATTAAATCCATTATCTACATGTATTATTTCTCCAGTGATTGCACTTGACATATCACTAAATAGAAAAGCTGTTGCATCTCCTACTTGTTTTATAGTTACATTTTTATGCATTGGTGCCCTTTCTTCAACAACATCTAAAATTGAACCAAAATCTTTTATACCTCTTGCAGATAAAGTTTTTATTGGTCCTGCTGATATTCCATTTATTCTGCAGTTATCTTTACCCAAATCTACTGATAGGTATTTTATACTTGCTTCTAATGCTGCTTTTGCAACTCCCATTACATTATATCCTTGGATTGCTTTTTCTGATCCATAATATGTATATGCAACAATGCTTGCACCATCATTTAATAGGTCCATTTCTTTTGCTATTCTTGCTATTGCTACTAATGAATAACTACTTACATCTTGTGCGTGTGCATATCCATCTCTTGATGTTAATATAAAATCATTTCTTAAATCCTCTGTATTTGCATGTGCAATTGCATGTAATATACCATCTATTTTTCCATGATTTTTCTTTATTTCTTCAAAACAAGTTCTTATGTCTTCATCTTTTCCAACATCATTACATAAATATACTTCTGTTCCTGGTAATTCTTGTACTAATTCTTTTACTTTATCTAAACTATCACCTGAGCATGTGCAGATAACTTTTGCTCCTTGTTCATATGAAGATTGTGCTGCTCCCCACGCAATACTCCATTTGTTTCTAACTCCCATTATAACTACTTTTTTACCTTCTAATATCATTTTTATTCCTCCTATTTAAATTTTTTATTTATTTTAATTTTAATAGCTAATATAAACTACAAAGTATTAAAAAAAGATTATTACCTAATATATTTTTCTATATTTTTGATATCTTTCCTCTAACATTTTCTTATTTCCTAGTTCTTTTAACTCTTTAATTGATTCTATTAAATATTTCTGCAATTTTTTTGTTACTTTCTCAAAATTATTTTGCAAACCTTCTTTGGGTTCTTTAATAATTTCATCTATTATTCCTAAATCTTTTAAATCTTTTGCAGTTAATTTCATTTTTTCTGATGCTTCTTTTGCTTTACTAGAATCTTTATATAATATACTTGCAAACCCTTCTGGAGAAAGTATCGAATATATAGCATTTTCAAGCATTACAATTCTATCACCAACTCCAATTGCTAAAGCTCCTCCACTTGACCCTTCTCCTATTACAACACAGATTATTGGAACTTCTAATGATGACATCTCCATAATATTTCTTGCTATTGCTTCTCCTTGTCCTCTTTCTTCTGCTCCCATTCCTGGATATGCTCCAGGTGTATCTATAAATGTAATTATAGGCCTTTTAAATTTTTCTGCTTGCTTCATTAATCTTAAAGCTTTTCTATAACCTTCCGGATTAGGCATTCCAAAATTTCTTTCAATATTTTCTTTAGCATTTTTTCCTTTTTGTTCTCCTATCACTGTTACAGGAATATCTTTTAGCATTGCAATTCCACCAATTATAGATTTATCATCACCAAAACATCTATCTCCATGAAATTCAATAAAATCATCAAAGATATTTTCTATATAGTCACTAGATTTAGGTCTATCTATTTGTCTTGCAACTAAAACTCTATCCCATGCAGATACATTACTCATTTTCATTCTCATTCCCTTCTTAAGAAATAAATTAGGTTGGAAAAGAATTAAATTTTGGCAAGGAAAACAAGTTTGAAATTTATGAGGCGTACGTGTGTACGTTGATTAAATTTCAAATGAAGTTTGACGACGCCAAAATTGTAATTATTTTTCAACCTTTCCTCCTTTCAAAATTTTAATCATACTTATTGTAACTTATTTGTGCATTCTAATTAATTTTGCGATTGTTTCTTTCATGTCTTTTCTTTCTACTATTTTATCAATAAATCCATGTTCTAGTAAAAATTCTGAACTTTGAAATCCTTCAGGCAAAGTCTTTTTTATTGTTTGTTCAATTACTCTAGGACCTGCAAAACCGATTAATGCTTTTGGTTCTGCTAAAATTATATCTCCTAGACTTGCAAAGCTTGCAGTTACTCCTCCTGTTGTTGGATCTGTTAATATTGATATGTATAATAAACCTGCTTTATTTAATTTTTCTATTGCTGCTGAAGTTTTAGCCATTTGCATTAATGATACTAGTCCTTCTTGCATTCTTGCTCCTCCAGAAACACAGAAAATAACAATAGGCAATTTTTTCTTTATTGCAGTCTCTATTGCAAGAGTTATTCTTTCTCCTACTGCTGATCCCATACTCCCCATTAAAAAATTACCATCCATCACAGCTAAAACAGTTTTTTCTCCTTCAATTTCACATATTCCACATTTTACTGCTTCACTTATTTTAGTCTTTTCTTTTAATAAATTAACTTTTCTTAAATATCCATCAAAATTTAATGGATCTTTTGTTAAAATATCTTCTCCAATTTCTTTAAAAGTTCCTTCATCTGCTATTTGTCTAATTCTTCTTCTTGATGAAAGTCTAAAATATTTTCCGCAACAAGGACATATACTATAATTTTTATGCAAATCTTCTTTGTATATAATTTCTTTGCAATTATCACATTTTACCCATTTTCCTATCATCATATCTGCTGCTTTTTCATTTCTTGATTTATTTTTTTCTTCTTCATTTACTTTTTTTACTTTATCAATAACCAAACTTTAACACCACCTTATGATAAAAATTTATTCAAATATGAAGTATCATAATTATCATCATGAAAATCTTTGTCATCTAAGATTTTCAACACAAAATCCACATTTGTCTTTATACCATCTACAACAAGTTCTGCTAAGGCACTTTTCATTTTTGCTATTGATTCTTTTCTATCTTTTCCATGAACTATAATTTTCGCAAGCATTGAATCATATGTTGGAGGTACCATATATCCGCTATATATTGCTGTATCTACCCTTACACCATTTCCTCCAGGTAGGTGTAATCCAGTAATCAATCCTGGGCATGGCATAAAATTTTTATCTGGATCTTCTGCATTTATTCTTACTTCCATTGAATGTCCAAAAAACTTAATATCATCTTGGTCAAATTTCAATTTTTCACCATTTGCTATTCTAATTTGCTCCTTTACAATGTCTATTCCTGTAACCATTTCTGTGATTGGATGCTCTACTTGTACTCTTGTATTCATTTCCATAAAATAAAAATCCTTATTCTTGTCAACTAAAAATTCTATTGTTCCAGCATTTGTATATCCTATCTCTTTTACTGCTTTAACAGCTGTTTCTCCCATCATTTTCCTTGTTTTTTCATCTAATATTCCGCTTGGAGTTTCTTCTATCATTTTTTGATTTCTTCTTTGAATTGAGCAATCTCTCTCACCTAAGTGTACACAATTACCATGTTCATCTGCTAAAACTTGAATCTCTACATGTCTTGGATTTTCGATAAATTTTTCAAGATATAAACTGTCATCATTAAATGATACTTTTGCTTCTTGTTTTACTATATCATATTCTTTTTTTAGTTCTTCTTCTGAATATGCTATTCTAATACCTTTTCCCCCGCCACCAGCAGACGCTTTAAGCATTACTGGATACTTTATTTTTGCAGCAATTTCTAACGCCTCTGATTTTGATTTTATCAATCCTTCTGATCCTTGAACAACTGGTACTCCTGCTTTTTTCATTGTTTCTTTCGCTTTTGATTTATTTCCTAACAACTCTATTAATTTATAACTTGGTCCAATGAATTTTATTCCCATTTCTTCGCAAATTCTAGCGAAACTTGGATTTTCTGATAAAAATCCATAACCAGGATGGATACTATCTGCTCCTGTTAAACATGCTGCTTCTAGCATTGCTTTAACATTCAAATAGCTTTTAGCAGAAGGAGCAGGTCCAATACATATTGCTTCATCTGCCAATTTTGTGTGTAATGAATCTTTATCAGTTTCTGAATATATGGCAACTGTTCTTATTCCCATTTCTCTACATGCTCTTATTATTCTTACTGCTATTTCTCCTCTGTTTGCTATTAAAATCTTTTTTATCATCTAAATTCCTCCTCAATTCCTACATTATAAGGAAATAAAAGACAGTTATATTTTTAACTGTCTAATTTATCATATATTATATATTTTTTCTGATTATTTTTCAACTAGTATAAGTGGTCAAATTTATTAAACAATTGCAAATGTTAATTCGCCTTTTGCTGCAACTTTTCCATTAACTGTTGCAATTGCTTCTCCTATTCCAACAGGTCCTTTTCTTTTTATTATTTTTACTTCTAATTTTAATCTGTCCCCAGGAACAACTTGTTTTTTAAATCTTATTTTATCTATTCCTCCAAATAATGCATTTTTGCCTTTATTTTCTTCCATTGAAAGAATAGCAACTGCACCAGTTTGTGCTAATGATTCTACTATTAGAACACCTGGCATTATTGGATTTCCTGGAAAATGACCTTTAAAATAATATTCATCTGCACTTACATTTTTATATGCTGTACAGCTTTCCCCTGGTACAAATTCCTCTACCTCATCTATCATTAAGAATGGTTCTCTTTGTGGTATTATATTTTTTATTTCTTCTTTATTTAACATTTTCAAATCCCCCTTGAAATTATTGATTTTTTGTGATATAATATTATCCGATGCATTGATTTGCATCTTTATATAAATAGTAGTAGGCATATCTTTCCTACTTATGCCATTTTGACCCATTTGCCACATAAGTGGGGTCGATATTGCCTACTACTTATTTAAAAAAGAAGGGTAGTTTTTTACCTTTCTTTTTTTATTTTAATAAAATAAGTCCATTCCAAAATAATTATTTTAATTTAAATAATGGTTTTCCAAAATCTACTACTTCTTCATTATTTACACAAATTTCTACTACTTCCCCATCAAATTCTGATTCTATTTCATTCATAAGTTTCATTGCCTCTACTATGCAAACAACTTGACCTTTATGTACTTTATCTCCAACTTTAACAAATGGTTCTTTATCTGGTGCAGAACTCGCATAAAAAGTTCCAACCATTGGAGATTTTATAATTTTATAGCTTTCTTCTTCTTTTTCTACTTTTACCACACTATTTTCTGTTTTTGGTTTTACTGCAGGTACAGTCATTGGGGCACTAGCTTCAATAACAGATTCTCTTAAATCTGGAATAATTACTTCTTTAGTCATATTTTTTTTCATTTTTATTTTTATTCCTTCTGGAAATTCGATTTCTAAAGAATCTAATTTAGAATTTCCCATATCATCCATTAATTTCTTAATATCTTTATAATCCATGTTATCCTCTCCTTTTTGACTATTTTAGCATAAAAATTTTTTTATATCAATAATTACTTTAAAAAGTATAAAATTTATTGTAACAGTTCAATACAATTAAAATTTGAATAGCGCGAAAATGTAATAATTTATTAATTTTGAAGGGGGTTGTGGGGACCGTTCAACAATTCTCAAAAGTTTGAAAAACTTTTGTTAGAATTGTTAGAATGGGGAGACGGAAAAATTAATAAATTATTACATTCGGGAGCGTAAATATTTTAAAGTATTGAACTGTTACAGTTTATTCATATTTTTTAAATAAAATTGTACTATTGTGTCCACCAAATCCTAATGAATTAGACATTGCATATTTTACTTCAATATTTCTTCCTTCATTTGGTACAACATCTAAATCACATTCTTCATCTGGAACTTTATAATTTATTGTTGCAGGTACAAAACCTTCATCAATTGCTTTAGCACAAACAATTGCTTCCACTCCGCCAGCAGCTCCTAATAAATGACCTGTATGACCTTTTGTTGAACTTACCATTACTTTTTTAGAAGCTTCTCCTAAAGCTGTTTTTATAGCTTGTGTCTCACAGCTATCATTTAAATGTGTTGATGTTCCATGTGCATTTATATATGTAATATCTTCTGGATTTACTTTTCCTTCTTCCATCGCAATTTTCATTGCTCTTGCTCCACCTTCTCCTCCTGGAGCTGGTGAAGTAATGTGGTATGCATCTGATGTTGCTCCATATCCCACTATTTCAGCATAAATTTTAGCTCCTCTTTTTTTAGCATGCTCTAATTCTTCAAGAACAATTACTGCTGCACCTTCAGCCATTACAAATCCACTTCTTTCCTTGTCAAAAGGAATACTTGCTCTATTTTTATCTTCTGATTTAGTCAAAGCTTTTATATTAGTAAAACCGGCTATACTTAATGGAGTTATTCCAGCTTCTGTTCCTCCTGCTAATACTACATCTTGGTATCCATGTTTTATCATTCTAAAGCTTTCACCAATACAATGAGTTCCAGAAGCACATGCTGTAACCATAGCCATAGATTCTCCTTTTGCTCCAATATCTATCGCAACATTACCTGTTGCCATATTTAATATTACCATAGGTATATACATTGGAGAAACTCTATCTGGGCCTCTTTCTATACATTTTTGGTTTTCTGTTTCAATTGTTTCTATTCCACCTATTCCTGAACCAATAATTACACCTACTCTTTCCATATTCTCTGTTTCTTTATCTAATCTACTATCTTTCCATGCTTCTCTTGAAGCTATCATAGCATATTGAGAAAATGTATCTAATCTCTTAGCCTCTCTTCTGTCAAAATAATCCTCTGGATTATACCCTTTTACCTCTGCTGCTAACTTAACTTTAAAATCTGTTGTATCGAATTTTGTAATTTGATCTATACCACATTTTCCTTCTTTAATACTTTTCCAAAATTCTTTTGCATCATTTCCTATTGGTGTTATTGCTCCTAAACCTGTAATTACAACTCTTCTTTCCATTTTTATTTTTCCTTTCTTACTCTTATTTTTTAACCCAAGTTGAAAAAGAATTGTGCTTTTGGCTAGGCAGACAAATCGAAAATCAATGAGGCGTGCTTTTGCACGTTGATTTGATTTTCGATGAAGTCTAACAACGCCAAAACGCAATTATTTTTTAACTTAAACTACATTAGCATTCCGCCATCTATGTTTATTGTTTGTCCTGTTATATATGAACTTTCATCTGAACCTAAGAAATATATCAAATTTGCAACTTCTTTCGCAGATCCCATTCTTTTTAATGGTATTTGATTATGTATATTTTCCTTAACAGAATCTGATAATACAGCAGTCATATCAGTTTCAATAAATCCAGGAGCAACAGCATTTGCTCTTATATTTCTTGATGCTAATTCTTTTGCTACACTTTTTGTAAATCCTATAATTCCTGCTTTTGATGCTGAATAATTTGCTTGACCTGCATTTCCTGCAACACCTACTACTGATGATAGATTTATTATACTTCCACTTCTTTTTTTCATCATATATTTAATAACTGCTTTTGTTACTATAAAAGTTCCTTTTAAATTAACTTCAACTACTTTATCGAATTCTTCTTCTGACATTCTCATAAGTAAATTATCCTTTGTAACACCTGCATTATTTACTAATACATCTATCTTTCCAAATTTTTCTATAACTTCCTTAACTAAATTCTCAATTTGTTCTGTATTTGTAACATCTGCCTTAATTATTAATGCTTCTACTCCTCTTTTTGTGAATTCTTTTTCCAATCCTTTAGTATCTGTCTTATCTGACACGTAATTAATAACTATATTATATCCATTATCTGCAAATTTTAATGCTACTTCTTTTCCAATTCCTCTTGACCCACCAGTAATAAATGCAACTTTTCTTTCTTCCATTTTCTATCTTCCTTTCTTATTTTTAATTTTTGTTAATTAAATGTTTAAGGTCTGTCCCTGAATCCCCAAGAAAAATTGTTTATCAATTTTTCTTCTCGCCGATTTGTAATTTCATTCTATGAAATTACAAAGGCAATAGCGATTATAGCTATATAGTTATCAAATTTTATTTGATAACCATAGGGATTTTTAGATACGTCCCTAAATCCCTATCAGAACTTATATTATATGTTTTTGCCTCTTTAATATCTTTTTTTATAAATCCTGTTAATGCTTTTCCTGGTCCGATTTCTATATATTCCTCAACCCCTTGTTCTTCCATCAATTTTATAGCTTTATCAAATCGAACTGGATTTACTATATGTTCTGCTAATATATTTTTTATGTTATCATTTTCACTATAAAATGTTCCATCTATATTTTTTATAACTTTACAATTTCCTTTATGAAATTCAATGTTTTCTAATTCTTTTTTGTATGCTTTTTTTGCTTCTTCTAATTTACTTGTATGAAATGGTCCACTTGTCTTTAATGATATTACTCTTTTAGCTCCCGCTTCTTTTAACAAAGCTTCTGCTTCTTCTACTGCTTCTTTCGTTCCAGACACTACTGTTTGAACACTGCAATTGTAATTCGCTGGTACAATAAATTTTCCTTTATCATTCAATTTTTTACAAATTTCTTCTATTTTTGATGAATCTAACCCTATTACTGCTACCATTAAATATTCTTCTTTTGGAAGTAGATTTTCCATATAATAACCTCTTTTTTTAATTAGTTTTATACCATCCTCAAAAGAAATTATTCCTGAATATATTAACGCTCCATATTCTCCTAAGCTTAGACCTGTTGCTATATCTGCTGTTATTCCATTATTTTTTAATACTTCTAATATTGCTAAACTTGTGGTTAATATTGCTATTTGAGTATTTTCTGTTTTATTTAAAATTTCTTCTGGACCTTCAAAACATATTTTTCTAACATCTATTCCTGAAATTTCTGATGCTTTATCATATATTTTTTTGGCTTCCTCATATTTTTCGTAAATATCTTTTCCCATTCCTACAAATTGTGCTCCTTGTCCTGGGAATAAAAAAGCTCTTTTCATTTCTTATCTTCCTTTCCTATATTTCTATTAATATACTACCTGTATTTAATCCTCCTCCATATCCTAGTAGTATTATTTTATCTCCATTTTCCAGCAATTTTTTGTCCATCATATCTTTTAAAGCAATTGGTATACTTGCACAAAAAGTATTTCCGACATTTTCTATATTTGTATACATTTTTTCTTCTGTAATATTTAATCTATTTGTAATTCCTTTAATTATTTTTTTATTTGACTGATGTGGTATAATATATTTTATATTTTCGATCTTCTCAGAAGATTTTTTAAGTAGTCTATTTATACTTTTTACTGGTTCAGTCACTGCATATCTATATATTTCTTTTCCATTCATTAATATATGTTTACCAATTTCACAAGACAATATATCCTTTTCATCTGGAATTGATTCTATATCTGATACATACTTCTTTTCTTCCTTACAACTTCCTAATAAAGTTACCCCTACGCCATCTGAAAGTATTATTCTGGTAGAAATATCTTTTTCATCTGTATACTTAGATAATATCTCTGCTCCAATTACCAATGCTTTATCAACTTTTCCCAGCTGTATATACATACTTGCAATATCAAAAGCAGTAATATATCCATTACATCCTGCTAATATATCAATACAATTAGAATTTCTTATTTTCAGTTCTTTTTGAACACTATTTGCTATTCCTGGCATAAATTTTTCTGGAGTTGTTGTAGCAACTATAATAAGCCCTATTTCTTGTTTATTAAATTTGAAATTTGAAACTAAATTATTAACAGCTTTTATTACTGTGTCTTCCATAGTTTCTTCTTCTACATAGTATCTTTTGTTTATGCCTGTTCTTTTTTTGATATATCCACTTTCTAATTTATATATTTTTTCTAATTCTTCACTCTTTATCTCCTTTTTAGGAAGATAACTTTCTGTTGCTAAAATTTTTATATTTTTCATTTTTACCTCTTTTTAATTATATCTTTATAGTTATACAATATTTTCAAAATTTTTTCTATTAGAATGAACGGTCAATATTTAAATTAAAAAACAAAAAAAGATTCCATATACAGGAATCTTCTTTATTTATGTTTTATTGTATAGGAAAAATCAGCTTTTATCTTGACCCTATATAGATTTTTCCATATACAACCAGGTTATGCTTCTTATATTCATGAAGTACTGCGAAGCAGTCTTCACATATGTGCGTCGAAATCTTTGATTTCGTTAACGCACACCTTTCTTATATATTTCTATAATCTTTTATCTTCTTATATGCATATATTGCTGATATTCCAAATACTACTATCACTAATACTACTGGAACTGCACTTTCAATACCTGTACTTGGCAAAGATTTATTTGCATAATTTGATGTATTACTTCTATTTGAAGTATTATTTGTGATTGCACTAGTATTTAAAGTATTGGCTCTGTTTGATGCACTATTTAATGTAGCTGAATTATTTGTAGTAGCTGTGTTATTTCCTGTGGCTGAAGAATTTGTAGTAGGTGATAAATCTACATAAGTGTTATTAACATCATTAGCAGCTAATACTTGTCCTCCTATAACTATCGTAGCTAAAACTACTAAAATCATAACTACTGTTTTTACAACTTTCAAATTTCTCATAATATTCTCTCCTTTATTTAACATGCTTAATCTTATTATTCTACAACTATTCTTTATTATACTATTTTTTTAAAATAATTGCAAGCATACACATCAAATTTTTTTCTATTGTTTAACATCAATATAATTTTAACTTTTCGTATCGTATATGTCAATACCTTTTTTAAAAATTTTTTATTACATTTTTGTTACAATGATTGACAAAGGGTTGACAAAGGGGACGGGGCAAATGGCAAAATTGCCATTTTGCCCCGTCCCTTCTGTCACCTTCTGTCAACTAAACATTAAATTTAAATAATACTATATCTCCATCTTGCATAATATATTCTTTACCTTCTGATCTAACTAAACCTTTTTCTTTTGCAACAACCATAGAACCACATTTAATTAAATCATCATATGAAATTACTTCTGCTTTTATAAATCCTCTTTGTATATCTGAGTGTATTTTTCCTGCTGCTTCTGGAGCTTTTGTTCCTTTTTTTATTGTCCATGCTCTAACTTCTGGCTCTCCTGCTGTTAAAAATGACATTAGCCCTAATAAATCATAACTTTTTTTGATAACTTTATCTAGTCCTGATTCTTCTAATCCATACATTTGTAGCATTTCTTTTTTATCTTCTTCTTCTAATCCTGAAAGTTCTTCTTCCATCTTAACACAAAGTGGAACTACTTCTGCTCTTTCTTTTGAAGCATAATCTTTTACTTTTTGAACCATTTCATCATTTTCAATATTTTCCAATTGATTTTCTGAAACATTTGCTATATATATTATAGGTTTAGTTGTTAATAAAAACATTTCTTTTACTAATTTTTCTTCATCTTCATTAAAATCTAACACCCTTGCAGATTGACCACTTTCTAAACATTTCAATATTTTTTCTAACAAATCAATTTCTTCTTGATATTTTTTATCAGCTTTTAAATTCTTTTTTGCTCTATCTAATCTTTTATTTACAGTTTCTATATCTGCAAATATTAATTCTAGATTAATTGTCTCTATATCTCTAATTGGATTTATACTTCCATCAACGTGAACAATGTTAGAATCATTAAAACATCTTACAACTTCACATATAGCATCTGTTTCTCTTATATGAGATAAAAATTTATTTCCTAATCCTTCTCCTTTACTTGCACCTTTTACCAAACCCGCAATATCTACAAATTCTATTATAGCATGTGTAACTTTTTGAGGATTATACATTTCTGCTAACTTATCTAATCTTTCATCTGGTACAGCTACAACTCCTACATTTGGTTCTATTGTACAAAAAGGATAATTAGCACATTCTGCTCCTGCTTTTGTTATACTATTAAATAATGTGCTTTTTCCAACATTAGGTAAACCAACTATTCCTAATTTCATTTTTCTCAACCATTCCTTTCTGATTTTTAACTATCTTTAAATAATATTTTCAATTTCTTTCTATTTTGATTATATTACATACCTCATTCATAGCCACAAATCAGTACACCCTTCTAAACTACCTCTTGTCTTTTATTTTTTTCTTTAGCTCTTCTAAAAATTCATCTATTCTTCTTGTTCCTAAATCTCCACCTTCTCTTGAGCGAACTGATAATGTATTTGTTTCTACTTCTTTTTCACCTACGATTAGCATATATGGAATTTTTTGTAATTGTGCTTCTCTTATCTTATATCCTGTTTTTTCGTTTCTATCATCTACTTCTACTCTTATTCCTTCTGCTACAAATTTTTCTTTTAAGTCATATGCATATTGATGTTGATTATCTGTAATAGGAAGTATTTTTACTTGAACTGGTGCAATCCATAATGGTAACATTCCTTTTGTTTCTTCTAATAGGAATGAAATAAATCTATCAGAAGAACCTAAGATTGCTCTATGAATTACTACTGGTCTATGTGCTTTTCCATCTTCTCCTATATACTCTAACTCAAATCTTTCTGGTAAAGCAAAGTCTAATTGACATGTTGGTATTGTAACATCATGATTCAATGCTGTTTTTATTTGTATATCTATTTTTGGCCCATAAAATGCTGCTTCTCCCTCTGCTTCATAGAAATCAATATTTAATTCTTTTAAAATTTCTCTTAATTGACTTTCTGCTGTTTCCCACATCTCATCATTATCAATATATTTTTCTTTATTGTTTTTATCTCTTAAAGATAATCTATATTGAAATGCTGATGCTGGGAAGCCAAAATCTTTTTGATAAACTTCAACAATTAAATTTAATACTCTTCCTACTTCTTCTTTTATCTGATCTGGTCTTACAAATAAATGAGCATCATTTTGGCACATTTCACGAACACGCTCTAATCCACAAACACTTCCACTTGCTTCATATCTGAAGTCATGTGCTAATTCTCCTATACGAATTGGCAAATCTCTATATGAATGCATTTTGTTTTTATATATTAACATATGATGTGGGCAGTTCATTGGTCTTAATACCATTTCTTCATTATCCATTTTCATTACTGGGAACATATCTTCTTTGTAATGATCCCAATGTCCACTTGTTTTATATAGATCAACATTTGCAAGTGATGGTGTGTATACATGTTCATATCCTAATGAAATTTCTTTATCTTGAATATATCTTTCTAATATTCTTCTTATTGTTGCACCATTTGGCAAATACATTGGAAGACCTGAACCTACTAATTTATGTGTCATAAATATTTCTAATTCTTTTCCTATTTTTCTATGATCTCTTTGTTTTACTTCTTCTAAGAAATCTAAATGTTCTTGCAATTGGCTCGCTTTTGGGAATGATATTGCATATATTCTTTGAAGCATTTTATTTTTTTCGCTTCCTCTCCAATATGCTCCTGATGATGATAAAATTTTTACTGATTTTATCTTTCCTGTACTCATTAAGTGTGGTCCAGCACAAAGATCAGTAAAATCTCCTTGTTTATAAAAACTGATTTCTTCTCCTTCTGGTAATTCTTCAATTAATTCTTGTTTATATGGTTGTCCTTCCATTAATTTTAATGCTTCTTCTTTTGGTAAAGAAAATCTTTCTATTGGTAAATCTTCTTTGATTATCTTTTTCATCTCTTCTTCTATTTTTGCTTTGTCTTCATCTGAAAAAGGTTTTTCTACGTCAAAATCATAATAAAATCCATCATCAATACTTGGTCCTATTGCAAATTTTGCATCTGGAAATAGTCTTTTTACTGCTTGTGCCATTATATGTGATGTTGTATGCCAATATGCTTTTTTACCATTTAATCCAGAGTCAAATGTATCTATTACTAATTCACAATCTTCTTTTATCTCATAACGTAAGTCTTTTACTTCTCCATTTACTTCTCCACATGTTGCTACTCTTGCTAATCCTTCACTTATTTTTTTTGCTACATCTAAAATTGTCATTCCTTCTTGGACCTCTAATTTTGATCCGTCTTTTAATGTAATGTTAATCATAAAAATTCCTCCTTTTTCTCCCATAGGAGTTTTATATAGTTGTAATCATTTTGCATTCAAAAAACTCCTATGGATATTTTAAAATTATCCATAGGAGTGCTATTTACACGGTTCCATCCTAATTTTTTACTTAATTTTAAGATTATAACGGATCTTGACCGTTTGGCTTATTCACCAAAAACTTGAAGAGTTAGTTTTTCAAATATGTTTGCTTAAATTAGTTCTCAGCCTTTGACTAATTCTCTCTGTTAGTAACCTCTATTTTACTTTTTCTCTTACTTGTTATTATTCTTATGTTAATTATTTTATTACCTTTTTGTAAAATTGTCAATAGAAATTATTTACTTTTTTTAATAATTATGTTAGTATAATTACTGTTCAAATTAATATTTATATAATATTCAATTTGCTTTTATAGCTCAGTCGGTAGAGTGCCACCTTGGTAAGGTGGAGGTCACGGGTTCGATTCCCGTTAAAAGCCCCAAATATATTAACACCTCTTTTATACATTCATATTATATAAAAGAGGTGTTTTTATGAACTCATGTGAATTCCAATAAAATAAACAAATACCATTTATTCAGGTATTTGCTTATTAAAGTCTTTATATATATTTTTCATAGCTTTTTTTCTAATTCTTTGAATTGCATTATCTACTGATTTTACTGGAGAATCCAATTTTTGAGCAATTGCTACATAACTCTCTCCTTTTAAAAATCTGTTCAAAACTTGTTTTTCAAATTTACTTAAGGTTTTATCGATAGTTTTTTCTAACTCTTCATAATTCTCCCTTTTCATAATAGTCTCTAAGGGATCTTCAACTGATTTATTATTTAGATTAGCTATTAATTCTGTACTATCTTCGTCATCATTATCATATGCAGAAATGTTTAAAGACAAATATGAATTTAAAGGAATATGTTTTTGCCTGTTAGAAGTTTTTATAGCTGTAATCAATTGTCTTTCTATGCATAAATTAGCAAATGTTTTAAAAGCATTATTTTTATCTGGTTTATATGTCTTTATGGCTTTAAACAACCCTATCATGCCTTCCTGTATAATATCTTCTTTTTCAGCACCTATTATGTAGTATTTTCCTACTTTCATTTTTACTAATTCTTTATATTTTTCAAGTAAATATGATAAGGCTTGTTCGCTTCCTTCTCTTGCTTTATCTATTATTTCTTCGTCTGTTAAATCTTTATACTCATCTGTTGAAAAAAATACATTTTCGTTAAGCATTAATTAAGTTACCTCCAAATGTCTATTTTTGTTATTGTATAGGAAAAATCGGCTTTTATCTCAACCCTATGTGGATTTTTCCGTATACAACAAGGTTAGGCTTCTTATGTTCGTGAAGTACTGCGAAGCAGTCTTCACATGTGTGCGTCGAAATCTTTGATTTCGCTAACGCACGCCTTTCTTATTATATATATGTAAATGGCTAAAAGTCAAGCATTTTCGTTAAAAATTCACATTTAATTGTAACTATTCAGTCCTCTAATAATTCGAATAGCGCGAGAATGTATTATTTATTAATTTTGGAAAGCGGTGGGGACCGTTCAAAAATTCTCAAAAGTTTGAAAAACTTTTGTTAGAATTTTTAGAATGGGGGAACTGGAAGAATTAATAAATAATACATTCGGGAGCGTTCTTATTTCAAAAGGGCTGAATAGTTACCTTTAGTTTAAGTTTTGGCTAATTATTGCAAAAGTATCATTATTTTCCATTCCCATTTCCCATGATGCTACACCACCTAAATTATATTTGCTTATTAATGAAAGTTTTGCTTGTAAAGACTCATTATCTTCTATCCACATTTTATATGTTGAACCATTTTGTACATATTCTACATAATATTGTTTTAATTCATCATCCCAATTTTTTTGAACATCTGATGGTATAGTTTGGTTAATTTGATTCATTGGTATAGCTTCTTGATCTTCCAAATTGCCATTACCATCTTCTATCCATAATCTTGCATATAAAGGTACTGCTAAAATCAATTTATCACTTTCTACTTCATAAGTTTGTAAAAATTTTTGTAAATTCAATTCAACCCAGTTGTACCCTGCTGTTGTTCCTGCCATGTCACTAGATGCTCCATATTGATCATATGCCATAAATATTAAGTAATCTGCAACATCTCCTAAAACATGTCTATCAAAACATAGAGACCATGTATCTGCTCCATCTGGTGCTGTAACATCAACAGAAAGTACTGCTCCTATTTCTTTTAATCTTGGTTCTAATTCGATTATAAATCTAGAAAATAAGTCAACATCCTCTTTTTTCATATTTTCAAAGTCTATATTAATTCCGTCTAAATCATATGCTATGCAATAATCAATAATTGACTCTATTAATTCTTGTCTATTATTATAGTTATTCATTATGTTTGAAGTGACATTCATCATTCCTGAACCTGCATTTTGTACCATTGCCCATACTTTATATCCATTGTTATGAGCCCAGTTAATATATGCTTGTCCGCTTTCTCCTACATTTTCTTCTAATTCTCCGTCTGAATTTAAATGGAAGAATGCTGGAGAAACTACATTTACTCCTTCTATTGTTGTTCCTTCTCTATTTGGTGCAGATGCCACTTGCGAATAATAATCCCAAACTAAATTAACTTTTCTGTCTATTTGCTTTTCTTCTTCTATATTTTGTCTTGTAACAACTACATTTGCTAATTTATTAGATTTTACATATCCTATTTTTCCATTTTCAGTCCTTATTTTAGTATATTTTCCCTCTTCTGAAACAACAATTACATAGTCTCCTTTTTCAACTCTATCTAGAGTCCTTGAAATAAAATTTGTAGAAGATTTAACTGCCATATTTGCATTTGCAATAGCCTTTTTTTGCTCTCTTGAAATAGAATCTACTGTTACAACTTTAGAATCCTCTATATTTTCAATTTCTATCCCATAAACATCTTTTAATTCTGTTAATGGCAAATATATTTGATTATTTTCTTTAATAGCATGAGCATATGTTGATGTATTTGAACCATTCACAGTCATTTGATTTTCATCAAAACCAATTGCTGCTATCTTATCTTCATAAGTTGTTACAATTTGATTATTTTCTGTGTCTTCATAAATATATTTATCAAAAAAGTTTGCTAGGTCATCTTTTGATACATATATTTCATCGTCTTGAATTAATATTTCATTTTTTAAATAATCTGTTACATTATTATTATTAATTACTAAATTTGTTTTTTCATTTTTTCCTACAATAATATAATCATTAGCTATAAATCCAATTATACCTAAAATTATAACTGCCAATATAATTATAAAAATTCTTATTATCCTCTTTTTCTTTTGATTAACATTTGGTACTCTTTTTACTCTTTTTGCTGTTTTCATTTATTATTCATTCCTTTCTATGCTAGATATAGTTTCGAAAAGAATATTAATTATCTTACAAACTAATTCCTTTTCTTGTGTATTTTTCTACCGATTTTACGCTAAGTATAATACCTAGAATTAAATATAACATAAAAATTTATTTTATAAAACACTTTTTCATATTTTTTTCATATTTTTTAATGTTTGTTTTTGCTCATCTGTAATTCTGTATGATTCTATACTCTTTTGAATTGCTTTATTAAATGTAAATTTATCAATTTTACTGATTTTTAAATATTTATACGTCTTATCATAAAATTTAACTGCACATATAGATAAAGCCCATGCCGCCGCCATTTGAACATAATATGCATCACTTTTTATATTATCTATAATTTTTAGAACTTCATCTATATATTTTTCATCTATATAAAAATCTAAAATCATTACTAATGCAAATCTTAGTTCAAATTCTTTATCTGATTTTAAATATTCTTTTAGAAAATCCCAAACTCTTTCTTTATTTTTCTCAGTAATTTTTAATCCAGCACAAAATGTATCACATACACCCCAATTATCAATTTTGGGAATGAAATTTTTTACGTATTCTAGTATTTCTTCTATATCTTTATTTCTAGTTAAGCCTATTACCATTCCTTGCAACATTATACTTTCATAATATTTATCATCTAAGTTATATAGCACTTCTTCTAAACTATACTCTTTTAATAAATCTTTTGCATATTTTCTTAATATTGGTACTCTTACTCCTAATATGTTATCTACACCTGGACACAATTTTATTTGAAATTCTCTATATTTTTTGTCAGCTAATTCCTTTAATTTTTCTTCAATTATTGCTATTTTTTGCATTTTTACTATCATTCCTTTATTACAGTATAAATTTTGTTTAAAAATCACTTTAATTGTTTTTTAACATTTTATAAATTTATTATTATTTTGTTCGCTTTGTATGGAAATTGTTATTAAGATGTGTTTTTTACAAATTACATGGCACAACTTTTTTTGAAAATTAAATATAATATATCATAAAAATATTTTTTTGACTATAAATATACAAAATTTTAATTTTTTAAATAGAAATAATTTGAAAATTTATATTTTTTACAATTTTTTGGAATTTTATTAGAAACAAATACTTTTTTGATCTTAATTTTTTGATAGAATTCTTGATTTATCTATAAATTTGCCCTCTATTATCTGCTTTTGTAACCAAAATTATCAATTCATTTTGACTTATTTCATAAATAATTCTATAACTTCCGAACACGTAATCTATATTCATTTTTGCAACCTACTATTTTTTTTACATCACCATTAGGTAGATTATAAATCGCTTTGTAAATTCGTTTTCTTTGATCCCTATCTTGCTTTTCAATAAACTTTAGAGCTTTGGGTCTAATCTTTATCTTGTAAATCATCTAGTGTCAACCCCTCTCTTTTTAGTATTTCTTCAAATGAAATTGCATTTTTTAATTCTTTTTCTTTTGTATCCTTATTTTCCGTTAAATAGTCTAAATACATTACTTTTTCAGTAATATCCATGTTTTCTAAAATGACAGTAGGTTCTAATTTTAAAAGCTCTGAATCAATTGCTTTTTCCATTAAGGTTCTTATAGAGTTCAAACATTCCATATTAAGTCTTGGTGTCATTTTTATAACATCTTTTATCGCTTGAATTTGTGCTTCAGACATATTATATCAGCTCCTTTCCTTGTAATTCTATGACACCATTATAGCAATATTTAAGCAAAATTACAATATATGTTATAAAAATATCTTTTTAACTATAAATATGAAAAATTTTAACGTTTTTTAGTACCTTTTGGTCTTTAGTTCATATAATATGATTAAAAGGAGGAATTTTAAATGTTTAATAGAAGAAGATATCATTGCATGAATAATAATTATGATAATAATTCATGTAACTGTCAAAATGACATAATTGAAACTAAATGTAGTAATGTTGTATCATTTGAAAATTCAAGTGATAGTTGTGATTGTGGTTTTGATGAAGATATGAATGTTTTCCCTGAAAATCCAATGCTAGCTCAAAGTTATGTTCCTATTCAATATATAGATAAAACTTTTGTACCTTGTGCTGGACTAAAAATGGGAACTATTTTCCCTGAATTAGTTAGTCCTTACTACCCAGGTCAATCTATGGAAGAAATAAAATATCTTGAAGAATCAAATAAAATTGGAAAGGGGTGCAATAAATGTCAATAGAAGAAAATAGGAATTGTAATTGTCAGATGCAAACTGATAATTCTTACATGGTAGTTTCTAACTATAATAATTCAAATAATGATGAGGAAAGAACTATAGACTGTGATGTAAGAAGAGAAATGATAAATGAAATAAGATGTTTAGATTTCGCTATAAATGAACTTGCTCTTTATTTAGATACGCACCCAACAGACCAAAGAGCTCTTTGCCTTCATAAAAAATATTGTAAAGAAGTTAAAGATTTAAAAGATAAATACCAAAAAGTTTATGCTCCTTTGACTATCAATTATCCTTGTAATAAATGGAGATGGCTTGAAGAACCATGGCCTTGGGAAAGGGGGAATTTCTAATGTGGACTTATAATAAAATGTTACAATATCCAATTAATATTAAATGTACTGACCCAAAACTCGCAAAAGTAATTATTTCTCAATATGGTGGTCCTGATGGAGAGCTTGCCGCTTCTCTTCGTTATTTATCTCAAAGATTTGGTATGCCAGACCAAAAATCAAAAGCTATTTTAAATGATATTGGTACAGAAGAATGTGTACCGTTATGATGTCAATAGCTAAAGACAGGGATTACAATCTTAGCTATTGGCTGTAAAATATTAGATTTTAGCTATTTTAGGATAGATATGTAACTCAAAGTTGGTTGGGTCGGAATCATTTTTTATAGCTTTTTCCGTTTTTAGATAAGTAACTTTACTAATTATACTTTTTAATAAAATATTTTTATCTTGAGCTGTTTCTAAATTATAATATAAATCTATAATATTTTCTAGCTTTGGTATTATAATTTCTTTTTGATTTTGCATTTCTAGATTTTTTTGTAATATAGAATTGTATTCTTTTAACTTACTTTCTAAACATTGAATATTATCTTTTATTGCTTTAGAACGGTTTATAAATTCGTCATTGTTGTATATTCCATTTTCTAAAAATTCATAGATTTTATTGAGTTTACCACTTTCTTTTTCTAGATCTTTTTTAGTTATGATAATGGACTTTTCTATTATTTTATTATTATCAGAGTTTATATTATTTTTTCTTGAATAATCTACTTTATAATTTTTAAGCCATATTTTTAAAGCATCAATGATTTTATCTTCTACAATATAAAGTTTAGAGCTTATATTATCACATTTAGAATTAGAACACATAAGAGTAGCAGGTTTGTCGTCTTTGGTATATGGTCGCCTTTGCATAGGTTTACCACACTTTTCACAAAATACCAAACCAACTAATGGATTTTGAATAGTGTTATTATGTTTTATTTTTGGAGTATTTTGCTTTCTTTTTTCTTGTACTAATTTCCAAGTTTTATTATCAATAATAGGTTCATGTAATCCGTCATAAATTAAATAATCTTTATTACGAGGTCTACTAATAATAAGATGTCCATTTTTTGTTTTCTTTTTCTGCTTTCTTCTATTCCAAACAATTTTACCAATATAGGTAGGGTTAGATAGAATATCTTTAACCGAAGAAATAGACCATTCACTTGCAATTCTAGGTTTTAAATTTAGTTTATTTAATTGTTTTGCAACTGAATTTATAGTGGTATTTTCAAAAGCATATAATCTAAAGATTTCTTTAACAATAGGTGCTTCATCTTGATTTATAGATAAGGCATAGCCTTTTGCATTTTTTAGTTTTACTCTATCATAACCAAAAGGTGCAATATTTCCAACAAATTTACCTTCAGATACAGAAAGTTCACGACCTCTTTGTAAACGCCTATTAATTGTCTTGTATTCTCTTCTGGACATAAACAAGCCAAACTCAAAGTATTCTTCATCAAATTCATTATCAGGGTCATATGTTTTAACAGGTGTAATTATTTTTGTATGAGAATATTTAAAAGCTTTAGAAACTCTTCCTTGGTCAGCCGTATCTCCACGAGCAAGTCTTTCTACCTCAACAACTAAAACACCATTCCATTTCTCATTTTCAACATCTCTAAGAAGTTTTTGCATTTCTTTTCTTTCACTAATTGTTTCGCCACTTACAACTTCTCTATAAATTTTTGAAATATGTAGTTTTCTTTTTTTAGCCAAAGTTGTTAAAATTTTCTCATGTCTTGCTAAAGTTTCACCTTCACCATATTTTTCCACTTCAATATCTTCTCTTGATTTTCTTAAATATATTGCATATGTGCCATCTTGCACATTTCCTCCTTTCCTTGTAATTTGTCTTTAACTTGCTTTATTATATCTGTAATTGCAACAAATTACAACAAAGAAGGATTTATTTTTTTTATTAAATTAATAATAACATTATCTATATATTCTTTTTGATTAGAAATATTTTCTACAATGTAGTCATCATAAAATTTCACTTTAGTATTTTCAATAATGTATTCCTCTAATAACATATAAATCGCCTCATTAAAATTTATGAGAAAAACAAAAAAAAATACCCACGACAACTTGTCTTGAGCAAATTTATATTTTTCTATGCTAACATTATATGATGAGAAATTTATAAAATCAATTCCTTTTTATTTCCCCTTATTCTAGAAAATTAATTGATAATTTTAATCAAATATGGTATAAAATACATAAAGTAAAATATGATTAATATTTGGAGGAACTATGAAAGTTATAGAAGAATTTTTGAAAGGAAAATTTAATAAAGATGAATTATGTGAAGATGGAATATGTGTAACAGAAAACTTTATTGCACTAATAGATGGTGTGAGTTCTCAAAGTGAATTTAGATATAATAATAAAAAATTAGGCAAAATTATATGTGACATTTTATTAGAAGCTGTACCAAAATTAGATACTAAAATAGATTGTTATCAAGCTATAGATTTTTTAAATAATTATATACTTGAGTTTTATAAAAAACATGGAATATTTGAAAAAATATCTGATGATGCTACAAATCAACCATCAGCTTCTGTTATAATGTATTCTAAAAATGCTAATCAAATATGGCTAATAGGAGATTGTATGGCTTTGTATGGAGATACAATAGTTGAGAATAAACTAGAAGTTGATGAATTATATACAAAAATAAGAGTGATGACAATAGAATATTTATTAGCTACTGGTTATACAGAAGAACAATTATTGGAAAGTGATATTGCTAAAAAATTTGTTCAGAATTTATCTAAACGCCAACCATATATAAGAAATAAGACATATAATAGCAAGTATGATTATGCAGTAATAGATGGATTTAATAAACCAAATAAAAAGTTAATAAAGTGTATTGATTTACCAAAAGATATAAAAGAGGTTGTTTTTTGTTCAGATGGATATAGAAAGCCTTTTCATACATTGGAAGAATCAGAAAAATATTTAAAACATATAAGAGAGGTAGATCCTTTATCTTACAAGGAATTTGCGTATGAAAGAGGTTTTTATAAAAACCAAGAAAGTTATGATGATAGAGCATACATTAGATTTGAAATATAATTATTATTTGATTCAAATTTTGAGGATATATGTTTAAAATACCTTATTTGAAACAAAGGCAGGATAGTGATGCTTAACGCATCATCCATACACATAGAAAGACAAGTTTTCTAGAGTTATTAAAAGAACAACAATTTTAAGCAAATTTGATGCAAAAATTCACCAAATGAACGACTAAAAAGTGCTTGTTAGAGTATGTAAGTTCACTAAATGAATTTATAATTTACTATTTTTAATGTAAAAGTTCACTTAGTGTATTGATAAAAATATAATAAATCAATTGACAAAAGAACAATTGTTTGATAATATATAACAAACAAGAAATGGAGCTGGTTTATTATGAATAACAAACTAATCGGAAATAAAAATAACATTGTTTTTTATACTGATGAAGAAGGAAACACAAAAATAGAAGTAGTATTACAAAATGAAGATGTATGGTTAAATGTAAATGCAATAGCAGAATTGTTTGACGTACAAAGACCAGCAATATATAAACATATTTCTAATATTTTTACTGAAGAAGAATTAGAGGAAAAATCAGTGTGTTCCATTTTGGAATATACTGCATCAGATAATAAAAAATATAAAACAAAATATTATAATTTGGATATGATTATATCAATTGGATATAGAGTAAACTCAAAAAAAGCAGTGAAATTCAGACAATGGGCAAACAAAATAATAAAAGAATATATGGTAAAAGGTTTTGCTTTAGATGATGATAGATTTTTAAAAGGTGGCAAAGTAAATAGGCAATATTTTGACGAGTTATTAGAAAGAATTAAAGTAATTCGTACAAGCGAAAGAATGGCTTATCAAAAAATAACAGACTTATTTATAGCAACATCTATTGACTATGATAAAAAATCAGAAGAAGCATATACATTTTTCAAAATAGTTCAAAATAAATTACATTATGCAATAACAGGTCATACTGCAGCAGAATTAATCTATAATAGAGTAAATGCAGAAAAAGAAAATATGGGACTAACGACTTGGAAAGAAGCTCCAGATGGAATGATATATAAATACGATGTTAGTATAGCGAAAAACTATTTAAATGAAGACGAATTAAAAAAGCTAAATAATTTGACAAATTTCTTTTTAGATTATGCAGAATCAATGGCAGAAGAAAATCAAGTTATGACAATGAAAGACTGGATAAATGAAACTGATAATCTTTTAAAATTTAGAAAAAAAGAAATACTAAAGGATTCAGGAAAAATATCTCATAAGCAAGCTGTTGAAAAAGCAGAAAAAGAATATGAAAAATTTAGAATAAAACAAGATATGCAATATATTTCTAGTATGGATGAAATGTATCAAAGATATTTAAAAGAAAATAATAATAAATAAGTAAAAAAGTTCACTAAGTGTACTTTAATTCACTTGGTGAACTTTTTTATATACTGTTTCACAGCCAATAACTATAAATTTTTTAATTGACAACATCATGGTACAGAAGAATTAGCTCACTTGGAAATGGTTGGTACTATTGTTCATCAATTAACTAAAGATGCAAGTATTGAAGAAATTGAAAAAGCAGGTTTAAGTGCATATTACACAGACCATGGTGTAGGTTTGCAATATCTCCTAATCCTGCTTTTTAATTTTATAATATATTACTTTTCCAAATCTTCTTGAATTGTTGGTTTTATTTTTATTAAAATTATTAATTGCTAGTTATTTTTAAAAACTATTCCATCGATAC
>ERZ1643246.102-NODE-102-length-109225-cov-7.595731_pt1 | contig 109225 bp, 105 predicted proteins | sample MGYA00579265_ERZ1643246 | MGnify/ENA primary metagenome ERZ1643246 (study PRJEB29033, sample SAMEA4952261) | chicken gut metagenome | biome: Broiler Chicken; feature: Gastrointestinal Tract; material: Caecum | place: Ireland | collected 2018 | study: Broiler...
ATCAGCCGCAGACCTTGGCACTGTCCCCTCAGAGTTGATCGGATGCTTCAATCTTATCTTCTATCAGAGTGCAGAGGATGCAGTATTCAAAGCGTTGGGCGTAGAATAAACTCATTCACACAGGAAAGGAAAGAATACATGAATGATAAATTGGTAGTTGAGGAAACGGTTAGATCTGCGTTTGCCGGAGTTTCATGGACGCATAAAATCCACGAAAAGCAAGCGGATATATATTATTCGCAATTCAAGATAATGGAGATTGCGAAAATTATTTCTTCTGTACTTGCCTCGATTGGTATTTTGTCGTTAATTATATCAGATCCGCTGTGGTTGAAAATCATTTCCGCCTTGGTGTCAGGAGTTTCTGCGTTTATCAGTACATATTATCAATCATTCAAAACCTATGAGCAGATAGAAAATCACAAAAGAACTGCAAGGGAATTGCTTGCGCTCAGAGATCGGTATATTCATCTACTCCTAAAGATAAGAATGAACGACAATGTAGCGGATCTTGTTGAAGAATTTGAAATGTTAGAGAAGGATAAGCACAGTATATATGATTCGGCTCCTATAACAACGAATAAAGCTGTGAAAATGGCAAGCGAAGCACTAAAAATATCTCACGATAACAGCTACACAGATAATGAAATAAACGGAATGTTACCCGAATGTCTGCAAAAAGGAGATACCCATGCCTCTAAACTCTGATTTTCAAACATTTTGTTCATCACTTGTTTTAGATACAAGTGCAATGGAGGTCACTTGTGAGGAAATTGCAAAAAAACTTAACTCACATTACTATAATCTATCAGGTGAAGCCAAAGAGCATTGCTACATAGTTGGCTCTGTCGGAAGAAAGACAGCTAAAAGCAAGACAAGTGACCTTGATATTATATTTGATCTTCCCCATGATGTTTTTACGAAATATGATAATTATGAAGGCAACGGACAATCTCAACTGTTGCAGGAGGTTAAAAATGTTCTAAAAGAGCGTTATCCTAAGTCTACAATGCGCGGTGATGGTCAAGTAATCGTAATCGAATTTACATCGTATACAGTAGAGCTTGTTCCAGGATTCAAACAGCATGATAATAGATTTAAGTACCCTGACACACATAATGGAGGTACTTGGAAATATACCGATCCGCTGTCAGAGCAGGAAGAGACCGAGGCAACAGATAACAGTTCATGCCAAAACTTCCGTAATTTCTGTAGGATGCTTCGCCAATGGAAAGAACAATGTGGCGTTGTTATGGGAGGTCTATTGATTGACACCCTATGCTATAACCATTTTGTTGCTAATGCCTACTACGCTGATAAGTCATATAGTGATTATTATTCAGTGCTGATTGATTTGTTTGAGTATTTGAAAGGGCTAAATAAGGATCAAAGCTATTGGTACGCGTTGGGAAGTAACCAACTTGTATATAACTCGGATAACGGATCGTTTATTACTAAAGCAAGTAATGCATATCAAAAACTGGCAGACGCTAATGATGACGAAGAAAAGTATTTGGCTCTAAACGAAATTTTTGGGAAAGTATTTCCTGAGTATATTTCCAAATCGGCATATAGCATCAATTCAGCAAAGACATACACAGATACAGAGCAGTTCATTGAAGATATGTTTTGCGTTGACATCAGGTATAATCTCATAATTGATTGCAATGTGAGGCAAAATGGTTTCAGAGATTTTTGGCTTCGCAAAGCATTGCGCGAGCGACATATTTTGCGACATAACAAATCTCTTACATTTCAAATAGAATATTGTAATGTACCCACGCCATATAATATCTATTGGAAAGTCAGAAATGTAGGTGCTGTTGCTGAATTGAAGGACATGATACGCGGTGAAATTATTAAGACCGACTCAAAAACGCATAAAGAACGCACGAGTTTTCAAGGACCACATTTTGTCGAGTGCTATATCGTAAAAGACAATATTTGTGTAGCACGAGACAGAATTGATGTCCCTATTGGAAGCATATAAAAAGCCTCAGCCGACATCTATAAGGGCATCGACTGAGGCTCTTCACTTTTGATAGAAAATTAACCTTTATCTTTACATTTTAGGCTTTGAGAACATGGATAGGAAAATATACAGGGCCTTCTGCAAGCGTCTCTTACTGGGCAGAAAAAGCAATAATTTAAAGTGATCGTTTTTTCCGATAGATAAAGGCTTTTTGCGCATTGCTGACCTAACGGCGTGTGAAAGGGGTTGCAAAACGATGGAGAGGTGATAAAATGGACGAAGAGGCAGCAAATGCTGCGAGAAGGGAGAAAACGATGAACGAGAAGAAAACCAAGGGACTGTTAGCCGCGGCGATGTCGACAGCGATGTTCGTCAGCAGCACAGCGGGTGCGGTTCCGATTCTTGCCAATGAGACGGCGGAACCACAGGCCCAGGCGGAAGCGACACCGGAACTGGTGCCGCAGCCACAGTCAGTCACTTATGCAGGCGGCACGCTGGAAGTCAGCGACAGCGTCAATGTGGAAGGCACTGATCAGGCTGACGCAGATGCCGTCACTGATCTGAAGGACTTCCTGGAAGAAAATGGCATTGCTGTAAATGAGACAAGCGTAAAGGGCGATACGACCTTCATCCTGGGCGAGGCAGACGACAGCATCTCCGCCCTCGACAGCGCCAAGGAAGCGCTGGGCATGGATGGGGCAGAGAGCCTGGGAGAAGAAGGCTATGTGCTCAAGGTCGATGCCGCCAGTGATACAGTAGTGATCGAGGGAAAAGACGGAGACGGCACCTTCTATGGCGTGCAGACGCTCAGACAGCTGGATATGGCAGACGAGGGCATGAGCCTTGCGGAAGCCGATGTCAGCGATGCGCCGACGATGGCGACACGCGGCACGATCGAAGGCTTCTATGGCAATCCGTGGACCCATGCGGATCGTCTCAGCCAGATCGAATTTTATGGCGATTATAAGATGAATACATATATCTATGCGCCGAAAGATGACCCTTATCATCGTGAACAGTGGCGTGAGCCATATCCGGACAGTGAGATGGACCGGATGCAGGAATTGATCGATACCGCGAAAGAGAACAAAGTGGATTTTGTCTTTGCGCTTTCTCCGGGCATCGACATCCAGTTTGGCGGTGATGCCGGCGAAGCAGACTATCAGGCGCTCGTGGACAAATGCCAGTCGCTCTATGACATGGGCGTGCGCAGCTTTGCCATCTTCTTCGATGACATCTCAAATAAAGACGGTGTCGCGCAGGCTTCCCTGCTGAACCGCTTCAATGAAGAGTTCGTACAGGAAAAGGGCGATGTCAAGCCGCTCATCACCGTACCGACCGAATATGATTCCAACGCGATGGGGTCTGGGGACCGCATGTCACAGTACACGCAGGACTTCTCGGCAACCATCGACGACAGCATCATCGTGCTGTGGACCGGCAGCGCCGTCGTTACGGAAGGCATTTCTGTGGACAACGCCCAGACGGTCAAGAGCATCTATGGTGATAATGTCGGCATCTGGTGGAACTATCCTTGTACCGATTACATCCAGGATAAGCTCGGCTTGGGTCCGATCTATGGCCTGGACAAAGGATTGGCGGATGAGCTTGATTTCCTTGTCATGAACCCGATGGAACATGCGGAGCTCTCCAAGATCACGCTGGCGACCGGCGCGGATTATTCGTGGAACACTGCCGCATATGACTATGACGATTCATTCCGTAAGTCGATCGACCTGCTGTATGGCGATCTTGCGCCGTATATGTATACGTTTGCTAATCATTCATCCCGTCTGGTAGCCGGCTGGGCTTCCACTGGACGCGCAGACGCGCCGGAAGTGCGTGAACTGATGGACACGATGATGAAAAAAGTGGCGCAGGGCAGCGATGCTTCGGCCGAGATCACCGCGCTGGAAACAGAGTTTGACAATATGATCCTGGCAGCAGATACGCTGAAGGCGCAGCTTCCGGAAGAAGAGCTGTCTCATTGCAGCGGCAATCTCGACAAGCTGAAGAGCCTGGGCGAGTACGATAAGATCGCACTGCAGCTGTTCTTAGCAAAGAATGAGGATGAGCCGGATCAGGATACTGTGGATTCCCTGACCGCACAGCTGAACAGCGCGCTGCGCACGCTGCAGTCCGGCAAACTGGTATCTGAACAGACGGCCCTGGCATTCATTCAGGATGTCATCGATTATAATGTGCAGCCGGAAGCAGGCTTTGATGTTTCTTCCACTTTCATTGCGCCGGGCGAATCGGTGACCTTCACGAGCACTTGCTCGCTGTCCGCCACTGATCTTCACTGGACCTTCAAGGGCGCGGATGTGGAGACAAGCACTGAGGAAGATCCGACGGTCACTTATTCTAAGGAAGGCGTTTATACCGTGCAGCTCGTTGCCAGCAACAAGCGCGGCGAGGACACCGTGGTCAAAGAAGGCATCATCACGGTATCTGCAGACGCAGCAAAAGAGCAGGTCAATCTGGCGCTGAACAAGAGCGCGACCGCAAGCGGCTATACCGCATCGAGCGAGTCTCCGGACAAAGCGCTGGATGGCATCATCAATACGAAGTGGTGTACGACCAACTATGGCAGCCAGTGGCTGAGGGTCGACCTGGGCGAAGTGAAGACGATCGCGCAGATCGTGGTCAGCCACGCGGAGATGGGCGGTGAGGGCTCCTCACTGAACACGGCCGCCTTCCATGTCGAGGTCAGCACCGATGGCAGCAGCTATACAGAGATCTTGCGCGTCAATGGCAATACTGCAAGCCAGACGGTCAACGCCGTGCCGGTCACGCTGGGCCGCTATGTCAGACTCGTGATCGATGAGCCGACCCAGGGCGGTGACAGCGCGGCGCGTATCTATGAATTTGAGGTCCACGGCCTGGATGAAGCGATCACCATGCCGCCGGAATATGTGGAAACGGCAGATAAGACTGCGCTGAACGAGGCCATCACCAATGCTCAGGCGCTGAGCGAAGAGGAATACACGGCAAACAGCTGGAGCGCTGTTGCTGCTGCATTGCAGAGCGCGCAGGAAGTTGCCGCTGATGATACAGCCAGCCAGAGCGCGGTAGACGATGCGGCCAATGCCCTGAACAATGCGGTGTCCGCATTGCAGGCCAAGGCGAGCCAGGCTGCGATGGATGCCCTGAAGGCAGTCGTGGCTGACGCGAACGCCTTGCAGGATGATTACAGCGAAACGGATTTCGCTGCGGTGCAGAGTGCCATCGATGCCGCGCAGGCATTGCTGGATGATCCGAACAACGCAAGCTCCACTGCGGTCGTCAGCGCGATGATCGAGCTGAGCCAGGCCATCAGCGCACTGCCGGAAGAAGGAGCGAGCGACAAGCTCAGGGAAAACCTGAAAGACACGATCGATTACATCAACGCGCATATCCTGACCAATGTGGACGGCGTGCGCCCGGGCAAGGTAAACGAGCTGAAGACAGCGGTCGCTGAAGCATATCAGGTATATATAAATGAGGATGCGACAGCGGACGAGATCAAGGGTGCCATCAGAACGCTGAGCGAAAAGGCACAGGAACTGTGGCAGATCGTCTCCAAGGCCGAGCTGAACGCACTGATCGACGCGGCCGAAGCCATTGAGGCAGATGGTTACACCGAGATTACTTACCGTGCCCTGCAGGCAGCCATCACAGCAGCTCAGAGCGTAGCGGCAAATGATGATGCGACGATGGCTGAGGTGACGACTGCGATCACAGATCTGGCCAGCGCGATGGCAGGTCTGGAGCAGATCACGCTGGATACCTCCGCGCTCGAACACGAGATCGAGCTGGCTGAGCAGATCGTGGCCAATATCGATGACTATGTGCCTTCCACGGTAGAAGGACTGGCCGATAAGCTCGACGCGGCAAAGGCAGCACTTGATGCGACGAGCCAGGATGCGATCGATGAAGCGACCAAGAGCCTGCGGGAAGCGCGTCTCAATGCAAGGACGAAAGCAGACGTCAGCGCCCTGGAAGCATTGATCGCCAAAGTCAACGCGATGGATCTGCGTGCTTATACTTCCGCAAGCCAGAGCGCAGTGCGCAGTGCCCTGCAGAACGCAGAGGCAGCGGTCAATGATGCCGAGGTGACACAGGAAGAAGTCAACGCGGCCATGGACGCGCTGAACACGGCAGTCGATGGACTGGTGAAGGCAGAGCAGCCTGCAGTGAGCGAGCCGTCCGTGAATACGCCGGAAGCCGGAAGCACGACGAACGCGAAGCCGGCATCTACCGCAGCAGGCAGCGGCATCGGCGCCCTGTTTGCGGCACTGGCGTCTTCGGCAGGTGCAGCAGGATTCCTGCATCGCCGCAAGAACAGAAAATAATCAGTAAGACAAGAGGCTGGGGCATCCCAGCCTTTTTAATTTGTAAGCATGTTCGTTGCTTGAAAAACATCAAATCAGCAAGTCGTTGGTATGGCGTATAAAAAAGGACGGTCAGTTCCGTCCGAAAACGCTAATACGATGTCTCTGCCGAAACAGGAACCGTACGATGGGACCGCAGAAACAAAGCTGCCAAAGCAAAGCGCAAGGCAGATTCAGCGCCCATGTCTGTATCCATACGGCCAGGCTGGGCTCTTTGAACATTATCGTGGCGATCAGACTCATGATCGGGCACATGATGCAGCAGATGCAAAAGGAGATGGCCGCTGCGATGAAGGCAGGCCGATCGTCTGCACGCATGAAGGAAAAAGCGATGCGGTGTGCGAGCGCGTCCGCGATGAGCAGTTCGAGCAGAAATGCGATAGGCGCCATGATGACGAGCTCATGAAGCGCCTCAGCGAATATGATATCGCTCATTTGCCCAAGACTGGTGGAAATGTTGTAGACGATCATGCCATAGGTCATGAAGATGGCCATGACGGCAGTAAAGATGATACGCTGAAAAGTGTTTTGAGGCATAATTTCCTCCTTGTTCTTTACAGCTGTGTTGTTCTCATGCGGAACGCATGACCGTTTCCAATTCAGACCACCTGGAGGCAGCATTGTACCATATCTGTCTTTCCGTTGTAAGAAAAAATGCGATTTCCCAGTAAAATCTTTTTTTGCGTTGGACTTGATGGTAAGATAGTTTCAAAAGGGGATGGAAATGATATGGAAGAGACCAAGACGATCTTGCAGACGAGCCACCGCCTTCGTTATGCGCTGATCATCGAAGGCTTTTTGGTCGGCGGCTGCGCGGGCATCATCAGTATCATCTACCGCCAGCTGCTTTCCTATGCCGAACAATGGGTGCAATGGCTTTCCGCGATGATGCGTCAGTCGCTGACATGGGTCGTGCTCGGCTTTGCGCTGCTTCTGCTCATCGGCTTTGGCATCAGCTTGCTGCTTCGCCATGAACAGCTCATCAGCGGCAGCGGCATCCCGCAGATCGAAGCAGAGGTCGGCGGACAACTGGAGGAAAACTGGCTGCGCGTGCTATGGAGCAAGATGGCTGCAGGCGTATTGGCAGCGCTTGGCGGCCTTTCGCTGGGCCGGGAAGGACCGAGCATCCAGCTGGGCGGTATGTGCGGCAAAGGGTTCGGACAGCTGTTTCACCGCGTGAAGATCGAGCAGCGCTATCTGATCACTTGCGGCGCTGCCGCTGGCTTATCGGCAGCTTTCAACGCGCCGCTTGCCGGAATCATGTTTGCGCTGGAGGAATTGCATCGCAGCTTTTCCATGTCGGTCATCGTTTCGGTGATGATCGCTTCTGTGACAGGCGATTTTCTTTCACAGTATGTGTTCGGGCTTGCGCCTGCATTTCATTTTGATGTGGCTCAGACGCTGCCGCTGCATCTGTATCTGATCGTTGTCTTGCTGGGCATCCTGTGCGGGGTCATGGCCGCATGCTATAATTTCATCACGCTGAAGGCACAGGACTGGTATGCGCGCATCCCATTTCTTAAGCCTTCGCAGCATGTGTTCATTCCTTTGCTTGTCAGCGGCATCCTCATGCTGATATTGCCGCAAGTGCTGGGCAGCGGTCACAGCATGAGCGAAGAGCTGGCATTTGGTGAGCGGATACCGCATGTCCTGCTTTTCCTGCTGCTTGCCAAATTTGCTTTTTCCACGCTGAGCTTTGGCAGCGGAGCAGCCGGAGGGATCTTCTTTCCGATGCTCGTGCTGGGCAGTTACCTGGGCGCAGCCTTTGGCAGCGCGCTGAGCGAGACCGGCCTGTTCGATCCGCGGTTCGTCAATAATTTTATCATCATGGGGATGGCTGGCTTGTTTTCTGGCATCGTCCGGGCACCAGTGACCGGGATCATCCTGATTGCAGAGATGACCGGGACCTTGTCGCATCTGCTGCCTTTATGCCTGGTGTCCATCACCGCTTATGTGAGTGCACATCTGCTGCGCAGCAAGCCGATCTACGAGAGCCTTTTGGAACGGCTGCTGAACAAGCATGGGATCACACATGAAAAAGGCAGCGCAGGTAAGCTTCTGACCGAAGTGGTCGTAGAAGTCGGCTCACCGCTGGAACAGCGCCGGATCGCTGAGATCAGCTGGCCGCCGCATTGCCTGCTGGTCGCGGTGCGCAGAGGCGAGGAAGAGATCCTGCCCCGCGGCGATACGATGATCCAGGCACAGGATACGCTGGTCGCGCTGCTCGATGAGGCTTCAGCCGCATTCTCCCAGGAAATGCTGCAGCGCAGTGCCCAAGGCAGACTGTAAAGAGGTATGTGTAAAAGCATATCTCTTTTTTTTGTGCTGCGAAAAACGTGGAAGAACGTGAAGAATGGTCAGAATGACCCAAAATATGGAAGAATCCGTAAGCGAAAAAAAGCACGCCGGAATCTATACAAAACAGAGGAAAGAGTTTATAATGTTGTTAAATAGTAGCACTTTGTGGTGGAAAGTGGTGATTGAGTTGTTCATGGGCGAATACGATCACAGCATTGATAAGAAAGGCCGCATCATCATTCCGGTAAAATACCGTGAAGAGCTTGGTGCGAGCGTGATCGTATGCCGCGGCTTCGATGGCTGTCTCAATGTATACAGTGAAGAACGCTGGGCCGTTGTCTGTGAAAAGCTGTCCACGCTGCCGACCACCCGCGCCAATGCCCGTAAGTTCGTTCGATCGATCCTGACAAAGGCGCAGAGCTGCGAGTTCGACGCCCAGGGACGCATCCTCATCCCGGCTTCGCTGGTCAAGCTGGCCGATCTGCAAAAGGCCTGCAAAGTGGTCGGAGTCGGACAACATGTGGAGATCTGGTCAAAAGAACGATATGAAGCGATGGAAGATGAACAGGATGAAAGCTTTGAAGAGGGCGCAGAGACCCTGATGGAGTTGACATTATGACGGAACATTACAGTGTATTGCTGCAGGAATGCCTGGAAGGCCTGCATATCCGGGAAGACGGCATCTATGTGGATGCCACCCTGGGGCGCGGCGGACACAGCGCCGCAATCTTAAAGCACTGCCCGTACGGTCATCTGTATGCGTTTGACCGTGACAGCGAGGCGATCGCGCAGAGCGAGGCACGCTTGCGGGAGGCCGGAACGAATTTTACTTGCATCCATTCCTGTTTTTCTGCTATGCAGGATAAGCTGGCAGGATATGGCGTCACGGCGGTGGACGGCATCCTGATGGATCTTGGTGTATCCAGTCCGCAGTTCGATGAGGGAGAACGCGGTTTTTCTTACCGGTATGACGCACCGCTCGACATGCGGATGGACCAGGAACAGGCCCTGAGCGCGTGGCACGTCGTCAATGAATATTCATTTGAAGCGCTTTTTCATATCTTGAAGCGCTATGGCGAGGAGCCCTTTGCCAAGCAAATTGCCCGCGCCATCGAGAAACAGCGGACCAGCGGACCTATTGATACGACCTTTCAGCTGGTCGAAGTGATCCGCAGCGCGCTGCCGGCCAAGGTGCTCAATAAGAAAGGGCATCCGGCCAAGCGGACCTTTCAGGCTGTACGCATGGAAGTGAACAGCGAGCTGCAGGAACTGGAAGCTGCCTTACAGCAGGGGCTTTCAATGCTGCGCGTGGGCGGACGCATGTGCGTCATCAGCTTTCATTCGCTGGAGGACCGTATGGTCAAAGAAGCATTTGTCCGGGTCAGCCGCCCGCCGAAAGTGGATAAGCGGCTGCCGATGCTGGATGAGGAAGAACCTTGTTTCCGGATGATCAACCGAAAACCGATCACCGCGGCGGAAGCGGAACTGCGGGAAAACAATCGCTCGCATTCCGCCAAGCTCAGAGTCATAGAGAAAGTGAGGGAGCAACATGGCTAAAGCAAGACTGATCAAAGTGCGCAGGAAAGTGAGGATCGAAGGCATATTGTTTCTGGTCTTCCTGCTCTGCCTGGGCATCTTTACGCTCGCCAAGACCGGCTTGGCATCTTACAATATCGTCTTATCCAATGAGCAGCAAAGCATTGCCGCTGATATGGAGGAACAGCGTGACGCGGTACGACTGCTGCAGGCAGAAGTGAATGAGCTGCAAGAGCGCAGCCGTGTGCTTGCCGCAGTCGAGAAAGACGGCATCAAATCCAATCAGGAAAATGTGTATGTCGTAGATGGCAGTGAAGAAAATTGAGTGGTGAGGCATGATGCGGCGCAGAAATATAAAAAGGCAGACGAATAAAAAGTTGTTTTATATGATGGGTATGATCGTATTGGCCGGGACATTGGTTGTAGGCAATGTCCTTTTTACCATGTTCACGCATCAGCATATCTGGAGCGGCGCGGACATGTACACGCGGATGTCCGGCAGCGGCTTTTATAACGGCAGCATCAGCGCTGAGCGCGGCAGCATCTATGACAGCAAAGGTGAAGTGCTCGCGCAGAATGTCGCGGCTTATACGATCACGGCATGCCTGGATGAAGAGATGGAAGGCGCCAATGGCGAACAGCTCTATGTGAGCGATTACCGCGGTACGGCAGAAAAGCTCGCTTCCGTACTGGGCGATGCGGTCGATGTCGATACGCTCGTACAGACGATGCAGACTGCCAAGAATGCCGGCCGCGACCAGACCGAGTTGGGCACAGGAACCAAGCGCATCAGCAAAGAACAAAAGGAAGCCATCGAGGAATTGCAGCTGCCGGGCATCGACTTTATCGAAACAAGCACCCGCAGCTATCCCACCGGGGTATTTGCCTCGCATCTGCTTGGCTTTGCGACCTACGATGAGGAAGAACAGCGGATCGTGGGAAAGATGGGCCTGGAGCAGGCGCTGGAGGAATACTTGCGCGGAGAAGACGGCTCCATCCAGTATCAGTTTGCCTCAGACGGCAGTGAGCTGCCAGGGACACGCCGGGTGGAGAAACAGGCGGTAAACGGCAATGATGTCTATCTGACGCTGGATTCCAATGTGCAGGCGACGCTGGAAAGCAGCCTTTCCTATACCATGAAAAATGAAGACGCGCAGTCAGCCTGGGCGATCGTCATGGAAGTGGAGACCGGCAAGATACTGGGGTGGGGAAGCTATCCGACCTTTGACAAAAACAAGCATGATATCGAATCTTATCTCAACATTCCCAGCGATTCACCATATGAGCCTGGCTCGGTCATGAAAGGCATCACTTACGCGGCCGCGCTGGATTCCGGAAACTATCCTTATGATGAGGAATTCCGGGCCGGATCGTTCAGCTATACATATGATGAGAGCACTGGCAAGATCAGCCGGACGAGCGGGTCCACATCGTATCCGACCATCAGTGACGCGCTGGGCAATGATTTCGGCACGATCTCCTTTGATGAGGGCTTTATCCGTTCCAGCAACGTCGGCATCTGCTGTCTGCTGGCGGACTATCTGCCGGCAAAGACCTTTGAGGAATACTTGAATCGCTTTGGCTTCTTCACCAAGGTGGACATTCCCTTTGTCGAAAACGCCACCGGCGTGAAGAACTTCTCGCATCCCAGCGATATCCTCTCCACCGGCTTCGGGCAGTCTTCTTCGGTGACCGCGCTGCAGATGGTGCAGGCATATTCCGCCATCTTCAATGACGGCGTGATGATGCGGCCCTATGTGGTGGAAAAGATCGTGGACAGCTACAGCAATGAGACGATCAAATCATGGACGAGCGAGGAAGTCGGACAGCCGATCAGCGCGGAGACCGCTGAATATGTCAGAGAACTGATGGGACGCGTCGTCTCTGAGGAATATGGCAGCGGCAGCCGTTATGCGATGGAAGATGTCGACGTCATCGCCAAGACCGGTACCGGACAGATTGCCGGAGAAAACGGTTATGACGATGAAGTATACACCAGTTCCGTGATGATGGCAGCGCCCGCAGACGATCCTAAAGTGATGGTCTATTACTGCTTCGTGTCTAAGAATATCATCGATTTTGACGAGGAACCGATCAAGAATGTGTTCAAAGAAGCGCTGATCGCGGCCAATGTCACTTCCTCGCAAAGCAGCAGCGATACGCAGGAGCAGACGCAGGACAGTGAGGAGAACAGCGAGAAATGGAATTCCTATGAGATGCCGGTGCTGGTCAATCACTCGCTGGATTACGTGAGCAGGCGTCTGGAGGAGATGGACGTGGAATGTGTGATCATCGGCGACGGTGATGAGATCATCGCGCAGTATCCTTCATCCGGGGAAACGATCACCTCGAGCGAGCGGATCATCTTGCTCAGCGATGCCTCGACGCTGACCATGCCGGATATGAGCGGGTGGACGCGCAAGGATGTGACCGCTTTCTGGCGGCTGACCGGCATACCGATATCGATCAGCGGCAGCGGCAAAGTGACGAGCCAGAGCATCGAGACGGGACAAGCGATCAGCGCAGAGAGCGAGATCAGCGTAAAGCTGGAGTAAACGTTGTCATATGCGGCGTGATATGCACGAAAAATGCTTTTAAAACAAATAATTTGCTGTTGGGCAAAAGTAAGATTTATGATATGATAATAAAGCAAGTATGAAGAGTGAGGGGAACCTATGGCCAGAAAGGAAATCTATGCGGCCCTGGAGATCGCCGATCACGAGGTCAGGCTTGTCGTCGGCGAGATGTTCGACTCAAGACTGAATATCCTGCGGGTGGAGCGTACGGCCGGCGGCGGCGTAGAGAAAAAAGAGATAAAGGATGAAAAGACGGTCGTCGCGGCGATCCGCAAAGCGGCCGCGGACGCATCCGCGGCATTGGGATGCCGTATCGAGCGAGTATTGCTCGCCATCCCGTCCAAAGGCGTGAAACGTGTGAATCAGAAGGTGAATGTCACCATCGATGACGGAACGCGGACCGTACGGCTGTTTCATATTCAAAGCGGCTACAATAAGGCGCTCACTTATCGCGCCGGAGATGATCTGGTGCTCGTGAACGCCGGCTGCATAAAATACAAGGTAAACGGGATCGCTTCACGCAAGCTGCCGCTGGGGGAAAACTGCGAGAGCTTCGTGATGGATCTGGATCTGCTTTATGCAGATAAGAAAACGGTATATGACTACGCGCGCTGTGTGGAGCTGGCCAATCTGGAGATCCTGGACATCTGCCTGGACGCTTATGCGATGGCTCAGGAAGCTGCCGTGTTCGAACAGGCGATCGACCGTTACATCGTGCAGGTGGATCTCAGCCGCAGCAGCACCGTGCTGACGCTGTTCGCGCATGGCCGGCTGGTGCGCTGCATTCAGGTCGATGAGGGCTACGCGCATTGGTATGAAACGCTGCAGGAGCGTTTCCATCTGCGGGACGCAGCCTGTTTCCGCCTGCTGCAGAACCTGTTCAGCGCGGATCCTCAGCAAAATGGCGACAATGTCATCTACATTGAATCGATAGACGGCCAGCAGGTGCAGGTCACCGCTGCCGATGTATATGCGTGCTGCATGGAGCGGATGCATGCCTGGGTACGGACCGTCAGCGAGACGTGTGAGCTGATCGTGCGCGGCGGGACCACGCGTTATGTGGTCAGCGGCGAAGGCATGGACATCCAGGTGCTTGGCGAGCTCATGAAGGAGTTCAACGCGCCGGCAGCCGGCTATGTGCCGCAGCTGATCGGTGCCAGAGAAGCAGCGTTTACGACGACGGTCGGTATGATCTACAACTGGAAAGAGATCCAGCAGATCCGCAAGGACAGCCGCATCAGCGTAAACCACAATGAGATGGAGGAAAGCGTGGAATCCATCAATAAGGTGGCGCATGACGGCGAAGGCGGCTTTACGAAAAAGCTGCGAAACATTCTGCTGAGTGACAGATAGAGAGAGGGGCGCAAGACATGAACGAATTCAATCAGGTAGCGAATATCAAGGTTTTCGGCATCGGCGGAGGCGGCAGCAACGCCGTGAACCGTATGGTCGCAGACGGTGTGAAAGGCGTGACATTCTATATTGCCAACACCGATGTACAGGTGATGAAAAACTCCGACTGCGAGAACAAGATCGTTCTCGGCCGCGAGACGACAAAAGGACTGGGCGCCGGAGGCAATCCGGAAGTAGGGCGCAAAGCCGCTGAAGAGACAGAGAATGAGATCCGCGAAGCCATCAAAGGCAGCGACATGGTCTTCCTGACAGCGGGATTGGGCGGAGGCACCGGCACTGGGGCAGCACCGCTCTTTGCCAAGGTCGCCAAGGAAGAAGGCGCACTGACCATCGGCATCGTGACCAAACCATTCACTTTTGAGGGAAGAAAGCGTGAGCGCAATGCCATGTCGGGGCTGAGCGAATTGCAGAAATATACCGATTCCCTGATCATCGTATCAAACAATAATCTGCTGGAGGTCATCGGACGCCGTCCCATCGAAGAGGCATTCCAGGCCGCGGACAATGTGCTCAGGCAGGGCGTACAGACCATTTCTGATCTGATCGCCGTACCGGCGCTGGTCAACCTGGACTTTGCGGATGTGCGCAGCGTCATGCAGAATCAAGGCGCGGCATTGATCGGCATCGGCATGGCTGATGGTGAGGACAAAGCGGTCAACGCGGCAGAAAAAGCCATCCAGTCTCCGCTGCTTGAAGCGCAGATCAATGGGGCCAAGAGCGCCATCATCAATATCACCGGCGGCGACAAGGTATCGCTCTATGATGCTCAGAGCGCGGTAGCGGTGATCCAGGACGCAGCAGGCGGAGAGATCGACACTATCTTTGGTATCGCCATCAATGAACAGCTTGGCGACGCTATCATCGTGACCGTCATCGCTACCGGATTCGAGCAGGACAATGAGCCTGAGGAACCTAAGCAGGTCAAACCGCAGCCTCGCGTCAGCAATCCCGGCGTAAGAAGCGAACCCTCGCACGCAAGCCGCCGCACAGCTGTCCAGGAAGATGAAGATGACAAAGAGATCCCGGATTTCTTCTTCAATCGCTGAACATGCTCCTGTATTATATCGATGATTCGTTCTTTCAGCCTTCCGCGTTCGCCAGACGCATGCGGATGCGGCTGGAGGCGTGCATGGACCGTGATCAGCCGCAGCTGCTGATCGTGTCAGGACGCCGAAACTGCGACGCGCCGCTGCGTGAGCTTTCCGCCCGCAGGAACATCGCGGTGCTGAACGCCCCGGGCGTCTTTGATTACGCCGGCGTGCGCGGCATCCTGCGCTGCGACAGTCTGTTGCTGGAGCCGGTTGGCTCCATGCATTGCTTCTCCGGCAGCTTCGTGCGTGCCGAGACACTTCGCGGCAGGTCCGAACGCGTGTATCTTGAGTTTTTTCAGGACCCGCAGATCGACGCTTTCTTGCGGCTGTGCGAACAGCTGGAAAATGCGATCAGCGAGACGCTGTCAGTGAAAGATCGCTTCAGACACTAGGAAATCTTTCTTTGGAATGGTTTCCTTTTTTTTCTGAATCTGCCAGTTATCGGAAAAAAAGAGCCCCTGAAGGGAGGTTTCCTTTTCCCAGGGATTGCAAAAAATGAATAATTTTACTATGATATAACACAGTGAGGAGAGAGTATATGAAAAATGTAGAATTGGAAAGACACGCATTGAATATCAGAAAGTACATCCTGACGCAGGTCCATGCCGCCCAAAGCGGACATCCCGGCGGCAGCCTGAGCTCGACTGACATCGTGACGGCGCTGTACTTTGAAGAGATGGACATCAACGCGGACAACGTCGGATCTATCGACCGCGATCGCTTTGTCCTCAGCAAAGGCCATGCTTCGCCGCTGCTTTATGCTGTTCTCTGTGAAAAAGGTCTTCTTCCCGAGGAAGAGCTGACGACTTTCCGTCATCTGAACTCGAGACTGCAGGGACATCCGAGCATGCGTCTGGTTGCTGGTGCGGATATGTCTACCGGTTCTCTGGGACAGGGCGTTTCCGCAGCCGTCGGCATGGCGATCGCCAACCGCCTGGATGGAAACGACCACCGTATCTATACCCTTCTTGGAGACGGTGAGTGCCAGGAAGGACAGGTCTGGGAAGCTGCGATGGCCGCGGCGCATTTCCATCTGGACAACCTGTGCATCATCGTCGATCATAATGGGCTGCAGATCGATGGGGAAGTGGCGAAGGTCATGAATGTGGATTCCCTTGAAGATAAGTTCCGCGCTTTCAACCTGCACGTCATCGCTGTAGATGGCCATGATTTTGAGGCGATCCGCTCCGCGTTTGAAGAAGCGCGCTGCACCAAGGGGAAGCCGACCGCCATCATCGCGCATACGGTGAAAGGAAAAGGAATCTCCTTCATGGAAAATGTCGCCGGATGGCATGGCGTCGCCCCGAACGATGAAGATTACAAACGCGCGATCGACGAGCTGGGAGGTAAATGAAAATGAGCAAATGTGCAACGAGAGTCGCTTATGGAAAGGCACTGGCCCAGCTGGTGCAGGAAAACCCGAATATCGTGGTGCTGGATGCCGATCTGGCAGGCAGCACCAAGTCCGGAGAGGCTGCCAAAGTCTGTCCGGAGCGCCATTTTGATATGGGCATCGCCGAAGCGAACATGATGTGTGTGGCTGCCGGCCTGGCTGCCAGCGGAAAGATCGCTTTTGCTTCCAGCTTTGCGATGTTCGCTTCCGGCAGAGCTTTTGAGCAGATCCGCAATTCCATCGGTTATCCGCATCTGAATGTGAAGATCTGTGCGTCTCATGCTGGCCTGACGGTCGGCGAGGACGGTGCCAGCCATCAGTGCATCGAAGATATCGGTCTGATGCGTCTCATTCCTGGCATGATGGTCATCCAGCCATGTGACTGCATCGAGGCGGAACAGGTCATCAAGGAGATCGTCAAGATCGATGGACCTTGTTATGTCCGTCTGGGCCGCAATGCGGTCGATGCCGTCAATGATGAAAACTATCAGCTCGATCTGATGAAAGGGGTCACCCTGCGCAAAGGCCGCAGAGTGGCGGTCATCGCGACCGGACAGCTTGTGCAGGAAGCGCTGAAGGCGTATGATATGGTCGAGGAAAAACCGACGGTCATCAACATCCATACGATCAAACCGATCGATGCGGAATTGATCGTGGAGACAGCGAAGACCCACGAAACGATCATCACTGCTGAGGATCACAGCGTGATCGGCGGTCTGGGCAGTGCCGTGCTCGATGTGCTTGCGGACAAAGGCCTGGGCTGCCGTGTACATCGCATCGGCGTGCAGGATGTGTTCGGTGAAAGCGGAAAGCCCGCTGAGCTGCTGCACAAATATCAGATGGATGCCGATGCCATTGCTGCCAAGATCCGTGAAGTGCTGAAATAAAGATCAAGCATCTGCCAGTCAGATGCTTTTTTTGTCTGTTTTTGCCAAGAGCCGCATAAACCTTTCCTCGGGACATAAGTTCTGGTGAAAGGATGGTGCATATGCCATATCGCATGCCTACATACAAAGTGCTCGAACTGCTTCAGGTCGATCCTGAATGCGGTGTGCGCGCACAGGAGATCAGCGCGCGGAGAGCCCAGTATGGAGCCAATGAATTTGAAAGAGAACAAAAGGCATCTGTGCTCAAGATGCTGGCGGATCAGGTGCGTGATCCGATGATCATCATCTTGCTGGCTGGCGCGCTCATTTCTGCGTTCTTGCGGGAATTCATCGATGCCGGGATCATCGTGGCAGTCGTCGCGCTCAACGCGCTCATCGGCGTCATGCAGCAATACCGCAGCGAAAAGGCGCTCGAGGCGCTGAAAGACATGTCTTCTCCTCGTTCCCGAGTGCTGCGCGATGGCGAGGTCCGGCTCATCGATTCCCGTGAGCTCGTTGTCGGCGACCTCGTCTATCTGGAGAGCGGCAACATCGTGCCTGCAGATCTGCGGCTGCTGGAGACGATGGCTTTCAAATGCGAAGAAAGCACACTGACAGGAGAAAGCGATTCGATCGAAAAGGACGCCACCCTGCTTTATCAGGAAGAGCTGAATCCAGGTGATCAGCGCAACATGGCCTTCATGTCGACCATTGTCACCAGCGGACATGCCTTGGGCATCGTCGTGCGCTGCGCCAAAGACAGCGAGGTCGGGAAGATCGCCTCGATGCTGAAGGAACATGATGAGGAGCGCACGCCGCTGCAGGAGCGCCTGGCGCATCTGTCGGCAGTGCTGGGCATCATGGCGCTGGTCATCTGTGCGCTGATGTTCATCATCGGCATCATTCAGGGAAAGGGCATCTTTGATATGCTGCTGCTGTCCATCTCCCTGGCAGTCGCCGCCATTCCGGAAGGACTTCCGGCAGTGGTGACCATCGTCCTGGCATTCGGCGTACAAGCGATGAGCCGTCGCAACGCCATCGTCCGCCGCCTGCATGCCGTGGAAACGCTTGGTTCCGTCAATGTCATCTGTTCAGATAAGACCGGTACACTGACGATGAACCAGATGCGTGTGGCTCATGTCTTTTGCCCCGGATCCTCACAGGCCGATCCGCATCTGCTGGAATGTGCCGTGCTGTGCAATCACGCGCAGCTCGGGGAAAAGGCTGCCGGAGAGCCGATGGAAGCGGCATTGCTGCACTATGCCCGAGATCAGGGGATCAGCGTGCGCGCCATGCGTGAACGCTGTCCGCGCCTGCATGAGATCCCGTTTGACTCTGCTCGCAAGCGCATGAGCAGCGTGCACAAGACACCAAGGGGCACATGCATGTATATGAAAGGCGCGCTGGAGCGAGTGCTGCCGCTTTGTGATCAGGCCATGGTCGATGGCAGGCTGGTGCGGATGAGTGCAGCGCTGCGCCGGCAGATCCAGGATGAGAGCGCTGCCTGCGCCGCGCAGGCACAGCGGGTCCTGGCATTTGCCTGGCGGCAAGGCAATGATCTGGAAAAAGAGGAGGGCATGGTCTTTGCCGGCCTGATCTCATTCATCGATCCGCCCCGGCCTGAGGCTGCCGCCAGCATCGCTGCCGCGCAAGGGGCCGGTATCCGGGTCGTGATGATCACCGGCGATCATCCGCTTACCGCCTTTGCCATTGCTCGTCAGCTCAATATCGCGCAGCACGAGGATCAAGTCATGAGCGGCAGCACGCTTGACGCGCTCACTGACGAACAGCTGCAGCACCGCCTGGAGGATATCCGGGTGTTTGCCCGGGTCACCCCTGTGCACAAAGTACGCATCGTCGAAGCATTCCGCAGCAGCGGCGCGGTCGTTTCGATGAGCGGTGACGGCGTCAATGACGCGCCTTCGCTGAAAAAGGCAGATATCGGCATTGCCATGGGAAAAAATGGCAGTGATGTCTGTCGTCAGGCTTCGGACATGATCCTGACCGATGATCGGTTCGCCACCATCGTGGATGCAGTCAGCGAAGGCCGTCATCTGTACATGAACATTCAGAAAGCTGTGATCTATCTGCTCAGCTGTAATCTGGGAGAGATCATGTCGCTTTTTCTGGCGCTTCTCTGTCTGCCGGGGGCAGGCGCACCGCTGCGTGCGGTGCAGATCCTCTGGATCAATCTGGTGACAGACGCTTTTCCTGCGCTGGCCTTGGGCGTGGATCCTAAGGAGAGCGATGTCATGAAACAGCCGCCGCGTCCGCGCAGCGAGAGCCTGTTCGCGCATGGCCGCATGGCATACACCGTGCTCAATGGCATGTTCATCGGCACGATGACCCTGGTCGCCTTCCGCTGGGGATCACAGCGTGACATCGCGCACGCGCAGACGATGGCCTTCATGGTGCTTTCCATGTCGCAGCTGTTTCATGCGCTGAACTTGCGTTCGCTGGAACGCTCTATCTTCCGTGCCGGATTGTTCCGCAACCGCTGGCTCATCCTGACCTTCTTGTTCGGCATCGGCCTGCAAGTGATCGTCTGTGAGCTGCCGGCTGCTCAGCTGCTGCTTGGTACGGTGCATCTGGATGCGCTGTCATGGGTCGTGGTCTTCGGACTTTCGGCGGCTGTCGTGGCAATCAATGAACTGGCTAAACTGTTTCATTCTGCGCGCTGATATGGTAATATGGCAGCGGTGATGCCATGAAACTGAAACGTGTCTATATCGAGATCACAAACGGCTGCAACCTCTCCTGTCCCTTTTGCATACAGCGGCATGAGAAGCTGCGCCTTCTTGATCCCGGACGTTTTGCGTATATCTTGAAACAAGTCAAGCTGTTGACTGATTATGTGTATCTGCATGTATTGGGCGAACCGCTCTCGCATCCGCATCTGGAAGCGCTGCTCGCATGCTGCGAAGCGGAAGCGATGAAGGTGCAGCTGACCACCAACGGAACATTGCTGAAGGCCCGCCAGCAGCTGCTCCTTCGCTATCCGCCCCGGCAGATCAATGTATCAGTGCATGCCTTCCCGCATGCTGGCTGCGACCTGGAGGAGGTGCTGGAGGTCTGTGATGCGCTGAGCGCGCATTCTTATATCTCATTGCGATTGTGGTGCACGCACGAGGGAAAGATGGACGAAACAGCTCGCTCACTGCAGCAAAAGATCCTTGCGCACTATCATCTTGAGGACGTGCCGCCCCGCGGCACACTTGCGCCAAGGCGTTTTCTGAGCGTGGATGAAACGTTTGCATGGCCGGATCTTAGCTGTGCGCGCATTGCGGATACAGGGACATGCAGGGGCCTGCGTGATATGGCTGCCATCCTGAGCGATGGGCGCGTGGTGCCCTGCTGTCTCGATGCCTATGGACAGGCGGTCCTTGGCAATGTGTTCGAGACACCTTTGATCGACATCCTTCGTTCTTCACAGGCGCTTGCCATTCGCAAAGGCTTTCAGGAAGGCCGGCTCGTGCATCCGCTTTGCCAGCGATGCCAGTACCGGACCCGCTTTGCGGGCGCAAGATGAAAAAAGACAGCTGTCCCGGCTGTCTTTCTTGCGCTTTTCTGCTATGATAATGGCAAAGGGGAATGGAACATGCATCATGTGTATATCGACAATGAATTTGACGCGGTCCGCATCGAGGGCCGCAACATGCAGCAGGTGATCGCGCTGGGCGCGGTGATCTGCGACGCGCAGTATGAGGAGGTCGGACGGTATTATGCCTTGATCAGGCCGATGGGCTTTCAGCGGCTGAGCTATCATGTGCGGCGCATGACGCATCTGCACGATCATGATATCCGCCGCGCCGCCACTTTTCCTGAGGTCATGGATGAATTCATCGCCTGTCTGAGGACATATGCCCCGCTGGATCAGATCAGCATCTACAGCTATGGCCCGGATGACGGCCGCACTTTGTGCGCCAATGCATCGCTGTATCATCATGAGAGCGAAGCGCTGTTTGCACGCATCATCGATCTGCAAAGCCTCATGTCATCGCGGGTCACGTATCAGGGCGTGCTTTTTCACAAGACTTTTTCGCTGGAAGCGCTCAAGCTCGTCTATCGCGTAAAAGGTGAGGTGAATCACAATGCCCTGAGCGACGCGCTCGATCTGTATCATGTGCATGAGGCGTACCGGCAGGAGCGTGCCTTGGATGAGGAGCAGATCAGCATATTGTACGAAACGATGAAGCGCCGCAAGGAGGAAGGCGAACGCAAACGCCGGGCCAATCAGGTGATGCGGATCGCTCGGATGTTTGAAGGCTGGCCTGATGGCTTTGCAGATATCGCGGTACATACGGCAGAAGACTGGCGGCGGTTCCATGCTCGTCTTTTGGAACTGGGGGAAAAACATCAGTTCAGCGCGCTGCGCACATTGCGCCGTCTTGATCCTATGCCCGCGCGTGCTTCGGCATGGGTGCAGCGGCAGGGCAGCGGCGTCTGCTGCTGGCTGCGCTTTGATTACGAGGTGATGCAGCTGCGCTTTCGGATCCGGCTGCATTATGGCAATGCCGATGACATGCGCCGTTTCCTGAATCAGTGGATCAGGCAGAATTGATAAAATGTGCTTGTATTATTCAGGCCATGTGGTAAAATAACTGTAGAAAAAAGGTCCTTTAACATAATCCAGAGAGGTTATGAAGGCGAAAACAGATCTCCGTATGAAACCAAGGTCCTTTTTTGTGCAGAAAAAGCGGCCTTTTTTCTTAGATACAACAGGAGGATGAGCTATGAACCCAAACAGTCTGTTACGAATCCGTGATCTGTCGAAAGAAGAACTCATGGGCATTCTCATGGATGCACAGCTTTTTGGTGCTTCACAAAAAGATTGGCAATTGCCGCAGCGCAGGCTGGTTGCTAATCTTTTTTTTGAGCCAAGCACCAGGACGCACTATTCCTTTGCATCCGCGGAACATCAGCTGGGCTGCTGCGTGGAAGATTTCACTGCCGCTGGCAGCAGCGTGGAAAAGGGCGAGAGCCTTTACGATACGGTCAAGACATTTGAAAGCGTAGGCTACGACGCGGTGGTCATCCGACATCGCCAGGATGAGTATTTCCGCGAGCTGGAGGGCATCAAGATCCCGATCATCAATGCGGGGGATGGGGCAGGCAATCATCCGACCCAGTGTTTGCTCGATCTATTGACGCTGTATCAGGAATTCGGCAGGATCGAGGGGATCCGGCTTGCCATCATCGGCGATATCCAGCATTCCCGCGTCGCTTCCAGCAATCGTGAGGCGATGGAACTGCTGGGAGGCGAATGGGTGTTCTCCGGTCCGCTGCAGTGGCAGCGCGAAGGCTATCCATACATGCCGGTCGATGAGGCGGTGGAATGGGCCGACGCGGTGATGATGCTGCGGATCCAGCATGAGCGCCATGCCGCAGCGATGCAGATGAGCAAGGAAGAATATCTGCAGCGCTATGGGCTCACCAAGGCGCGCGCGGCGCGGATGAAGCCGCACGCGATCATCATGCATCCGGCCCCGGTCAACCGCAACGTCGAGATCGACAGCGATCTGGTCGAATCACCGCGCAGCCGCATCTTCAAGCAGATGAGCAACGGTGTGTTGATCCGTAAGGCGGCGATCAAACGGGCGCTCGGCTTTCAGTTTGAGGAGGTTTAGGAGATGAAGCTGCTGAAAAACGTGAATGTGCTGGAAAACGGCCATCTGGTCTCAAAGGAGATCCTCTTTGATGAACATGGCATTCTGAAGATGGATGCGCATATCGATGCGACAGCGGCAGAGGTCATCGACGGCAGAGGCCTGAGCGTGCTGCCAGGGCTGATCGATGTGCATGTGCATCTGCGCGAGCCTGGCTTTGAATACAAGGAAACCATCGCAAGCGGAACGATGGCGGCCGCTGCCGGGGGCTTCACGACCATCATGGCCATGCCCAATGTGCTGCCTTATCCGGATCATGTGGAAGTGATGAAAACCTATCAGGAAAAGATCGCTGCCGACGCCCATGTGCATGTCATCCCTTACGCGACCATCACTAAGGCTGAAAAAGGCGATGAGGTCGTTGACATGAAGGCATTGGCGGACATGGGGATCCGCGCGTTCAGTGATGACGGCGTAGGCGTGCAGGATGACGCGGTCATGGAGGCGGCGATGGAAAAGAGCCATGCGCTGAATACGATGATCGTCGCGCACACTGAAGATATGAATTACCGCAAGCCGGGAGCCTATATGCATGAAGGCGCAGAAAGCCATGACCGCGGCGTCGTCGGCATTCCTTCTGCATGCGAATGGAAACAGCTGGAGCGTGACCTGAAGCTGGTCGAGAAGACCGGTGCGCATTACCATTGCTGTCACGTCTCTGCCAAAGAGAGCGTTCAGCTGCTGCGGGAATACCGCAATCGCGGCTGTGATGTGAGCGGGGAAGTGACTGCGCATCACTTGCTGCTGTGTGACCGCGATGTGGTTGACGCCAACTGGAAGATGAATCCGCCGCTGCGAAGCGAAGCGGACCGCAAGGCGCTGATCCGCGGCTTGCAGGATGGCAGCCTGAGCCTGATCGCCAATGATCATGCGCCGCACAGCGAAGAGGAGAAAAAGCGCCCGTTGGAAAGCGCGCCTTTTGGCATCGTCTCGCTGGAGACCGCTTTTCCGCTGCTGTATACCAAGCTGGTGCTTACCGGCATCTTCACGCTGAAGCAGCTGGTGCACTGGATGAGCACCGCGCCGGCTGAGCGCTTTGGCATCGCGCGGCGCGGCCGCCTGGAAGAAGGCTATGCGAGCGACTTCATCCTGGTGGATCTGAACGAAGAATATATCATCAACCGGCGTCATTTCCTTTCCAAAGGGAAGAACACCCCATTTCATGGCTGGAAGGTCAGAGGAAAGGTCAAGGCGACCTATGTGGACGGAACATGCGTATATGAGGAGGGCAAGCAATGAAACGATTACTGATACTGGAGGATGGCAGCGTATATGAGGGGACGGCCTTCGGCGCCGATCATTTCCAGGTGGGCGAACTGGTCTTCAACACTGGCATGAGCGGCTATCAGGAAGTGCTCAGCGACCTGTCTTATTGCGGACAGATCGTCATGATGACTTATCCGATGATCGGCAACTATGGCATCAACCGCGATGATTTTGAAAGTCTGGATCCGGCGGTGTTTGGCTTCGTGGTACGTGAGTGCTGCGCACAGCCGAGCAATTTCCGCGCCGACTTCACATTGGATGAGTTTTTAAAGATGAAGAACATCCCAGGCATCCAGGGCGTAGATACCCGCGCGATCACGCGCAAGCTGCGCACCAGCGGCACGATGCGCGCCATCATGGCCGATGGGGACGCTGATGTCGACGCGATCGTCAAGATCCTGAAAGAGACAGAACTGATGCATGATCAGGTTTCCCGTGTCTCTACGCGCAATCCCTTTCCGATCCCTGATCGCGGACGCCGGGTCGTGCTCATGGACTTCGGAGCCAAGCTGGGCATCATCCGTGAGCTCTCAAAGCGCAATTGTGATCTGACGGTCGTGCCGTATGATACGGACGCAAAGACGATCCTTGATCTGAAGCCGGACGGCGTCATGCTCAGCAATGGCCCGGGCGATCCCAAGGATGTGCCAGAAGCGGTGGAGACGATCCGCAGCCTCATGGGCAAGGTGCCGCTGTTCGGCATCTGCCTCGGTCATCAGCTGATCTCACTGGCTGCCGGCGCCAATACCGTGAAGCTGAAGTTCGGCCATCGCGGCTGCAATCACCCAGTGGTCAATCTGGCTAATGGCAAGGTCGAGATGACGAGCCAGAATCATGGCTATGCGGTCGAACTGGATTCGCTGGAAGGCACCGATCTGGTCATGACGCATCAGGCGCTCAATGACAGAAGCGTGGAGGGCGTGCGACATACGAAATATCCGGTGTTCAGCGTACAATATCATCCGGAGGCTTCTCCGGGTCCGGAAGACAGCAATTACCTATTTGACCAGTTTATGGAACTGATGGAAAAGGAGCATGCATAAGATGAAGCGTACAGATATCAAGAAGATCCTGGTGATCGGTTCCGGACCGATCGTCATCGGACAGGCTGCCGAATTCGACTATGCCGGAAGTCAGGCATGTCAGTCACTGCGTGAGGAAGGCTATGAGGTCGTACTGATCAATTCCAACCCAGCGACGATCATGACGGACACGGCGATCGCAGACCGTGTGTACATCGAGCCGCTGACGCTTGATTTTGCCAGCCGCATCATTTACAAAGAGCGTCCGGATGCTGTGCTGGGTTCGCTGGGCGGTCAGACCGGACTGAACCTCGTCGTCGAGCTGGCCAATTCGGGCATCCTTGATGAGTATGGCGTCGAGATCCTGGGCACGGATCTGGAGGCCATCAACAAGGCAGAAGACCGCGAGCAGTTCCGCGATCTGATGTTCCAGATCAATGAGCCGGTGCCGGAAAGCGACATCGTGCACAGCGTGGAGGAAGCGGTGAAGTTCGCCGCGGAGATCGGCTATCCGGTGGTCGTGCGTCCGGCCTATACGCTGGGCGGCACCGGCGGCGGTTTTGCGGACAATGAGGAAGAGCTGCGGCTGATCGCCGATAACGGCCTGAAGATCTCACCGGTGCATCAGTGTTTGATCGAGCGCAGCATCGCCGGCTTCAAGGAGATCGAGTATGAGGTCATGCGCGATGCCAATGACAATGCCATCGTCGTCTGCAACATGGAAAACATCGATCCGGTCGGCATCCACACCGGCGATTCGATGGTCGTCGCGCCGGTGCAGACGCTGAGCGACCGTGAGCATCAGATGCTGCGCAACGCATCTCTGAAGATCATCCGCGCTTTGAAGATCTGCGGCGGCTGCAACGTGCAGCTGGCGCTCGATCCTAGATCATTCAAATATTATGTCATTGAGGTCAACCCGCGTGTATCGCGCTCCTCGGCCCTCGCCAGCAAGGCCACTGGTTATCCGATCGCCAAGCTGTCGGCGAAGATCGCGGTGGGCATGACGCTTGATGAGATCATCAATCCGATCACGAAGACGAGCTATGCCTGCTTCGAACCGGCCCTCGATTACATCGTCACGAAGCTGGCGCGTTTCCCGTTTGACAAGTTCCCCAGCGCGGACCGCCGCCTGGGCACACAGATGAAGGCGACCGGCGAGGTCATGTCGATCGGCCGTACCTTTGAGGAAAGCTTCCTGAAAGCGGTGCGCTCTCTGGAGATGAAGTGCGATCATATCGATAATGCGGAGATCGACGCGATGAGCACCGAACAGCTCTGGGAGAAAGTCGCCGTTAAGGATGATCTGCGCATGTTTGTCATCGCGGAGCTGCTGCGCCGCAAAGAATCGATGACACGCATCCATGAGATCACCCAGATCGATTATTTCTTCCTGAACAAATTTGCGCACATCATGGCGCTGGAAGAGGCAATGATGGCACATCCGCAAGATCTGCATGTGCTTCATGAGATCAAGCGCAACGGCTTCGCTGATTCTTACATCGCCCGCAAATGGGGCATGAACGAGCGCGAGGTCTATGAACTGCGCAAAGCCAATGGCATCATCCCGGTATTCAAGATGGTCGACACCTGCGCGGCTGAGTTTGAAAGCGCCACCCCGTATTACTACTCGACCTATGAGCAGGAAAATGAATCAGCGCGCAGCACGCGCAACAAGGTCATCGTCTTAGGCAGCGGACCGATTCGCATCGGCCAGGGCGTCGAGTTTGACTATGCGACCGTGCATTGCGTGAAGACGCTGCGAAAGGCGGGCTATGAGGCCATCATCATCAACAATAACCCGGAGACGGTCTCCACGGACTTCTCCATCTCAGACAAGCTGTATTTTGAGCCGCTGACGATCGAAGATGTCATGCACATCGTGGATCTGGAACAGCCGATGGGCGTGATCGTGCAGTTTGGCGGTCAGACCGCCATCAATCTCGCCGACAAGCTGGTCGAGCGCGGCGTGAAGATCATGGGCACGAGCCTGGAAGATATCGACCGGGCCGAAGACCGTCATGAATTTGAGCGGATGCTGCATCAGCTCGATATCCCGCAGCCGAAAGGTGAGACCGCGGTCGAAGTCGAAGAGGCCGTGAAGATCGCCAACCGCATCGGTTATCCGGTGCTCGTGCGCCCTTCCTATGTGTTGGGCGGCCGCGCGATGGAGATCGTTTACAACGATGATGATCTGCGGGTATACATGGCTACGGCAGTCAAGGAGATCTCACATGACGCGCCGATCCTGGTCGACAAGTACATCGTCGGCAAAGAGTGTGAGATCGATGCGATCGCGGATGGCGAGCATGTGTTCATCCCGGGCATCATGGAACATATCGAGCGTGCGGGCGTGCATTCCGGTGACTCATTCTCAGTTTATCCGGCGCCGACGCTTTCGCAGAAAGTAAAAGAGACGATCGTCGATTATGCCGTACGTATCGGCAAGGGATTCCATTTCATCGGTCTGTACAACATTCAGTTCATCGTGGACAAGGATGAGAATGTCTATGTGCTGGAGGTCAATCCACGCAGCTCGCGCACGGTGCCTTTCCTCAGCAAGATCACCAGTGTGCCGATGTCGCACATCGCTACATTGTGTGTGCTTGGCCATTCGCTGGAAGAACAGGGCTATCCGCTTGACTGTGTCAAGGAAGAGGAAAAGCGCGTCTTTGTCAAAGCGCCGGTATTCTCCTTCGCCAAGCTGCGCAGCGTCGATACGACGTTAGGACCAGAGATGAAATCGACCGGCGAGGCGCTGGGCGGCGATGTGACGCTGCACAAAGCACTGCACAAGGCACTGATCGCCAGCGGCATCAAGGTCCCGCTGCAAGGCAATGTGCTCATCACTGTAGCTGACCGCGACAAGGAAGAGGCGCTCAAGATCGCTAAGCGTTTCTTCAACATTGGCTATGGCATCTATGCGACCAATGGCACAGCAAAATATCTGCGTGCCCATGGCATCTATGTGCATGATGCCATCAAGATCAGCGAGAATCCGGATAGGAACATCTTGAACCTGATCCGCATGGGCCGCATCAATTACATCATCAACACGATGGAACCGCACAAGGGCACCTCTTCCACTGACGGCTTCCTGATCCGCCGTGTCGCCGCGGAAAACAGCATCAGCTGCTTCACATCGCTGGATACGGCCTACGCGATCCTCGGCGTCGTCGAATCGATGAGCTTTACCGCCATCAGCATGAATGAACTGGAGCACTGAGATGGAAAGCGTAAGAGCAAGCGTGATCGAAAATGAACAGATCGCGAAAGATACATACAAGATCACATTGAAAAGTGAGATCGCGGCACAGATGCAGCCGGGGCAGTTTGTCAATCTGCAGATCAGCGGCTTTTATCTGCGCCGTCCGATCTCCATCTGCGAGATCGTGGACAAAGATCATTTTGTCCTCATCTATAAAGTGGTCGGCGATGGCACCAGCAAGCTGAGCCAGCTGCCGGCCGGTCATCACCTCGGCGTGCTTGGCCCGCTTGGCAATGGATATCCGCTCTGTGAGGAAGAAGCAGAAGTGCTCCTCATCGGCGGCGGGGTCGGTGTGCCGCCGCTGTATGAGCTGGCTAAGCGCTATCGCCGTATCGACCGCAAGGTCATCGTCGTGCTCGGCTTCAATGATGCCGAAAGCGTCTTTTATGTGGATGCGTTTGCGGCGCTGGGCTGTGCGGTGCATGTGGCCACGATGGATGGCAGCGTCGGGACCAGGGGCACGGTGATCGATGCCATCGACGCGGCCGGGATCAAGACTGACTTTGTCTGCAGCTGCGGCCCGGTCCCGATGTTAAAGGCGGTGGAAGCGCGTTATTCCCGCGGATACATGAGCTTTGAGAGCCGCATGGCCTGCGGCATCGGCGCTTGCATGGCCTGTGTGGCCAAAGACCGCAAAGAAGCGGACCTGTATCACCGCATCTGCAAAGAAGGACCGGTATTCCCGATCGGAAAGGTGGAATTCTGATGGATCTGCGTGTAAAGCTGCCAGGTTTGGACCTGAAGAACCCGATCATCCCGGCCAGCGGCTGTTTCGGCTTTGGGCGTGAGTTCGCCCAGCTGTATGATCTGAGCCTGCTGGGCGGCATCGCCATCAAGAGCGCGACGCCGCAGGCGCGCTTTGGCAATCCGACGCCGCGGGTCGCGGAAACGCCGATGGGCATGCTCAATGCCATCGGTCTGCAAAATCCCGGCGTCGAAGCGATCATGGACAGAGAACTGCCCTGGCTGGCGCAGTTCGATACCGAGATCATCGCCAATGTGGCCGGTGCCACTGAAGAAGATTATGTGGAGGTCGTCACGAAGCTCAACGAGTCTGCTGTCGTGAAAGCCTATGAGCTCAATATCAGCTGCCCCAATGTCAAGCACGGGGGCATCGGCCTAGGGACAAAGCCTGAGCTGGCCGCGCATGTGACGCGGCTGGTCAAGCAGGCCGCGCAGAAGCCGGTCTATGTCAAGCTGAGCCCGAATGTGACCGATATCGTGGAGATCGCCAAAGCGGTCGAGGCCGCAGGCGCGGACGGCCTGGTGCTCATCAACACGCTGATGGGGATGCGTCTCGATCTGAAGAGCGGCAAGCCGATCCTGGCCAATGTGACCGGCGGGCTGAGCGGTCCGGCCATCAAGCCGGTGGCGATCCGCATGGTATATCAGTGCGCGCAGGCCATTGATATTCCGATCATCGGCGTAGGCGGCATCACCAGTGCTGAGGATGTGCTGGAATTCCTCTATGCCGGCGCCAGCGCTGTAGAAGTCGGTGCCCAGAATTTCGTCGACCCGTATTGCTGCGTAAAGATCATTGAGCAACTGCCAAAAGTGATGAAGAAATATGGGATCAGCTCAGTCAGTGAAGCTGTCGGAAGGAGTTTTAAAGGATGAACAAGAAGACCATTGCGGCGCTTGATTTCTCCACGAGAGAAGAAGTGCTGAACTTTCTCAAACAGTTCGATGAACCGATCTCGGTCAAGATCGGCATGGAGCTGACCTACTCGCTTGGATTTGACATCATCAAAGAGGTGCGGGCGCTGGGACACAGCATCTTCCTCGATCTCAAGCTGCACGATATCCCCAATACGGTGAAGAAGGCAATGAAGAATCTGGCGGCGCTCGATGTCGATATCGTCAATCTGCATTGCGCCGGGGGCATCGCGATGATGAAAGCGGCCATCGAAGGACTGCAGGAAGGCGCGATCAACGGCAAGCGGCCGCTGTGCATCGGCGTGACCCAGCTGACCAGCACGTCCAAGGAAGCGATGAACGAAGAGCTGGGCATCCCCGGAGATGTGCTCGACTGCGTGATCCATTATGCCAAAAACGCCAAGGCAGCTGGACTGGACGGTGTCGTCTGCTCTGTGCATGAGGCACGCGCCATCCACGCGGCCTGCGGCGATGACTTTCTGACGGTCACTCCGGGCATCCGGCTGGCGGATGATTCCAAGGATGATCAGAAGCGGGTGGCGACACCGGCATTCGCAAAGGCAGAAGGCTGTGACTACATCGTGGTCGGCCGCTCCATCACCAAGAGCGCAGACCCGGCCAAGACTTACCGCGAGATCGAAGCGATGATGCGCTGAGGAGGCTTTCATGGAACAATATAAACAAGAATTTATCGAATTCATGGTGGAGAGCCAGGTGCTCAAGTTTGGCGACTTCACGCTCAAAAGCGGCCGTAAGTCCCCATTCTTCATGAATGCGGGCGCATATGTCAACGGCACGCAGCTGCGTCGTCTCGGCGAGTATTACGCTCGGGCGATCCATGATCATTACGGACTGGATTTTGATGTGCTGTTTGGACCGGCGTATAAGGGCATCCCGCTGAGCGTAGCGACGACCATGGCCATCAGCGAGCTGTATGGCAAAGAGATCCGTTACTGCTCAAACCGCAAAGAGGTAAAGGATCACGGCGATACCGGCATCCTGCTTGGTTCGCCGCTGAAGGATGGCGACAGGGTCGTGATCATCGAAGACGTCACGACTTCCGGCAAATCGATCGAAGAGACATATCCGATCCTGAAGGCACAGGCTGATGTGGATATCCGCGGACTGATCGTCTCTTTGAACCGCAATGAGCGCGGCAAGTCTGCCGATCAGACCGCACTGGATGAGATCCGCAAAATATATGGCTTTGATACGGCTGCCATCGTCAGCATGCCTGAGGTGGTCGAATACTTGTATGACCGTGAATGCCAGGGCAGGATCGTCATCGATGATGAGCTGAAGCAGCGCATCGATGCGTACTATGCGCAGTATGGCGTAAGCAGATAAATGCAAAAACACATGTGACCTGATCAGATCACATGTGTTTTTTTAGCAGCTTTATTTCAATATCTTCCTGATCCAGCGGATCACGCCGTCTTCCTCATTGGTGTATTCCGTCTCCTCCCGGCATATCGCCTTGATCTGGGGAAGCGCGTTTTTCATGGCGACGCTGAAACGAGCTTCCTGAAGCATCTCATAGTCATTCATGAAATCGCCGAAGATCATCGTCTCTTCCTTGGAAATGCCCAGATGTTCCTGCAGCTTGCGCACGCCGATGCCTTTGTGCACGCCTTTGCGCATGATGTCCATCCATTCAAAAGCAGAGACAGCGATGCTGAAGTCATCGGCATAAGGCTGAAACAGCGGATAGACGTGTTCGGCAGTGCCGCCATGGTGCAGGATGGCGATCTTGAGGATCTCATCATCCACAGCGGAAAGATCATCGACGCGCTGATGGCGGTAATAATAAGGGGTGATGTTGCGCAGGTCGCGGGGATCCTCGCTCGTATACCAGGCGCTGCGCACGCCGCACAGCACGACGGTCGCTTGCGGGATCTGCGCGCATACCTTGAGAAAGCGATGCACGTCTTCATGCTCGAGCGAATGCTGGTCTAATATCGTGTCGTTTTTGCCATCTGCGCTCATCGCGCCGTTTTCGGCGATGAAGTACATCAGATCGGCGCATGGGGCGAAGCTGTCCTTCAGTGACGCGTACTGTCGTCCGCTTCCTGCCGCAAAAGTGATGCCGCGCGCATGCAGCGCATGGATCAGATCAAAAGTGCCTGCGGGCATGCTTTTGTCATCATGGAGCAGGGTGCCGTCCATATCCGTGATGATCAGTTTGATCATATTCTGTCCTCCTTGCATAGTCGTCTCTAGTATAGCGGAAATGACATGTGCTCAACAAGTCAGGAAAGCAAAATACATTGTCAGCGATGCCGATTCCTGTTAAAATGGATGCGATATGGAAAGGAAGATCCACATGGACACAGTATGGGATAAGATGAAGAGCGGCGCCTGGTACGATGCGGAGGATGAATCGCTGCGTACGCTGCGCGCGCAATGCCGCAGCAAGCTGCAGCAGTTCAATGCGATGCCAGTGAGCGATAAGCAGAAAGCCATCGACATCCTGTATGAGCTGCTGGACGCGCAGGAAGGACTCAATATCGAAGCGCCATTTCACTGTGATTATGGAAAGAATATTCATCTCGGTCGTCAATTTTATGCGAATTTTAACTTCAGCGTGCTGGATGAGGCAGATGTGATCATCGGCGATCATGTCTTCATCGGCCCCAATGTCGGCATTTACACTGCCATCCATCCCCTGGATGCGCAGACCCGAAACAAATGCATAGAGCGCGCGGAAGGGGTGCGGATCGGAGATGATGTATGGATCGGCGGCGGCGGCAGATCTTGCCGGGCGTGACGATCGGCAGCCGCAGCGTCATCGGCGCTGGCAGCGTGGTCACGCATGATATCCCGGATGATGTGGTGGCAGCGGGCAATCCTTGCCGCATCATCCGCAGCCTGAAAGGAGAGCAGGATGCAGCGGATCGCTAAATTTGAAAAAGTTTCGCTGGCGCAGTTTACGCACGATGCGCAGCGTCTTTTTCCTGCGTCCTCACCGGATGCGATACAAAAGGCCTGGGAAGCACTGACACTGCCGGTCCGCGCGACCGCAGGTTCGGCAGGATATGATTTCCGGCTGCCCTTTGCGGTAGAAGCCGCTGCCGGCCAGAGCGTGATCATCCCCAGCGGGATCCGCTGCGCGATGGCAGAAGGCTGGGTGTTGCTGCTGTTTCCGCGCAGCTCACTGGGCTTTCGGCACCGCATGCGTCTGGACAATACGGTCGGGGTCATCGACGCGGATTATCATGGCGCGGATAACGAAGGACATATCCTCATCCGGTTTACGGCAGATGAGCCGCTGACGCTGCCGGCGGGCAGCGCATTCGCCCAGGGAGTGTTTGTCCCGTTCGGCATCTGCGAGGAAGACGACGCAAAGCAGCAGCGGTGCGGCGGTTTCGGCAGTACAGGACGATGAAAGGAGAGAATGAGATGAAGGTACTTCTTTATTTTGAAGGTCAGCATATGATCCGGCGATCCGGCATCGGACATGCCATGCGGCATCAGATGGCAGCGCTGGATTCTCAGGGGATCGAATGGACATTGAATGAAAAAGACGATTATGATATCCTCCACCTGAACACGGTCGGCATAGCCAGCGAAATGATTGCGAAGAAAGCTCGCCGTGAAGGCAAGAAGATCCTGGTGCATGCGCACAGCACCCAAGAAGATTTCCGCAACTCTTTCTTGTTGAGCAATCAGGTCTCGGCCTTGTTCAAGAAACGCCTGATGCATGTGTATCAGCTGGGAGACCGCATCGTGACGCCGACGCCGTATTCCAAGCGGCTGCTGGAAGAATATGGCATCACCATCCCGATCGATGCCGTCAGCAACGGCGTGGATCTGGAGCGGTTTGCGCGTGATGAGCGCAAGATCGCCGCATACCGCGATCATTTCCATCTGGAAGGGAAGAAGAGCGTCATCTGTGTCGGACTTCCCTTTGAGCGTAAGGGCATCTTTGATTTCATCGAAGTGGCCAGGCAGCTGCCAGAAGTGACGTTCATCTGGTTTGGCAAAGTGCCGCTGTATACTGTGCCAGTGAAGATCCGCCGCATCGTAAAAGGCGCGCATCCGCCCAATGTCATTTTCCCGGGCTATGTGGAAGGGGATGTGCTGGAAGGCGCCTATGCGGGCGCGGACGCGTTCTTCTTCCCCAGCAAAGAGGAGACCGAGGGCATCGTCGTGCTGGAGGCGCTGGCTGCTTCGCAGCAGATCATCGTTCGCGATATCCCGGTGTTCTCAGACTGGCTGACCCATGGGGTCAACTGCTGGAAAGGAAAAGACACGGATGAATTCCGTGCCCTCGTGAGCGCGGCCGTGAACCACAAGCTGAAAGACATCCGCGCCGGCGCTTTGCAATGCGCGCAGGAGCGAAGCATCGAAGCCGTGGGGAGGTCACTTCGCCGCGTGTATGAAAAGCTTTATGAATGAAGCAAAGATCCGCTGATGCGCTGTTTTGCCAGCCGCATCAGCATTTTTTTGTCATTGTCTTGCGGTTGATCGAGCACATGATCCAGCAGGGCGTCCAGCGCGGTGCCGATCGCTTTGCCGCGCAGCCCCAGCTTCATGAGATCATCGCCGCAAAGCGCAAGCTGTTTCAAGGTGAGACAGGGGCGCTGCTGCTCCAGCTGATCGAGCAGTGCTGTCACAGCGCGGATGCGCGCAAGCTCGATCTTGACCATGGCGGGATTTTTGGCCATATCATCGGCCCTCTGGATCTGCAGAAGCTGTCGGCAGAAAGAATAGTCTGCGCCGCTCTTTGCGAGGAAATGCCGCAGTTCGCGCGCATCAGGACGCAGCCGGCAGTCATGGAAGCGGATCAGCGTGCAGATGATACGGATATCTTTAACAGGAAATCTGAGCTGGCGCAACGCCGTTTCCGCAATGGCGGCGGAATGCTGGGCATGTCCCTTGAAATGGGCATGACCCTGCGCATCGGTGGTCCTGGTCAACGCCTTGCCGCAGTCATGAAAGACGAGCGCCAGCTTTTGATTCAGCGAATAGCCCCGGCTGTGATCAAGGGCAATGTCAGTATGATGGAAGACATCATGGATATGCCAGGGGGAAGGCTGCGCGAGGCGGATGAGCGGCAGCACCTGCGGAAAGGTCCATCGCAGCAGGTTCAGTTCCCTGAGCGTGCATAGGATATGTGGCTGTTCGCTCATGAGGATCAAGCAGAGCTCTTTTGTGATGCGCTCGGCAGAGATATGCGCCAGCAGCCCTGCGTTGCGCATGATCGCGTATCTGAGCAAGGCTTCGATGCGAAAATGCAGCGTACACGAGAAACGGACCGCGCGCAGGATGCGCAAGGCGTCTTCCTGCAGCCGCCGCGCGGGATCGCCCACACAGCGGATGATGCCGGCACGCAAGTCTTCCTGCCCGTGGAAAGGATCGATGATGCCCAGCTTTGGATGCATGGCCATGGCATTGATCGTGAAGTCGCGTCGGCCCAGATCCCTGAGCAGATCCGTGGTAAAGGATACTGCGGCGGGATGCCGGTGATCGCGGTATTCCTGTTCGATCCGGTAAGTGGTCACCTCGATCGCTTCTCCATCATGGATCAGGGTCACGGTGCCATGTCTGATCCCGGTCGATACGATCCGGCAGTATCCGGAAAAGATCGCCATGATCTGTTGCGGCAAGGCGTCAGTGGCAATGTCATAGTCATGTACGGTACGCCCCAGCAGCGCATCCCGCACGCATCCGCCGACGAGAAAAGCTTCATGCGCGTTGGCGTTCAGGATCGTGATCACATCATGCACTGGTTCAGGCAAGCTGTTGAATGGTTTCATGCTCATATTATATAATGAGGCAGAAAAGGAAGAAAGGTGAACAGATGAAAAAAGTAGTGGAAATCGTACATGATATCATGCGCAGCGTGCCTGAGGGCAGCGGGGCCGCGGCCGACTTCACGCTGGGGCAGGGATTTGACTGTGAGGTGCTGGCAGAGCTTGCGCATATTGAGCGAGTCTATGCGTTTGATGTACAAGAACAGGCCATCGCGGATGCCCGGGCGTATCTTGCGGACAAGACGGGCTTTGCCAAGATCCGCTTCATTTGCGATGGGCATGAGCATCTGCGCAGATACATCGATGAGCCGCTGCAGCTGGGCGTGTTCAATTTTGGCTATTATCCCAGAGGGAACAAGACGCTGACGACGCGTTTGCGGACATCTGCGCAGGCCGTGGAAGGGGCGCTGGAGCTGCTGTGCCCAAAAGGAATGTTGATCCTGATTACCTATCCAGGCCATGCGGAAGGAAAAAAAGAGGAAGGATATTTTGCGCATATGATTCAGGCACTGCCGTCACGGCATTTTGACTGCCTGAGCATGATCATGAGCAACAAGAAGGATTGTCCACGCATCCATATCATTGAGAAAAAACGATGAAAGACATCACAGCGCGCATGATAAAAGCCCCGCATGATCGTAAGATCATACGGGGCGGTGTTGTCTGACAGGGATTTAATCAGCGCGTTTTGACACGATGCCATAGATCTCTGCGAGCACAAAGATGAGCGCGGCGCGGAAGATCCAGACAAGCAGCGTATCAAAGAAGAAATATGCATCAAAGGTCGCGACAGCCCGTGTATAATCATCATAGAAGAGTGAATAAGAAGTATCATAAGAGATATCGCTTGCGCCCTGGATGGCCAAGATGAGGCCGATGACGAGCACGGCTCCGGCAGTGATCCGCAGTGCGAGCAGGATCCATTTGTGATAGTCATGGACCGCTGGCTTTGCTGCCGGTTGATCGCTGGTCTTTTCTGGCTTTGGCTCTGCTTCAGGCGCTGGCTGCTTCGGCGTCTCCCCTTCGATCTCATCCTTGTATTCTGCCGCATCCAAAACTTCGGAAAGCTTTTGATTGAGCTGTGAGAGCCGGGCAGGGATGGCTGCGTCCTCACAGCTGTAAGTATAGGTCAGCGTGGTCTGTTCGCCGCTGATGATGTCCATGAATACAGTATCTTGGAATGTATCTCCCTTCAGGATGAGCGCAAAGGCATGTCCCTCTGTGTCATCGTGTTTCACGCTGATGTTTTCCAGCTCAAAGAAATCATTGCGGATCAAGATCTCCACAGCGGTGCGAAGTTCCTGCGGTGTCCGGCCGATCGTATAGCTTTTTTTCATGTTCATTTACCTCACTTTGAAAATATTATACCGCTTTCTGAGGCAAATGCCACTTTTTTTCATGACATGATCGTTTCTTTTAGGCGCTGAATGAACTGTATGGCTCTTTCATCGCTTGAGGCCATCAGCGTCAGCTGTGTGCCAGAAGGTGTGCATAAGATGATCTTGCCATAACGGCAGCTTGGTTCCTTTGTATCGCTGATCGGCAGAGCTATCTTTATTCACATATCGCCATGTCTCTTTGATGATCGCAGCATCTGCAGGGACATCGCTTCCTCGCGGAAGCGGGAAAGCGTGACATGCAGGTCAAGATCCTGATAAAAGAGCAGGCATCTGGAAAAGTGATCTTTGTGGATAAGGGCGTTATGTTCGTTTTTCATCTTTTCCTCCCAGGTCATGCGCTTCTTTGTCGTGATATGAAAAAAAGCTCCCTGCGGAGCTTTCCTTGCATCATGGTCGGGATGACAGGATTTGAACCTGCGACCCCTTCGTCCCGAACGAAGTGCACTACCAAGCTGTGCTACATCCCGATGCATGGACTATTTTATCACCTTTTCAGAAAAATGCAATAAAAAAATCAAAAAAATGCGAAATTTAGCACTCTGATGTTGACAGTGCTAAAAACAGTGCTATAATAGCATTAGCAATCGATGAAAGAGAGTGCTAAAGGAGGGATCGTTATGAACTACGAAAAGATGTCTGAAAAGCTGCAGCAGATCCTGATGCGGGCAGTGGAGATCTGTAAATCGTATGGTCACGCCAATGTGGATACGATACAGATGCTGAAGGCGATTTTTGAAGATGAGGTATTGGATGGATTATTCAAGCGATTGAATATCGATAAACGCGAGGCCCTTGCATTGATAGATGAGGAGATGAACCGGATCGCGCGGGCATCCAATACGAATCCGCAGCTGACGCAGGAAGTCGCGCGCAGCTTTGATGAGGCAGAAAAGTGGGCTGCTCAACATGAAGAGACATATCTGAGCGTCGCTTCGGTCTGGATCGCCCTGATGTTCAACCGTTCTTATATTTCCAAGCAGCTGGTCAAGAAATTCAATCTGAAGGAAGAGCAGTGCAAGGAAGAGGAACTGAAGCGCAGAGGAGGGATGAAGATGGATTCTCCAAATGCAGAAAACAACGTAGAAGCGTTGAGCAAGTATGGCAGGGATCTGGTGGAAGAGGTCAAGAATGGCAAGATCGACCCGATCATCGGCCGTGACGATGAGATCCGCCGCGTCATCCAGATCCTTTCGCGTAAGACGAAGAACAACCCGGTATTGATCGGTGAGCCAGGTGTCGGAAAGACCGCGGTCGTCGAAGGCATCGCCTGGCGGATCATGAAGGGCGATGTGCCGCAGTCATTGAAAGAAAAGAAGCTGATCGAGCTCGACATGGGCGCGCTGATCGCGGGCGCAAAATACCGCGGTGAGTTTGAGGAGCGCCTGAAGGCCGTGCTGGAAGAGGTGAAGAACGCCCAGGGCGGCATCATCCTCTTTATCGATGAGATCCACAATCTGGTCGGCGCCGGAAAGACCGAGGGCAGCATGGACGCGGCCAATCTGCTCAAGCCGATGCTGGCCCGCGGCGAGCTGCGCTGCATCGGCGCCACGACCTTTGATGAATACCGCAAGTATATTGAAAAGGACAAGGCGCTCGAACGGCGTTTCCAGCGTGTCATGGTACAGGAGCCGACAGTGGAGGATACCATCTCCATCTTGCGTGGCCTGAAGGATCGTTTTGAGTCGTATCATGGCGTCAAGATCCTGGATGAGGCGATCATCGCCGCCGCAACGCTGTCAAACCGTTACATTACGGATCGCTTCTTGCCGGATAAGGCGATCGATCTGGTCGATGAGGCATGCGCGACGCTGCGGGTAGAGATGGAATCGATGCCGCAGGAGCTTGATGAGCTGCAGCGCAAGATCATGCAGCTGCAGATCGAGGAGACAGCGCTGAAGCAGGAAGAAGACCACAAGGCGGTAGAACGCCGTGAGGATATCCAGCAGGAGCTGGCACAGCTGCAGTCACAGCGTGATGAGCTCTATACCAAATGGGAAGACGAGAAGGCGCAGCTGCAGGAAAGCAAGGACGCAAAGGTCAAGCTGGAGCGTGCCCGTCTGGATCTGGAGCAAGCGCAGAATGAGGCGCGTTATGAAGATGCCGCAAGACTGCAATATGGTGTGATCCCGCAGCTGGAGGCACAGATCCGCAAAGAGGCAGAACTGCAGAAAGAAGACGCGCTCATCCAGGAGACCGTCAATGAAGAGACCATCGCAAAGATCGTATCCAAGTGGACCGGCATCGAGGTCACGCGGCTGGTGGAGAGCGAGCGCAAGAAGCTGTTAGGCCTGAAGGATGCGCTGGCTAAGCGGGTCATCGGTCAGGATCAGGCGCTGGAGCTGGTTACAGACGCCATCTTGCGCAGCAAGGCGCAGATCCAGGATGAGAATCGCCCGATCGGTAGCTTTCTGTTCCTGGGTCCGACCGGCGTAGGCAAGACCGAGGTGGCCAAGGCATTGGCTGAACAGCTGTTTGACAGTGAGACCCATATCGTGCGCATCGATATGAGCGAATATATGGAAAAGCACAGCGTGGCTCGTTTGATCGGTGCTCCTCCGGGATATGTCGGATATGATGAGGGCGGTCAGCTGACCGAGGCCGTGCGCCGCAATCCGTACTCCATCGTCCTGTTCGATGAAGTGGAAAAGGCACATCCGGATGTCTTCAATGTGCTGCTGCAGATCCTGGATGATGGCCGGATCACAGATTCCAAGGGCGTGACGGTCGACTTCAAGAACACGCTGCTCATCATGACGAGCAACCTGGGCAGTCAGTATGCTTTTGAACAGGATGAGCGAGAAGAAAAGTACATGGCTGAGGTCAAGCGTTATTTCAAGCCAGAGTTCATCAACCGTATCGATGAGATCATCGTCTTCAATGCCCTGAATGAAGACATGCAGGCCAAGATCGCGCACAAGTTCATGAATGAGCTGATCGAGCGGCTGGAGAAGAAAGACATTCATTTGCAAGTCAGCGATGACGTTTACCGCCTGATCGCGACACAGGGCGTGGATCCGGTCTATGGCGCCCGTCCGATGAAGCGCTATATTCAGCGCAGCATCGAGACATTGATCGCCCGCAAGATCATCGAGGGCGGTGCCGGAAAAGAAGATGTGATCCATCTGGATGTCAGAGACGGCGAGTATCAGGTGACGATCGAGCACAAATGATCGCATGGCGGCAGAACGATCTGCCGCCTTTGTTTTGTAAAAAAGGCGTTAAACCGCATATTTTTGATTGACTTTTTTGTTAGCATATTCTAACATATGAAAAGGAAAAGAGGGGATCGAAATGACAACACTGGATTTATTGACACCTGGCGAGAGCGGTGTGATCAAGGCTGTCGGCGGCGAAGGCGCGCTGCGGCATCGTCTGCTGGACATGGGCCTGACGCCGAAGACCGCCGTGCGAGTGGAAAAAGTTGCGCCGATGGGCGATCCGATGGAGCTTGTGCTGCGCGGATACCGGCTGACGCTGCGCAAGGAAGATGCCCGCAAGATCGAGGTGGATAAGCGATGAAAGACATTTTGGTGGCGCTGGCCGGCAATCAGAACTGCGGCAAGACGACCTTGTTCAACGCCCTGACCGGCTCCAATCAGCACGTCGGCAATTTTCCTGGCGTGACCGTGGAGAAAAAAGAAGGAAAGGTGCGGGGCCATGAGGAGATCCGCATCGTGGACCTTCCTGGCATCTATTCGCTTTCCCCTTATACGAGCGAGGAGATCGTCACCCGCGACTTCATTCTGAATGAAAAGCCGGATGTGATCCTGAATATCGTCGACGCGACGAACATTGAGCGCAATCTGTATCTCTCTTTGCAGCTGATGGAGCTGGAGAAGCCGATGGTCATCGCGCTGAACATGATGGATGAGGTCACGCGCAGCGGCAATCACATCGATGTGGAACAGCTGAGCGAAAAGCTGAAGGTGCGCGTCGTGCCGATCAGCGCCAGCCGCCGCGACGGCATCGATGATCTGGTCGCCGCGCTCATGGAGGCAGCGGCCGCAGAAGCGCATTTTGACCTGGATTTCTGCTCCGGCGCCATTCACCGCGCGATCCACTCCATTGCCCACATCGTTGAGGATCATGCCCAGCAGGCTGGCATTCCCAAGCGTTTCGCGGCCACGAAACTGGTAGATGGGGATGCGCCGATGCAGCAGCTGCTGCAGCTGCATGACAGCGATATGGACATCATCGAGCATATCATCCGGCAGATGGAAAAAGAGCTAGGCACAGACCGGGAAGCAGCGCTGGCGGACATGCGCTACTCTTACATCGAATCATTGGTCGCACAATGTGTGACTCGTCACAATGAGACGCGTGAGCAGCAGCGCAGCGAAAAGATCGACCGCTGGCTGACGCATAAATATCTGGGCATCCCGATCTTTCTGGGGATCATGCTGCTGATCTTTTATCTGACCTTCGTGCCGATCGGCGGCACTTTGCAAAGCTTGCTGGAAAGCGGCATCGATATGTTCGTCAGCTGGCTCGATGCGCAGATGGATATATGGCAAGTCTCTTCGTGGCTGCATTCGCTGGTCATCGATGGCATCTGTGCCGGCGTCGGCAGCGTGCTCTCGTTCTTGCCGCTGATCGTTGTCTTGTTTTTCTTCCTCAGCCTGCTGGAGGACAGCGGCTACATGGCGCGGGTCGCCTACATCATGGATAAGGCGCTGCGCAAGATCGGTCTTTCCGGCAAGAGCTTCGTGCCGATGCTGATCGGCTTTGGCTGCAGCGTGCCGGCCATCATGGCGACGCGGACCTTGAGCAGTGAGCGCGACCGCAAGATGACCATCATCCTGACGCCGTTCATGTCGTGCAGTGCCAAGCTGCCGATCTATGGCATGATCACCGCGGCTTTCTTTTCCCATAACGCCGCGATCGTCATGCTGGCGGTCTATCTGATCGGCATACTGGTGGCGATCTTGTGCGGACTGTTGTTCAAACGGACGCTGTTTCGGGGCAATCCGGTCCCTTTCGTCATGGAACTGCCGGCCTACCGCATCCCGGATGCGCGCAGCGTATTGATGCATATGTGGGAGAAGGCCAAGGATTTCTTGCACCGTGCCTTTACTATCATCTTTGTGGCGACCATTGTCATCTGGTTCCTGCAGTCTTATGATTTTTCATTCCATGCGGTCAGTGATGCCTCAGGATCTATCCTGGCGACCATCGGCACGAAGTTCGCGTGGATCTTTGAACCGCTTGGCTTTGCGGACTGGCGTGCCTCCAGCGCGCTGATCACCGGCATCACGGCCAAAGAGAGCGTGGTCAGCACCTTGTCCATCTTGACCGGGGCCACGACAGACGCGGGACTGAGCAGCGTGCTGCAGACGATGTTCACGCCATTGTCGGCCTTTGCGTTCCTGTGTTTCACTGTGCTTTACATGCCATGCGTTGCCGCGTTTGCAGCGACGAAACGCGAGCTGGGCACGCTGAAGGAAGCGCTTGGCGCGGTTCTGTTTCAGACCGCGGTCGCATATATAGTAGCGCTGGTCATTTACCAGGCAGGGAGCATATTCTTATGAGCGATCTTATCGTAGTGCTGGTGATCCTGGCGGTGCTCATCTTCATGTACCGCCTGACCGCGCCTCGCGCGCGTTCAGGATGCGGTTCTTGCAAAGGCAGCTGCAGCGGCTGCATGCAGGAATCGGTATATGCGCGTTATCGCAAGGACCATCCGCTGAAAGACTAGGCGGCGCATTCACGCGCCGCCTTTTAAGAAGGAGGAAAAGATATGATCATCCTGATCGGGGGCGCTTCCCATACTGGCAAGACATTGCTTGCGCAGCGGCTGATGGAGCAGCTGCACATCCCATATCTTTCCATCGATCATCTGAAGATGGGATTGATCCGCAGCGGCATGATCACGCTTGATGCATACAGCGAAGAGGCACAGCTGACTGCGTGCCTGTGGCCGATCGTGCGGGAGATGATCAAGGCCGCGATCGAAAACCGCCAGCAGCTGATCGTAGAGGGATGTTACATCCCGGTGCGATGGCAGGAAGACTTTTCTGCCGCATACTTGCAAGCAATACGCTCTGTATGGCTGCTCATGAGCGATGCCTATATCTGTGATCGCTTTGATGAGATCCTTGCGCATGCGGATATCATCGAGCAGCGAAAAGCCGATGACTGCACGATGGCGGAACTGCGTGAAGACAATGCCCGACTGCGCCGGCTGTGTGCCTTGTACGCCCTCCCTCATGTGCTGATCGACGGACAGTATCCAGAAGATATCCTGGCAGCGGCGCAAAAGGAGATCCGCTGACTTTTCAATTTCATCTTCCTGTGGCATAATGGAGCCGAAAGAATGAGGTGGCTGTATGGATCAGAGAAATGTGGAGCGGCTGTTTGCCTGGCTTGTCTTGCAAGTGGAAGCGGCATATCGCGATGAGATCGACATGGCGATGGACTGCTTTGTCCAGGAATCGTATACAAGGGAAGAACTGGAGCGATTCCTGGAATATGTCATGGAAAGAGTTCCTGACGCGGAATATGACCGCGTCTTTGATCGTGTGGAAAGCGAGCTGGACAAGCTGTGAGCAGTTATGTCTTTGACATCAATGGCCTGAGGGTGCAGGCAGCCTATGGCGATCGCTTTGTGAGGGAGCGGGTGCGGCCGCTGCTTCGTCGCTGGCAGGAAAAGCAGCGGGAAGGAGAACGGCTGATCATCTTTCTGGCCGCGCCGCCCGCTGCCGGAAAATCGACGCTGGCCGCGCTGTTCGAGCACGAAGCAAAGACGATCGGCATACCGTTTCAGGCGCTGGGCATGGATGGGTTTCATCATCGCCAGTCTTATATCGAGACGCATACGGTCATGCGCGAAGGCCGGCATGTACCGATGAAGCAAGTCAAAGGCTGCCCGGAGAGCTTTGATTTTGCGCGCCTGCATGCGTTTGTGCGCAGGCTGCGCCATGAGGAGACGATGATGTGGCCATGGTATGACCGGCAGCTTCACGACGTGAGAGACGACTGGATCAAAGTAACTGCGCCGCTGGTGATGATCGAAGGCAACTACCTGCTTCTGGATGAAGCGCCATGGCGCTCGCTGCGGCCGTTATGCGATGCGTCGCTGTTTCTGGAGGCAGACATGTCCCGGCTGCAAGAGCGGCTCGTCGAGCGCAAGATCCGCGGCGGAATGATGCCGCATGAAGCGTTGGCATTCGCCAGCGGGAGCGATATGCAAAATGCGCGGCGCGTCTTGGCGCACCGTCTGCCGGCGGATGAGACGATCGCCCAGGCAGAGATCGAAGCAAGATGAAGGCAGGCATGTGTCTGCCTATTTTTGCGTGTCAGCCTGTCATAGCATGAAATGGGAGGCGATCACAATGTGTGAAGAACTGACGATCAGTTCCATCGAAGTGCAGCAGTTCTGCTGCCTGTATCCGCTCGAGGAAGCCTTTGCGGCAGGGACCATCTTCCAGGAGCTGGATAAACCATTCAGCGGGGCGTGCGGCTGTGAGTGAACGAACCAAGCTGCTCCGCGAGATCATGCGCCTGGATTTTGCCGTACAGGACAGCGCGCTGTTTCTTGATCTGCGCCCGCATGATGAATGTGCCCTGCAATATTTCCGCGAACACCTTGAACTGCTGATCAGCGCCAAGGAAGAGTACGAGTGCCGATTCGGCCCGCTGAGCAATCGCAGCGCGGAAGCTGAGGATTACGCGCGCTATGCGCTTTCGCCCTTTCCCTGGACAAAGGAGGAATGCTGATGTGGATCTATGAAAAGAAGCTGCAGTTCCCAGTGAACATCTCCTGCCCGGATGCAAAAGCCGCGGCGGTGATCATCTCACAGTTGGGCGGACCGGATGGCGAGATGGCCGCCGCGCTGCGTTACCTGTCACAGCGTTATACGATGCCTGATGCGCGTTTGCAGGCGCTGCTTACGGATATCGGCACAGAAGAGCTCAGCCACGTCGAGATCATCTCGGCCATCCTGTATCAGCTGTGCGATGGACTCAGCGTGCAGCAGATCAAGGATGCTGGCCTGGACGCCTATTTCGTGGACCACACGCTGGGCATCTACCCGCAGTCAGCTGCCGGAGTGCCGTTTACCGCGGCATATTTCCAGTCCAAGGGCGATCCGATCACGGATCTTACCGAAGACATGGCCGCTGAACAGAAGGCGCGCACGACCTATGACAACATCTTGCGGCTGATAGACAACGAAGAGGTCAGGAAGGTCATCCGCTTTCTGCGGCAAAGGGAGATCGTGCATTATCAGCGGTTCGCAGAAGGACTGGAATATCTTAAGACAAAGCTTGATCCCGACAATGTGTATAAGTGCAATCCTAGTTTTGACAAGCATTGAAAAACGGCATCTGCCTGCGCAGATGCCGCTTTCTTAGTCATTGACCAAGATCTTTTCGATGTGCAGCACATACATCGTGTGCAGATCATGAAGCGGATAATGAGCGCTGAAGATCGAGGATTCGATGAAGCATCCCTCTTTTAAGTCCTGATGATACAGTTTTCTGCAGATCATGGTCATGTCCGCTTCCGCGAAGCGGGGCGCGTCCTCATCGTTGATGATATGCAGCCCGGCTTTGTCGATCTTAGGCTCATCCCTTCCGGATACCGTGCCCAGATAGGAGAGCTGCTTGCGCCATGTCTCATCAAAAAAGCTCAGAGAAACATGACTGGCATCGTCGATGAAGGTCTTGGTGTATCGCTGCGGCCGGATAAAGATGAAGGCGCAGGGAAGGTTCCAGAGAACGCCCATGCTGCCCCAGGATGCCGTCATGGTGTTTGCCATTTCCGAATTTCCTGCCGTGACCAGCATCCATCGATTGCCGATGAGATCAAATACATTGGCTTGCAGTGCTTCTGGCTGAATGGTTTTCATCAAATTCCTCCTATCTCATTGTATTTTCATTTATGTTTATTATAACTGCTTCTCGTGAAAAGACAAGGAAAGCTGATGGTAAAATCAGTCACTATTCCGGCAAAACTGACTAGATTATGATAATTTTGTGAAAACGCTTGCAAATGAGGAATATTGCGATAAAATAAAACTGTCGATGACGATGAAAAGGAGTGTGGTCAGCATGAAACAGAACAGAGGAAGCGTTCAGCAGCACACTCAGGGACCGGTGAATGATACCGGAGTTTCATCATGTGCATATCGGATGTAGGCTGTGTGCCTGCGTCCGCTTTTTTTACCTTGAAACGATAGATTGAAGGAGGAGATTATCATGGATCAGGGTTACAGTCAGGTTTTCTGGGATGCATGCGCAAGCGGTGATTTTGCGGCCGTGTGCGCGGAGATCAAGAAAGGCTGCGACATCAATTATCAAAACGGCGATGGCCGTACGGGACTGATGCGCGCTGCCAAGCGCGATTATAAAGACATCGTGCGCGTGCTGCTCGATAATGGGGCGGATGTCAACCAGACCGACAACAAAGGCAAGACCGCGATCATGGGCGCGGCCAAGAAAGGCAACAAGACCATCTTGAAGAAGCTCATCGAAGCTGGTGCGGATGTGAATGCCAAAGATGACCGTGGCCGCACGGCATTGATGCGTGCCGCTTTCCTGGGACAGGAGCGCTGTGTAGAGGTGCTGCTGGATGCCGGCGCGGATATCAACGCACAGGATGAGGCCGGCCGTACGGCACTGATGGAAGCGTGCGTGGCCTTCAAAAAAGGCGTGATCCGTATCTTGCTTGAACGCGGCGCGGACGTGAATCTGTTTGACAATAACGGCTGCACAGCATTGATGCGCGCGGCATATGGCGGCTATGCCAGCCTGGTGGAAGAACTGCTGGCCAATGGCGCTGACAAAGACATGACGGACAAGGAAGGCAACAAGGCGATCCATTATGTGCGTGAGCATTGCCTTGCACAGCTTAAGCCGATACTGAAATAGGGGGATGGAATGAGATGAGAGACTATTTATCACATGAGGTCCGCAATGTTGCGGTCATGGGGCACAGCGGCAGCGGAAAGACCGCGGTGCTCGAGGCCATGCTGTATTTTACCAAGGCGAGCGATCGTTTTGGCAAAACGAGCGAAGGCAGTTCACTGATCGATTATGACAGTGAAGAGATCCGCCGCGGCATTTCCGTCTATACGTCATTGGTGCCGATCGAATGGAAAGAATGCAAGATCAATTTCATCGATACGCCGGGATATCTCGATTTTTCTGGAGAGGCACAGGCAGGCCTCGCCGCAGCGGATAATGCGCTGATCGTCGTCAATGCCAAGGACGTCATTCAGTCTGGCACGAAGATCGCATGGGAACGCGCTTCAGCGCGTAAGCTGCCGACGATCTTCTTCGTCAATAAGCTTGATGAAGAGCATACGTCGTTTGAACAGGCGTATGAACATCTGCGCGAAGCATTCGGCAAGAGCGTCATTCCTTTCGAAGTTCCTATCGTAGAAAATGGGGAGATCATCGGCAGCGTCAATGTGCTGCGTGACAAGGCATGGTATTACAAAGGGCCGCTCGCAGATCCGGATAAAGCACAGCCGGTGCCTGACGATATGATCGATGCCGTCAACAGCTATAAAGATCAGATCGCGGAAGCAGTGGCCATGGGCGATGATGAGCTGATGGAGAAGTTCTTTAGCGGCGAAAGCTTTACCGAGGCCGAACTGACACGCGGTGTGCGCCTGGGCGTGCGCAACGGCGAGATCCGCCCGGTATTCTCCGGCAGCGCGCTGCAGAGCATCGGCATCGAACGCCTGATGGATCTGATCATCAAGTATTTCCCAGCATATGGCGAGAACGGCAGTTATGCCGCTTATGATGAAAACGGCAAGGAGATCATGCTGGAGACCAATGAGAAGGAAAATCTCAGCGCGCAGGTCTTCAAGACGATCGTCGATCCATTTGTCGGACGCATTTCCTATGTGAAGGTGCTCTCCGGTGTCCTGGGCAGTGATTCGATCGTGTATAACGCCAATAAGGAAAAACCGGAGAAGGTCTCTTCTGTATTCATCATCAAGGGCAAGCATCAGACGGCTGCCGGAAAGCTGTTTACCGGCGACATCGGCGCCGTGGTCAAGCTGCAATACACCCAGACCAATGATACGCTTTGCGATAAGAGCCGTCCGGTGAAGACGGAGCCGATCAAGTTTGATGAGCCGATGTATGCGCAGGCCGTCTTCCCGAAATCAAAGAACGATGAAGACAAGCTGAGCAGCGCCTTGCAGCGGATGGCGGAGGAAGATCAGACGCTGCGTATCGAGAACAACAAAGAAACGCATCAGACGGTAATGTATGGCGTAGGCGATCAGCATCTCGATGTCATCTTGTCGAAGCTGAAATCAAAATATAAGGTCGAGGTATATCTGGAGGATCCAAAAGTGCCTTATCGGGAGACGATCCGCAAAAAGGCGATCGGTGAAGGCCGCCACAAGAAGCAGTCCGGCGGACACGGCCAGTTCGGCCATGTTTTCGTGGAGTTCGAGCCGGATGACAGCACGGAAGACATGGTCTTTGAGGAAAAGGTATTCGGCGGCGCAGTACCGCGTCAGTACTTTCCGGCGGTGGAAGCCGGTCTGCGCGAGTGCTGCGAACATGGCTACCTGGCGGGCTATAAGATGGTCAAGCTGAAAGCGACCTTGCTCGATGGCAAATACCACGATGTGGACTCCAGCGAGATGGCCTTCAAGATGGCTGCACGCCTTTCTTACAAGGATGCCATGGCCAAATGCAATCCGATCTTGCTTGAGCCGATCATGAACATAGAAGTTCGTGTGCCAGATGAATTCACCGGTACGATCATGGGTGATTTCAATAAGCGGCGCGGTTCCATCATGGGCATGGATCTGGTCGATGGCTATCAGATCATCACGGCACAGGCGCCGATGGCGGAAATGATGCGCTATCCGATCGATCTGCGCGCGATGACACAGGGCATGGGCAGCTACACGATGAGCTTTGAGCGTTATGATCCAGTTCCTTCCAACATCGCGGATAAGATCATCGAAACCGCTAAGCGCGAAGCAGAAGAATGACATAGAAAAAGAGGCAGTGCAGATCCTGATCTGGATCTCATGCCTCTTTTTGCATGATATGGTGCTGCATTAACGCGCCATGCGGTAGATGGCTTTCATATCTTCTTCATTCAAGGTCCGTATCGTACCGATGGTGCGGCTGTGATCATGGCTGCACTTGCGCGCCAGCTCGTCGATCTGTTCCTCGCTGAGCGTGATGCCCAGTTCCCCGATGCTGGTCGGCATGCCGATCTTTTGGAAGAATGCTTCCATAGCGTCGATGCCAGCGCTGGCGCTGGTGAGCGCATCTTGTGCTTCGATGCCAAAGAGGGCCTTGGCCAGGGCGGCAAAGCGGGATGGGGCAGCAGCGCACACATAGCGTGCCCAGCTTGGCCACAGCGCGGCCAGCCCGGCGCCATGGGCCACATCGAACATGCCGCTGAGTTCATGCTCAAGCTGATGAGATGCCCAATCTCCCAGTGACCGGTCGCCGCACATGCCATTGTGGGCAGCCTCGCTCGCCCACATGACCTCGCTGCGCGCGTTGAGATCAGTGGGGTCAAGGTGAAGCTTGCAGGTGTTCTTGATGAGCGTGCGCATCAGCGCATAGCTCATCTCATCGATGAGCTCGCCTTGCGGCTCCCAGGTGAAGAAGCGTTCCAGCGCGTGCATCAGGATGTCGGTGCAGCCGCTCATTGTCTGATAGGCCGGCATGCTCAGCGTGAGCGCAGGATCCAGCAAGGCGAATCGGCAGTAGCCATATTCTGAAGAAAGCCCGCGCTTGAGCCATCCTTCCTCATTGGTGATGACGCTGGAATTGCTCATCTCGCTGCCTGCCGCCGCTGCGGTGGCGATGCAGCCTACTGGCAGCGCGCCCTTTACTTTGCGGCGTTTCATGTAATAGTCCCAGACATCGCCTTCATTGTATGCGCCGTAAGCGATGGCCTTCGCTGAATCGATGACGCTGCCGCCGCCGATGGCCAAGATGAAATCAATCTGTTTCTCCTGTACGAGGGCGATGCCTTCACGGACAAGGGAAAGCCTTGGGTTGGGCCGCACGCCGCCCAGCTTTTCCACATGGATGCCGGCTGCGGTCAGCGCGCTGGATACGCGCTTCAGCAATCCGGAGGCGATGACGCTGCGCTGGCCGTAATGCACAAGGACGCGCTCGGCGCCTGCTTCCTGCAGCAGCCGCGGGGCCTGCATATAGCTTTCAGGACCAAAAATCACTTTGGTCGGGGCATGATACTGAAAATGGATCATGATGACAGCTCCTCCAGTTCTTTCATCCACAGCGCATAAGAGGCATCGCTGGGCATGCGCCAGTCACCGCGGGGCGACAGGCAGGCCGAACCGACCTTCACGCCATCCGGCATGCAGTTGCGCTTGAACTGCTGGGTGAAGAAGCGGCGATAAAATGTCTTCAATGTATCAAGGATGCGTGCAGGAGAATGGTCCGGAAACGCGATCTGCGCGAGCGCATAGATCTTGCGCGGCGCGAAATGATTGCGCAGCAAGTGATAGAGAAAGAAATCATGCAGGTCATAAGAACCGATGGTCTCTTCGGTCTTCTGCGCGATCACGCCATCGCTGGTCGGCGGCAGCAGTTCCGGCGATACCGGGGTGTCGCAGATATCGATCAAGGTATCTGCCAGCGCCATATTGCCTTTATCACGTTGTTCCTCAGCGTAGCTTTCCACCATATAGCGGACCAGCGTCTTCGGAATGGAGGCGTTGACGGCATACATCGACATGTGATCGCCGTTATAGGTGCACCATCCCAGAGCCAGTTCGCTGAGATCACCGGTGCCCAGGACGATCGCATCGTGCTGGTTGGCCAGGTCCATCAGGATCTGGGTGCGCTCTCGGGCCTGAGCATTTTCATATGTGATGTCATGGACTTCTGCGTCATGGCGGATGTCCTGGAAGTGCTGACTGACCGCGTCATGGATCGATACTTCCATGCAGGTGACATGGAACAGATCCATCAGGGAAGTAGAATTGGCATGGGTGCGCTTTGTCGTGCCGAAGCCTGGCATCGTGACAGCGATGATATTTTCTGAAGGCAGCGCATTCATGCGGAAGGCCTCGACCGCGATGATGAGTGCCAGGGTGGAATCCAGGCCGCCGCTGATGCCCAGCACCAGGTGCTGACAGTGGATCTTGCGCAGGCGCTGTGCCAGTCCGGATGCCTGAATTGCGCGGATCTTGCGGCAGCGGCGGCTGCGGTCGGCACTGTTTGCGGGAACGAAAGGGCGAGCCGGGATGTGGCGGGTCAGCCGCAATGGCCGCTTGATGGCACTGCTGCGGATGGACACGCATATCGCTTCGGTGTCGACCGGTGTCTTCATGGCAGTGTTGAGCCGGATGCGGTCTTGTTCGCAGCGTTCCAGGTCGATCTCGCCGTAGAGGATCTCGCGTTCATCACCAAAACGCGCCTCGCTGATCACATTTCCGCATTCCGCGATGATCCGGTGACCGCTGAAGACGAGGTCGCTGGTGCTCTCATCTTTTCCGGCGCTGCAATACACATAGCCGAAGCTGCAGCGGGCGCTCTGCGCGCGGACCAGGTCGCGGCGGTAGCGATCTTTGCCGATGGTCTCATTGGAAGCGGACAGATTGACGATGACATTGGCGCCGGCCAAGGCATGCAGCGAACTGGGCGGGATCGGCACCCAGAGGTCTTCGCAGACATCGATACCGATCATGGCACCGCTGGTCTCGTCGCGCACCATCAGCCGTGCGGTAAAGGGGATCGTCTTGCCATTCAGCGTGATCGTCTCATCCTGCAGCTCAAAGCTGTCGCTGAACCACCGCTTTTCGTAAAACTCATTGTAGTTGGGCAGATAGGACTTGACCTGGATGCCGATGATCTCATGGTCGAAGATCACGGCAGCACAGTTGAACAGCCGGCCGTGCTGACGCAGCGGTACGCCGACGATGCACACGAGATCTTCCCTGATTTCCTGGCGCAGGGTATCCAGCGCCTGTTCGCAGGCATCCAGAAGCAGTGACTCAAAAAAGAGGTCGCCGCATGTATAGCCGCATACACACAGCTCGGGAAACACGATCAGCTGTGTATCGGGCGCGCAGCTGTTTGCGATGCGGATGATCTGCGCGGTATTGGCATCGACATCGCCGATGCTCAGCGGCATGGTGGCTGCCGCGACATGATAATAGCCGTAATTTAACATGATGAATTCACCTTCCTGTCCATTAGTATAGCAGACTTTGGATCTGAAACACACTGCAGGTTTTGCAACCGCGAAAAAAGGACACCGCAGTGTCCTCGATGTCGCTTATTCGTGTTCGGTCAGCAGATTGAGGTTGCTGCTGTACGCAGATTCGCTGGAAATCTGCTTGTCCGCTTCCTTGACGTATTTCTTGACGAGCGTGCTGGACTTCATGACCGGCTGCAGCGTTCCGGCACCGGCGACACAGCCGCCCGGGCACGCCATGCCTTCGAGCAGATAGCCGTTGAGCCGTCCGGCCTTGGCCATCATCAGCATCGTCTTGCAGTTCTTGAGCCCTTCGGCCGCCTGTACCTTGACTTCCATATCCGGATGATCCTTGAGGATCTGGTTCTTCACCGCTTCGGCCACTCCGCCGCTGACCGCGAAGCCGCGGCCGGAGCCAGTGCCTTCCGTGAGCGGATCACTGACGCTGATCTGTTCCAGGTTCACGCCTTTGGCGACGAACATGCCCATGACTTCCTCAAAGGTCAGGACAAAGTCGACGTCTGAACGGATGCTGCGGCGGCTCGCTTCGAGCTTCTTGGCCGCGCACGGACCGATGAATACGACCTTGGCATTCGGTTTTTCCTTCTTGATCAGCCTTCCGGTCAGGACCATCGGCGTCAATGCCATGGAGATGTATGGCTTGAAATCCGGAAAGAGCTTCTTGGCCATCACTGACCATGCCGGACAGCAGGATGTCGCCATGAACGGCTGCTTTTCCGGTACTTTGTTGAGGAAATCCTCTGCTTCCTCGATGGTGCACAGGTCAGCGCCGATGGCGACTTCGACCACATCCGCAAAGCCCAGTTCTTTCAGCGCGCCCTTGACCTTGTCGGGCGTCACGCTTGGTCCGAACTGGCCGACGAAGGCCGGGGCGATGGCCGCGATGACCTCATGGCCGTCTTTGATCGCGTGGATCGTCTGGAAGATCTGGCCCTTGTCGACGATGGCGCCGAAAGGACAGTTGACCAGGCACATGCCGCACGATACACACTTGTCATAATCGATCTCCGCATAGCCGTCCGCGTCGGAGTGGATGGCGTCCATGCCGCAGCTGGATGCACACGGGCGTTCCAGCTTGTTGATGGCGTGATATGGGCAGGCCTCCATGCAGCGTCCGCACTTGATGCATTTGTCCTGGTCGATCAGGCTCTTGCCATTCACGATATGGATGGCATCTTTCGGGCAGACCTCCGTGCACTGATGGGAAAGGCATCCCTGACATGTGTCGGTCACGACGATCTTTTTTTCCGGGCATGCGTTGCATGCGAATTTGATGATGTTGATCAGCGGATCATCATAGTATTTTTCAGCGATCGCGCTTTCTTCGATCCCATCGGAAAGCGTGGATTGTTCCTCCATGCTGCGCAGCGGCAAGCCGATCCCCAGACGCAGGCGCTCTCCGATGATGGCGCGTTCCAGGAAGATGCTGTTGCGGTAGCTCGCCTTATGACCAGGCAGGATCTTGTAAGGGAGCTCCTCGATCTTCTTGGCATAGTCTCCTCCCTCATATGCCAGTCTGGCGATTTCAGTGAAGACCTTCCGGCGGATGTCTGTCACTGAGTTATAGATTCCTCTCATTCTGTTTCACCTCAGCCCTATTATATCTGATTTTCAGGGATAAAAAAACCGCTTTTATGAAAAAAGAAAGGGATCGCGGGCAGTGCTTGCGATGGTTAAGTGTCCATATCATTTTCTGATCGTTTCATAGTCTGAAACAGAGATGAGAAATCTCAGGAAAGGGAGGAATCAGACATGAACTGTAACCGAAACAACTGCGGATGCGCTTCCCGCGGTCAGCATATCCGCATCAATCAGTGCACGCACACCAGCATGAGCCAGGGACCTTGCTGCTGCCGTCCGCAGCAGTGCTGCCAGTGCTGCAGAAGATGCTGCTGCCACAGCGAGATGCCGTGTCAGCCATCGATCGATTATGGCTGCCTGCGCCGCGCTGAGCGTGATTTCGAACGCCGGGTAGCCAGATGCCTTGGCATCAGCCCATTTGCGGCCGATGAAGACAATGTCAGCGAATCCAGCCGCTATGGACGCTATCGCAGCGCCTATGAGGATGCAGAGGATAAGCAGTAGAATCGTCTTCGCATGCCCCGCATGATCGTGCGGGGCTTTTCAGAGTTGCCGAGAGACGCTGAGATCACTTCTTTGTTTTCTTTTCCTTGCACTTTTTCCCCTGTTCCCCTACAATGAGGAATCAGAGGTGAGCGACATGGACGAGATCACGACCGTGGTTTGGGACTGGAATGGCACATTGCTGGACGATGTGGAGCTGTGCATGGAGTCGATCAACCGCCTGCTGCGCGAGCATCGCCTGCCACAGCTGGATCATGAGCGTTATCAGCGTGTGTTTCAGTTTCCTATCATCGAATATTACCGCAAGGCGGGCTTTGATTTTGAACAAGAATCATTCGAATCGCTGGCGCACCGCTATATGAGCTATTATCAGCCGCGCAGCTTGTCCTGCTCTTTGTATGAGCACGCGCAGGATGCCCTGGCGCATCTGCGCGATAAAGGGCTTCATCAGGTGCTGCTGAGCGCTTCACGCCTTGATTACCTGCATGATCAGCTTTCCCGTTACCCGATCGCTTCTTATTTTGAGGAAGTGCTTGGCATCGGCGATGTCTATGCCAAGTCAAAAGAGAACCTGGCTCGCCGCTTCATTTCTCGCAGCGGGCTGGATCCGCGGCAAGTGGTGTTTGCGGGAGACAGCGTGCATGACTATGAAGTGGCGAGCGCGGCCGGCTGCCGCTGTGTGCTGATCGCCAACGGCCACGAGCATAAAGACAAGCTGAAGCAGTGCGGCTGTCCGGTCGTCACGGATATCGGATCATTTGCTTCACTGTTCTGAACGGCTTTCCCAGAAAGCGCGGATCTGCGCTTCCAGCTGCAGGTTGTCAAAGACCTGCTTCGTGCGGCGGTAATGTGCCGGAAACAGTGAGCGGTACAGCGGCGAGAGATAGCGGTCATCGAGCAAGACGATGATGCCGCTGTCTTTTTTTGTGCGGATGACCCGGCCCATGGCTTGCAGCACCTTGTTCATGCCAGGAAAAGTGTACGCAAAATGATAGCCGGGCTTGCCCTGTGCGTCAAAATGCTCTTTCACAAAATCAGATTCAGGGTTGATCATGGGCAGACCGACACCGACGATGATGGCACCGATGAGCCGTTCCCCGCTGAAATCGATGCCCTCCGAGAACATTCCGCCCAGCACACAGAAATGCACTTGCAGCTGATCTGTGGTCTCAAAGCGCGAAAGAAACGCCTGTCTCTCCTGCGGCGTCATCGCTGCGCTTTGTACATGCAGCGTGATGTCGGGGCAATGTTTGGAAAAGAGCTTTGCACAGCGCTCCATGTAACGATAGCTGGGGAAAAAGACGATGTAATTGCCGCTTTTTGGGATGATGCTGTGATAGATGGCATTCACGATCTGAAAGGCGCTGGCGTCGCGATGCTGCCAGCGCGTGGAAATGCCGCCATGAATGATCACGGCATACTGCTCTTCGCTGAAGACCGAAGGGAGCGCGATGCGGCGCGCCTTGTCTTGTTCGCCCAGCAACGTGGCATGATACAGCGAAGGCGATAGCGTGGCGCTGAAATAGATGACGGCCTTGCCATAAGAGAGACGCTCCTGGATGCGCGCGGCCGGATTCATGCAATACAGCCGCAGATGAAAGCCGCCTTTCGCATCGTTTTCATACCAGGTGATGAATGACTCGTCATAGAGCTCAAAGATGCGCCGGCAGCTCACCAGACGAAAATAGATCTCCAGGATGACGTCGCGGCGTTCGGCTTCGGGGTGCAGCTGCAGCCACAGATCGCATGCATCGATGAGCCGGTTCAGCAGCAGGCTGAGGTCATCCATCGGCGCTTTGCGCGCGCACAGCTCACCCTGGCATCGTTCGCTCAGCCGCTGCAGATACTGCTCCAGCGGCCGCAGCTTGTCATGGACGGCTTCGGCTTCGCTCTTCATCAGCTTGTTCATGGTGCGCAGCTCCTCCAGCCACAGATCGGCGCTGTACATTTCGCGGGCTCGTTCGACCAGGTTGTGCGCCTCATCGATCAGAAAGACATAACTGCCTTTTTCCTCGAAGAAGCGCCGCAGATAGACGGCCGGATCGAAGACATAGTTATAATCGCAGACGATCACGGCGGCGTACATGGCGGCATCCAGCGAGAGCTCAAAGGGACACAATGCGTTTTCTTCGCCATAGCGGGTGAATACATCGCCGTCCAGTTCCTGGCATTCATTGAGCAGGCGGTAAAGGATCGGGCGCAGCCGGCCATAGTAATTGTCGGCGTAAGGACATTCATCACATTTGCGCTCTGCAAATGGGCAGATCTTATCTTTGGCAGTGAGAAAGACGGTCTTCAATGACAGATCTTGTTCGTAAAACAGCCGCATCGTGCTGCGGGCGACGGCAGAGGTCATGTTCTTGGCACACAGGTAGAAGATCTTCTCGCATTTTCCTTCTCCCAGCGCCTTGAGCGCGGGAAACAGCGTGGAGACTGTCTTGCCGATGCCGGTAGGAGCCTGCACGATGAGCGAGGAAGCGCTGGTGATGGTCTGATAGACCCATGCGGCGAACTCACGCTGATGATCTCGATAATGGGGAAAAGGAAAGCGCAGCGCTTTAGCGGATGTCCTGGCATTGATGTGCAGGTCCCGGCGCAGCACGGCCCATTTGCGGTAATTTTCCAGCAGCTGTGCGTAAAATGCTTCAAGCTCGCTCCTCGTCAGCGTGCGCGTAAATGGCTTTTCCCGTCCGCTTTCGGCCTGGACATAAGTCAGGCGGATGGTGATGTCATCGCGCTGGGGGTGCTCGAGCAGACAGAAGTGAGCATAGACATAGCATTGGGCAAAATGGACGAAGACGCTGTCATCGATCTGTTCAAATGGCAGCAAGGAGGACTTGATCTCCTCTACTATGATCTGATCCTGGCTGATCTCTATGCCATCCGCGCGGCCTTCGACGATGATCGTGATGTCGTCCAGCACGCTTTCATGCCGGAAGAACACTTCGCTTTGATAGTTCTTGCCGCGCTTGCTTTGCAGCATGCGGTGGATGCGGGCGCCCAGCTGCGCGCGCTGAGCGCTCATTCCCTGTGAAGTCAGGCTGCCTTGCAGATAGCTGGTCTCTACTAGTTCATGGACCGAGATCCGGCATGTGTACATGAGCTCATCCCCTTTTGTTCATCATTCAAGTGTAACACAATCTGTTTCGTTATGTTATACTAAACGCGGTGAGAACATGAAGGAAATCATCGTTGCGAACAATGACGCCGGACAGCGGGTAGACCGTTTCTTGATGAAGGCGTTTCCCGCATTGCCGAAAAGCTATCTGTATAAGGCAGTGCGCAACAAAAAGATCAAGGTGAATCGCCGGCGCTGTGAGATCTCACAGCGGCTGAATGAGGGGGACAGCGTGCTGCTGTTCATCGATCCGCGCTTTCTGCAGGCGCCTCAGGATAAGCGGGATTTCCTGCAAGTGCCTGCTGCCCTTGATGTGATCTATGAGGATGACAATATCCTTGTGATCGACAAGCCCCGGGGGCTGCGCTCCCAAAGCGATGCGCAAGGCGCGCAGGACTGCGCGGTGAACCGCATCCTCCATTATCTGTATGAGAAGGGAGGATATGACCCTGATCAGGAACAAAGCTTTGTCCCGGCGCTGTGCAACCGGCTGGACCGCAATACCAGAGGACTGCTCATCGCCGGCAAGCATGCCCGCGCCTTGCGCGACATGAATGCCGCCATCCGTGCGCATGAAGTGCATAAGTATTATCTGGCGCTTTGTGAGGGCAGGCTTTCGCCCGATGCCGGCACGATCACGCTGCGTCATCGCAAAGCGGGGACCAAGGCGCTGGTCGATGAGCACGAGGGCAAGGAATGCTCGCTGTCTTATCAGGTGCTGCAGCAGCGGGAGCAAGCTTCCCTGGTGCTGGTGGAACTGCACAGCGGCCGCTTTCATCAGATCCGGGCTTCTTTTGCCCATGTCCGCCATCCGCTGGTCGGTGATGTCAAATATGGAGCCGATCCTCATCAGGGATCGCAGTCGCTTTGCGCCTTCCGGCTGTCCTTTTCCATCGCGATGGACAATTCGCTTGCTTATCTCAATGAGCGCATCATCGAGCTGCCTGCGCAGCGGCTGCCTCGATCGCTGCGGACAGCCATGGACAGACATGTGTGACGCATGTCTGTTTTTTTATCGACAGAATGCGCGGGAGGATCATGCGTACCATAAAGATGAGGTGAGAAGATGAAGGTCATCTGGATCATACTGATGGTGCTGAGCGCATCCATATCGGCATCGATGCGTGGATTTGAGGCAGTCGGACCGCCTTTGACCGATGAGCAGGATGGGGTGAGCGTCACCCAGGAAGTCATTCCGCAGGATGATGGCACACTGTGCGTCCGTCTTAAAGTAGATATGGAAGAAGATATCGCCGCTTTGCAGCAGCAGGCTGCCCAGGCTGATCTCAGTCAGGTACAGCTGCTCGATCCAACAGTGGTCCGACAGCGGGAAAGCATGCATCGCGCTGCCAGCGGTCTGTGGCAGCTGCATATCCCGATGAGCGAGAGCGCGCATGTGATCGCTGCGGACACGGCATTGCAGATATCGAAAGAAAAGGATGAGATCTGCTTTGATGTCAGCCCATGGATGCGTGGGGAGCGGCCGCTGCCCGCGCAGGCAGAGTATCGCATCGATTTGCGCAGGGATACGGCTTATCTCAGCCGGGAGGGATATCTGTTTCAGATGCAGAGCCGGTTTGCTTATGTGTCTTCTTTGCAGGAGACGCTGCCGATCGTCAAGCGGATGGTCATCAGCGCGCCGAAAGTCAGGCTGGCACAGTCATGAGCATTATGGGAACGGCATAGAGTATCAATGAGGTGGATGTCATGAAAAAGAAATGGCTTGCCGTGCTGCTGAGCGTGCTCATGGTGATGATCCCGCCGGTCGTGCGGGCCGCTGAGAGCGAGACGCTCAGCCAGGAGACGGCCGAACTTGCCGCAAACGCGCAGTCAGTGTGCCTGATCGAAGCGTCTTCCGGTCGTCAGCTGTATGCGCGTCAGGAAGACAAACGCATGTATCCGGCATCCATGACGAAGATGATGGGCCTGCTGCTCATCTTTGAACAGCTGCATTCCGGATCGCTGCAAATGAGCGACATGGTGAGCGCCAGTGCCGCGGCAGCAGGCATGGGCGGCTCTCAGATCTATCTCAAGGAAGGCGAGACGATGAGCGTGGAGGACCTGCTCAAGAGCGTATGCATTGCTTCGGCCAATGACGCGATGGCTGCTCTGGCGGAAAAGATCAGCGGCAGCCAGGAGGCATTCGTGACACAGATGAATGAGAAAGCAGAGCAGCTGCAGCTGAAAAACACCCATTTCACCAATGTGAGCGGCCTGCATGATCCTGAACATTACAGCTGCGCGAGCGATATGGCCCGCATCGCGTCCGCGTTGATAAAGGAAGGCGGGGATGAGTTGCTGGCGGTCACCAGCACGTATGACGCGTATATCCGGGAAGACAGCGCACAGAAGTTCTGGCTCGTCAATACCAATAAGCTCATCCGGCAGATGGAAGGGGCGGATGGGCTGAAGACCGGATATACGTCGCAAGCCGGCTTCTGTGTCACGGCGACCGCGCGCCGCGGCGCCTTGCGCCTGATCGCCGTGGTGATGCATGAGCCCGACAGCGCCACGCGCAACAGTGAGACGATGCAGCTGCTGGAATATGGCTTTTCCCGGTATGAGCAGAAGCAGCTGTATGCGGCGGGCGATGAAGTGGATGTGCTGACCGTGGAAAAGGGCGATCCGCAGAGCGTGGCCCTCATTGCCAGAGCAGACGCGTACTACATGTATGAAAAGGGAAAGGAAAGCAAGGTGAAGTCAACGAGGATCGAACTGCTCAAGCACCAACTGCCGTATCATCCGGAAGATGCAGTGGCCAGGGCGCATGTGGAGATGAGCGATGGCTATGCCTTCACGGTCGAGCTGGGCGTAAAAGAGACGGTGCGCCCGCTGGGATTTTTGCAGCTGTGGCTGCGCGCATTACGGGAAATGTTCGCTTAGGCGGGCATTTTTTGTCTTGATCTGTCGAACGGTTTTCCTGCCGCATCATGACTACTTTTGTCGCATTTTTCCCATGCCTTTTCGCACTGTGATACAGTGGGGAAGGAGGGATGAAATGGAACACCAGTATCAGGATGGCACACTCTGCCTCTATTTTGAGGGAGAGCTGGACAACCTGAGCGTCATGAAGCTGAAAGAACCCAGCATCCGCCTCATTGAGCGATATCGTCCCCGGGTGCTGAAACTTGATTTCGCGAAAGTGAGCTTCGTGGACAGCACCGGCATCGGCTATGTGCTGGCCCGTTACAAGCAGATGAAGAAGGCAGGAGGAGAGACGGTCGTATGCAACTTATCCCGGCTCAACAAGACGATCTTTGAGATGTCGGGCATTTTTCGCATCATCCGTTATGAAAGAAATGAGGGAAGACGATGAATGAGATGAAGCTCGTATTCAAGAGCAAGCTGGTCAACGAAGTGTTTGCCCGCACCAGCGTGGTGGCTTTTCTCGCGCCTCTGCAGCTGAGCATGGAGGTGCTGATGGAGATCAAGACGATCGTGGCCGAGGCGGTCGTCAATGCCATGATCCATGGCTATGAGGGCAATGAGGACGGGGATATCTACCTGGAAGTATGCTGCGATGATGAGATCGTCATCCTGGATATCTATGACCAGGGCTGCGGCATCGAGGATATCGATCTGGCCATGCAGCCATTATATACGAGCCGGGAAGACCTGGAACGCAGCGGGATGGGATTTACGATCATGCAGAGCTTTGCGGATGTCTTTCACATCGAGTCCAGACCGGGCGTGGGCACCAGCCTGCATATCGAGAAGAGACTGCAGTGAAGCTTGACGAGCTGAGCAACGAGGCGCTCATCGAAGCGATCCAGCAAGGCTGCGATGAAGCTAAGGATGTTTTTGTGGAACGCAACCAGCCCCTTGTCTATGCCATGGCCAAGCGATTTGCCTCCAGCCGCATTCCTTTTGAGGAGCTGGTGCAGATCGGCTGCGTCGGGCTGATGAAGGCGCTCAATCATTTTGACTTGAATTATCATGTGAAGTTTTCGACTTATGCGGTGCCGATGATCCTGGGAGAGATGAAGCGTTTCTTCCGTGATGACGGCAGCATGCGCATCTCTCGCAGCATGAAGGAAAATTATCTGCAGATGCTCAAGGTCCGTGACACCTTGCAGCAGCGCCTGGGCCGTGAGGTGAGCTATGAGGAGATCGCCCAAGAGGGCGGTCTTGACCTCTCTGAGGTCATCCTTGCGTTCGAGGCCAATCAGTTCACGCTTTCCTTTGATGAGGTCATCTATGAAAACGATGGTTCTCCCATCGTGCTGCAAGACAAGGTGGCGGATCCGCGCGCGCAGGATGTCGCGATGCATGTCGCGCTCATGCGCGAGGTGAAGCGGCTGCCGCAGCGCGATCAGCTGCTGCTGCATTATCGCTATGACCTGGGGATGAAGCAGGAAGATATCGCAGCACGGCTGCAGATCTCGCAGGTGCAAGTATCCCGGCTGGAGCGGCGGATCCTCAAGGAGCTGAAAAATCGGCTCGTGAATGCATAGCCACGGCGGCAGACATCATGCTATAATGTACTGACTTAAGGAAAGAGGGATGTCTGTGAACTGCAAGATGCGGGTAAAGTATTTCTGGAAGAGCTTCATGAAGCTGCGCGGGGAACTGGAGCGCGCGCTGAAAGAAGAGGATGAGGCCGCGCTGGAGGAACTGCGCGGCGAGATCGACGGCATGCTGGAAAAAGTATGCGGATGCAAGGCGCTGATCGAACGCAACGCGGATGGCTTCTTCGAGTTTACGCTGGATACCGGTCCCAACAAGACGGTCCAGTATATCGCCGCGCTGATCCGGCAGAACGCTCCGCGCGCGCTCGTGGAGGACTGGATCATCAATGCCTGGCTGCCGCCTTTTACTTCCAAGGCAGCCAATGCGGCCGTGCGCATCAAGGACAAGGTGTATACCGGCGCGGATTTTACCGTGTTTTATGAGATCGATGAGGAAAACAAATGCCTGCATGCCCAGGTCTATTGTCCGGGATATCGGGATATCCTGGATGAAGAGCGCAAACGAGAGATGTCAGCATATATGCTGGAACTGTTTCTTGGCGAGCTGGAGCTGGAAGCACGCATCGCTAGCGTCGAAGCGGTCGATGAGCCGGCCGCGGACTGTGAGAATTTCTGCCTGCTGCCGAATTTTTATGAAGACGTCTGTGATATCATCATCGCGCATGACTGGCTGGAATATCATGATCCGACGAGCATCTATATGGTGTACAAGCTGAATGAGCAGCCGGTGCACGATACGCTGCGCAATGACATGAAGCTCATCATCACGACCAACGCGCTGCTGCAGGAAGAGGTGCTGCAGCGCAATTATGATTCTTGCAAGGACTTCAAGGACAAAGGCGGCGAATACGGCTATCTGTATTATGAAAACCCTTATGAGGATGAAAAGAACGCGCTGATCCGGCAGACGATGGAGAAGCGGCTGGATGAGCAGCTGCAGAAGCTGTCCATCGCGCGCACCATCGGCGGGGCGATCGGGACGTTTTATTCCTATATCGATGTGGCCGTGTTTGATCCGGATGCCTTTGCGATCATCCTGGAGGATCTCAACACGAAGATCAGCTTCGCTTTGCATTATCAGCCATTCATGAGCGAATGACTGCAAGGCTGTGACGATGGTCATGGCTTTTTTTTCGATCCAAGCGCAAAAAAAGACCGGAAAGATTCCGATCTTTTCATGATCATCATTCAGTTTCCTGCTTGGCGGTGACCAGCTTCTTGCCGGAACAGAAGGCGATCATCAGTCCCAGCGCCACCAGCAGGATCGCGACGATCAGCTGCAGGCCGTCAGTGAGGAAGACAAAGCCGCCATTGACGAACAGCTTCATGCAGATGTTGTAGATGGAAAGGCCGAGCGAAGACATCGTGACGATGAGCATGGCGCACATCGGGAAATACAGCATGAAGCCTTTGCGGCCGGTCACTTTCAGGAATACCGAGAGGGCAATCAGCACCATCGCGGCAAGCAGCTGGTTGGCAGAGCCGAACAGCGGCCAGATGTTGTTGTAGCCGCCCAGGCTGAGCAGCCATCCGGCGAACAGCGTGATGAAGGTCGCCACATATTTGTTGGTGAGGAAGCGGATGAGCGGTGATCTCTCTTTGTTCTTGTCCGCTTCGAAGAATTCCTGGAAAGACATCTTGCCGATGCGTGCCACGGCGTCCAGGGAAGTGAGTGCCAGGGCGGAGACGAACATCGTCATGATGCACAGTCCCCATTCCTGCGGCAGGCCGAGCTGCGCGATCAGGCCGGTCACACCGACTGAAAACTGGGTGAACGGCGTTGCGCCTTCAGCCATTGCGCTCAGGTCTGCATTGAGGACGCCGCTGGCGCTCAGGGAGCTCAACGAGCCGACCACGACGATGACGAGCACCGCGAGCAGTGATTCCAGCAGCATGCTTCCGTATCCGACCTGCAGCATGTCTTTCTCATTGCGGATCTGCTTGCTGCTGGTCTCGCTGGAAACCAGTGAGTGGAACCCGCTGACCGCGCCGCAGGCGATCGTGACGAACAGCGTCGGGAACAAATAGCTGCCGCTCTCAGAGACAAAGCCAGTAAAGGCCGGCGTGGTGATGGTCGGGTTGCTGACGAAGACGCCGATCACGGCCGCGGCGATCATGCCGATGAACAAGAAAGTGGTCAGATAGTCACGCGGCTGTTTCAGCAGCCACATCGGTGTGATGGAGGCAAAGAAGATATAGACGAACACGATGTAGATCCATGCCTGTTTGCCCAAATAGACCGGAAAAGCGATGCCGGCCGCCAGCATGAGCAGGATGAGCGCGATGGCGATCACGGCCTGTTTCCATCCGCTGATCTTTGTCTTGCGCAAAAACAGGCCGAAAGCGATGGCCACGAACACATACAGGATCGAGATGCTTGCGGCAGACGCGTTGGGCTGCAGCGCCTCTCCGGACTCAGAAAAGCCATTGAAGGTGCCGGCGACCATGTCCGCGAACGCGGCGATGACCAGCAAGGTGAACAGCCAGCTGAACAGAAAGAACAGCTTCCTGCCGGTATGACCGATATGATCCTCGATGAGCTGTCCCATCGATTTGCCATGTGATTTTACCGATGCGTATAATGCGCCGAAATCTTGTACGGCCCCGAAGAAGATGCCGCCGATGATGATCCACAGGAATGCCGGCAGCCAGCCGAACATCATCGCCATGACCGGACCGGTGACCGGACCAGCGCCGGCGATGGATGAAAACTGATGCGCGAACACCTCCCATTTATTGCTGGGCACGTAATCGACTCCGTCTTCTTTTTCCACGGCCGGAGTGACGGCATTGGGATCGATGCCCCAGGTCTTGACGAGATAACGGCCATACAGCAGATATGCCGCGATCAGGATGACGCAGGCGATCCCCAATAACAGTAAACCATTCATAAACTTTCCTCCCTTTCTCTCAGCATCCAAAAAAGGGTCTTCGTCTTGGTGAGAAAAAAATTCTGCGCCAAGACGAAAACCCTGTTTCCGCGGTACCACTCAGCTTGCATTGCTGCCGCTCATCCACATCATGTCCAATGTGTCTTTCCATAACGCGGAAACTGCGGATCCCTTACTGACATGTGTATGTGTTCAGTTCACTGCTCACAGGCGATCGTCTTTCCCTTCCATGCTGCCGTTTCTCAGCTTATGCGGCTCTCTGTGAGCGGAGCGGGGAAATCCCTTCCTGATCGATGCATTTGAATGTTGAGTACGGAAACATTCTACAAAAAGGGAGAAAAGGTGTCAACGGATTTTGAAACATTTTCTGAAAAAGTTGTAAGTAAGCGTTTAAATTGAAAAACATTTCAAAAAAGCAGCGAACATTCATTCGCTGCTGAGGCTTTCGATCATGGTGCTCAATACCGCCGTGTTCAGTCCCCTTTCATCGGTGATGGAATACGAAATGCCATCCTTGACCCAGACTGCCACATTCCACAGATCATTGCTTCCTCTTACCTTGATGTCGGTGAAGGAACCGGCATCGATCGTTTCTTTATGACTGTATTGCTGCGTGTTTCCGCTGATGTCGCCGCTGCGGGTGCTGGTGCGGTAATAAAGCTCATTGCCTTCGGCATCGTGATAGCGGATCTCAACCATATTGCGGTCATATACATAATATCCCTGTACGCTGAACCCTTCCGGAAGGACGGAAGGCTGCTGAATGTCCCATGATTCGTTCAACAGGGCGCGGGCATCATCGAAGCTGTCGACTTCTGTGATCTCGTTGTTTGATTCGGCATTCGTGCCGATGCGTTCATTGTTTTCCTGAATGCTCTCGCTCACCGATCCTGTCTCCTGATTTGCACATCCGCTAAGGATGAGCAATACGCTCATCAGGCAGACAGTGCCGGGGGTAAATTTCATAGCGATCCCTCCCATTGTCTGCAAATCCGATTTAATATTAGCAAAAATCTGTGAAAAAGCAAACGACATCTTGTTTTTTTCTCGCGCATAAACGCGAAAGCTGCCGCATAAAGTGGAAACAGGTGATGAAATGTTTGCGTGGCTGATTGAGCTATTGTCTCATATGTCTTATTTTACCGGATATATCCGTTCGCAGAGCTTTGCGCGTCCGCTCTCGCGTGAAGATGAGGAACGATGCCTCATGGCACTGAAACAAGGCGATGCCTATGCGCGGGATCAGCTGATCGAGCATAATCTGCGTCTGGTGGCACATATCGTCAAGAAGTATGACATCCGCCGCACCCAGACTGATGATCTCATCAGCATCGGAACAATCGGGCTGATCAAGGCCGTGGACACTTTTGCGCCGGAAAAGGGCAAGAAGCTGACGACATATGCATCGCGATGCATCGAAAATGAGATCCTCATGTATCTGCGCAAGAATCGCAATTCCTTTTCTGATGTGTCGCTCAATGAACCGATCGCCAATGAAAAAGATGGCAGCGAGATCACCTTGATGGACGCGATCGCCGCGCCGCCGCAGCGCAGCGTCTGTGAGCAGATCGTGCTGGAAGAGCAGCTGCGTCAGCTGCAGCAGTTTCTGCCGCTGCTCGATGAGCGGGAGCTGCTGATCATCGAAAAGCGCTTTGGGCTGCATGGGAGAAGAGAGCAGACACAGAAAGAGATCGCACAGGAACTTGGCATTTCCCGATCTTATGTCTCCCGCATCGAAAAGCGTGCCTTTCTCAAGTTGTACCGTGCCTTTCGCCGTCAGCAGAAGCAAGGGCGTTCTGAATGAATATATGATATAATGAGCATCGAAAGGTGATGCAGATGATATTGAAAGAATGGAACGGAAGATTTCCGCAGATCGCGGACAGCGCCTTTGTGGCAGAAGACGCGGTGCTGATCGGAGATGTGCGCATCGATGCGCATGCCTCAGTGTGGTATGGATGCATCCTGCGCGCGGATACGGGAAGCATTACGGTCGGCGCCGGCAGCAATGTGCAGGATGGGACGATCATGCACTGTGACAAAGGCTATGATGTCGTGGTCGGCCGGGGCGTGACCATCGGACACGGCGCGATCGTGCATGGCGCGCACTTGGAAGATGATGTGCTCATCGGCATGCGGGCCACCTTGCTCAATGGCGCATATGTGGAAAGCGAGAGCATCGTAGGCGCCTGCGCGTTGGTCAGCGAAGATAAGCGGGTCAAGCGGCATCAGGTTGCGTTGGGCGCGCCTTTTCGCGCTCGTGATATCCGTCCCGATCAGATCGAGATGATCCGCTGGAACGCGCGCCATTATGTCGAGCTGGCGGAAGCATACCGTGCTGAAAAATGAGAGGAATGCGCTCCTTTGCTTCATTCTGACATTTCTTTCTTTCACTGAGGTATAGAAAAAGAGGAAGAGGAAATAATTCAGACAGTGAATGAGGAGGTCTGCAAGATGAGAAAGACGCTGATCCTGCTGGCAGCAGCTTTATTGTGTGCCTGCAGCGCGAACGTGAAAAAAGAAGCGGTGAGCAAAGAAGGGGACAATGAGATTCGGGTCGCTGTAGAGATAAATGGCGCTGATGTGGTCTCCGTGTCCATCGATGAGACCGAAGAAGGCGTGTCCAAAAAAGAGCTCGGTGATGAGTATGGGCTCAAGCGCGCCAGCGGGATCGGAAAGGAATGGGATGAACAGATCGCGTTCCTGGAAAGCTATCTCGCTGCGCATGGGGCGCAGGACCTGCTTTACGATGCGCAGGGGAGGGCGCTGAATGCCGATGTGCTCAGCGGCTGCACCATCTCGATCCAGAAATATGTGCAGACGTATGCGCAAGCGCTGGACACAGAAAATTAAAGCTTTCAAAAACGCACGCGCTGACGTATAATGATTGTCGTTGGAGGACGATATGAAGCGGGCAGACAAAATTTGCATTCTTGTCATCATGATCAGCTGCGTGCTTTTTTATGTGCCGCTGTGGTTCGCATATGACACGCAGGGCGCTGTCGATGTGGTCGTCAGGGTCAGGGAAGCAGAGGTGCTCAGGGTTCCTTTGCAGGAAGATGGCACCTATGCGGTGGATGGAAAGCTGGGGGAAGTCGAGATCGAAGTAAAAGATGGGCAGGTGCGGGTCGAGAAGGAGAACTCGCCGTATCACTATTGTTCCATCCAAGGATATGTCAGCGATCCGGCAACGCCGATCATCTGTCTTCCCAATGAGGTCGTGGTGCAGATCGAAGGCGGCGGGGAAGGCGCCGTGGATACCCAGATCCAATGAACAGGACAAAACGGCTGACAGCCTTTACGATGCTTTGCGCGCTCGCGATCTTGTTTCATTATGTCGAATCATTCGTCGTGATCCCGCTGCCGGTGCCTGGCTTCCGGCTGGGGCTGGCCAACATCATCACGCTGATCACATTATATCTTTTTGACGCCCGTGCCATGTTTGCGGTGAGCCTCATGCGGGTGGTGTTTGCCTCGCTGCTGCAGGGCATGCTGTTTGCGACAGCGTTCTGGCTTTCGCTCAGCGGTGTATTGCTCAGCTGTCTGGCGATGGCCATCGCCAGCCGCTGCCGCTGTTTCAGCATCTATGGCGTCAGCGTGCTGGGCAGCGTGTTCCACTGCATCGGGCAGGTCATCGCGGTGACGTGGATCTATCAGCAGTTTTTCATGCAGGCCTTGCTGCCGCTGTTATGTGCCCTGGGCATCCTCAGCGGACTGCTGATCGGTGCGTTGGCTCATCAGGTCCTCACACGCATACAGAAAAGGAAGGGATAGAAATGACGACTTTCGTTTACCGGCCAAAGGGCGTTTGTTCCAGAGAGATGCGCTTTGACCTCGATCAGGATGTCATCCGCAAGGTGGATATCGTCGGAGGCTGCCCCGGCAATCTGATGGGGATCTCCCGCATCCTGCAAGGAAAGCATATCGATGAGGTCATCCGCTCATTTGAGGGGGTACGCTGCGGCATGAAGCCGACCAGCTGTCCGGATCAGATCGCGCAGGCTCTGAAAGAATACCGCAATACGTTTTAGTACATAAAAACGCCTCCCGGCCGGGAGGCATCATTTATTTTTCTGCTTTCTTGCGGAATTTTTTCTTTTTTAGATGATCGGCAGATCTGGCTTTCTTTTTCGGACCAGTTTCCTTTGGCACATCGCGGCTGACGCGTACGGCCTTGCCGCGGATCTTGGTCTTTTTCATCTTGCGCATGACCAGCTCAAGCTGCGACGCATCGATATCCACGCTCGTGTCGCGGGCATGGACATGAACAGCGCCGATGGCATCGGCGTCGATGCCGGAAGCTTCGATGATGGCGGCCACGACATGACCGATGCGGATGCCGTCTTGTTTGCCCAGGTTCAGATACAGCGGCTTCATTCGGTCTTTGCGCTTTGTCTGCGCTTTGATGAGCGCAGCCGTATCAATGTCTCTTGGCCGGTAGTTCATCGCGATCAGGGCACTGATGAGATTGAAGGGCGCGATCCCTTGCGACATCAGCTCATAGGTGAGGGCGATGGTGTCGTCGTCATTCCCTTTGCGGCACGCTTCGGTGATCTCATCGATGAAACGGCGGCGGCTGAACGTCTTCAGCTGCTCGCTGTCCGGGAACAGCTTCTTGCGGATATCCGCTTTGGTATAAGCCATGATGCGGCTGAGGTCCTTGCGCTGCGAAGGATAGATGAGCGAAACGGCTTCGCCGCTCTTGCCAGCGCGGCCGGTGCGCCCTACGCGATGGATATAGTATTCATCATCTTGGGGGAGGTCATAGTTGATGACGAGATCGACATCATCGACATCGATGCCGCGAGCGGCGACATCGGTGGCGATCAAGATCGGGAAAGCGCCGCTGCGGAACTGGTTCATGACCTTGGTGCGCGTTTCCTGCTTGATGTCGCCATGCAGGCAGGAACTCTGATAGCCGGCCTTGCCCAGCGTTTCGCTGAGTTCATCGACCATCTTCTTCGTGTTGCAGAAGATCATGCACAGCGCGGGCCGGTACATTTCCAACAGCACTTCGAGCGCCAGGTCCTTCTGGCCCTTGGGCACTTCATAATAAGACTGTGCGATCGTATCGATGGTGCGCTGCGCGGAATCGATCTCTACGCGGACGGGATCATCCTGGAACTGCTCGGTGATCTTTAAGATCGCCTCGGGCCATGTCGCGGAAAACAGGATGGTCTGATGATGACGGTCTTCCGGCACAGACTTCAGGATCGTCTCGATATCTTCCTTGAAGCCCATGTTGAGCATCTCGTCTGCTTCATCGAGGATCATCATGTTCAGCTCATTCAGCCGCAGGGTGCGCCGGCGCAGATGATCCATGATCCGGCCTGGCGTGCCGACGACGATGGCACTGCCTTTTTTCAGCTGCTGGATCTGATAATCGATGGGTTCGCCGCCGTAGACCGGCGTGATGCGGATGCCTTCTTTATATTTCGCAAATTTGCGCAGCTCATTGGTCACCTGCAAGACGAGCTCGCGGGTCGGGCAGAGGATGAGCGCGCCCGGATGGCGCTGCAGCGGCTGCGCGGCTTCGATGGCCGGAATGCCGAACGCGGCGGTCTTTCCAGTGCCGGTGTTGGATCTGCCCAGGACATCTTTGCCTTGCAGGATGAGCGGAATGGCTTTCTCTTGGATTTCGGTCGCCGTTTCAAATCCCATGTCACGCACGGCACGCACGATGCGGGAGCTGACAGGAAGTTCACTGAATTTGATCATATTTCCCTCATTTCTGTTCTAAATAACTGCTCAAGCATACCATGCGCGTCCGCATTCGTCAACTGAAGTTGTGCCAGCAGAAGGCAATCGGCGCCAGTAAGAAGATGGCCAGGAACAGATGACGTGTCTTGCGCATCTGGAAGAAATGTGTGAATGCCACGCCCAGCGAGACGAAGGCGAACATGGTCTCTGACAGCGGGAAAGAGTTCTGGCAGATGGCGGAGGTGCCGAAGGTCTTCATCGTGCCTCATTCGATCGTCTTTCGGATGATGACGATCGCGTATAACAGGTAAGAGACCCATGATCCGGCACTTTGTTTGAGCGCCTGGCGGCGAGGAGCACTGCCATGATGATCATGCCGTGCTCGTTTCAGGATCTCTTCTTTATCTATGGTCGGCCCGCTTTTGTCAAATTTTCTTTGCTACATCATCTTCATGGATAATGTCAAGGAAAAGAAAAGATGTCCGATCGGACATCAGGACACCTGGTGGATGCAGTCTTTGAATGTCTCATGCAAAAAGGAATCGAAGCCGGCGGCATTGCCGCGGGAGAAGCCTTTTCTGGTGATGATATATGCGCTGTTGGAAAAGGTATACAGATACCAGCCTTCTTTCAGCACATAGACGGCCTTGATGCGCGTATATGGGCACTGCGCCGTTTCTGCTGCGCTTCGCACTTCCAGATAGTGTGCATGAAATGCGTATTGTCTGGAATCACCGGCATAACGAGCCTTCATGCGCTTTTGGCTCATCTTTGGCGTACGCGCGGCCGTGAACAGGATGAGTGCGCCGGAAAGGGCGATCAACGCGCTGATGAGCAGGTCAATGCTGCTTTGATCCAGGTTCATGATGAACATGACGGCGCCGATGATCATGATGATCATGCCGCAGGCCATGCTCACCCAGCGTGAGCGCGTCTGGATATGACGGAAATGAAAATCATTCCAGCGGACGATCAGCGCCTCGTCCAGGATGGTCGTACAGACAAAGCGCGCGTCGTCAGGTGCTGTAGTTTCGTTTTGTTTCACGATTATCCCTCCTGCTTCATTGTATCACAGAGATGTCCGGATATCATGACGGCGCGCATGTTTTATGGTATGATTGCAGCAGATGCTTACACAGCTGTAAGGGTGCGTAAGCGTAAGAATCAGGTATAATGAAACAGGTGATGAAGTTTGAAAAAGATCGTAATCGTAGAAGATGATGAAAGGCTGCGGGAAGAATTGAAGATCCTGCTGGATAACAATGGCTATGAGGCGCGCATCCTGCGCTCTTTTGACCGCGCGGCTGACGCGCTGATCGAAATGGACGCGGATCTGGTCCTGCTCGATATCATGATCCCGGGCATCAACGGCCAGCAGGTGCTCAAACAGCTGCGCGCGAAGAGCGATGTGCCGGTCATCATGGTCACGAGCAAGAACAACGAGGTCGATGAGGTGCTGTCGATGAGCTATGGGGCAGATGATTACATGACCAAGCCTTACAATCCGACGCTGCTGTTATTGCATATCGAGGCGCTGTTCAAGCGCATCAGCCGGCAGAACACGATGGATGTGTACCGCGGCGTCAAGGTGAATGTACTGCGCAGCACGCTGGAGAAGGGCGAACAGGAATTGCTGCTGTCCAAGAATGAGATGGCCATCTTTCACTATCTGCTTCAGCATAAGGGATGCATCGTCAGCCGCGACGACCTGATGGATTATCTGTGGGACACCAACAAATTCATCGATGACAATACGCTGACCGTGAACATTACCCGGCTGCGCCGCAAGCTGGAGGAGATCGGCCTCTATGATGTGATCGAGACCCGCCGCGGCCAGGGATATCTGCTCGTATGAAGCTGCGCGCGTATGTGGGCGACCATCTTGTCAGCATCTTCATCTATCTGCTTTTCCTGATCTGCCTGGAGCTCTTTCTGCTGATCTTTGATGTGCATCCCTCGATCATGATCGCCTCTGCCGTGTTGGTGCTGCTGTTCGGCGGGGCCCTGCTGGCTTATGAATATCAGCGCCGTGCCGCGTATTACCGCCAGCTGTTCGCGGCGCTCGATCAGCTGGATCAAAAGTATCTGGTCCATGAGCTGACCGGTTCTCCTTCGTTTCTGGAAGGCAAGATGCTGGAGGAGATCCTCTATGAGACCGATAAGTCGATGAGCGAGCATATCCTCAGCTATCAGAATGCTCTTGAGGATTTCAAGGATTACATCGAGATGTGGGTGCACGAGGTGAAGCTGCCGATTGCTGCCGGACAGCTGATCCTGCATAATAATCCAGGCACGATGAACAAAAAGCTGCGGGAGCAGTTCAGCCGGATCGAGAATGATGTGGAACAGGTGCTCTATTACATGCGCAGCGAGAACACGGAAAAAGATTACTTGATCAAACGCTGCGCGCTGGATGAGCTGGTGCAGAATGTCGTCCGCCGCAATAAGGACAGTCTGCTTTACCGGCGCATCCGCATCGAGTTTGAAGAAAGCGGGGCCATGGTGTTCACCGACAGCAAGTGGATCGAGTTCATCATCAACCAGATCATGAGCAACGCGATCAAGTACTGTCCATCCGAGGATGGCTGTATCCATATCGAAACGAAGAAAAAAGACAATGAGGCCATCCTGACGATCACGGACAATGGCATCGGCATCTCCCGCGCGGATCTGGGGCGGGTGTTTGAAAAGTCCTTCACCGGGGCGAATGGCCGTGTGGCGAAGACGAGCACTGGCATGGGCCTGTATCTGTGCGACAAGCTGTGCCGGCGGCTGGGGCATGGCATCACTATTGCTTCGACAGAAGGGCAGGGCACCAGCGTGCGGATCACGTTTGCGGCCGATTCATATTATCAAGTCGTAAATGAGGAAGGAAGTGAAGGGGATGAGTGAGATCCTGCGGGTGGAGAACATCGAGAAGTATTATGGCAATCGCTTCAGCCTTACCAAGGCGGTCGACCGCATGTCGCTGCGGGTGGAAAAAGGCGAGTTCGTGGCGATCATGGGCGCGAGCGGATCAGGAAAGACGACCTTGCTCAACTGCATCGCGACGATCGATCGGGTGAGCAGCGGCCGCATCTATGTGGATGGCCGGGATATCACCAGGCTGCGCGGCAATGCCCTGGTGCGTTTTCGCCGTGACAGCATCGGTTTTGTCTTTCAGGATTTCAATCTTCTGGATACGATGACCGCTTATGAGAACATCGCGCTGGCATTGCAGATCCAGAAGGTGCGGGAAAGGGCGATCCGTGAGCGCATCAGCCATGTCGCGGGGCTCTTGGGCATCGAGGACATCATGAACAAATATCCGTATCAGCTTTCTGGCGGGCAGAAGCAGCGGGTGGCGTGCGCGCGTGCCGTGGTCACTCGTCCCAGCCTCATCCTTGCGGATGAGCCGACCGGCGCGCTGGATTCCCGCAATTCACGCATGCTCCTGGAATGCCTCAGGGAGATGAATGTCTCGCTGTCATCCACCATTCTGATGGTGACGCATGACGCGTTCAGCGCCAGCTATGCTTCCCGGGTGATCTTCATCAAGGATGGCAGCGTATTTCATGAGATCTTCCGCGGCGATGATCCGCGCCGCGCGTTCTTTGGCCGGATCATCGATGTCGTGACACTGCTGGGAGGCGATGTCAGTGATGTTATTTAAGCTTTCGCTGCGCAACATCTCTCACAGCATCCGGGATTACGCGGTCTATTTCATCACGCTGATCCTGGGTGTCACGGTCTTCTATATGTTCAATGCCCTTGATTCGCAGTCGGTCATGGGCATGGTGGACGCTTCTTCTTATGAGATCATTCATCAGATGATGGCTTTCCTGTATCTCATGAGCTTTTTTGTTTCCTTCATCATGGGTTTTCTGGTCATCTATGCCAGCCGCTTTCTCATGCGCCGGCGCAAGCGGGAGTTTTCTATCTACATGCTGCTGGGCATGAGCAAGAAGAAGATCTCGCGGATGCTGCTGTGTGAGACGCTTCTCATTGGCTTGTTCTCGCTTGGGATCGGTCTGCTGCTGGGCATTGCCTTGTCGCAGCTCATGTCCATCATCGTCGCCCGCATGTTTGAGGCGGACATGAGCGCTTATGTCTTCAGCGTCTCTCCTTTCGCGCTGCAGCTGACCATCTTCTGCTTTGGCCTGATGTACTTTATGGTCATCGTCTTTCACATGGTCACCATCCGCAGCGCTTCGCTCAACGCGATGCTGCGCGCGCAGGGCAAAAGTGAGACGAGCCGTCCCAAGAACCTGTGGCTGTGTCTGATCATCTTCTTCATCGGGATATCGCTGCTGAGCTATGCGTATTACCGGGTCACCTTCGGGGTCAATGGCATTGAGATCACTACGCTGATGCGCATGATCGTATATGGCATCATCGCCACTTTCATGATCTTCTGGTCATTGTCGGGATTCGTGCTGCGCCTGGCCATGTGGGCGCGCGGCTTTTATTACCGCGGGCTGAACAGCTTCACGCTGCGGGAACTTTATTCGCGCATCAACACGACGGTCAGTGCCATGTCGATCATCTGCATCCTGTTGTTTTTTACGATCTGCATCTTTGCCAGCGCGATGAGCATCAATGAGACGTTCAGGGATGACTTGCAGCGCCGGGTGCCTCGAGATGTGCAGCTCATCCATACCGGGACACAGGGCAGCGTGCGCACGCTGCTGCAAGAGGCCGGCTTTGATACGGATATGCTGGAGGCAGTAAGCGAAGGACATACCTATGAAGATGATGAGCTGACATTGTCCAAAACACTGGGTGAACGGCTGGAAGCAGCGATGTCACAGTGGTACGCCATGATCAATTTTGATGTGCCGGAAACGATCATGGAACAGTCAGACTATAACCGTGTCGCCGCAGTCTATGGCAATGCGCCGCTCACACTGGCCGATGATGAGTATGCGATCGTCTGTTCGATGGATATCTGGAAATCGATCCGCGATGAAGCATTGGCGCTGCACACCGCGATCGAAATCAATGGCCGCACGCTGCGGCCGGCCATGGACAGCTGCGCGGAAGGACAGCTGGAGATGAACGGCATGGATATCAATCTTGGCATCATCATCGTCCCGGACGGGCTCATGCGTGAGGATCAGCTGTATGCCAGCTGGCTGTTTGCGGACTATCGGGCATCGGACGCGGAAAGCCGGGAAGATGCCGAAGCTTCGCTGCAGCAGGCGCTTGCGCGCAGCAACGAGTACTTCAGCGTCAATCTGCGCTCTGCCATCTATGCTGAGAATACCGGCATCGGGATGATGGTCACCTTCATCGGGCTTTATCTCTCGATCGTCTTCCTCATCTGCTCGGCCGCCATCCTGGCGCTCAACCAGCTGGCAGCCTGCAGCGACAGCCGTGGACGCTATGCGCTGCTGCGCAGCCTGGGCGTCAGCGATCAGGAGATCAGCCGTTCGCTGTTCTGGCAGACCTTGCTTTTTTTCGGCGCGCCTTTGGCCCTTGCCTGCATCCATTCCTTGTTCGGCCTGCCATTCTGCGGCGTGCTCTTGCTTGCTTTTGGGGTCGGCAGCATGCAGAACGCCCTGATCCCGACGGCACTGCTGCTCGTGGCCATATACGGGGGCTATTTTCTCGTCACATACTTATGCGGCCGCAGCATGATCATGGAGCAAGGCACGCATCATGAGTGAGTATTGCATTTTGCGGGAAATTTCGTTAAAATCATAATTGAGATTTGCATGCGAGCGAGGTGTTTGGGGAATGGCAGGAGAGTATCTTTCACAGCTGACACAGCTTGAAAATGACCTGAATGAGAACAACGGTGCCTTCACCGACGCCATCAATGCACGGCTGTCACAAACAGTGAGTGCGATGACCGGCCAGCAGATCAGCGTGGAAGAGTATCTGCGGGTCATGCAGCTGTTCTTCCGCCGCTATGAGCGGGAGCGCAACCGCGATGGACAGCATTACTGTGCCATCCGCATGCTGCAGCTCCAGCACGTGCTGAAACGCAGGCGCCATCATTATGAGCTGGTGACAGGTGATCGCATCCCTGAATCGTATGTCGCTTATATTTATGATAAATCGCAGTTTTACCGGCAGACGTTCCGCCTGCTGCAGCAGCGGCTGCTGCTGCTGACGCTGGTGCTGTTTGTCATCTTGTTTCTCCTGCTGCATTTTGTGCTCATTCAGACGAACAGCGTGGCGCTGGTGGAAGCGGTCGTCATCTCGCTGCTCATCTTTCTTTATTCTTTCATCCGCATGCCTAAGCTGTTCATGCTGAGCCAGCTGGAGGCGGCGGGCCGGAATGTGGAGAATGTATTGCTGGAATTTGATTATCCGATCGTATCAGGACACTGAGCTGGGCAGATTCAGTGCCCTTCTTTTTTTATGCGCGTAGAATAAGGCGAAGGAGGGGTGAGATGAGCACCAGTTTGGTATTGCAGCCGGGCCGGATCGGCATCAGCGTCAACAAGATGCAGGGATACCTGAATCTCATGCAGCAGCGCGGCATGATCCAGACTGCTTTGGTTGAGGATGGCGTATATGGCGCGAACATGAGCCGGGCGGTACGAGAGGCTCAGGTCTACTGCGGCCTTGCGCCGGATGGCATCATCGGCGAGCTGACCTGGGATGCGATCATGAATGAGATCGTGAAGATGGATATCGTGACCAATATCCCGGTGGCAGTCAGAAGCTATGCGCTGCGCAGCGGAGAGATCAGCCTGGGCGTCTATATGATGCAGAAGTATCTCAGTGAGATCGCGCAGAGCAATCCATGTCTGCGCCCGATCCCCATCGATGGCAACTATGGCACACGTACGGTGCATGCTGTGGAGCAGTTCCAGTATCTGTTTGATCTGGCCATCGACGGCGTCATCGGCAAGCTGACCTGGGATACCATCGTCAATGAGCGCAACCGTCTGGTCCGGGAAGCAAGCGCTTCACAGTGACACACAAGGGAATTGCCTGGTATCAAACCGGGTGATTCTCTTTTCTTTTCGCGCATGCTGTGGTAACATTTAAAGCACTGTGGAGGGGTGCAAATGAAAAGACATCTGCCTTATGTGCTGATCGGTGCTGCAGCGCTCGTGCTGGATCAGCTCACCAAATATCTCATCGAAGCGTTCATTCCTCTGGGCGGCTCGATCCCGCTCATCGAAGGCTTCTTCGACCTGACCTATGTGCGCAATACTGGTGCTGCCTGGAGCATGTTCGAAGGCAGCGGCATGACATTTTTTTATGTGATCACTGCAGTGGCGCTCGTGGCGCTGGCGCTGTTCTACCGGCATACCTCACCTCAGGACAAATGGACCAGGTGCGGGCTGGCGCTCATGATCTCTGGCGCGATTGGCAATCTGATCGATCGGATATGTTTCCACTATGTCCGTGATTTTCTGCATTTCAATTTCTTTGGCTATGATTTCCCGGTGTTCAATGTCGCAGACAGCGCGCTGTGCATCGGCGTGTTCATCATCTTGCTCGTCTTTATCGTGCAGGAGCGCAAAGGAGGGACATCATGATCATTGAATTCGTTGTAGAAGAAGCGCAGGCTGGCGTCAGGCTCGATCGTCTCGTGAGCGAGCGCGGCAGCATAAGCCGTTCCCGGGTGCAGGAGCTGATCGCCCAGGGCAGGGTGACGGTCAATGGTTCGTCCTGCAAGAGCAGCTACAAAGCGGCTGCGGGGGATCAGATCGTGCTCAGCTATGATGATCCGGAGGCGCTGGATGTGGAGGCGCAGGACATCCCGCTGGATATCCGCTATGAAGATGAAGATGTCATCGTCATCAATAAGCCCCGCGGCATGGTCGTGCACCCGGCTGCGGGCAATCAGAGAGACACGCTTGTCAATGCCCTGCTTTATCATTGCCATGACCTTTCCGGCATCAACGGCGTGATGCGTCCGGGAATCGTGCACCGGATCGACAAAGACACGACAGGGCTCATCATCGTGGCCAAGAATGACGCCGCGCATCTTGATCTGTCGGCGCAGCTGCAGCGCAAGAGCGTGTCCCGGCTGTATTACGCGCTGGTGCATGGGGACTTCGCGCATGAGTATGGCACGATCGACGCGCCGATCGGCAGGGATGAGAACGACCGGCAGAAAATGGCGGTCACAGAAAAGAACAGCCGGGATGCTCGGACCCATTTCCGGGTGATCGAACGCTTTGATGGCTATACGCTGGTGGAATGCAAGCTGGAGACCGGCCGCACCCATCAGATCCGCGTGCATATGCGCTATATCGGTCATCCGGTCGCCGGGGATGAAAAATATGGTTATCGCAAGACATTGAAGACCGGCGGTCAGCTGCTTCATGCGCATCAGCTGGAATTCATTCATCCGCGCACGAAAGAAAAGATCGTCGTGGAAGCACCGCTGCCAGATGATTTTGCTCAGGTGCTGCAGAGGCTGCGCGAAGAAAGGGACGGTCAATGAACTATCTTGACCTGGATATCGCCCTGGCGCAGCTGCTTGCTTATTTTGTAAGCGAGAAAGGCTATACGATCGTTTCGGTCCAGCAGGACCGTGATGATCTGTGGCTCATCCAGCCCAGGAACCGCAATTATCCGATCTTGCGCCTTTGCCGGGAAAGCCGCGAAGAGCTGCGCCGCAAACAAAACTATCTGCGGCAGGTCAATCGGGCGATCTGTGATCTCATCCATCGGGAAAGCAAGATCGTCGTCATCAATGTGGATGGCGGAGCCGAAAGCTTTGAAGATGAAGAGATACGCCAGGTTGCTTTGCTGCGCAATGACGATGCCGCGTTTGCCCGTGCTTTTCCGGACGCGCGCGGTCATCTGCACAAGGTAGAGGATGCCAGGGCCGAGCTGAACCGGCTGAGCCGGCAGCTGGAGGAGACACGGCACCGTACGTCGCTCTGGCGCACGCTTGTCGCCATGCTGCCGCATAAAGGCATGTTCGTGTTCGCTTTGCTCATCGCGCTTTCGCTGCTGTGCTCATATGCCGGCATCGACGCGGGCTTTCATCGCGAAGCCGTGCTTTCGCAGCATGCGCTGTGGCAGCTGCTCAGCTGTTCGCTCATCATCGGGACACCTTGGGCGCTGTTTCAGCTGCCGGCGCTCTTCACGCTCTTGATGGGCGCGGATGATTTGCTGCCGCGGCGCTTTGCGGCAGCCGGCTGTTTCGGCGTCCTGGCCGGCGGTCTGTGCCTGCTGCTGAGCGGGGCGCAAGAGGCGGCGGCCATGCCAAGCGCGCTGATCGCCGCGCTTTGGTCTGCTGTGTGCTGTGAGCTGTGTCTGACGCGATTCTGGCGCTTTTCGTTCATGCGCACTTACTTGCTGCGGCTGAGCATCTGGTGTGTCATCGCGCTGCTTGTCCCCGGGGCCGAACTGGCTGCGGCAGCCGGCGCGGCAATAGCCGGTGCACTGTGTGTATGGATCTCTCATCTGCATGAGCGCCGTGATCCGCGCTTCATCCATGTGCTCATGGCATCGTTGCTGCTGCTGGGCGGCATCGGCGCGATCGCATGGTTTTGATTTGCCGCGACAGCTGGTATAATTAGAGAGAAGAAAGAGAGGAAGCGCTATGAAAAGACTGAATGTTCTCAGCTGGGATGATTATTTCATGGGGCTGGCGCATCTGAGCGCGCTGCGCTCCAAGGACCCTTCCACCCAGGTCGGCGCCTGCATCGTTTCGCCGGAACGCAAGGTCGTCGGCATCGGATACAACGGCTTTCCGATCGGCTGCGATGATGATGAGTTTCCTTGGGCGCGTGAAGGGATGTTTCTGGATACGAAGTATCCTTTTGTCGTTCATGCGGAGCTCAATGCCATTCTCAACAGCACGCAGGATCTGCATGGCTGCAGCATCTATGTCTCGCTGTTTCCCTGCAATGAATGCGCAAAGGCCATCATCCAGAGCGGGATCCGCCGCATCGTCTATGAGAGCGACAAATACGCCGATACCGATGGGGTCATCGCCAGCAAGCGAATGCTGCAGGCGGCCGGGGTCGAGCTGGTGCAGCTGCCTTACCAGATCACGCTCAGCGTCGAAAAAAATAAATGTACTCTGTGATGTGCGCAGAGTACATTTATTTTAGCGCCTTAGCGGTATTGGCAAAGTGCAGCTTGGCAACGTGGATGAGCTCTTCCTGGCCATGCTCTTGCACGAAACGGACGATCGCGCGGTCGACCGCGGGACCGGCGCCCTTGGGGAAGGCAAAGCCATAACGCTCGCTCATCCGATCACATGCCTGCAGGAACGCATAACGCGCGATGACGCTGGCAGCGGCGACCGCAGGATAGCGGCTTTCGGCCTTCGTCTCAAAATGAATGCCCCGGATGACCTGAGGCTGATCACGCAGATAGCGGTAATAGCTTTTTTCCTGCACGAACTGATCGATGATGACCGCGTCCGGAAGCTTGTGAGCTTTGCGCTGCAAGTGCACATAGGCCTGGTTGTGCAGCTTGCATTTGATCGCGACCATATTGTTATCCTCGTGGACACGGTTGTAAGTGTCATTGTCAAGGATGAGCACGCTGTACTTCAGCGCCGCGCTCAGCTTGGGCGCGCATGCGCGGATCGCTTCATCGCTGAGCAGCTTGCTGTCGGTCACGCCGAGCCTTTGCAATAGCGGCAGGTCTGCGGCAGTGACCAGCGCCGCGCAGACGACGACCGGGCCAAAGTAGTCGCCGGTGCCGACTTCATCGCTTCCGGCCTGCGGAAAACTGCCGGCGCTTTTCTGCTGCTGGAGATAAGGAGCCGCGTACAAGTCGGCTCCTTCGCCCTGGAAGACAACCTTGCCGCTTTCATAGGCGGTAATGACACAGTCGGTGAGCCGGTATTGATAAGACGCGTAAGGCGGAGCCTTGCGCCTTTCACTGCCCGCCAGCCGCTCTTCCAGCGCCTGGATCTGCTGCGGGCTCATCTTGATGGTATATACAGACATAAGAAGATCACCGTCCGTATTCTACCACAAGCATCCTGGCAAGTACAGCCGCGAGATGAAATGAGCGCGCATCTGTGGTAGAATAATAAGAACGATAGAGAGGTAGATCAAATGGAAATGAACTGGATCCTTATTTTTGATATCATCCTGATCATCTGTTTTGCCGCCTATTTGGCCAGGGCATGGCAGCGCGGCTTTCTGCTGCAGCTGATCGATCTGGTCTCATGGGCTGCCGCGGCAGTGCTGGCATGGTGGCTCAGCGATGTGCTGGCAGACGTGATGCCCTTCATCCAGGTACAAGTATCGGATGTCGATATGCTCAATGGCTTTTTCAGCGCCCGGATCAGTGCCATCGCCTGGTTCGTGATCATCTTGCTGCTCATCCGCCTGGTGACATGGATCCTGCATCCATTTGCCAAAGCGCTCGCTCATGTTCCGCTGGTCGGCTGGTTCAATCATGTGCTGGGCATGGCGCTGGGCGCGCTCAAGGCATTCATCTTGCTGTATGTGCTGCTGGTGATCTTGTATCTTCCGCTGATTCCTCAGGGTGCCCAGATCGTCCAGCACTCACTGCTGCGCTATGTCGAGCCGCTGTATGACGCGGTCTTCGCGCAAGGAGCGCAGATCATCGATGAGCTGAAGCTGGCGGAAGGGCTGCAGGGTCTGGATGAGCGCAGCGAGGCATTGAAAGAGGAGCTGGAAGAATGGATCAGAGATCATGGAGAGGAGGATGCGGTTTCACAGTGGCTGGAATCGCTGCAGCAATGAACGAAAATTATCAGTCTGTGGAATTTGACGCGGTCAAGCAACAGATCGCGCGATACTGTGCTTTTGCGGCGGGAAGCGAAATGCTCATGGCACAGATGCCCTGCTTTGATCCGCTCTGGATCCGCAGGGAGCTGCGCCGCTGCGCCCAGGCCTGCACGATGCTGCGGATCCATCTGCAGTTTCCGGATGATGATCTTGTGGATATTTCCGCGCATGTGCAGCGGGCCCGTAAAGGGATGACGCTGCGTCCAGGCGAGCTGTTTGCCATCGTCCGTTTCATCCGCACCGCGGTGCGGGTGCGGAAATTTCTGGTGCAGTGTGACGAGGACATGGAAGAGCTGCGCGAGCTGCGGGATGCCCTGCTTGATGAGCGCCGTCTGGAAAAAGACATCGCGCGCTGTATCTCGCAGGATGGCGAGGTGTTTGACCATGCCAGCGCACAGCTGGCCGCGCTGCGGCAGCGCCGCGGCGAATTGAATGCGATGATCGCCGGGGAAGCAAAACGCTTTATCGCGGCGCACAAGGATATCCTCATGGATACGATCACGGCGATGAGAGGCGGGCGCACTTGCGTGCTCGTCAAGGTCAGTGAGAAGAACAGCACGCACGGCATCATCCATGGTGAGAGCGCCAGCGGACAGGCCGTCTATCTGGAGCCGGGCTCGCTCGTTTCGCTCAACAACCGTCTGCAGACGCTGGAAAGCGAGGAGCAGCAGGAAGTTGAACGCATCCTGAGCATGCTCAGTGCCAAGGTGAAGGAAGAGGCGGATGCGCTTGCTGCCAATCTGGAGACGCTGACGCTGCTGGATGTCATCTTTGCCAAAGCAGCCTGGAGCAATGCCAATGATGGCTGTGTGGCCGCATTGAACACGAAGGATGCGCATCTGCAGCTGAAGCAGGCGCGCCATCCGCTCATTCCAGCTTCCAGCGTGGTAGCCAATACCTATGAGCTGCGTGAGCCTCAGCGCCGGCTGCTCATCAGCGGTTCCAATACCGGCGGCAAGACCGTCACGCTGAAGACCATCGCATTGTTCGTCATCCTGACGCACGCGGGCTTCCCGGTGCTGTGCGAACGTGCCGTCGTGCCGTTTTATCACCGCATCTTGCTGGACGTCGGAGATCAGCAGTCGATCCAGGAGTCGCTGTCGACTTTTTCCAGTCATCTGTCACGGCTGGCACGCATCTGTGAGCAGGCGGATGAACGTTCTTTCATCATCCTGGATGAGCTGGGCAGCGGCACGGATCCGGCTGAAGGGGAGTGCTTGGCCATCGCCATCCTGGAGGAGCTGGGAAGACGGCACAGCACGCTCATCGCTTCGACCCATTTTGCGCGGGTAAAGACATATGCCGCGTCTTGTGCGGACATGCTTGTCTCATGTGTCGCGTTCGATATGGAGACGATGACGCCGACATATCATTATCTGGAGGGGGTCAGCGGTCAGTCAAATGCCTTTGCGATCGCGCGTCGTTATCATCTCAGCGATGCGATCGTGACACGCGCGCAGCAGCTGAAGGAAGAAGGGCAGAGCGAAGACGCGTCCATGATGGAGCGTCTGGAGCGGCAGATGCAGCAGGTGAATGAGGAGAAGGAGCGGCTGCATGCCCGGCTGGATGAGGTGCAGCAGCTGCGGCACGATCTGCGCCGGGAACAGGAGCAGCTGCGTCACCGCAGCGAAACGGTCGTCCAAAAAGCATATGAGGAAGCTCGCGCCGCTTATGAGGAACGCATAGGAGAGGCCGAAGCGATCATTCAGGAGCTGCGAGCCATGAAAGCGGACCATAAGCCGCATGAGGTATCAGAAAAGCTGCATGCGCTGCGTGAGCTGCAGCCGCTGCAAGAGGAGAGCGAGGCCCCGGCTGCGCATGATGAAGCGATCCAGGTGGGGGACTATGTCCGCCTGCGCCGTCTGAATTATCATGGTGAGGTCATCGCGCTGAGCAAGAACAAAGCCATCGTGCTGACCAATGGCATGAAGATGAATGTCAAATGTGATGAGCTGGAGAAGATGCAGCCTCCGGAAAAGAAAAAAGAAGGCAAAGGGTACCGCAAGCCGGCTGCCTCATCTTTCCCGCTGGAATGCAATGTCATCGGCATGCATGTGGATGAGGCGCTGGCCATCGTGGATAAATATCTGGACAATGCCATGCTCAACAAGGCGTCGAGCGTGCGCATCATCCATGGCATGGGCACCGGCGCGCTGCGCAAGGCGGTGCATGCTTATCTGAAGCGGAACACACAAGTGGAGAGCTTCCGCATGGGCGCACAGGGCGAAGGGGGACTGGGCGCGACCGTGGTCGAGCTGAAGCAGAAGGGAAAGAAACAAAATGGCTAACATGGACAAGATCGCGGACAAGCTGGCGATCCTGCCGGCCTTGCCGGGCTGTTATCTCATGAAGAACAGCAGCAAAGATATCATCTATGTCGGAAAGGCCAAGGTGCTCAAGAACCGGGTGCGGCAGTATTTTGTCGGCGCGCATGATCTGAAAACGACCCGGCTCGTGGCCAACATCGATGACTTTGAGTATATCGTGACAGGCAGTGAGAAAGAGGCGCTGCTGCTGGAGATCAATCTGATCAAGAAGCATACGCCGCCCTTCAACATCATGTTCATGGATGACAAGACGTATCCTTATCTCAAGCTGACGCGGGAAAAAGCGCCGCGGCTGGAAGTGGTACGCAACACCAGAGACAAGAAGGCGACATATTTCGGCCCTTATCCGGATTCCGGGGCAGCTTATGACATGATGAAGCTTGTCAACCGCATGTATCCGCTGCGCAAATGCCGGCATCTGCCGAAAAAGGAATGTCTGTATTACCATATCGGCCAGTGCCTGGGTCCTTGCATCCGTGAGGTGAGCGAGGAAGAATACGCAAAGATGCGCAATGATGTTCAGAAGTTCTTGCGGGGCGATGTGAAAGATACGATCGATGGGCTGAAGCGGCAGATGCAGGAGGCCAGTGATAAGCTGCAGTTTGAGCGGGCACAGGAGATCCATGAGATGATCCAGTCGATCGAGCACATCGCGGCGCGCCAGCAGATCGATTTCAGCGATCATCTGGACCGGGATGTGTTCGGCTATTATGTGGATAAAGGATACATCTCCATCCAGGGGTTCTTCATGCGCGGAGGCAAGCTGCTGGAACGCACGCTGTCGGTGACGCCGCTGTATGAAGAAGAGATGGACGCGTTCACCTCCTTCATCGTGCAGTATTATGAGCATAATCCGCTGCCTAATGAGATCCTGCTGCCAAAGGAATATGATGTGAGCGCGCTCATCGAATTGTATGGAAACAAGCTCGTGCAGCCCCAGCGCGGCAGTAAGGCCAAGCTGGTCGAGATGGTGCTGCGCAATGCGAAAAATGCGCATGAACAGAAGTTTACGCTGGTGGAGCGCAAGGAACAGGAGCGGGAGCTGGCCATGGCACAGCTTTCACGTATCTTTTCCAAGGAGATCCACCGCATCGAGATCTTTGACAACTCGCATCTGGCCGGCACCTTCAATGTCAGCGGCATGGTCGTGTTCATGGATGGCGAACCGTATAAGCAGGGCTATCGGCTGTATCGGCTGCAGGAATACCGCTCGGATATGGACAGCATGCGCGAAGCGCTCTATCGGCGGTATTTCCGTCTGTTGAAGGAAAAGGGGCGAATGCCTGACCTGCTGGTCGTCGACGGCGGGCTGCAGCAGGTGGAGGCTGCCTGTGAGATCCGAGAGATGCTCGATCTGGACCTGACCATCTGCGGACTAGTGAAAGATGAGCACCACAATACTGCCGATCTCATGGACGATCGAGGCAATATCATCCCGATCGAGAAAGAAGGCGCGCTGTTCTTTTTGCTGACGCGCATGCAGGATGAAGTGCATCGTTTCGCGATCAGCTATCACCGCCGCCTGCGCAAGAAGGCGATGACCCGTTCGATCCTCGATGAAGTAGAGGGGCTGGGTGATGTGCGCAAGAAGGCCATCTGGAAGCATTTTGGCTCATTGAAGAACCTGCGGGCAGCCAGCGTTGCGCAGATCAGCGCCGTCGTGCCGGAAAAAGTCGCAGAAAACATCTATCATCTGCTTCATAACCTGGACCAGATCAAAGATGATGCATAGAATAAGGTGTGAGTGATGGAGGGATCTTACGTACAGCATACTGACACCGCGGGAACGCGAGGTATATGAACTGCTGATCCGCAATTGCTCCACCCGCGAGATCGCTGCGAAGCTTGGCATCTCGGATAAGACCGTCCGCAATCACATCTCCAATGTGATGCTGAAGCTTGGGGTCAAGGGACGGGCGCAGGCAGTCGTAGAACTGCTGCGCATGGAGGAGCTGGATCTGGAACAGGATGACTGAGCATCCTGTTCTTTTTTTTGCATGATGATGTTAGTATAATGAGGAGAAAAGAGGGATGTCATGAAGATTCTGGAATGTGTGCGGCTGAGCCGCAGCTATGGAGAGCACGCCGCGCTGAAAGAATGCGGCCTGACGCTGGAAGAAGGCAGGATGCATGTGCTGCTGGGACCGAGCGGCTGCGGCAAGAGCACGCTGCTGGAGGTGCTCGCCGGCTTGCAGCCTTGTGCGCAGGGCACGATCCGCCTGCATGGGGAAGATGTCAGCGCCATGCCGCCGCAGCAGCGCCGCATGGCCATGGTGTTTCAGACCCCTGCCTGCTTCCCGCACATGAGCGTAAAAGAAAATATCATGTTTGCCAGTCCTGCTCAGGATGAGAAGGCAGAAAAAAAGGCCAGGGAGATCGCGGCCATGCTGAAGATCGATCATCTGCTCGAACGACGCGCATCCGCGCTTTCCGGCGGAGAAAAGCAGCGTACGGCGATTGCCCGGGCACTGATGAAGGACGCGGACATCATCCTGATGGATGAGCCGTTCAGCGCGCTGGATGCGCCGCTGGCCAGAGCGCTGGGCGAGGAGCTCTGCCGCCTGCAGCGTCATCTTTCCCTGAGCATCCTGTATGTGACGCATGATCAGCAGGAAGCCATGCGCATGGCAGATCAGATGTTCCTCATGCATGAAGGAAGGATCATACAGGAGGGGACGCCCTTACAGCTGTATGAAGATCCCCGCAGCCTGTTTGCGGCAAGATTCCTGTGCAGCGAGCTGAACGTGATCGCTGCCGATGTGCAGGAAGGACAGCTGCGCTTCGGTGAGATGAAGCTTGCGGTCCCTTTCTCATTGCCGCAAGGAAAGCTGCTCATGGCCATACGGCCAGAGCACGTTCGTTTGGGCACGAAGGGATGGCCGGGAGCGAGGATCGATGAAAGCCGGCGCAGCGGCGCGCTGTACCATATCAGGGCAGCCTGGCTCGGACAGACATGGCAGATCGTCTCATTGGCCTTGCCTTCTGGCGATCAGATCAGCTTTGATCCTGCCGATTGTCTGTTCTTTGACCCGCATACGGGACTGCGGATCCAGCAATGAAGTTGGCATCCGGAGAATTTATGATATAATAGGTAAACAAAAAGAGGTGAAATGTATGTTCTTGAAGCGCCTGAGCCTCATCGCGGGTCTGCTGGCCATCTTCGCGGTCTGCTTTTACTGGATGAATCAATCCTATGATCCGCTTGCCCGCTATCCTTACGCGGATGAGGTCGACCGTGAGGTCTTGCTGAAATACCTGGATCAGGAAGATATCAATTATCTGATCTCTCAGCAGATCCGGCCGGAAGAAATCATGCCATTTATCGAACAGGAGAATTTTGAGATCACCAACACGAGATGGTATGCGCTGGCCATGAAGACACAGGAAGATGATGCGGCATACATCATCAACTTCATCAATGAGTATAAGAGCAGGCTTGATTACAGCACGCTGGAAACGATGCTCACGCACTATTCATATAATGATCTGATCCGTTATTTTGAATCAAGCGATGACTATGATGAAGACTCACAGCTGGTCAGCGATCCTTCCTATGCGTATCTGGTGCTTCAGGATCATCAGACAGTATTCAATTATGAACCGTCTTCGCTGACCCTGCTTCAACATGTTCCTGTCGTTTCGACGAACGGACAGTCAAAAGGCTTTTACCTCTGCGAGAATGCTGTAGACGCATTGCGCAGGCTGCTTTCGGACGCGACCGAGATCAACGGAGAAGAAGGCGGCGGACTGCGGGTGGCCCAGGCATACACCTCTTTCGAATCACAGGTCGCGCTATATGAAGAAGCACAGGAGACTTACGAAGACGCCGTTTCCTGGTATGATGATGTCCCGGGCGAAAGCGAGTTTCAGCTGGGGTATACCGTGCGTTTCGAACTGGATGATGGCTGGGAAGAAAATATCGAGAAGGCCCGTGATGGCGAGCGGTTTGACTACAGCGAAGCTGAGGCGGCGCTTACAGACTTGCAGCGTCAGCAGATTTCCTGGCTGCGGGAAAATGCCTACCGCTATGGCTTTGTCATCCGCTATGAAGAAGGAAAGGAACTGCTGACCGGCAAAGCATGGCAGCCGTTCACGCTGCGCTATGTCGGCGAGGAGAATGCCCGCGCCATGCATGACGGTGACCTGTGCATGGAAGAGATGACATTCAGTGAAGGATGAAGACCGTGACCTGCGGTCTTTTCTTCTGCGCGAGTGCATAAGCTGAAGCAGAGGTGTTGCTATGAGCCAACAGCTGAAGCAAAAGCGGCTGATCCACATCGGAATGTTTGCGCTCATGGGATTGCTTTCCTGCCTGGTGCTGCTGCAGCTTGTCCCATATTCCCGTCCCAGTGAGATCATCGTAGAAGAAACAGGAGAGAATCATTATACGCAGGTGTACCTCAAGGAAGAGGACGGCCTGCTCGTCCCGCTTTCCATCGAGAGCGGGGAACTGAAAGACAGTGCGGAACGCATCCAGTTCATGAGCGACATCCTGGGCGGGAAACAGCCTGTTGCAGGCTTTCAGGCATTTTATGAAGGCGTACAGATCCTGAACGAAGTCAGCGTCGAAGAAGGCATCGCCACCCTGGATCTTGATGCAGCGTTTGCGCAATATCAGGAACAAGATGAACTGCGGCTGCTTGAAGCGATCGTGTGGGGCGCTACTCAGTTTGAAAATGTAGACGGGGTCATTTTGCAGATGGAGGGGGAACCGCTCACGGAGATGCCCAAAAGACATACGCCGCTGCAGATGCCGCTGACCCGCGAGATCGGCATCAACCAATTTGAAGCTTCGACCTTTGCTTTGCATGATTCTGCGGATGTGCTCGTATATGGGACAAAGAAGATCGAAGGCACTGCTTATCTAATCCCGCGCAGCCGCAGAGTGAGTCAGGAAGCCACAGCTACGCTGCAGGATCAGGTGCAAGCTGTCATTTCCTGTTTGTCGCTCAGTTCGACACTGGATTCTTCCATGGAGGAAAACGACGCGGCATTCCTGGGGATGGAAGGAGATGTACTGCTGCTTCGGATCGGCGCAGGCATTTATGGCAGTGACCGCACGCTGAAACAAGACGATGTCAATGAGCTGGTATTGTCGCTGTGCGCGCTGGACGGCGTGAGCGGAATATGCTTGCTTCAGGAAGAAGACGGCGTGATGAGCCGTGATTCCGACATCTTCCGCGCTGATCAGCTGATCTATAACATCGTCAGTTTCTGATCCGGTTTTGCTTTCTTGCCCGCCTGCTTTCTGATAAAATAGTATCAGTAAGGCTGGTGATGACATGAAAGTGATTGTGGTCAGCGATTCGCATGGGCGCGATGACCTTCTCTATGATCTGCAGGAGCGCTATCCGGATGCCGGCGCTTTCCTGCACTGCGGCGATGTCGAAGCGCCCGCGGAAGATTTTCCGGGCTATCTCATCGTGCAAGGAAACAATGACTATTATTATGATATTCCGGCATCGCGGGTGTTGCCCATAGGCGGACACAGGATCTTGCTGATCCATTCGCATCAGTTTTCTTATCGCAAGCGGGATCAGCAGATGATCGAGTTTGCGAAAGAACGAGGCTGTGATATCATCTGTTATGGGCACACGCATGTGGCGGACAACCGGAAGAAAGAAGGGATGCTGCTGCTGAACCCGGGCTCGCTGCGATACAGCAGAGATGGCAGGCCGCCCAGCTATGCGGTACTGACGCTGACACCGGAAAAAGCCGACGCCGAGATCATTTTTCTGGAAGAACCGGAACCGAAGAAAAAGCACTTCTGGTTTTAAAAACGACAAGTGCCTTTTTTCAGCAAGGGCTTGCAATCGATTGGTGATTCTGCTATTATAATGAGGCAGTTACCGATGTCTACGTAGCTCAGCTGGATAGAGCATGCGCCTTCTAAGCGCACGGTCAGGGGTTCGAGTCCCTTCGTGGACGCCATATAAGAGAGAAAGCCTTAATTTAAAGGCTTTTTTCATGTTTGAATGAATTTTGGCATACAATTTGGTATACATTTCAAATTTGATCTGTTTTTTCTATCATCTTGCGCGGACTGCCATTGAATTAGTACATATAATGATAATTATCAGGAAGGATTTCGGAACAAATGGAAAAAGTAGATTCATATTTAGAAATGAAAGAATTGATATATGATTGCATGAATGCTCAAGAACCGGATAAAAATCCCATTTCATATGGTAGTCATTTTGCAATTGATTACACTATTTTGTTCTTTGACTATGAAGAGTATGAACTGATGCAGGCCTTTATTGCCTGTGGTTTGTTTGAGTTGGAACATAATAATCTTGAGGAGCGAATCGAAGAACAAATGACGTATTGGATCTACCAATACGAGCATTTCGGCAAGTTCAAAGATATCATTCCTGATTGTGATGTGATGGAAGCGGATATCGCCAAGATCAAAAGCATGATGCATTTGCGTTTTGAAGATCTGGCTTGTGATGAAGGTTAGCGTTTGCATGATCCTAGAGCACTTTAAACCCTTTTTGTGTTTCTCTTTCCATTTTGCATTGATGGACACCAGTCAGGTGCTCCCTCAATGATCTCATCATCAGCTGAAGGTTCGATCTTCTTTCTCCTCGTGCTGCTCGTATGCGCATTGGCTCATTTTATATATCTGTGTGGGATGGATCGATCTGAAATCATGAAAAAATCATGCCGATCCGGCTTGACAGAAAATCTCGGGGGGGGGGGGTATGATATTTACCGTAATCATGTTATGATGAGATTGTTTAATGGAGGACAGGGGTTATGAAAAAGGAAATCCTGAAGGTAAACGGGCTGTGCAAGACGTTTACGCTCTCCCGGCGGCAACAGAAGATCGAAAGGACGCATGAGAAGAAGATCCGTGCGGTCGATCATCTGTCGTTTACCGCGTATGAGGGAGAGATCTTTGGGCTGCTTGGCCCGAACGGGGCTGGTAAAACGACCACTTTGCGTATGCTCGCGACATTGATCCGTCCGGATGAAGGGGACGCGATGGTGGATGGCATCAGCGTGGTGAAGCAGCCGGATCAGGTGCGGAAGAAGATCGGTTTTCTGACCAGTGAGCTGAAGCTGGAGGAATTCTTCACGCCCAGCGCGTTGTTTGATTTTTTCGCGGATCTGCATCAGATGGATGGCGCTTTGGCAAAGCAGCGCAAGCAGGAATTGTTCGCGCGCTTCGGCATTGAAAAATTTGCTGAGGTGAAGGTGGCCAACCTTTCTACCGGCATGAAGCAGAAAGTATCGATCGTCATCTCGATCTTGCATGATCCAAACATCATCATCTTCGATGAGCCGACCAATGGCTTGGATGTGCTGACGGCGCGCACCGTTACTGATTTTCTGATGGAACTGCGCCGCCAGGGAAAGACGGTCATCTTATCTACGCATATCTTCTCTTTGGTCGAAAAGCTGTGTGATCGGGTCGGGATCATCGTCAATGGCCGCATGGCGGTCTGTGACACGCTTTCGGCGTTGACTGCGTCAGATGATCTGGAAGATGTGTTCTTTGATATTTATCAGAAAGCTGCAGGTGATGATCGTGGGTAAGGGCATCTGGACGATCATGAAGAAGGAGCTGGCGAGATTCTTCAAGGATGGCCGCATGTGCCTGACGACATTGCTGCTGCCGGGCCTCATGATCTATATTTTATATAGCTTTATGGGTGATGCACTGGGTAGTCAGCTCAATGTGGCTGATGATTTCCAGCCCAGGATCCGTACGGTGGAGCTGTCAGATTCAATGAAAGAGCTCTTTGCACAGGCGGGGCTGCAGCCAGAAGAGATCGGCACGGAGGAAGAGGCAGATGCGCTGAATGCGATCCAGCAGGAAGAGCTTGATCTGCTCATCATCTTCCCGGAAAACTTTGATGCGGCAGTAGCCGCTTACGATGCTTCACAGGGAGATGACGCGCCGAATGTTGAGATTTATTATAATTCTGCAAGCACAGATTCATCCACTGCCTTTGAACAGGTGCAAGGTCTGCTGGATCAGTATGAATCGTCGCTGACCAATCTTTTTGATATCAACCGCGGACAGGAAGGATATGATCTTGCGGATGACCGTGATCTGGCAGGCATGACGATGTCGTCGATGATGCCGCTGCTGATCCTTGTCTTTCTGTTTTCCGGCTGTATGGCGATCGCACCCGAATCGATCGCCGGAGAGAAAGAGCGCGGTACGATCGCGACCATCCTGGTGACGCCGATCCGCCGCAGCGAGCTGGCTCTGGGAAAGATCTTCTCGCTTTCGATCATCGCCTTGCTCAGCGGCCTTTCTTCCACGGTGGGCATCCTGCTGTCGATGCCTAAGCTCATGGGCGGCATGGAAGTCAACATGAATGTGTATGGCGCGGCAGACTATGTGATGCTGGGTCTGGTCATCCTGTCGACCGTGTTGTTCCTGATCGCGCTGATCTCGATCATCAGCGCTTTTGCCAAGACGATCAAGGAGGCGCAGACGCTTGTCTTGCCGCTGATGATGATCGCCATGGTGGTCGGGGTCACTTCGATGTTTGGCAGCGCGCAGAGCGAGACGGTCATGTATCTGATCCCGCTGTACAGCAGCGTGCAGTGCATGAGCGGCATCTTCTCATTTGATTTCAGCCTTGTCAATATGAGCGTGTGCGTCATCAGCAATCTTCTGTATACGGCCGTCCTCATCTTTGTCTTGACGCGCATGTTTCATTCAGAACGAATCATCTTTACGAAATAGCAGCACAGGCTGCCTGAGGTGTCAATCTGGGATAGACCAGGCTGGCATCTTTTTTTTTCAGCGAGGATCTTATCAGGCTCATCGAGCCTAAAAGCGAGACATCCAGATCTGAACAAAGATAATGAGGCGTGAAAGAAGAGCAAATGCGCTTTATTTTGTGGAGGATAAATGCAATTTCGGCCCTCTTGACGCCGCATTTGCTTTTTCACTTCAGGTTTGGGAAATAGGAATTGCGGAAATGTTTGAGGTATGATATATTATTGTATGTTTAGTCGCTGGGAGGACCTATGAACAGCTATTATGATACGATTCTGGACCGTGTGGAAAATGAAATGAAAAGGGGCTGCTTTGAAGAAGCGATGAAGCTTCTGGAGGAGGAGCTTTCCATGCCGTATATCCCAAAGGAATATGAGGAGCGTATCATCGCAAAGTACAACCTCTGCCGCTCTCAGCTGCGAGCACAGGAAAAAGTGCGCTGCAGCACAGTGGAAGATATTGGGGATTTGCTGAAGGGTTCCATCGATGAGCAGTTTCAGGCGGTTGAACAGCTGAGAAAAAGTAATATTCGCAATCATGTGGATGAAGTGCGGGAAGCGCTGCGGACGGCGTGCAACGACTGGGTGAAGGCATTCTTGATCGAAGCGCTGATCGAACAGTCGGTAAGCAAGGAGTTCGTGATGGAGCGCGAGGGCCTGGAGTACCGTTTCGTTCCTTGCGCGCTGACCCTGCCGGGACAAAGCGATGGCGTGAATCAGGCCGTGTCGCATCTGCGGGAATGGTTTGAAAACGAAGATCCGTCGTTTTTGACTTTCTGTGTCGAAACGCTGATGCAGGAAGCATATCTGCGGCTGCCAGAGGATATAGATGAATCAGAGAGTCTGATGCTGGCCATGGCCGTTGCGGACTATGTGTTTCAGGCAGTGCAGAGCGCAGAGGCTTTCGATCGTTTCCTGCAGGAACACGGACTGTCATTTGACGCAGATTACGAATTATTATTGGAGAGGCATGAATGCTCATTCGGATAAAAAGATGCAGGAGGTATGAACATGAGTTCAAAATGGGAATTAAAAGAAAAGTCAACGGGTGAACTGGTTGCGACTGTCGAAGGGGATGACTGGAAGCGGGCGCAGAAGAAAGCATTCAACAAGATCAAGAAGAACATCAACATGCCGGGATTCCGCAAGGGCCAGGCTCCGGAGGCGCTGATTAAAAAGCAGATTCCTGTGCAGAATATCTTAATGGATGCCGTTGAGGCGATCGCCAATGACGTGCTCAGCGACGGAGTGGACGAACACAAGCTGGTGCTGGTGGACCGTCCGGAACTGCGCATCGATGAGCTCAATGAGGAGAAGGCCATCCTGAAGTTCATCTGTGCGGTAAAGCCGGAAGTCAAGCTTGGTGAATATAAGGGCCTTCCGATCAAAAAGAAGGCAACGCGCGTGACGCAGAAAGATATCGATGGGGAAGTTGAGCGTCTGCAGCAGCGCTATGCCGATCTGGTCGTAAAGGAAGAAGGTACCGTGGAGAATGGCGATACTGCAGTGATCGATTTTGAAGGATTCAAGGACGGTGTTGCGTTCGAAGGCGGCAAAGGCGAGTCCTATCCGCTGGAGATCGGTTCCGGCGCATTCATCCCGGGCTTCGAGGAACAGCTTGTCGGCATGGCCAAAGAAGAAACAAAAGACATCAACGTCACTTTCCCGGAAAACTATCAAGTCGCTGATCTGGCAGGACAGCCGGTCGTGTTCAAGGTGACGGTACACGATATCAAGACAAAGGTGCTTCCGGAAGCAAATGATGAGCTGATCAAGGAAGCCAAGATCAAAGACGTGGAAACAATGGAAGATTACCGCGCATATGTGAAGAAGAACATGACCGAACGCAAAGACCGTGAAAATGAGGAAAACTTCACGAATGATGTGATCGATGCGGTTCTCGGCAATGCGGAAGTGGAGATCCCGGATGCCATGATCGAGCGTGAGACCGATGAGATGGTCAGAGAGATCACGCAGCGTCTGAGCGCGCAGGGCTTCACGCTGGAGCAGTTTGCCCAGGTGACCGGACAGGATGAGGCAAAGATCCGCAGCGAGGTTCGCCAGGATGCGGAAAAGAAGGTAAGGGTCCGTCTGGTCCTCGAGGCTGTGGCTGAAGCAGAACAGATCGAGATCAGCGATGAGGAGATCGAAGCAGAGCTCAAGGCAATTGCCGATCAGTACAGCATGCAAATCGAACAGGTGAGAAACCTGATTTCCCATGACGCGGTTTCTTATGACTTACGTCAGCGTAAAGCGTTGGAACTTATCAAGGAAACAGCAGGTAAGTAACTGAAAAAAGACGCTCACGCGTCTTTTTTGCCATTTGAAAGGAGCGGTCGATATGAATAACGATTCAAAGACTAATGTCAGGGCACCCCTGGTCTGCACCAGAGGCGTCATCGTATTTCCCAATCAGGAGGTCATCATCGATGTCGGGCGTGAAAAGTCGATGCGGGCGGTCGAAGATGCACGCCAGCAGTTTGACCGCCGGGTCGTGCTTGTCTCGCAGAAAGATCTCACGATCGAAGATCCGGCGATCAGTGACCTGTACGATGTAGGCACGCTCTGTGAGATCCGCCACATCCGTCGTCTGGACGGTTATCTGCGCGTGAAGTTCAGAGGGCTCAGCCGCGTGCAGCTGCAGTCTGCTGCGGACGAAGGCGGCTGCCAGATCGCTGCAGCGCTCGTCTTGAATGATATCGCGCAGGATGAGATGGAAGAAGTGACGCTGGTCAGGATGATCGCGCGTCAGTTTGAGGATATGGACGCGGTCAGCGCGCATATCCCCAAAGAGATGATCACTGAGCTGGCCAAGGGTGTTTCCGCCCAGCAGCTTTCTGATCAGATCGCGCAGATGTTTCCATTCTCCCTGGAAAAGCGCCAGGAGTTTCTGGAGACACTGGGCATCAATGACCGCCTGACCCTGGTGCTGCAGGAGATCCAAAACGAAAAGCAGCTCAGCGAGATCGAAAACAAGATCAACGAAAAAGTGAAGGAAAGGATGGAAGAGAGTCAGAAAGAATACTATCTCCGTGAGAAGATGCGCGCCATCAAGGAAGAGCTCGGAGATGTCGCTGACACAGAAAAAGATGTAGAGACCATCCGCCGCAAGCTTGCGGAAGAGCCGTATCCGCAGAATATCAAAGAAAAAGTAAGCGAGGAGCTGGCTCGCTATGAGATGCTTCCGGCCGCCAGCGGCGAGACCGGCGTCATCAAAACTTATATCGACTGGCTGATGGCATTGCCATGGTGGCAGGAGACGAAGGACAATGAAGACCTGCAGGCTGCCAGCGATATCCTGGACGCTGATCACTATGGCCTGAAAAAAGTCAAAGAGCGCATCCTGGAGTATCTTGCGGTCAAGCAGATGACCAATTCGCTCAAGGCGCCGATCATCTGTCTGGTCGGTCCTCCGGGCGTCGGCAAGACCTCGCTTGCAAAATCGATCGCCCGTGCGCTGGACCGCAAGTTCGTCAAGATCTCATTGGGCGGCGTGCGGGATGAGAGCGAGATCCGCGGTCACCGCCGCACGTATCTCGGCAGCATGCCTGGCCGTTTCATCCAGGCGATGAAGAAAGCCGGTACCATCAATCCGGTGTTCCTGATCGATGAGATCGATAAGATGGCCAGCGATTACAAAGGCGATCCGGCCAGTGCGATGCTTGAAGTGCTCGATCCGGAACAAAACGCAATGTTCTCTGATCATTACATCGAGGAGCTTTACGATCTGAGCAAGGTATTATTCATCGCGACCGCAAACTATCTGGAAAATATTCCGGCCGCTCTGCGTGACCGCCTGGAGATCATCGAGCTTTCTTCCTACACGGAACTGGAAAAGGTCAATATCGCCAAGGAGCATCTGCTGCCGAAGCAGATCGAGGAGAACGGGCTAAAGCCTTCCCAGCTTAAGCTCGATGATGAGTGCATCCTTTATCTGATCCGCTATTACACGCGTGAGAGCGGTGTACGTCAGCTGGAGCGCACGATCGCGACGATCTGCCGCAAGACCGTGCTCGCCATCTTGAAGGACAAGAAAAAGAGCATCCGTGTCTCCAAGAAGCTCATTCGCGAATGGCTGGGCAATGAGAAAGTGGAATATGGCAAGCGAGAGAAGAAAGATCAGATCGGCACGGTGACCGGACTGGCGTATACGTCATTCGGCGGTGATGTGCTGCAGATCGAAGTCAATAAATTTGAAGGAAAAGGCAAGCTGGTCCTGACCGGACAGCTCGGCGATGTGATGAAGGAAAGCGCCTCGATCGCGCTTGACTATATCCGCGCCAACGCCAGCCGCTTCAAGATCAAGGAAGATCTTTTTGAGAAGACGGATATCCATATCCATGTGCCGGAAGGTGCAGTGCCGAAGGACGGCCCGAGCGCCGGCGTGACGATGACCACCGCGCTGGTGTCCTGCCTCAGCGATACTCCGGTGCGCAGCGATGTGGCGATGACCGGTGAGGTCACGCTGCGCGGCAATGTGCTGCCGATCGGCGGACTGAAGGAAAAATCACTGGCCGCGCATCGCAGCGGCATCTCTACGGTCATCATCCCGAAAGGCAATGTGAAGGATCTGGATGATATTCCGGAATCCGTAAAGGAGTCCATGGAGTTCGTGCCTGTGGAACGTGTGACCCAGGTGCTGGACGTGGCATTGGTGCGCTGATATGCAGTTTCAGAAAGCGGAATTGGTGATCTCTGCGCCAGACAGCCACTCCTGGCCGGACAGTGATCTGCCGGAGATCGTGCTGGCAGGCCGTTCGAATGTAGGAAAGAGCAGTTTCATCAACACGATGTGCGGACGCCGCAGGCTTGCATATGTGGGCAATACGCCCGGCAAGACGCGGCTGCTGAACTTTTTCAACCTCGATGACCGCTACATGTTCGTTGATGTGCCGGGCTATGGCTATGCCAATATATCTAAGCAGCAGCTGCTGAAATTCGGCGCGATGATGGAAGAATACTTCGAAAGGCGCAAACAGAAGAAAGGCGTGGTCATCCTTGTGGATGCGCGGCATATGCCCACAGACGATGATCATACGATGCTGGAGTATGTGCGTTATTTTGCGCTGCCCATCGTCATTGTCGCCACTAAGATCGACAAGGTGCCAAAGACGCGTCTGGCCCATCAGCTTGCTTTGATCCGTAAGGATCTGCAGCTGCGCGACAATGAGAAGATGTTCGCTTTTTCTTCAGTGAGCGGACAAGGGGCAGACGAGGTATGGAAATGCCTCATCCCGATGTTTGAACGATAACAGAACAGACTCACTGCAAATGATCTGCGCATGCCGCGTTCTGTCCTGCAAGAAAAAAGGAGCTTTCGCTCCTGCTGATATGATCCCACTAAAGTAGACACACGAAATAAACAAACGTGGTTCTATGGAGGTGGGTTTTTTCTTTTGGGTCATTTGCCGGCATATGATCTACATGTCATCGATCGGCTTTTGATAAAAGCGGCCATAAAAGCTGTTGGTCCGGTAAGTGTTGATGATGACCGCGGGATCCACATGGCGCAGGCACATGACCACATCATGCACTTCATAGGAAGAAACGACCGTCTTGCAGATGTAGACACGCTTGTGCGAGTAAGCGCCATAGCCTTGGATGACCGTCATGCCGTGACGGAAATGCTCGATGTAATAATCGCTGAGCGCTTCCGCGTTGCTCGTCGTCGCTTCGACGGTGATCTGTTCATAACGGTGATGGAAGGTCGAGATCGTCTGCGTCGAGATGAACTGAAAAACGATGGAATAGGCCGCATGCTCCCAACCGAACATCGCGCCGAAGACGGCGAGGATGAGCACATTAAAGATGAAGACATAATTCCAGATAGATTTATGGATGCGGTTGGACACATACATCGCGATGAAATCCGTTCCGCCGGTGGAGCCGTTTGCCTTCAGGGCCAGCGTGATGGCAAGACCATTGAGAAAGCCGCCGAAAGCGACATTGAGGATGATATCATCGAGGATCGGATCAAACTGCAGCACGCTCAGCAAAAATGAAGTGAGACAGAACTGCACGGTGCTGTACAGTGTGAATCGCTTTCCCACCGAACGATAGCAGGCCAGTGCGACCGGGATGTTCAGCACGAGGATGCCGATCGAAGTCGGGAACACTCCGCCATAAAGCTGGGCGATCCGATCAAGCAGGATGGCCAGTCCGGTAAAGCCGGCAGAAAGCAGGCTGGCCGGATTGATGAATGACTGGATGACATATGTCTGCAGCAGAGAAGAACAAAGGATCAGGATCAGCGAGATCACGATCCGTATCGCTTTGATCTTTCTGACTTCCTTGAGCCGCTGAATGAATTCCATGGGCTATATTCCTTCTTTCTTAATCTTCCATGATGATGATCTCGCGGGCATAAGGAAGCGTGCGGATCCAGTCACAGAACACATGCCATTCCTTGAGCTTATGGTTATGCCGGGCATGATAGATGTTGACCAGCGTCTCATAGTTGAAGCTGCAAGTGCGCAGCTGATGATAGCTGCTCGGCAGCAGCTGGATCATGCTGTACCACGTCTGCTTGTCCTTGCTCTGCAGATAATCCTGGCGCAGCGTCTCCAGCGTGTTGATGGTCTGTTCCAGGCTGGCCAGCGCGGCCGCATTCATTTCCTCATGAGAGAAGTCTTCCAATGCGAATGGCTTGGATGCGATCTTATGCATGGTGGAGGTCGAGTTTGCCACTGTGGCGATCTTATATGTATCATATTCCTTCCACCAGTAGATCGGTGCCTCGATATCCACGCTGACAAAGATCTGGCGGATGAACTTGCGGTGATCGCTGCCGGCACGCGCCAGCCGCTTGGCCAGGTTCAGGTCATTTTCCCCCAGGACATAATTCCCCTTTTCATCGTAACCGCTGTCCATACGGGCCCAGCTGTTGAGCGGATTTCGCGCGCCCCGCATCGCGTTTTCCAGATTCATGACACTGGTGTGAGTCAATTTGATCATCGTATACCCCTTTCTTTTCGCAGGTACTATCATAACATATTTTATTTTGAATGAAACAGGAAAAGGATCTGAATTGGCGGTCTATCCCAGCACGGTGCGGCATAAGCATGAGAGTGGGAGGACATAGATGAAGACGATGAAGATAGAAAAGCAGCTGCAGATGGAAAAAGCGATCAGCCAGATCGAAAAGCTGACCGTTTCGGAAGGGCTGCAATACAAACAGGAAGAAGACGGCATCCGCGCCATCGGTCCGCTTTATCTGATCGGCAGCTATACGGACAGCGAGGGGCATCCGGTGATGATCAGGGAGCTGATCGACATGGATGTCTTCGCGCCTGCGGAAAAGCTGGGCGCCGATGACTTTCACATCGATATCGGTGAAGTGACATACGCCGCACAGGAGACCATGATCAATGTAGTGATCGAACTGAAGATCAGCGGGCTCAGGGAAACGGATGTGCCGCAGCCGGAAAGCATAGAGGAACCAGCTGAAGCGGCAGATGATGTGCTTAGTGATTCTTTTGAGGACCTGTTCGAGGATGACGCCACGCCCTATACGACATGCCGGCTTGCCGTTGCCAGGGCACAGGACACTTATGCGAGCATCGCAGCACGCTATCATGTGGATGAGACCGCCTTGCGGGCCTGCAATCATGACCGTGTCCTGCAAGAGAAATCACTGGTGTTGCTGCCATGAGAAAGGGATGTGCCGCGCACATCCCTTTTGCCTTTATTTATCTTTTTTGATCTGCGCGTACTGATACAGGGCGACCATAGCATTGACCGCCTGTTCCGCAGTGGCATACGCCGGAATGCCATGATCACGCAGCTTCATGATAGCGTTCTGGCACTCTTCGCCGCCCTGGCATTCCATGATGAACGGTTTGCCCAGATGCTTGTATGTGTCGTGGATCGCGATGACCACATCGACGACCGCGTCGACATCGGTGACGGCTGTCGGACAGATGGAACCGAGGATGCCGTCTACATTGGGATCACGCATGGCTTGCGTAAATGCGCCCTTGTATTGGATCGGTGTCGCGGTGCCGCTGATATCGACCGGATTGAGCGGAGAGCCGAACATCGGCATGTACGCGCGGATGCGCTGCGCAAGGCTTGGCGAGATCTCGCTGAGCTCATGCAGCGGCAGCCCGCAGCGCTCAAAGTGATCGCAGCTGAGCAAGCCGCTGCCGCCGCCATTGGTGATCATGACGATGTTGTCGCCCTTCAGCGGCGGCTGCATGCCCAAGGCCAAAGAGATGTCAAGGAACTGCTGCCATGTCGTCGCGCGGATGGCGCCGGCTTCCTTGAAGATCTCATCATAGTAACTGTCAGCATTCGGGTTCTCGCTGGCAGTATGCGCGAATGCGGCTTTTACGCCGATCTTGCTGCCGCCGACCTTGATGGCGACGATCGGTTTCTTGACCTGACGGCACGCCTCGACGAATGCTTCCGGAGAATCCAGTCCTTCGATATAGACAGAGACACATTTGGTGTGCTCATCTTTATCAGCGTAAGCGATGAACTCACAGAAGTCTACATCCGCTTTGTTGCCTAATCCGACAAAGAAGCTCATGCCGAAATGATCTTTTTGCGAAGTGCCCAGCGCGGCCAGCAGATTGGCGCCGGATTGCGAGATCATGGCGACCGGTCCCTGCTTTGGCAGATAAGGGATGAAGCCGCAGTTGAAGTTCAGGTAAGGGCTGCCCATGCCGACCAGGTTAGGGCCGATCAGCGGCAGCTGGTGATCGCGGCAGTATTGGGTAAGCTCATTCTGCAGCTCGCCGCGGCCGATCTCCTTGAAGGCGCTCGTCGCGATGACGACGATCTTGACTTCTTTCTTCACACAGTCCTCGAGCACCGATTTTACGATATGGGCAGGTACGGCGATGAAGACGAGGTCGACCTCTTCCGGGATATCGCAGACACGCGGATATGTCTTCATGCCATGCATCATCGCGGTTCGCGGGTTGACCGGATAGATCTTGCCTTTATATCCCCAGTTCTTCAGGCCCTCGATGACCTTATATCCGACCTTGGTGGTGTAGCGGCTGGCGCCGACCACGGCGATGCTTTTTGGATTCAGCGCGTAGGGGAGACGCTCCACGACATAGTCGCGCACATGTTCGACCTTCATCTCACTTCACCTCCTTGGAAAAGCAGCACTTCACATCGTTGTCCCTGGTGCGGTCTTGCAGGAAATCATCGGTGAAGACGCATTCTTCCCAGTATCCGTTCTGGTCGTCAAGCCTGGCCACCCAGCGGCGAAACTGGCGGGCGCTGTCTGCCTCCTTGATCTCCTCCACTTCAGCATAGCCTTCGAGCTGGCTGCGCAGCGCATCGATATCGGTGATGTCATTGTAGCTGGTGAGCATATAATCATAGAAGGAATCGCTGAATTCCCAGATATTGTTAAAGTCAGGGTTGACGCTGAGCTCATCGGCGATCTGCGCCTTGCGCCAGCTTGGCACGTTTTGGAACAGCCGGACGAGGAAGCATTTCATCGTCAGGCCCAGATTCATGTAGTTGACGTAGATCATCGGGACGATGAAACGGCGTTTGTCGCAGATCTCAACGAAATCTTTCTTCATCTGTTCACCGCTCAGTCCGCTCAGCTTCTCGAGCACGGCATAGTCGAGCATATCACCGACGCTTTCACAGTTGTTGATGGCATCGATGATGGCAAAGTCAGCAGCGTCCATCTTGTCCTGGAAGCGCAGCACTTTCTGCTTCTGGGCATCGCCCCACAGATATTTCCGGTAGCCGTCTCCTGGTGAATCCCACATGTTGACATGGGATTCGCGGATATCGCGGCGGATCGGACACAGGTGCACATATTCGACTTCATCCATGTCTTTCCATGGCCCGATGACATCATAAAGCAAGTTGTCGAGCACGCGCATATGATTGCCATTAAAATAATCAAAGTCGCCGTTTGTTTCGTATCCGGTGCAGATATCGTCTTTATTCTGGAACCATTCGCTCAGCTGCTGTTTGACCTTCGGGTCTGTGCCATCTTTCAGCTTGACTACCCAATAGTACAGCCCCCAGCCGTATACAGCTACTGCCGGATTCATGACGAACATGATCAGGTGTTCGTCATACATGCGCTTGATGCGCGCTTTGATGTCCTCATCGGCCAGATGGGTCTTTTCCCGGATCATCGCGATGTTGAACACTTCCGGATAGTTCTGATAAAATGATTTTGCTACATTATAGGCACTGAATTCCGCACTGTCCAATCCGACCGTTCCGGGTTCAGTGAAGCCGATCCCTCTCGGCGCGAAGAAGTAGTCACGCATCCATGCCTGCTGCTCATCGCTGCCCAGGAGATACTGTTTTTCCGCCATGCATATCACATCCTTTCCTGATGGCATAACAGCTTTGTCTTTATCATATGCCTGGAAAATGGAAATGTCAACGAAAAACCGTAACCGCTTACATATCATGTTTTCTGTGATGAAAAGTGTGTTGAAAAGTTCTTGAAAACAAGATTCACGGTTGACATTCTTGCTTTGGTCGTATATCATTATTAAAGCAAGACTAACTGCGAGGAACAGAAGGTGCAGCACTGTCCCGTGCGAAGAGAGGCCCCATCTGGTGAGAGGGGAAGACGGGCGTCCTGCATGTAGTCTGGGAGCAGGTCTTCTGAACGGACAGTAGGAAGATCCGCACACACCGCGTTACGGTGTCTGAGGCATGCCGCGCATGCGAAAAAAGGTGGTACCACGTTAAGCGTCCTTTTGGACGCTTTTTTTGTTGGGAGGAAGGAAATATGCTGGAAACAGAGAGATTGAGGCTCGACAGAGTGCGACAGCAGGATATGCCTTTCCTTCACGCGCTGAGCCATCTTGAGGCCGTGCGTTGCTGGATGAGCCCGGCCTTGCCGCAACAGCTCGAAGCGGGATGGCGCAAGCTGGCAGAAAAGGAAGATGGCGATGCGCTGCATCTGCCGCGCGTGATCACAGACAAAGCGCAGGCACGGTCTGTCGGCGTGATCGCCTTTCAGCACTATGCTGCCGCGCATCATGCGCAGATCTTTTTTGCGCTGCATCCGGATCACTGGCATCGCGGCTATATGCAGGAGGCACTGGCCTGCATGATCACATATGGTTTTGCCTCAGGCCTGAGGCGCATCAGCGCATATTGCGCGCAGGAAAACACAGCCAGCATCCATGTGCTGGAACAGATCGGTTTCGGCCTGGAGGGCACGCTGCGCCGTCATGCGCGGCTTGCGGATGGCAGACGCCATGACGTGCGGCTGTATTCATTGAATGAAGAGGAATGGAGGAGTCGACATGAAAAAAGAACTGGCGGCCAAATATGACCATAAGGCCGTGGAATCGCATTATTACGCCGACTGGCTGAAGGAAGGATATTTTACGGCCGGCGATAAGAGCAAGGATCCTTATTGCATCGTGATCCCGCCGCCCAATGTCACCGGAAAACTGCATCTGGGACATGCCTGGGATACGACGCTGCAAGACATCATCGCCCGTTATAAGCGGCTGCAGGGATATGACATGCTCTGGCTTCCGGGCATGGATCACGCGGGCATCGCCACACAGGCCAAGGTAGACGCGCGGCTGAAAGAGCAGGGGATCTCCCGTTATGACATCGGCCGTGAGAAATTTCTGGAGCATGCCTGGGCCTGGAAAGAGGAATACGCCTCTACGATCCGCAAGCAGTGGGCCAAGATGGGCCTTTCCTTGGATTACAGCAGAGAGCGGTTTACTCTCGATGAGGGACTTTCTCATGCGGTACGCAAAGTATTCTCTGACCTGTATCATGAAGGGCTGATCTATCAGGGTGAGCGCATCATCAACTGGGATCCTGAGGCCAAGACCGCATTGTCCAATATCGAAGTCATCCATAAAGAGATCGAAGGCGCCATGTACTATTTCCGCTACCGCGTGGCGGAGACCGGAAAGGAACTGGTCATCGCGACCACTCGTCCGGAGACGATGTTTGCGGATCAAGCGATCTTCGTGCATCCGGATGATGAACGTTATAAGGACATTGTCGGGCTGCATGCCATCAATCCAGCCAATGGCGAGGCATTGCCGATCATGGCTGATGATTACATTGACATGTCATTTGGTACCGCGGTCATGAAATGTACGCCGGCACACGACCCGAATGACTTCATGCTGGCCAAGAAATACGATCTGCCGATGCCGATCTGCATGAATCCGGACGGCACCATGAATGAGATGTGCGGCAAATACGCAGGAATGGACCGTTTTGCCTGCCGCAAGGCGCTGGTCGCCGATTTTGAGGCGGCCGGAGTCGTGGATCACATCGAAAAGCACATGCATCAGGTCGGTCACTCAGAGCGCACCGGTGTGATCGTCGAGCCATATCTTTCCCGTCAGTGGTTCGTGAAGATGAAGCCGCTGGCAGATGAGGTGCTGAAACATCAGGATATCGAGGAAGATAAGATCCATTTCTTCCCGAATCGCTTTGAGAAGACATTCCGTCAGTGGCTGGAGAACATCGAAGACTGGTGCATCTCACGTCAGCTGTGGTGGGGACACCGCATCCCGGCCTGGTATCATAAAGAGACAGGGGAGATCTATGTCGGGGAAGAAGCCCCGCGGGACATCGAAAACTGGGAACAGGACGAAGACGTGCTTGATACCTGGTTCTCCAGCGCGCTGTGGCCGTTTTCCACGCTGGGCTGGCCTGAGCAGACCGAGGATCTCGCGCGTTATTTCCCGACCGATGTGCTCGTTACCGGATATGACATCATCTTTTTCTGGGTCGCCCGCATGGCTTTCCAGAGCCGCTATTGCATGAAGGAGCGTCCGTTCAAAGATGTGCTCATCCATGGCCTGGTGCGTGATGAACAAGGCCGGAAGATGTCCAAATCGCTGGGCAACGGCATCGATCCGATGGATGTCATCGATGAATATGGCGTCGATTCGCTGCGCTTCTTCCTGACGACCAACTCTACGCCGGGGCAGGATCTGCGCTTCAGCGCAAAGAAGATCGAGTCAAGCTGGAACTTCATCAATAAGATCTGGAACGCTACTCGGTTCGTGCAGATGCAGATCGAAGACATGGAGATGAAGATCGATCTGCGCGATGCGTCCATCATCGACAAATGGATCTTGAAAAGGTTCGATGAAGTGCTCTCTTCCGTGACCGCCAACATGGAGAAGTACGAGTTTGCCCTGGTCGGCAATGAGCTGTATGGCTTCATCTGGGATGAGTTCTGCAGCTGGTACATCGAATTGAGCAAGGCCGGTCTGCAAAGCGATGACCTCAAGGCTAAGCGGGCAGCTGAGTCCACCTTGCTGTTCGTGCTGCAGGGCATCGTGAAGATGCTGCACCCGTTCATGCCGTTCGTGACGGAAGAAATCTATCTGAGCCTGCCTCACGAAAAGTCGAGCCTGAATGTGGAGAGCTGGCCGCAGCCGGCTGATGTGCAGCTGAGCGAAACAGAGATGGAAGAAGTCAGACAGCTGATCTCGATGATCACTGCTGTCCGTGAGATCAAGAAAGATTATGGGCTCAAGCCTTCCGCTGATATCCAGGTGCTCATCCGTGACGAGAGCGGCGCAGCCAAGCAGATCGATCCGCGTATCGATGCCATCTTGGTCAAGATGTGTCACGCGTCGTGCATGGTTCAGGAAAGCAGCGAAGAGATGGTCACACGGCCGATCCTGGGCGGAACGCTTTCTACGCCGCTGGCCGCCATGATCGATGTGGAAGAGGAGATCGCTAAATTGGAAAAAGAAGCGAAGCGGCTTCAGGGAGAGATCCGCCGCGGTGAAGGCATGCTCTCCAATCCGGGATTCGTGAACAAGGCACCGGCAGCCAAGGTCGATGCCGAAAAGGAAAAACTTGAAAATTACCGCAAGCAGTTTGATATCGTCAGCGAAGAGCTGAATGCGATGAAGAGCCGCCGCGGATGAGATGAGGGGACCGGAAAGGTCCCTTTGCTTTTATGCTATATCGTAAAATCAATATGAATATGCATGATATAAAGTAAAATCTATGTAAATTATTAGATGATATCATCAAAATAAAGGGATTGAAAACGCTTTCCTCGGCTTTGTATAATAAAGACAACGATAGCGATGGCATGCGGAAAAGGAGGGAGCAGATACGATCATTCATGCCAGGCTTAAAAAGAAAGGGAGTGCAGAAATGTTGAAAAAAATGAGCAAAGCGCTCTGCGCACTGTTCGTCTCGTTGTCCGTGATGCTGAGCGGTCTTCCGGCGATCCATGCGTCACAGAGCAGCCAGGAGCTGATCGGCGAACTGATCAGATATTATGCGGCATATCAGGAAAGCGCAGAAACAGATATCATGCGCGTGCTGGACGAGCTGGAAGATGTGGACGCTGCCGAAGCAGAGGTGTGGGGGCAGATCATGGATTACTGGAGCTACGTCAATACGGAGATGGATGTCAATCTGGATGTGGCGCCGGATGGACTGCCTGATGATGATACGCTCTGTTTCGTCGTTCTCGGCTATCAGCTGAATCCTGATGGATCGATGCGTGATGAGCTGATCGGACGGCTTTCCGTCGCGCTGGCAAGCGCTGAAAAATATCCGAATGCCTATGTCGCATGCACTGGCGGGGGAACTGCCGCGGATAATCCAAATGCGACAGAAGCAGACCAGATGGCTGCATGGCTGATCGAACAAGGTCTTGATCCGGATCGTATCATCGTGGAGAACAAGTCATCGAGCACTGTAGAGAACGCGGAATTTACTTATCGGATCTTGCGTGAAGAATATCCGGAGATCGATTCTCTGGCGCTGATCACCAGTGATTATCATATCCCGCGCGGATGTCTGCTTTACAATGCCAGACTGCTGCTTTCGGCTTATGAGGCAGGGGACAAGCTGCTGACGATCGATAGCAATGCCGGTTACCGGGCAGGACATGAAGGATATGAATCCGTTGCTTTGCAGGCCAATGGTGTCTGCCAGATCGCCGGTCTGTATGATCTGGCTTCACAGATCAGTGACGGCACGTATGAGCAGCCGACGCTTTCCCGTCTGATCTCATTGAACATCACCATCACTCCGCAGAAGACCGTACAGGTAAAGGCGCTGTATACGAGCGGATATACAAGAGATGTCACGGATCTCGCGGAAATCAGCGGATATGATCCGAATGCTGAAGGAGATCAGGAAGTAACAGCAGTGTACAGTGAAAACGGTGTGAGAAAAGCGGCCACCATCAAGGTGAGCAATGCGCAGATCGATGATCCAGCTGTCGAGGATCCTGGACAGGAAGAGGAGCAGAAGCCTTCACAGTCTGGCGGTGCGCCGACTTCAGTCAGCGATCTGGGCACTGTCTATGCAGCGATGATCATGACTGCGGCTTACGGCATGTTCATGCTGCGCAGAAAAAGTCAGCGCTGATCAAATGTGCTGAGGGAGGAGAAGATCCTCCCTTTTTTGCAGGAAGAATGATGGGCGAAAAAAATATATACAATTTTGGGATAAAAAAGTGAAAAAAAGTGTTGACGTAAAAAGGAGAGGATGGTAATATAAAC
>ERZ1643246.103-NODE-103-length-109180-cov-72.320192_pt1 | contig 109180 bp, 95 predicted proteins | sample MGYA00579265_ERZ1643246 | MGnify/ENA primary metagenome ERZ1643246 (study PRJEB29033, sample SAMEA4952261) | chicken gut metagenome | biome: Broiler Chicken; feature: Gastrointestinal Tract; material: Caecum | place: Ireland | collected 2018 | study: Broiler...
CAGAAGGAGCCTGGGTGGTGGATATGTTCCCGTGGACGGAGAGCTGCGAGTGTGTTGTCTTGCTTTCCAAGGGAGAAATCGACTCGAAAAAGTGAGGGTGGAGTTCTCGCTGGAGGGCATGGATATGTCCGGCTTCCAGAAGGGCGCGACTTATGAGCAGATCAAATCGTATGTGCTGGAACATATCGGCTTGAAGGTATCTTCTCTGTACATCTCCCAGGTCAAGCGCAAGTGTGGGCTGAATGTGGGCATAATTATAACCTGCCAAAAAAGGAAGATGCTAAAGTGCCGAAATGTCCGCCAGAAAAGGAAGCGGCAATTATGGAAGCACTGAAGTATTTTCAAATGATATGATTATTACGCAAGGGCCTGGGTAGTTTATCCTAGGCTCTTTTCGCAGTCTTATGACTCACTATTTCGTGTATTTAATTTGTCTTTTAGTGTAAAATCAAGTATACTGGAGATGAAAAATATCAGGAGGTGCAGGATGGCAATTAGCTATAATCGTCTCTGGAAACGATTAATAGATCATGATTTAAGTAAAACCGATATGATGCACCGTGCAAACATCAGCACCAATGTTCTGGCACGTCTGGGGAAGGGGGCGCCTGTTTCAATGGAAAGCATGGAAAAAATCTGCAAAGTGTTAAACTGCAATATTGGCGATGTTATGGAATTTGTTCCTGATAATGAAGACGGAGGAAAAGACGCATGATTACAGGCGCAATCAAAAATAAAGTAGATAAAATCTGGACGGATATCTGGGCTGGCGGCATTACCAATCCTTTGACAGTGATTGAGCAGCTGACCTACCTGATGTTCATTCGTTCTCTTGATGAAAAAGAACTGGAAACAGAAGAATTTGAGAACATGAGCGGAGAGAAGATGGATAAAATCTTTCCTCAGTCCCCTATCGGGCAGTCTATGCGCTGGAGCAAGTTCAAGAATGACGACCCGCGTGACATTTATGATGTCATTTCCAAACGGGTGTTCCCTGCTATTAAAAACATGAAGCATGGTCATCTGCCTGATTTCACGGAGCAGGGCGAGATAATCGAAATCGTAGATAACACCGAGAATGATGCGGAAAAAGATACTGCTTTTGCCCGGTACATGAGTGATGCCATGTTTCTGATTCCCACACCCCAGGTGTTGCAAAAAATTATTACAGGCTTGGACGACCTGTATGAGCACGATATTTCCGATTTGGATATGCAGGGCGATTTGTACGAGTATATGCTGGGGAAACTGTCCACCGCCGGTCAAAACGGTCAGTTCCGCACTCCCCGGCATATCATCAAAATGATGGTAGAACTTTTGCAGCCTACCCCGGAGGACACCATCTGTGATCCGGCCTGCGGAACGGCAGGCTTTCTGGTAGCTTCAGCAGAGTATATCCGTAGCCACTATGAAGATACCATGACAAATGAACAATGGGAACATTTCTCCGGCCCGATGTTTACCGGTTTTGACACAGACCGTACTATGCTACGGCTTTCGGCCATGAACCTGATGCTCCATTCGATTACGCACCCAGAGATTGATTATCAGGACAGCGTTTCTAAGCAGAACCAAATCCGGGACAAATACACCATCTGCCTGGCGAATCCTCCTTTTAAGGGCACCATTGACGCTGAGAGCATCAATGATGATTTGAAAGCTGTTACCAACACGAAAAAGACTGAGTTGCTGTTCTTGGCGCTGTTCCTGCGGATGCTGAAAAAAGGCGGTCAATGTGCTTGTATCGTGCCGGATGGCGTGCTGTTCGGTTCCTCCAAAGCGCACAAATCCATCCGTAAAGAGCTGGTAGAGAATCATCAGCTGCGGGCGGTGATCTCCATGCCCTCCGGTGTATTCAAGCCCTATGCGGGCGTGTCCACGGCAGTACTGGTGTTCACCAAGACCGGCGCGGGTGGCACGGAAAATGTGTGGTTTTACGATATGAAGGCTGATGGCTTTTCGCTGGATGATAAGCGCAGCGAAATTTCAGAGAACGACATTCCCGACATCATTGAGCGGTTCCATAATCTTGATAAGGAAGCCAGCCGCCAGCGCACCGAACAGAGCTTTTTTGTGCCGAAACAGGAGATTGCGGATAACGACTATGATCTTTCCATCAATAAGTACAAAAAAGTGGAGTATGTGCCTGTGGAGTATCCGTCTACAGCACAAATTATGGCTGACCTGCATGAATTGGAAATGGAGATCACCGCAGGGCTGGCGGAGTTGGAGGAGATGTTGTGATGGCGAGGTTGGGGGATGTTTGCGAGATTCTTGATAACAAACGTATTCCGATTACTGCGTCTAATCGTCGGACTGGACCATATCCATATTATGGCGCCAACGGTATTCAAGACTATGTAGATAATTATATTTTCGATGATGAATTGGTTTTGTTGGCAGAGGATGGCGGTAATTTCGGCTCAAAAGATAAGCCTATTGCATATCGAGTGTCAGGAAAATGTTGGGTTAACAATCATGCTCATGTTTTAAAGACTAAAGATGGATTAGATGTCGATTATCTGTGTTATTCGTTAATGTTTTATGATGTGTCCGGGCTGGTTAATGGTGCTACACGTCAAAAACTTACGCAGACAGATATGAGGAAAATAGAAATTCCCCTCCCATCCCTTAACGAACAGCGCAAAATTGTGATGGTTTTGGACAAGGTCAGCGACCTGATTGCCAAGCGCGGGCAACAGCTGGAAAAACTAGATGAATTGGTGAAATCCCGATTTATCGAGATGTTTGGGGACCCGGTGCTCAATCCATTTGAATGGTCTACAAGACCTTTGCTTGAAATGGGATACTGTAAAAATGGTATGAACTTTCACACAGGAGATCGTGGCATAGAAATGCACTGCTTAGGAGTTGGGGATTTCAAAGAATACTCTGTGATTGATGGTACAGATTATTTGCCCATAGTGTCTCTGAATGAAGCGCCATCAGAGGAAAGTATGCTACAAGACGGAGATATTGTATTTGTTCGCTCTAACGGTAATAAAGCTCTTGTTGGTCGCTGTTTAGTTGTCTATCCTCGCAGTACGCCAACTACTTATAGCGGTTTCTGTATTCGCTATCGTTTGACAAGCGATGAGGTTAACATAGCTTATTTGCTTCGTGTGTTAAAAACAGATTCAATGCGAAAAAGGATGGCAGGGCGTGGAGCTAATATTCAGAACCTCAATCAACAGATTCTTGCGACATTGGAAATTCCGACACCGCCAATGAGACTACAGGAGCAATTTGCTGTCTTCGTCGCTCAGACCGACAAATCAAAATTGGCAATCCAGAAGAGCCTTGAAAAGCTGGAAATACTGAAAAAAGCACTGATGCAGAAATATTTTGGCTGAGTTTTAGCTGGTGAAGGATGGTGGTACATCACGATAAAAGGAGTGTACCGCCATGAAAGAACAACTGATTACCGAAATCACACGGAAAATGCTTCCCTATTTGGACAATTCGCAGATGGAGCAATTACAAGAAGTGCTGATGCACTGCTTTTGGGGAGTACAAATTTCTCCTTCATCCGAAGAGGAACGGTTGCAGGAGAAAGAAACCAATAAGGAACTGTTGGAAATGTTCATTTCAGCCAAACGTGTGGAGGGATGCAGCGAAAAGACATTAAAGTATTACAACACTACGATTTTGCGAATGTTCACTGCGATCAAACTGCACGTAACGCATATGAGGACGGATGATTTGCGCAACTATTTATCTGATTATCAGCAGGCAAGCCAATGCAGCAAGGGCAATATTGATAACATACGGCGAATTCTTTCCAGCTTTTTTGCCTGGCTGGAAGACGAAAACTACATCATAAAAAGTCCCGTGCGCCGGATTCACAAAATCAAATCGAGCAAGACCGTCAAAGAAACCTATTCAGATGAATCGTTGGAAATCATGCGGGATCAGTGCGGCTGCCTGCGTGATCTGGCGTTGATTGACCTGTTGGCATCAACAGGGATGCGTGTTGGAGAACTGGTGCGGTTGAATCGCGCCGATATTGACTTTGAGAATCGAGAGTGCGTGGTCTTTGGCAAAGGGAGCAAAGAACGTCCTGTATATTTTGATGCCCGCACCAAAATTCATCTGAAAAATTATTTGGACAGCAGAACAGATGAAAATCCTGCCTTGTTTGTTTCGTTAATGCGCCCCTTTAATCGGCTGGAGATCAGCGGTGTGGAGATTAGGCTGCGTGAATTGGGTAGACGTCTGGGTATTTCTAAAGTACATCCGCATAAATTCCGGCGCACATTAGCAACGCGCGCAATCGACAAAGGAATGCCGATTGAACAGGTGCAGAGATTGCTGGGCCATTCCAAAATTGACACTACCATGCAATATGCGATGGTCAATCAAAACAATGTAAAGATTTCTCATAGAAAATACATCGGCTGATTGCCAATCCCGATTTATCGAGATGTTTGGGGACCCGATTTCTAACCAATTCGGTTGGAAAGTGAAAAAGTTGGTTGATGTTTCAGTGCTTATTACCAACGGAAACACTCCCAAAGGTGGTAGTGAAAACTATGTTAATGAGGGAATTATGTTCCTTCGTAGCCAGAATGTATGGCGCAATAGAATTGATCTTGACGATGTCGCCTACATTGATAAAGACATGCATGCTGCTATGGCAAAGAGCAGTGTTCATGATAAGGATATTCTTATAACAAAAACAGGTAGGATTAATACTGAAAATAGTAGTTTGGGTCGTGCAGCTCTTTTCCATGGTGCAGATAATAGTGCCAACATCAACGGACATGTTTACCTTATTCGATTGGATGGAACGGTAGTTCCAGAATACGTAGTGGCAATTCTTACGGGAGAGCCTTATCGGAGATACATTCGTAAAGTATGTGTGGGAGGGATTGACAAACGGCAGATTAATCTTGATCAAGTAAAAAATTTTCCGATTATATTACCACCTATTGAGTTGCAAGAACAATTTGCTACCTTCGTTGCCCAGACCGACAAATCAAAATATCGTCAAGAAAAGAGCATTGGATTTTTCCAGTGCCTTGAAAAAAGCATTAGACAGGAGTGGTTGTAATGTCGAATTTTGGTTTTCTCAAAATGAAAAAAGAATATGAGTTATTTTCTCCAGCCTGCGTGGAAGCTGAAAAAATTTATGCTTCCGCTCCTGCCATGTGCGCTGTCGGCTGCCGGAAAGCGTTGGAATTGGCAGTAAAATGGGTATATTCGGCGGATAAGACTATGAAGATGCCCTACAAGGATAACCTGCAATCCCTTATCCATGAACCGTCCTTCCGTTTCGCAGTGGATTCCAATACCTGGGGAAAGTTGCCTTTCATCATCAAGCTGGGGAATTTGGCAGTACATACAGAGCGGAGCGTACAGTCCAGTGATGCCCTTGCATCCTTAAAAGGATTGTTCGAGTTTGTCCAGTGGATCGATTATTGTTATGGTTCTGATTATCAAGAACGTGTATTTGATGAAAGTCTGATTCCTACTGAAAAAGTAGCGGTAGATACTCGGAAAATCAAAGAGCAGGAAAGCCTGCTGGATGAAAAAGAAGCTGAGATTGAGGCGCTGCGCAAACAAATTGAGCAGATGTCCGCCCAATATACTGCTGAGAAAGAAAAGCATCAGCAGGAGCGAGCTTTTCAGCCAGAAGATTTGTCTGAGTTCCAGACGCGGAAAATTTATATTGACGTAGATTTGAAGTTCATGGGCTGGAAATTCGACGGTACCGATGCAGATGTACAGGAGGAATATCCTGTACAGGGTATGGCCGGTGTGGTGGGCCAGATGGGCTACTGCGACTATGTGCTGTTTGGCAAGGATGGCCTTCCGCTGGCGGTGATTGAGGCCAAACGTACCAGCAAAGAGCCTAACATTGGGCGGAAGCAGGCAGTTTTATATGCTGATTGTTTGGAACGGAAATTTGGCCGCCGACCGATGATGTTCACTACTAATGGTTTTGAAACTTATTACTGGGACGACCAGTCTGGCCCCCAGCGCAAGGTCAGCGGCGTGTTCAGCAAGGAAGACTTACAAAAGCTGATGAACCGTCGCACTGAACGGCAAGACTTGATGAGTATTCCCATCGATGATAAAATCACAGATCGCTACTACCAAAAAGAGGCCATACGGGCTGTTTGCGATCAGATCGAACAAGGATTTCGTAAGCATCTTCTGGTAATGGCAACTGGTACGGGAAAAACGAGGACGGCCTCCAGCCTAACCGATGTGCTCAGCCGTGGCAAGTGGATTACGAATATTCTTTTTCTGGCTGACCGCACTGCCCTGGTAAAACAGGCAAAGGATGATTTTAAGCGGTATTTGCCAGATATGTCCCTCTGCAATCTGTGTTCCAACAAGGATGACCGAAATGCTCGGATTGTGTTTTCCACTTATCCAACGATTTTGAATGCCATCGATGATACGAAATCCAGAGATGGCCGCCAGTTGTTTACTCCGGCACATTTTGATTTAATCATTATTGATGAAAGCCACCGGAGTATTTTCAAAAAATACCGGGCGATTTTTGAGTACTTTGATGCTTTGATGGTTGGCCTTACCGCTACGCCGAAAACGGATGTGGATCGGAACACCTATGATTTCTTTGAGATGGAGCATGGTGTCCCTACTTACGCCTACGATTATGAAACGGCGGTCTACCAAGACCATGTGCTGGTACCATACTATAATTATGAGGTCAAAACAAAGTTTTTGGATGAAGGCATTACCTACGATGACCTGTCCGATGAAGACAAAGAGCGTTACGAAGATGACTTCATCGAAGATGGCATGATGCCGGATTTTATCCCGTCCGCTGCTCTGAACAAATTTGTATTTAACGAGAAAACGGTTGACATGGTTTTACAGGATTTGATGGAGCGGGGCATCAAGGTTGCAGGCGGGGACCGGCTGGGTAAAACCATTATCTTTGCACAGAATAAACGCCACGCCGAATTCATTCTGGAGCGGATTAACAAACTTTACCCTCAGTATCACGGTTCATTTGCTCAGCGCGTGATTTGTGACGATAGTTATGCTCAGACCATCATAGATGATTTCAAACAGCCGGAAAAGGAGCCGCATATTGCTGTGTCCGTGGATATGATGGACACAGGTATTGATGTGCCGGAATGCGTCAATCTGGTGTTCTTCAAGAAGGTGCGTTCCAAAGCAAAGTTTTGGCAGATGATTGGCCGTGGCACCCGTTTGTGCAAGGGTTTGTCCTGCGTAGATCAGATTGATGGAGTATATACGGATAAACGGCGCTTCTTGATTTTCGATTACTGCGGAAATTTTGAATATTTCCGGGAACACAAGGAAGGGTATGAAGCCAGGGAAACAAAGACATTGTCGGAGAATATTTTTGGCAAGCAGATTAAAATTACTATGGCTTTGCAAGAAAGCACCTTTGCAGGAGAAAACTACCAGACATGGCGAAATGAACTTGTCGAAACCTGCCATAATCAAGTTACAGTGTTGAACCCAGAGTTGATTTCCGTAAAACTACGGATGCAGTATGTGGAGAAATATAAAAAGCAGGACGCCTTTCTTTCTATCAGTGAGGGTGACAAAGGCGAGTTGCTGACACAGATTGCACCGCTTGTTCAATCGGAAGAAACGGATGAATTCGCCAAGCGTTTTGATAACTTTATGTACGGGCTGATATTGGCACATATTGAACAGATGCCTGCTTTCAAGTATGCCAAAAAGCAGTTGTGTGACACTGCTTCGCTGCTGGAGCGCAAGGCGAATATTCCGCAGATTAAGGAAAAGCTGCCGCTGCTACAGGAAATCCATACCGATGCCTTTTGGGATGCCAATGATATTCTGATGTTTGAAAAAGTTCGGAAAGAGCTTCGTGGTTTGATTCGTTTTTTGGACGAAGATGGCGGAGGGCAAAAACGTATTATTACCAAACTTACTGATCCAATTATAGATAGCCAGGAAGGGGGTCAGCTGGATACAGCGTATGACTTTGAAGACTACCGTGCCAAAGTAAACCGCTATGTCAATGAGCACGGAAATACGCTGGCTATTTACAAGCTGACCCATAATATTCCGTTGGCTGCGGGCGATTATCAGGAGCTGGAACGAGTGTTGACAAGCGAACTCGGGAGCAAAGAAGATTACAAGCGCGAATTTGGAGACACGCCATTTGGTCTGCTGGTTCGTAAAATCGCCAAGTTGAATCATGAGGCAGCCATGCAGGCATTTTCTGCTTTTATCAACGACCAATCCTTAAATCAGAAGCAGATTGCCTTTGTGAAAAAAATCATCAATCACATAGAGCTGAACGGGTATATGGAAAATGTTTCAGAACTTACAAAGCCGCCATTTGACAAACCGGTTAGCTTTATTAAGCTGTTTGATGCAAAGACTAGAACCGCATTGATAGCAACTATAAATCAGATTCGTGAGAATGCGGTTCAGATAGTAGCATCATAACAGTGAAACAGCACACAGATTTGAGGTCAAATAAGCTGTTAAATCTGTGTGACGGTTTCATGTTTGGGCAGGAAAAATCCAACAGCCCCAGATGGGATAGATGGGCCTCTGCACGAACATAAAGGGGTGCCCAGAGGGACATAGCTCCTTTGGCTCTGGGTTTCCAATAGGGGCGAGCAGCATCCCTGTTGGCACACGACTTTCCACTGGAAGGAGAGGAATACGGGATCTCCCGTAATTTTGACCGGATGCTGGAGAATCCGGAATTTTATCAGATCCTGCAGGAACTCATCGACTTTGGTATTTCCCGGTACCGGCAGAATTTCAGCCTTCGCTACCGGGATACAGCGTTTGTCCTCTATCAGAAATATACCTACGAGGATGTCTGCCGTTTGCTGAACTGGGAGAACAACGAAGTACCCCTGAACATCGGCGGCTACAAGTTCGACAAAAAGACCCGAACCTTTCCTGTCTTTATCAATTATCATAAGGAAGAGAATATCAGCGACACTACCAAGTATGAGGATCATTTCCTGAACACAGGTACGCTTGTAGCAGTTTCTAAATCCGGCCGGTCCCTGGAATCGGAAGATGTCCAGAATTTCCTGCATGCCGAAGAGAGGGGCATAGGCGTTCACCTGTTTGTCCGCAAGAACAAAGACGATAAGATTTCTAAGGAATTTTATTACCTGGGAAGAATGTCTGCCACCGGGCGTACCCGGGAATTTCAGATGCCAAACACTGCCAAGACCGCGGTGGAGATTGAGTGGGCTCTGGACATCCCGGTCCGGGAGGATATTTACCAGTACATCATCAGCTGAAAAAAAGAAAGGAATCACACATGAAAACAGTCAGAGTCGCGGCGGCTATTATCCGCTCCGGAGATAAGATATTTGCCACACAGAGAGGCTATGGAGAATTTAAGGACGGCTGGGAATTTCCAGGCGGGAAGATTGAGAGCGGGGAAACACCACAGGAGGCTCTGGTCCGGGAAATCCGGGAAGAACTGGACACGGAGATCCGGGTGGAAGAGAAAATTGACTGTGTAGAGTATGATTACCCTGGCTTTCATCTGTCGATGGAATGTTTCTGGGCGCGGATTCTCTCCGGAGAACTGACCTTAAAAGAACATGAGGCCGCCAGATGGCTTTCCCGGGAAGAACTGGACAACGTGGGCTGGCTGCCGGCAGATCTGTCGCTGATCGAGAAGATCCGGGAGCAAATGAAGGCAGAAGAATCAATGTCATGAAAGATGTTTTGCAGGCAGTTGACGGACGGAAGCTATTCGGTATGTACAGCGGCCTGCAGTATTGAGGGAGAAGTATGAGATTATTTATTGCCATTCAATTGTCAGAGGAAATGCGAAAGGCCCTTGTAACCTGCATGCATGACTTGAAAAAGCAGGGCGTGGAGGGAAATTACGTGCCGGCTCAGAATCTGCATCTGACACTGGCTTTTATCGGAGAGTACAGAGATCCGGAAAAGATAAAGCAGGTCCTGGCTTCGGTTCCTCTGCCCGTTTTCCGTCTGTCCCTTTCCGAAAAAGGAAATTTCGGAAATATTCTCTGGGCAGGAGTAAAGGGAAACCAGAAACTGAAAAACTATGTCAGGGAGCTGCGGGCAGCTTTGAAGAACGCGGGCATTCCCTTTGAAGACGACAAATTTATTCCCCATATAACCCTGATCCGCAAAGTGTCCGCCAGAAAATCCTATCAGGTCAATCTGCCGAAAGCAGAGATGGAGGTGAAACAGGCTTCCCTGATAAAGTCGGAGACGAAGAACGGAAGAACGGCATATCGGGAAGTCTGACATCCATGGACATTGCTGAAATTATGACGGAGAAAGAGAAATGCAGACACATTTTGAAATCAAATACCTGCCGCTTACGATTACTCTCACTGCATTACAGAAGGCAGAACTGCCGCCGTATCTTGGATCTACTCTAAGAGGCGTTGTAGGCCAGGCCCTGCTTCAAACCGACCAAGAAGCCTGTGCTTTTTTATATCGGAATGGAGGGGAGGCAGAGGGCGGAAAAGATATTGCAAAACCTTACATGATTCTTCCGCCAAAAGCATGCGCGCCCCACACTGTGATTGAACCGGGAAATCAGCTGAAATTTGAATTGCTGTTGTTTGGAAGAGCGCAGAACTATCTTCCGTCAGTCATTTCAGCGCTGGAGCAGATAGGCAGATTCGGTTTGGGGGCACGCAGATATAGATTTGAACTGACAGATATCATAAACAGCCAGACGCAGAGAATGGTATGGTACAGAGGTCAATTTTTTCAAGATGCGGCCACAGCCGCCATAGTGCCCAGCCATGAACTGCAGAACGTTACCGGCGCAGTAGTCGTACTCTGTACCCCTCTTCGTATTCGGCATGGCGGTCAGCTTCTGCAGAAACTATCCTTCCAGACATTGATCCGTAACATAACGAATCGGATCGCGGCCATTACAGAGCGATACGGCGGTTGGATGGACAAAGAAGAAGCAGACAGAGTTCTGGAGTTAGCCGGGAAGGTGCAGATTGTAAATGAATCTGTAAAAATAACACAGCTGGAAAGATATTCAAATCGGACGAATCGGAAGATGGATTTCAGCGGCTTAAGTGGAAGCATAGAGTATAAAGGAGAATTGTCCCCGTTTGTCCCCTGGCTGTATGCGGCACAGAGCCTTCATATCGGACGGAATACCACATTTGGAATGGGGAAAATACAGGTCTATTTTATTTGAGTCCGGTGTTGGGAAAATAGAAAACACATACTTGGATCATTAAAATCAAAATAACAATATATCGGCGGAGAAGTGCGAATCATAAGTGAACATAAAATTCCCGGGAGATTCGCACCGGATTTTACGAGGAAAATAAGAGAAAAGAACAGTCATTTGCATCCATCGACTTGCCATAATAGGATTATATTGTTATAATTGCATAGACAATCACGGAAAATAATAGAAGAAATTGTATGTGATTGCAGTCGCTCCCTGTGTGGGAGCGTGGATTGAAACTGTTTATAATTTCCTTTCGGCATCCCATCATTGGGTCGCTCCCTGTGTGGGAGCGTGGATTGAAACTTGTTTTGCGCCGGCGCAACAAAGTAGCTGATTGTGTCGCTCCCTGTGTGGGAGCGTGGATTGAAACCTACATAAAAGTGAAGGAAGGCGATTGCATGAATAGTCGCTCCCTGTGTGGGAGCGTGGATTGAAACATACTGTCATATAATGACTGCACGGAAATCCGGGGTCGCTCCCTGTGTGGGAGCGTGGATTGAAACCACATGGTTGCCAACCGGATCGAGGGAGGGGACGCGGTCGCTCCCTGTGTGGGAGCGTGGATTGAAACACAAAATCCTTCAGGAACATACCGTGGTCTTTGCACGTCGCTCCCTGTGTGGGAGCGTGGATTGAAACCATCGAGGAGACCTTCCACGGAACCATGGTCACTGTCGCTCCCTGTGTGGGAGCGTGGATTGAAACCTGAACCCCTCGGAATACTTTTACCTGCCCGGTCGTCGCTCCCTGTGTGGGAGCGTGGATTGAAACTCCTGGATCACCTTTGTCACCTTGCTCGCCCTTGGTCGCTCCCTGTGTGGGAGCGTGGATTGAAACAAAGTTTAAAGAGATTTAGAGGCATAATTTATATTAGTCGCTCCCTGTGTGGGAGCGTGGATTGAAACCTTGCATATCAGTGGGGAATTTATGTGACAGCACACGTCGCTCCCTGTGTGGGAGCGTGGATTGAAACAATGCAACAGATTATGTAACGGGTTTCATTGGTGCGTCGCTCCCTGTGTGGGAGCGTGGATTGAAACCAGGATAATTAGGTCATCCGGGTTTTGCACCGGCGTCGCTCCCTGTGTGGGAGCGTGGATTGAAACCACTCCGGCCGCTTGGCTGTCTGCTCTGGCTGGTGTCGCTCCCTGTGTGGGAGCGTGGATTGAAACTGGTTCCAATCTTTTTCATACGGCCAGAGGGGATCGTCGCTCCCTGTGTGGGAGCGTGGATTGAAACCATATGTAATCCAGCAGAGCCGTCAGGGTGGATGCCTGTCGCTCCCTGTGTGGGAGCGTGGATTGAAACCCCGGAACGGCATGTCCGGCAAATCTCTCTTCCGGTCGCTCCCTGTGTGGGAGCGTGGATTGAAACTATAGGTGTGTTGTGATAATTGGTCAAGATCCATAGTCGCTCCCTGTGTGGGAGTGTGGATTGAAACATGTGAGCAGCTAGAATCGCGCGGTCATCTTTCGTCGCTCCCTGTGTAGATAAATGGCTGAAGTTCGGTAGCGCAGTTTTTCGCTTGTTGTGGATTGCAGAGGTTATGAAGATAATACAAGTTAATAAAAGATAGTTTTAACGTTTCAGCCAATATTTTATGAAAGAGAATTTCACAAGATGAAATCTGAGAAAAATAAGAAGAAAATTTCGCAGGAAGATATTTTAAGATTATTGGATGAATGCTATGAAAAATGTTTAAATGGATTGCCAAAAATCAGTCCTACAGTAGAAAAAATGGCCCAGGATTATATGAAAAGGTACAAAACAAAAGAAGATGCCTGCAGGGCAATGCTGAAAAATCAAGTGATTAAATGTACTACTTCAGGAGCTTTGAGTGGTTTAGGCGGTATAATCACATTGCCGGTTGCTATTCCAGCCAATATAGGAAGTGTAGTATATGTGCAGATGCGTATGATCGCTTGTGTTGCATATATGGCAGATTTTGATTTAGACAGTGATCAGGCGCAGACGTTCGTATATGCGTGTTTGGCAGGCGTAGCTTTGACAGGATTAGTGAAACAAGTGGGTGTGAAATGCGGCACGAAAATTATAAGTACGCTGATTAAAAAAATTCCTGGTACGCTTTTGACTAAGATCAATCAGAAAGTCGGATTTCGGCTTCTTACAAAGTTTGGCTCGACAGGCCTCATCAATCTGGGAAAGTTGATCCCTGGTGTGGGAGCTGCCATTGGAGGAAGTTTTGATCTGGTAGAAACAAAAGCAATAGCTGAGAGAGCCTATAACTGGTTTATGAAGGGCGATTTTTCTGTTAAAAATACAGAATAAGAACTGATAGATATGACAGACAATAATTTCCCGGAGAAATAATTTGGCACGGTCAGGATGCGAAATATTAGATTTAACAATATTCAGATTTGTCGCCAGGAAGAAACAGAAAAAGGAGTACACCGATGACAGATGAAACAATCAAGCAGGTATTGCGGTTCAGAGATGACAGGAACTGGAAGCAGTTCCACAACCCCAAGGATCTTGCGATTTCCATCAGCCTGGAGGCAGCGGAACTGCTGGAGGTCTTTCAGTGGAGCGGCGCGGATCTGGACTGCGGCGGGAAAATGGATAAAATCCGGGAGGAGCTGGCCGATGTAGTAAATTACTGTATTCTTATGGCCGATGCCTGCGGGCTGGACCTGGACGAGATTGTGCAGGAGAAGGTCAGGCGCAACGGGCAGAAATACCCGGTGGAAAAAGCCTACGGGCGCAAAGAAAAATATACGGAACTGAAAGATTTGTGAGCGCTAGAAGAAAAATAGAACAAAATTGCGAGGATAAGAGATGGCAACATTATTTGATACCAGGGCCAAGGAACGCCGGGAAACCTTCCGGGATTTTTTTGGCGTGGAGGAGGACGAGGAATTTAACGAGGAATCCCTGGAGAGGCTTCTGCAGTTCGAGGACCTGATGCTGAAGTACCGCTCGGCGATCCGGGAGGTCACTACAAAGCTGGAGGTGCTGAACGATGAGCTGAGCGTTTCCCGGGAACATAATCCCATTTCCAGCATTCAGTCCCGGGTCAAGAGACCTTACAGCATTGCGGAGAAGCTGCGCCGGAACCATCTGCCGGTTTCTGTGGAGGCGGTGCAGGCAAATTTAAATGACGTGGCGGGGATCCGGGTGATCTGCTCTTTTATCAATGATATTTATGATATTGCGGATATGCTGCTGGCCCAGGACGACATCCGTCTGATTGCCAGAAAGGATTATATCAAAAATCCCAAGCCCGGCGGATACAGGAGCCTGCACCTGATCGTGGAGATCCCGGTGTTTTTCTCTACAGGCAAAGAACCCATCCGGGTGGAGGTTCAGATCCGGACTGTGGCTATGGATTTCTGGGCCAGTCTGGAGCATCAGATCCGGTATAAAAATGATTCCCCCGAGGTGAAGGCCATTGCGGAAGAGCTTCGGATCTGCGCGGACACCATTGCGGCTACCGATGTAAAGATGCAGGAGCTGAAGCTGCGGATCGTGGAGAAAACAAAAACATCTTAAAGAAGGATCAGAAATGGACAGCAGAATAAATAAAAAAGGGCAGATCCTGAAAACCTGTTTTGGCTATGAGACATTCCGGCCGGGACAGGAGGAGATCATCGATCAGATTCTTGCCGGCCGGGACGTGCTGGCGGTGATGCCCACCGGCGCCGGGAAATCGCTGTGCTATCAGCTCCCGGCTCTTTTGATGCCGGGGATTACCGTGGTGGTTTCTCCTCTGATTTCCCTGATGATGGATCAGGTGAAGGCGTTAAATGAGGCGGGGGTCCATGCGGCCTACATCAACAGTTCCCTGACGGAAGCCCAGATTTCCCGGGCTCTGGAGCTGGCGGCGGCAGGCCGGTATAAGATTATCTACGCGGCTCCGGAGCGGCTGGAGACGCCGCGGTTTTTGGACTTTGCCTGTCATGCGGAACTTTCCATGGTTACAGTGGATGAGGCCCACTGTATCTCCCAGTGGGGACAGGATTTCCGGCCCAGCTATCTTAAAATCCGGGATTTTATCCATCGGCTGCCGAGGCGGCCGGTGGTTTCTGCCTTTACGGCAACGGCCGCGCCGCGGGTCCGGGAGGATATCCTCGCCTCGCTGGAACTTTTTTGCCCTTTTACCGCAGTTACAGGTTTTGACCGGGAAAATCTGTATTTCGAGGTCCGGAGGGTCAAAGATAAAAAGGAACAGATCCGCAGATATCTGGCGGAGCATCAGGGGGACAGCGGCATCATCTACTGTGCCACCAGAAAAGGGGTGGATGAATTATATCTCTGCCTGGAAAATGAAGGATTTTCCGTGGGCAGATATCATGCGGGCATGAGCAGTGAGGCCAGAAAGGCCAGTCAGGAAGATTTTATCTATGACCGGATTCAGGTGATGATCGCCACCAACGCTTTTGGAATGGGGATCGACAAATCTAACGTGCGGTTTGTGCTGCATTACAATATGCCCCAGAGTATGGAAAATTACTATCAGGAAGCCGGAAGAGCGGGCCGGGACGGAGCGCCTGCGGAATGTGTGCTGTATTATTCCCCTCAGGATACAGTCATCAACCGTTTTCTGCTGGACAGCAAAGAGGATGCCAGAGAATATACCAGGGAGGAATGGGAGACAGTCCGGGCCCAGGACGCGGAGCGTCTGAGCCGAATGGAGGCTTACTGTACTACCACAAAATGTCTGCGGCATTTTATCCTGGATTATTTCGGAGAGGAGGCGGAGGAATTCTGCGGACACTGTTCCAACTGCCTGGAGGAGTTTCAGGAGCTGGATGTTAAGGAGGCAGCGGCAGATGTGATCCGCTGCGTGCAGAGTTCCGGCCAGCGGTTCGGCATCCGCATGATCGCCGGCACGCTGCTGGGGGAAAATACGGCGAAGATCCGGGAGGCGCGTATGGACCGGAATCCGGTTTACGGAAAGCAGAGCCGGATGGGGCAGCATCTGATCCAGGAAGTGATCCGGGCCATGCTGGAGGAGGGATATTTGAGGCAGACCAGGGACCGGTACGCGGTTCTGAAGCTGACCGAGGATTCGGAGGTCCTCCTGTATTCCGGGGAGCCTTTCTGGATTTCCTGCCGGAAGGAAGAGGAGCGGCCAAAAGCAGAAAGAGGAAAATCCCTTCCGGCCGGAGATCTGACAGAAAAGGGCCGGGAGCTTTTTGAACATCTGCGGAGACTGAGAGCCGCTCTGGCCGGGAAAAGATCGGTGCCGCCTTATATGGTGGCTTCCGACAGGACCCTGGCGGATATGTGCGCCCGGATTCCTCTGTCCCGAGAGGAACTGCTCCAGGTAAGCGGCATGGGGGAAAAGAAAGTGCAGCAGTATGGAGAGGCATTTTTAGAGAAGATCCGGGAAGTCACCGGCGGAGACCGCGAAACCTGGGGAGGAGGGGAAGAAAGTCTTAAGAGCGGGTCGGGGAAGGATGGGCCGGAGCGTGTGCCTCTGACAGGAAGAAAGGGAAGAAAGGAAGAGTTCCGCCTGACCGGGGAAATTTTATCCGGCCTTTCCTATGTGCCGGAGACAACGCTGGGAGATTTTACTGCCCGGATCAATGAACTCCGGGATGAAACATCTATGAAGCGGCTGACCGCCAAATGGCTGACAGAAAAGCTTCTGCAGGAACACTGTCTGGAGTACCGGCACCAGGAGGGCTATACCAGAACGGTTCTCACAGAAAAAGGCCGCCGGGCCGGGATCCGCTCAGAAGAGCGTCTCAGCGCCAGGGGAAATGTGTACGAAGTCTTTTTGTATACAGAAGCGGCCCAGAAGTATCTGGTGGAACTGATGAAAAAATATCTGGACAGCTGAGAAGCCGGCTTTCGTTTATTTTTCTGTCCGCCGGATGAGGATCAGGCACAGGCACGCCGCGGCGGCCAGGAGGATCAGCAGCGCGCCCAGATTCTCAGCCCGGAACCCGTCTTCTGCCAGCAGGCGGTATCCCCAGGCAGCGGGAAAGAGGTTTCCGGCGGTTTGCAGGGCCTTCGGGAGCAGGCCTGCGGGAAACATGATTCCGGAAAGCATAATCGAAGGAAGAAAGATCAGGATCGAGATCATAGGCGTCTTGGAAGGATCCTTCACAGCCAGACCGATGACGGCGGCGGCAGCCAGAGATACCAGGAGGAACAGAGCCAGACCGGCAAAGTACAGAGCCGGATGCTCCGGAAGTTTGGCGCCAAAGGCCAGGGGAGCGGCGGCCCAGAGGATCAGGCTCATGAGAAACAGGTGCAGAAAGGCGGAGATGCCGGAGAGAAGAAGCCCCAGACAGTCAGGAACGCCTCCGGCCCGGTATACATTCCGGACACTGCCTCCGTAGAGTTCCACCAGAGAAGGGGGAAGGCCGATAAAGGCTCCCATGGATACGCCGAAAACTGTCATAGAAGGAATCAGAGTCTCCCCGGCTTCCGGATTGACAGAGGTAAAGATGCCGCCCATCAGGGCAAAGAAAAGCAGGGGGACCAGATAGCAGGTGATCAGAAGAGTTTTGCTACGGATGTCCAGTTTCCACTGGAGCGATACGCCGTATAAAAATGCCTTCATAGCTTTGTTTCCTCCTTTGCGATCTGCATAAAGTGCTGTTCCAGAGAGCCCCGGTCCACATGGAGATCCGCAATGACGGCTCCCGTTTCCCGGCACTTTGCCAGAAGATGGCTCAGCGTTTCCTGGATATCCGCGGTTTCAAACTGTTCTGTTCCGGCGCTGGTGCGGATGAAAATATTATAGCGGTGTCCCAGCTTTTCGCTGAGCTCCGGGGCTGTTCCGGTGAAGGCCAGGAGTCCGTCCTTTAAAATTGCCATGCGGTCGCAGAGGGATTCCACTTCATTCATGTCGTGGCTGGCCAGAAGGATGGTTTTTCCCCGGGATTTTAACAGCCGGATCAGATCGTGCAGGTTTGCGCGGCCCTCCACATCCAGGCCTGCGGCAGGCTCGTCCAGAAACAGGAGATCCGGATCGCCGGTCAGGGCCAGAGCCAGATGAAGACGGCGCTTCTGTCCGGTGGACAGATGGCGGTACTGTTTTTTGCAAAACTTCGGTATGCCGAGAGTTTCCAGGACAAAGGGGGACGGGCTGGTGTGGTTCCAGGCGGCAAACAGGCGGACAGCCTCCAAGGGCCGGATGTGCTCCGGCAGGGAAGAAGACTGAAGCTGAACACCGGTTTTCCCTTCTCTGATGATGCGGCCGGCTTCATAACTGCGCAGTCCCTCCATACATTCCAGAGCGGTGGTTTTTCCGGCGCCGTTGGTGCCCAGAAGAGCAAAGATTTCTCCCCGGCGCACCTGAAAGGTAAGGCCTTTTAGCACCTGGCGGTTTCCGTAGCTTTTTTTGAGTCCGTATACTTCGATGGCGTTCTTCATTTCTTTTCCTCCGGAAATGGATTGGCTCCCAGACGGGAAAAATAGGCTTCCAGAGCCGGTTCGATAAAGGTATTTGCCAGATCCTGTTTTTCTTTCCAGGCGGGATTTAAATTCTCTGCCCTGGCCAGCTCCATCAGCTTGGACAGCAGGGCCGGATCTCCGCCGGTAAATTCTGAAATCATTTTCCAGTATTCCTCCGCAAAATCCAGGGCTTCCCGGCTGTCCGGCGCGGTGCCTGACATCTGAAATCCGATGGCCTTCTCCTGCAGATCCAGAAATTTCCGCATAAAAACTCTGCCGCTTTCCTGATCAAAACGGCTGCGGATGTGGTCCAGAGTCTGATCGTCAAAATGTTTGATCAGCCAGTAAAAATCGTTTTTCATCTCTAAATTCACAATAATGTCCGCATACTTTTTAAAATTGACTGTCCGCATCTGGAGCACCTCCTCCCGCAGCGCCGTCAGTTCCCGCAGGGCTTCGGACAGACTTTCAATCTGCCGCTGCAGGGCATTCGCCTGCTCGGCGAGAACCTCAGCGACCTCCTCCGGGGTGTCCAGAGAAATCAGCCGGTTTTTGATATCGCCGAGAGAAAAGCCCAGATGCTTCAGGGACAGGATCTGATGCAGCTTCAGAATATCCCGGTCCGTGTAGAGCCGGCGGCCCCCTTCGCTGACCGCGGAGGGAGATAAGAGTCCTTCCCGGTCATAGTACTGCAGCGTGCGGACAGTGATATGCATTTTTTTGGCCGCTTCGCCGGCGGTCATGTATCCTTCCGGAATTGCTTTCTGTCGATTCATAGTCGTTTCACCTCTCTGCAGAAAGTATAACTCATGACGCAGCGTCACAAGCAAGAATTTTTTTGAAAAAATTCCGCAAAGTCCTGCCGGTTTGCTGCAAACGGCGGCCGCCAAAGTCCGGGCTTTCCCGGGGCTCTGGCGGCCGCTTACGATTCCGGCAGATGCCTGTCGGCATTTCCAGATTTTAAGATTTTCAGTTTTCCAGTTCGCCGGCCACGTCCTCCAGATACTTGCGGATGGTTAGGTGCTGAGGGCAGCGCTCCTCACATTTGCCGCATTTGATACAGTCAGAGGGTTTTCCGTTTTTTTCAATCAGCTGTTTGAACCTGCGGCGGACATTCCTCATCTGAGAGGGGCCGAACCGCTTCAGATCGTTGTAAAAACCGAAGTAATCCGGGATCGCGATATGTTTCGGGCATCCGTCGGTACAGTAGCGGCAGGCGGTGCAGGGGATGGCAATGGATTTCTGGATGATCTCCCGGGCCTGATTTAAAATGTCAGTCTCCTGGGCAGTGATGGGCCGGAATTCTTTCATATAACTTAGATTGTCCGCCATCTGGGCTTCATCGCTCATGCCGGAGAGAACGACCATAACATTCTCCGGGCTGGCGGCAAAACGCACGGCCCAGGAAGCAGCGGACTGATCCGGGTGAAACCTGTGCAGCAGTTCTTTGGCGTCCTCGGGAATGGAAGCCAGGCATCCGCCTTTTACAGGCTCCATGACGATCACAGGTTTATGATGCCGGGTGGCTGTCTCATAGCAGAGCCGGGACTGCACATGCGCATCTTCCCAATCCAGATAGTTTAACTGAATCTGTACGTACTCCAGATAGGGATAGCGGGTGAGGATTTCCTCCAGCATCTGCGCGTCACCGTGGAAAGAGAAGCCGATGTGCCGGACCTTCCCCTCTTCCTTCAGTTTCCGGACAAAATCAAAAGCGTGCAGGGCTTCCGCCTTCGGATAAGAATTTGCCTCCAGACCGTGAAGCCAGTAATAATCCAGAAAGTCTACGCCCAGACGCTCCAGCTGTCCGGCGAAAAATCCGGGCATATCTTCTTCCTTTTCCAGCATGAACATGGTCAGCTTATCCGTGATGGTGTAGGCGTCCCGGGGATACCGTTTGGAAACTGCTTCCCGGAAAGCAATCTCGCTGTATCCGTCGTGATAGCAGGCGGCAGTGTCAAAATACGTAAAGCCTGCGGACAGAAAGGCATCCGCCATTTTTTTAAAGGTTTCAATGTCGATGCTGCGTTCATCCGCAGGATTAAGCAGCGGCAGCCGCATAAGGCCGAATCCCAGTTTTTTCATCTCCAATCCTCCTCCCAGTTTCTTTCCTTTATATTATTTATTATTATAACGCTTCCGCTGAAGGCTGGAAAGACAAAATCCGTTCATCTTTGCTATTGCGGCGGGAAAAGGGAATGGGATATAATGGCAGGAGTAAATTACAGAAAACAAAAAGGAACCGAAAGGGAGCTGCGACTATGAAAATGACAGAACGAAGAGATGCCGGACTGGCATATATTTCTGATGAAGAGGTTCTTGCGGAGCAGAAGAACTGCCGGAGGATCCTTCAAAAGCTAAATTTTATGGACCGCTGGGATTTTGACGGAATTGCTGAGACGGTAAAAGAACTTCTGGGAAAATCCGAGGGAGCCTGGATCAATCCGCCTTTCTACTGCGACTATGGAAAGAACATTGAGGTGGGGAAAAATTTTTTTGCCAATTACAACTGTACGATTTTGGACGTGGCCAAGGTAAAAATCGGGGATAACTGCCAGATGGCTCCGAACACTGCAATCTATACAGCAGGTCATCCGGTATATCCGACTACCAGAAATACAGCCTATGAATATGGAAAAGAGGTTACGATCGGCGATAATGTCTGGATCGGAGGCAATACTGTGATCTGTCCGGGCGTCCATATAGGGGACAATGTGGTGATCGGAGCCGGAAGCGTGGTGACAAAAGATATTCCGGACTGGACCATTGCTGCGGGAAATCCCTGCCGTGTGATCCGGCGGATTACGAAGGAGGATAAGCGGAAATTGTTCCGTCAGGAGGAGATCGATGAGGAAGCCTGGGAGGACATTAAGCAAAAGACAGGGGAAGAGGAATAATAACTGACGGCAATCATTTCTTGCGAATCTTAGAAACGGATGATAAAATAGGCTCATATTTATGCCGGTTCAACTGGATAAAATCAGGAAACTTTTCTGTTAGTCAAATATGCCGGCCAAAGGCCGGAAAAAAGAGATTTTGAAAGGGAGTATAAGTATGTGTGGAATAGTAGGTTACGTAGGAACAGAGCAGGCAGCCCCCATCCTTCTGGAAGGTTTGGCGAGGCTGGAATACCGGGGATATGATTCCGCGGGTCTGGCAGTGCGGGACGGAAGTAAAGATGTAGAGATCGTCAAAGCTAAGGGAAGGCTTAAGATCCTGGAGGAAAAGACCAACGGCGGTCTGGCCCTGGAGGGCACCTGCGGCATCGGTCATACCCGCTGGGCCACCCACGGAGAGCCCTCCGAGGCCAACGCCCATCCCCATTTCAGCGATGACCTGAACGTGGTGGCGGTACATAACGGCATCATCGAAAATTACCAGGAACTGAAGGAAAAACTCCTGAAAAAGGGCTACCAGTTCTACTCCTCCACGGACACGGAGGCGGCGGTGAAGCTCATCGACTATTACTATAAAAAATACCTGGGGACTCCGGTGGACGCCCTGAACCATGCCATGGTGCGGATCCGGGGATCCTATGCCCTGGCTGTCATGTTCAAGGAATACCCGGATGAGATCTATGTGGCCCGCAAGGACAGCCCCATGATCATCGGACAGGAGGAAGGGGCTTCCTATGTGGCCTCCGATGTGCCGGCGATCCTCAAATACACCCGGAATGTCTACTACATCGGCAACCTGGAGATCGGCCGCCTGCGGAAAGGGGAGGTGACCTTTTACAACCTGGACGGGGAGGAGATACAAAAGGAGCGGACCGCCGTGGAATGGGACGCGGAGGCGGCTGAAAAGGCCGGCTACGAGCATTTCATGATGAAGGAGATCCATGAGCAGCCCCGGGCGGTGGCGGATACCCTCCATTCCTTTATCCGGGACGGCCGGATCGACCTTTCGGAGATCGGCCTGACGGAGGAGGCGCTGCGGGAGATCAGCCGGATCTGCATCGTGGCCTGCGGCTCCGCCTACCATGTGGGCATGGCGGCCCAGTACGTCATCGAGGACCTGGCGAAGATCCCGGTGCGGGTGGAGCTGGCTTCGGAATTCCGCTACCGCCGGCCCCTGCTGGATTCCGGGGAGCTGGTGGTCATCATCAGCCAGTCCGGGGAGACGGCGGACAGCCTGGCGGCGCTGCGGGAGGCGAAGGCCATGGGGAACCGGACCCTGGCCATCGTCAACGTGGTGGGCTCCTCCATCGCCCGGGAGGCGGACCAGGTCTTTTATACCCTGGCAGGGCCGGAGATCGCGGTGGCTACCACCAAGGCCTACAGCACGCAGCTCATCGCCTGCTACGGCCTGGCGGTGCAGGCGGCCATGGCCCGGGAAAAGATCACCCGGGAGGAATATGAGCGGCTGATCGGGGAACTCCAGAGCCTGCCGGAGAAGATCGAAAAGATCATCGAAGACAAGGAGCGGCTGCAGTGGTTCGCGGCTAAACAGGCGGCGGCCCACGATGTATTCTTTATCGGCCGTGGGATCGACTACGCCATATCCCTGGAGGGCAGCCTGAAGATGAAGGAGATCAGCTACATCCATTCGGAAGCCTACGCGGCCGGGGAGTTAAAGCACGGCACGATCTCCCTGATCGAGGAGGGGACCCTGGTCATCGGCGTGCTGACCCAGCCGCAGCTGTACGAAAAGACCGTGAGCAATCTGGTGGAGTGCAAAAGCCGGGGGGCCTATCTGATGGGGCTGACAACCTATGGGAACTACAATATCGAAGATACAGCGGACTTTGTGACCTACATCCCGAAGACGGATCCTCATTTCGCGGCGTCCCTGGCGGTGATCCCGCTGCAGCTCATCGGATACTACGTATCCGTGGCCAAGGGACTGGATGTAGACAAACCCAGGAACCTGGCGAAAAGTGTGACGGTGGAATAAATCCGGAAATAAAAATCCGGCCTTCCGAGGAGCAGACATAAGCTTCTTATACAAAATGAGAATGCCGCAAAATCATCAAAGAAAGATGGTTTTGCGGTGTTCTCATTTTTTTGCTTTTCTTCACATTCCTAAAAACCTGTAAAAACTCCCCCAAACATGAAGTTCCGCCCGTTGTGAGCAGATAGGCTGAATTTTATAATAAACATAACGAAAGGCAATCGAGTGAACACACAATGAAAGGTCAGGGAGGATGAATGTGGGAAAAACAGAACAAAAGAAACATATTTTTTCGAGAAAACAGAAATGAAATTTCTATTGCAGTGCTGATCGTTGTGCTCCTGGTGGTATCACCCTTTTTATCTGAGTATTTTATGACCGGGAGCAATATCCTGAATCTTCTGAGGCAGACAGCCTATACAGCGATTGCGGCCATCGGCATGTATTTTGTGATCCTGATCGGCGGGATCGACCTGTCGATTGGTTCAACGATCCAGATTGTGGGCATGGTATCCGTGATCCTGCTGAACCATCACTGCTCTGTGCCGGCGGCGGTGGCGGCAGTTCTGGCCCTGAGCCTGGGCTGCGGGCTGATCAACGGCCTCCTGGTTACATTCGGAAAACTGCAGGCGTTTATCGTAACGCTGGTTATGAAGGAAATCCTGGCAGGAATTGTTTTAGTGACCACAGGGGGAGCCAGTATTCCGGGGACCAATGTTCCGGAAAGTTTTATGGAGATCGGGACGGGGTACATCGGCATTCTGCCGGTTCCGGTAGTGATCATGATTCTGGTGTTTGCGGCGGCACTGTTTGTCATGGGGAAGACGGTTTACGGAAGACAGCTGTCGGTGAGCGGTTCAAACCGAACAGCTGCTTACAATTCCGGAGTAAATGTCCGTCTGGTTCAGGTCTCAGCGTACATGCTCTGCTCACTCTGCGCAGGGATTTCCGGGCTGCTGACGGTGGCCAGAACCGGCGCGTTCCAGCCTTCTACTACATCCCAGGGCGCTACGGGTATGGAAATGAATGCTATTGCCGCTGTAGTTCTGGGGGGAGCGGCTCTGACCGGAGGGACAGGAACTGTGACAGGAGCCATGCTGGGCGCTCTGCTCTACGGAGTTCTGGCGAATCTGTTTCCGCTGATCGGCGTGAGCTCATATCTGCAGCAGCTGATCCAGGGACTCATCATCCTGGCGGCTGTGGTGGCATCTGTAAAGGACAGCCGCTCAGTGATCCGGAGGCTGAAATTCAAAGGGCGGCGGCTGTAGAAGGAGGGCGGAAATGGAGACAATTCTTGAATTAAAAAAAATCAAAAAAGTATTCGGCGGAAATACTGTTCTGGAGGATGTGGATCTTTCTTTCAGAAAAGGAGAAGTCCACGCTCTGGTAGGAGAGAACGGAGCGGGAAAATCTACGATCATTAAAATTATTTCCGGAGTTTATCAGCCGGACGGCGGCCAGGTGCTGCTGCGGGGACAGCCGGTAAAGTTTCCCGGTCCAAAAGATGCTCAGACGGCGGGCATCAGTACCATGTTCCAGGAGGTGCAGGAAATCCCGGATATGACCGTGGCGGAAAATATTTTCCTGGGCCGGGAACCGGTAAAAAAATATACACATATGGTGGACAAAAAGAGACTGAATCAGGAAGCGCAGCTTCTAATGAAAAAACTAGGGCTGTCTATCGACAGTTCCAGAAAAATGCGGGAACTGACAGTGTCAGGGAGAAAGATGGTGGAAATGGTCCGAGCCGTAAGCCGAAAGGCTTCGGTAGTGATCATGGATGAACCTACAGCCAATCTGAACGCGGAGGAGATACAGGTGCTGTTTGGCATGATTGATGAACTGAAAAAGAACCAGTCAACGATCATATACTTTTCACACCGGATGAATGAAGTATTTAGCTTGGCGGATCGGGTAACAGTACTCCGGGACGGACAAAAAATCGATACTTTGGAGCAGGGGCAATACGATGAAAAGAGCCTTATCGCCATGATGATCGGCCGAGAACTGACAGAAATGTATCCTGAGAGACATGCCAGACTGGGGGAGACCATGCTGGAGGTCAAAAATCTGACGCTCAAAGACTGGTTTAAAGATATTTCTTTCACTGTGAGAAAGGGAGAAGTAGTGGGAATGGCCGGCCTGGATTCATCAGGCGCCGCGGTTCTGACAAAAACTTTGTTCGGCCTCTGCGGGACGCCGGAAGGACAGGTGATCTGCGGGGGAAAAGAACTGAATATAAAAAATACCTGGAGCAGTATCCGGCAGCATATCGCTTATGTTCCGGAGGACCGGAAAACCCAGGGCCTGTTTTTGAATCAGAATCTGATCCGCAACTATACTATCAGTTCTCTGAAACCCTGTTTTACAAAAAGAAAAATCCTGGATACCAGAAAAGAAAGGGAGCGGTCTGCGGAAGTATCTAAAGCTCTGCGGCTGAAGGCCAAGGATCTCTACGTTAAGCCCGGGGAACTCTCGGGAGGAAATCAGCAGAAAGTTCTGTTCGGCCGCTGGATGATGGATCAGTACCGGCTGCTGATCCTGGAAGAACCCACCAGAGGTGTGGATGTAGGTGCCAAGGCGGAGATCTATCATCAGATCAACCGTCTGGCAGAGCAGGGCACAGCCGTGCTGATGTATTCTACAGAAATGATGGAACTGCTGGGAATGTGCGACCGGATCCTGGTGTTTTCCGCCGGTTCTCTGACGGCGGAACTCAGCCGGGAGGAGGCCACCCAGGAAAAGATCATGCAGTACGCTCTGGTGCGATAGGAGGACATAGCAATGAAGAAAAGAATAGAGTTATCCCAGGCTGTGCCTGTCATCATGCTGGTTCTGCTGATCATCGCCGGTTCCATTGTGTCGGACAGTTTTTTCACAGTCACTAATTTTTCAAATATCCTGCAGTATGCGGTAGAATCGGCCTTTATAGCCATCGGCATGACTTTTGTGCTTCTGATCGGAGGCATCGACCTTTCTGTGGGATCGGTCATGGCTTTTGCCTCGGTGGTGGCGGCAAAAATGGCTCTGGCCAAACTTCCGGTGGCGGCCATTCTGCCGGTCGTCCTTCTCATCGGACTGCTTTGCGGAGTTGTGAACGGTCTTATTATTACTAAACTGCGGGTAGAACCTTTTATGGCTACCCTGGCCATGATGATGATCATGAGGGCTTCAACGTTTATCTTTACAGGAGGAGGCCCGCTGACAGGATCGGTGGAACAGTCCTTTAAACAGATTATCAAGGGAACAGTCTTTCATGTGCCGGTAGGCATATGGTATGTGCTGATCGCCTTTGTCATTGCCTGGCTGGCCGCTTCCCGGACCCGGTTCGGACGGCATGTATACGCTGTAGGAGGAGGCGAGGAGACGGCGAAGCTCTTTGGCGTGAGAACAGACAGGATCAAGATTACAGTCTATGCGGTCAGCGGGGCCCTGGCTGCTTTATCGGGACTTCTGGTAGCGGCCCGGATCGGAATCGGGGAGCCCCGGACCGGATACGACTATGAAATGACTGCCATTACAGTCTGTGTGGTGGGAGGCGTCAGTATGAACGGAGGCAGGGGAACGATGCTGGGAACGTTTATCGGGCTGATGGTAGTCAGCATGATCAAGAATCTGCTGAATCTTCTGAATTTCGATGTAAACGGGCAGCCGATTATCACAGGCATGATCATACTGGTTACTGCTTTGATCGTCAGCCATGAGATCAGCGGAAAGAAAAAACAGCCTGTCAAAGAAATATAAGAGATTTTACAGCGCGCAGGCCGCGCTGCAAAATAAAAAACAAAAAGAAAGAAGGAGAAGCGTATGAAGAAAAAAGCAGCGGCATTGTGTCTGGCAGTATGTTTGGGATTGAGCCTTACAGCCTGCGGGGAGGGCGGACCGGAAACTTCAGGGGAAAGTAAAGAAGTATCCGGAGGATCCGGGGCAGTATCGGGAAGCAGCGAGGGGGCGGATAAAAATGGGGACGGGACCGTGAAAATCGGATTTTCCCAGTGTGTTATGAACCATCCCTTCCGGATCGCCATGGTGGATTCCTTTAAAGAGGTCTGCGCCGGTTATGACGACATTGAAATGGTAGTGGTGGAAGGAAACGGAGATGTGCAGAATGAAATCGCGAATATAGAGTCCCTGATCCAGCAGGGGTGCGACGCGATCATCGTTTCCAGCCTTTCCGGAACATCGATCTATCCGGCCTACAAAGAAGTGCATGATGCGGATATCCCTCTGGTGATTGCCGCTTCCGGATGCGCCACAGAGGAGGAAGAGGCTTATAACTACTATGACACCTTCGTTTCCACCGATGAGGAGGAAATGGGTCGGGCAGCGGCTGATTATGCCAATGAACTGCTGGACGGCGAGGGAAATGTGGTAATGATCCGGGGCGTAGTGGAATCTACCAATTCTATGAACCGCTATGTGGGCTGGAATGATCAGGCAAAAAATTATCCGGGGATCAAAGTAATCGCCGAGCAGGCGGCGGATTGGCTGAGGCTGACTGCCAACGAAGTAATGGCCAATATCCTCCAGGCCAATGAGGACATTGATCTGGTATATTCGGAAAATGACGAGATGGCGCTGGGAGCGCTGGAAGCGATCCGCGATGCCGGAAGAGAAGATGAGATCAAGATCATCAGTATGGACGGACAGCAGGACGCCTGCGAAGAAGTATTGTCCGGCGGACCGCTGAAGCTGACGATCACCAACAATTCAGATATGACTGAGGCTGTAAAAGCCGCGTATGCTCTGGCCCACGGGGAAAGTGTAGAGAAAAGGATCGTGCTTCCCTATGAGATGGTGACAGAGGAAAACGCGGAAGAATATATAGCAAATAACTTTTAAGAAGGGAGAAAGCAATGGGATACGAAGAAGTTTTACAGGACATTCCGGTCAGCGAATATAAGGAGAGGCTGGCAAAGACAAAGGCGCGGATGGAGAAAGAAGGGCTGGACGGCCTGCTGGTTTATTCTGATTCCGCAAGGATGAGCAACGTGCGCTGGCTGGCGGATTACAGAGCCTTTGACGGGGTTTTCCCGTACCCGGCCATGGTGTTCGTGCCGCTGATCGGGGATCCGATCCTTTTCGCGGAAGGAAGCCTTCTGGGATACGCCTCGGACAAGACCTGGTTTGACGACACCAGAGGGATCCGGCAGGAACTGGGCAATACCGTCCGGGATTTTACCTCAAAGCACCCCGGCGCCAAGATCGGACTTTGCGGAGCGAAATACTGCGCGCTGGAATTTTATGAGAGGATCATGGATAACATCGGCAGCGGCACTCTGGAAAAGTCCATGATCATTGAAAATCTGAAATCGGTTAAGAGTGAAAGAGAGATCCGCAATATGAAAGTGGCCGGAGAGCTGGCGGACCGGGGCCTGTGGAAGATTAAAGAACTGCTGGAATCGGAAAAGAATCTGACAGAGAGAGAAGTTGCCCGTCAGGCGATGGCAGAAATGTTCCGTCTGGGAGCGGACACCAAATCTTTCGACATCATGGTCCAGTCCGGCATTAACGCGGAAAGGTGGTTCCTGGCCTATCCCACAGACAAGATCATTCAGAAAGGCGAGACGATCCTCATCGATATCGGCGTGAGATACAACGATTATTCCTCCGATATGGCCAGAGGCGTAGGCTACGGAGAATTGAACGATGAGCAGGAACGCCTGCTGGATACCTGCCTGGAGGCCTGGAGACAGGGAGTTGCGGCTCTGAAACCCGGTATGACCGGCAAAGAGGCGGATGTAGCGGCCAATCAGGTCATGCGGGAAGCGGGATATGTACATTTTGCCGGGGAAGGACGGGGATGTGCCCACTCCACCGGCATGGATCCGGAGGAAGAAATTCCCACCATCGGACCGGACAGCGATGACGTTTTGCAGGTAAATCAGACCTTCTGCTTTGAGATCACTCTCTGCGAGCCGGGAGTCGGCGGCACACGGATTGAAGACACCATTGTTCTGCGCCAGGACGGAGCGGAGAGCCTGACGAATTTCCCGAAACGGAACCGCTGGTAAAAAGTGAAAAAAGAAGGAACGGCCGGAAGGCTGTTCAGGGATGCTGTCTGGAAAGGGCGGCATCCCTTTGCCGCGTTTCGGGAAAGGATGAGAAGAGAGAATGAAAAAAGAGATACTGCGGGTGAACTCGCTGTGCAAAGCCTATAACAGAGACAGGATCCTTACAGATGTTTCTTTTTCGGTTTTTTCCGGGGAGATCGTAAGCATTATCGGCCACAACGGCGTGGGAAAAACAGTATTGGGGAAAATTCTGGGAGGAGAGCTGAAGGAAGACGCAGGCGCGGTATGGTTTGAGGGAAGCAGAGTTTTTCCGGGAAAAGAGAGAAGTAGCCGGATGTACTATATTCCGGAAGAAGGGAAAATCCTGGAAAATCTTACAGTGGCGGAGAATTTATTTATAGGCCAGGAAAAAAAGAAAAACTGTTATCTGAAAACAGCTTCTGTATTTCAGGCGGCCGGGCAGTATCTGGACCGTTATCAGTTTCAGGTGAATCCCGAGAGCAGGGGCAGAGAATTGTCGGAGGCAAAGCGGCGGATGCTGCTGCTTCTGCGGCAGATTGTCTCTCCGCCGAAGCTGCTGATCGTAGACGGCATTATGGATCTGATTTCAGCGGGAGATCTGGAGACAGTCCGCAGAATGCTGAAAGATTTGGTTTTAGGCGGCACCGCCATTCTTTATCTGACCTGCGACCAGCAGACGGCCATGGAACTGTCTTCCAGGATCCTTCTGATGCAGGGAGGTATTATTCTGTATGAAATGGGCCGGGATGAATACTCGGAGCAGGTATTCCGAAAAGCGGAAGCGGGACTGTTGAATGAAATTCACTGGGAACGGATGGACCGCCGGCCGGCTGCGGGCCGGGAGGTGCTGCGGGTAGAAAACATCTCTACGGAACACTTGAAAAATATCAGTTTTTCTCTGCGGAAAGGAGAAGTCCTGGGAATACTCGGGACAAAAGGGGGATATCCGGGAGAAATCCTGAAAGCTATCGGAGGATATCAAAAGCCGGAAGGTGGGCGGATCTATGTGAACGGCCGGCAGACAGGATTCAAAAATCCGAGAGCCGCAGTCAGAGCCGGCGTGTGTTTCTGCGGGGACGCCCACGAAGAAATGCTTTTAGATGAAAATACATCTGTAAAGATCAACATGAGTCTGCGGGCCCTGTCCCGGATCAGCCGTCGGGGTTTGATTTCGGCAAAATATGAGAAAATATGGACAGAAGAATACAGAAAAACCTTCGGGATTTCCTGCGATCCCTATGAACGGCTGCAAAATCTCAATTATTCTGCCAGGTCAAAGCTGATCATCGCCTCCTGTATGGGAAGCCATCCGTCCGTTTTGCTCCTGAACAAAGTGACCCGGGGCCTGGACGAGGAGGAGGTAAAAAAGATTTTGGGGATTTTAAATCAGGTCAGGAAAACAGCCGGGCTGATCCTGAATCTGTCCAGAGTAGAACAGGAGTTGCAGCTGTGCAGCCGCATATTGATAATCGGAAGAGAAGGAATTACGGGGGAGATTACCGGACAGGATGCGGAAAACGTAACATTTGCCGCAAAATATGAAAAATAGAAAGATGATTCGAGGTGGGTCCATGGATAAAGTGATGATTATAGATGATGAGGTGTGGGTGACGGAAGTGATCCGGAATATTATTGACTGGAACAGCTTCGGCTTTCAGGTGGCCCGGGTCTGCCACGACGGAGAGGAGGCTATTTCGGAAATCCGGGATATCCATCCGGAACTTCTGATGACAGATATCCGCATGCCGGGAAAAACAGGCCTGGAGATTATCCGGGAAGTATCAGAAAAAATGCCGGATATTCTCTGCGTGGTGATCAGCGGATACAGCGACTTTGAGTATGCCAGAACAGCTCTGTCCTGCGGAGCGGTGGGCTACCTGCTGAAACCTATCGATCAGACGGAACTGGAAAATGTCGTGATAAAAGCCAGAAATATACTGGATCAGGAAAAAAAGCAAAGAACCGCGAAAATGCAGATTCAGCAGGAGTATCAGCAGACCATGGATTCTTACAGAGATCAGTTTTTGGTTAACTGCCTGGAAGGCCACGGAGAGAGCGGATTACAATACAGAGAAATCAATCAACGGATGAAAATGACGCTGGAGGAAGGCGTTTTAAGGCTGATCTGCCTGATGCTGCCCGATCCTGCCAGGCTGCCGGACCTGTTTTCAGAAATCAATAAAGCTGTCTGGAAGTTTCAGCTTCCGGTGCTGTGCAGTGAGGTCAGGCCTTTTATTTACCGAAAGAAAATTCTGATCCTGCTGAATTATCCGGAAGCGTTCAGCGGGAAAATAAGAAGATGTCTTCGGGATCTGGCCGCTTCCTTTCAAAATGACAGACGGGGTATCTTTTTCCTGGAGGGGGAGGAATTCCGCGACATTTACCAGATGGGACCGGCCTATCAGAAAATGCGGCCTCTGGAATTTGCCGGGGTGCTGGAGAAAGACTGCCGTTTTTTCCCTTGTGAGGAGATAGGGGAAGGAGGGGGCAAGCTTCTTCCTTCCGACCTTTCCCTGCGCCTCAGGCAAAATATCAAAGGGGGAAATACGCAGGAAGCCCGGCGGACAGTCAGAGAAGCCTGTGAACGCGTGACGGCCAGGGCAGGGAAAAATCCCCGGGCATTAGGCGGGTGCTCGTAAGAAAGTAATTCACTCAAAATTACACTTACGGCCTCTGTCAGACGGGATTGGAAAAAAGCAGGGGAATCATTCTTTTTCAGAATGATTCCCCTGCTTTCATAATACCTTTTTGGATGTATATTGCAATTTTTCTATGTCATATACGCTTACTGATACACACTCAAATAGGTCGGGATTAAAAATTGCAAGGTTATACCCGCCTGGATTAGTTGTGCTGTTGTATTCAATCCCATCATATTCTTGCGTTCCGTTATGTTCGATGCTTTTGATAAAATCAACAATGTATTGTGTGGGGACGTAGTCCAATGTACTGTCGCTTCTACGCAAAGATTTGCTCATTTCAGAATTTAACTTTTCAAGATATTGCTTGTTTATTGCGTGGTCAAGATATTCAAGACCATCAACAAACGGGCTAATCTCCGTTATAGCACGAAGATCCACCACCGTAATATCTTGCTTTAATCGAAATGTGCCGACACTTACAAAATCGAACACACCAGCACGCACTTCATGCAAGGTAGTATCAACATCACTTGCCACATACAGGCAAGTGATTCCTCTTGCGTTAGCCCTACCTTCCGAACTTTTACCAGCAGGGGGTGCTGACATTTCACTTATTGGATATCCGGTTTGTTCAGAAATTCTTGCACGATAAAATAAATTCCCAGTCTTGTAAGTTTTACGAATAAACGAGCAATATTTTTCCAGAATATCAAAATTTATTAGCTTTGAATGATATCGGTTCTTTGTCTTGATTTCAGTTACAAATGCATCCCAATCATTGTTTTTTAATAAAGCATGACTCTGTAGATACACATTATCATACAACTCTGGAATACCAACAGTTCCATCCAAAATTTCCGGGACATTTACATATAATTCATGACAAACCGACTTTAATATCTCATAAATATGGATTCTTGGAATCCCTGAAAAAATATTCCACCGTTCTTTCAGATCATCAATCAAAGATCTGGTTTCGGCTTTGGGATAGGTATCTGGAAGCATTGTAGAAGGAGTGTAAATGCTCAACAACTCTTCAAAATAAGGAGTTAATTCGCTTTGTGTGCTTGTATCATATAAGTGTCCCTCTCTGTGATGACACACGGGACATTCTCCTACATTCGATGCCGATACAGAGCAAATAATTGAAGCTATTTCCCTGTCATTAAAGCAATGCTCACAAAAAATCATATTGCTACCCCATCCAAATACTTGCTCATCAGTTCAAGATGGTGCATAATTGAATACTTCTTTACGACACCTAATCCAGGGTAGGTCTTGTTGCGGTAAGCTGCTTCAAATTCTCGTATTCCGACAGTATCTAATTTCATGGTTTTATTCCACTCGACCAGTTTTTCAACTGCTTCTGCAAATTTTCTTGCCGGGTCAGAAATATCATCGTTAGAATCAGAAACAAAGTGTGCAATTCGCAAAATATTTTTTGTATCAAAGTATACAATGTGAATTGCCACAGCGTATGGAGCAAACCCCGTTTCGCTATACTCCTCACCAACAACAGAATAATCAGCAAAACCTTTGTATCCATCGTCTGCATAATACAGATGATCAGAAGAAAAGAATTCTGTTTCTATATCTGAGTAATCAATATTGCGTGTTTGCTTAGGAAAATGGTCTTCACACATAACACGATTGGGGCGAATTCTTCTTCTGAAATCACCTTTGTCGGGTATCACATTATATAGGGGAATTCTATCACCAATTACTTCTTCGTAATTGCCCAAATATTCCGGGTTATTGCAAAGTAAAAGCAACGAATCAATGGGAATACCATTTTTTGCTGCATTTTTGATGTGCGCATCCAACTTTGATGTTACATAGAAAGAAGAAATAACATTGGCATCTTTAAGTTGCTCACTGGCTTGCTCCCGAATTTTAGCATTACTTTCCTTTTTCAAATCCTTAATCCAAGAGCCTACTTGCGGATTACGAATGACAGCAATGGGTTTTCCGGCTTTTATGAAAGAATCCACGGTTTTTGTGTATGTCGATGATACTTTTACTGGTTCTACAATAGGGATTATTTTGTTGCTAAGAAGGCTTTTGTTAACACACTCACGGAGAGCCAAAAGCTCAAATTGACGACCTCGCAAAATTGGGAAATACATAATATCCTCCTATGTACTTAAAAAGCGACATAATTTTGCGTAGTCACTTTTCTTGTAATTTGAAAAATAAATTAAAAACTTCAATTCATACGGTATTTTTGAGTATTCGACAACATCAATTTTTGCTCGTGATTTTAAGGCTTGGACAAACATTTGATAGGCTATATCCGTTGGCAATGACTCAAACATTGCTTGACACTCTCTATAATACTCAAATTGCGACACATCTGGCAACAGACCGAAATGCTTAAGTAAGATTTGCTCATACTCATTTTTGCGCAAGATCTTAAACATAATTGTTTTTGAAAGCATATCGCCATATTCAATCGGTTCCTTGCGTACACTTAATGTTCCTTTTTTTGTCAATAAACAGATTCCTGTTGGAGAATTTTGTAGCTTTTGTTGTACACTATCAAAATTCTTTTCTGATGTAACAACAACTACTCTTGAAAAAGCTTTATAATAATCTTCAATTTGACCGTCGAGACGATCAAAATTATCCAATGCCGTTTTTATCTCGTATACAACAGCTTTTCCGTTTATTAAAATGAAGTCGGCTTTGGAATTTCCAACCGGAACTTCTGTTAATGCGGTTGTCGTGCGTGGACTATGGATGCCGAGTAATAGTTTGTTCAGTAGAGTGTTTTTATAAAAATATTCATTTTGGTATTCTTTTTTTAGGTATTGGTAAATTTCGCTAATACATTCTCCGTTGGTCTTCTCAGCAGGATCAACGATATATCTGCGAATCGCTGCTATATATGCAGGACTTTCCCCATCATCAATTACTTGCTTAAAGGTGTTTCGAGTAAAGAACCGGTTAAGCAATATTGAATTAGCATTGTCCACTCAAAACACCACCTCTCTACAAACAGAATTATTGTCTTGTTGGTTTTAATGCATTCGATGGGATCAACCAAATTCGGCTTACTTGTATTGCCCCTTGAATACGATTTGTTTTGCAAAGAATTTGAACTTGCCGTTCGGTGATTTTCCATTTGGCGGCAGTTTCTTTCACTGTCATATAGTTTTCCATTCGACACCTCGCAAATACAATAAACCATAATATATTATATTCGTTTAAACGAAATTTGTCAAGGCTTTCAAAAAAAGACGATGCTTCCGCTTCTTGTGAGGAGTATATCATCTGTCAGACGGGATTGGGTAAATGAAATAGGCTGGACATGGTTGATTTCAACCGTGTCCAGCCTATTTTTTGCCTATTTGCGTTTTCTTTTTCCTTTTCCGTGGGTCATATTGGTTTTCCCTCGTTGGTTAATAGAGGGTTTCAGGTGTTTGGACAGTTTCAAGACTTCTATTATATTCACAAACTGCTCCATCGTGATCGCATCATAGTCAATACCAAAGGTTGCGAGAAAAATGCGAGCCTGTTTTTCCGCATCGCTGCCTTTGTAGTCCATGGCTTCCTGCAAACTCTGTTGCACATCCAGTGCCGGAGAATGGCGGTCCGCAGTAGTTGCATCATTTTGATGGGCTTCCCGAATATCCCGAAGGATCAGCTTTAAATCGTCAGAAATAACATGGCCGAAATACTCGTCCTCTTGTACTTGTGCAAGTTCCAGCGTCCGCAGGTACAGATCATTTTCCGTTTCTCCCTGCTGCATCAGTACCATTTGGCGGACGGCTTGCAGTACGGCGTTCATATCGCTAATCCGCATATCTGCGATCCGATCCACATAAATCTCCGCATCCAGCATCATTTTCTGGAAATCATGGTGACAGAGAATTTCCGACAGCAACCGGGGGTTGAATTTCCCGGCTTTCAGAACATCAATCGCATCATCACTCAGGTGCAGGGCACTCAGCTCTGAGTCTGAGTGATTTTTTTGTTCTGACACCCCCAACAGATAATCCGTAGTCACATGATAAAACTTTGCCAGTGTGACGATGGCAAAAGGGCTTATGTCTTTATAATCATCATTCTCGTATTTGCCGAGCGCAGATTTGGAAAGCCCAGTCTGGTCGGCCAGCTGTTCCAAGGTAAGTCCGTGCTCCACCCGCAAATCCTTCAATTTTTCCTGAATCGTTAAGGTCGTATTCATGCCAAGCCTCCCCGCTGCTCCATTTCTTTTATTATAACACAGCTTGTCCATAAGCATGGAAATTCCTGCTTTTTCAGGGGCTTTTCCATCCTTTTGGATATACGGGAATGGTCATGTTTTTTCGCTAAAATGTACTTGTCGCAAGACTCCGTAGCTTGAAAAATACATGACCGTCCGAATGGGATATGCCGGTTGGCGAAGCAGCGCCAGAACCAGCCTCGGGACAATTTGTCCCTAAGCTGCGAGCGTGCCAAAGCCGGGGATACGCCGGGGTGAGATTCCCGGGCAGGAACGGCATTCGGGAAAAACGGCGCTTAAAAACACAGGCAAAAATCAATCCATGTGAAATCAGCAAACAAACTGCAATTTTAGTATTGCTAACCACACCAAAGAGCGTTGCACCGTACAGCATACACAGTACATCGTTTCATGTGGATATTCGCTGTTTGGCTTGATTTCATACAAACCAGCAAAACGGGAAAGCGAGTGCTGTGAACAGGGCATCACAAGCAAAAATTCCAGTTTGAAAATGAGTTTTACCAAAACAATGCTTTGCAGCAAATAGAGTTTATCACGGAATAGATTCTGTTCGCCGCAGAGCCAACAAAACAGGAGGACTTTTTTATGAGCAATCACGAGAATTACAGGAACGAGATCAAAGCCTACATTGTCAGGGCTGGCATGACCATGAGTGAGGTGGTGGAGGTTTTGGCTGACGAATACGGATGGAGCAGCAGTGTCCCCAACCTGTCCGGGAAACTAAAGCGTGGCTCTTTACGCTATGGCGAGGCGGTGGAGTTGGCAGATGTGCTGGGGTATGACATTGTGTGGCAGAAACGGAGGAAATAAAATCGAGCAGAAAATTTATGGGTACATCCGTGTTTCCACCAGAGAGCAAAATGAAGATCGCCAAGTCATTGCTCTCCGGGAAGTGGGTGTACCTGAGAGAAATGTTTATATCGACAAACAGTCCGGCAAGGATTTTGAACGCCCGCAGTATCGGAAAATGGTAAGGAAACTTAAAAAAGACGCTCTGCTCTATATCAAGAGCATCGACCGTCTGGGGCGCAACTATTCTGAGATTCTGGAGCAATGGCGGATTCTGACCAAGGAAAAAGGGATTGATATTGTGGTGCTGGATATGCCCCTGCTGGACACACGCCGGGGCAAAGACTTGATGGGCACATTCCTCAGTGATATTGTGCTGCAAGTGCTGTCCTTTGTGGCAGAAAATGAACGCACCAATATCCGACAGCGCCAGGCAGAAGGAATTGCCGCTGCCAAAGCAAGAGGGGTTCGCTTCGGCAGACCCCCAGCGCCTTTGCCAGAAAACTTCCATCATCTATATCAGCAATGGAAAAACGGCAAAATCACCGGCACAGCCGCTGCAAAGCTGTGCGGGATGCCGCTTTCCACCTTCCGCTATCGTGCGGAGATTTACGAAAAAGCCAAGTTGTTGTAAGCAGGTATTTTTACAGGATTGTGTACCTTCCTGTGAAATGCCTGCTTTTTAGTTACAAAAAAATGATACCACAGAACACCGGCATTTTCCATACAGAATCTGTGAACAAAAGCCTTTTTGCCACTTCTCAAACACCGAAAAATGCACCTGCGAAAAGGTACACCATCTTGTAGGTGGCTGTCTTTCTGTCAGTGCGTGGATATATGAGGTGTACGGAAATGGCAGAACAGCAGGTGAAATCAAGGCAGCGTGTGGCGGATCACGGCGAGGTATTTACTGCCGAGCGTGAGGTAAAAGCCATGTGCGACCTTGTAAAACAGGAAACAGAGCGGATTGAAAGCCGATTTTTGGAGCCAGCTTGCGGAAATGGGAATTTTCTTGCGGAAGTTCTCACCCGGAAGTTGGCAGTGGTAAAAAGCCGTTATGGGAAAAGCCCCTTTGATTATGAACGGTACTCGGTATTGGCAATGACCAGCCTGTACGGAGTTGACATTTTGGAGGATAACGCAGAAGAATGCCGACAGCGGCTATTTGACATCTGGGACAAGGAATATACCGCCAATGCCAAATCACAGGCGAATGAACAGTGCCGGGAAGCGGTACGGTTTATCCTACGTAAAAACATTCTGTGCGGAGATGCGCTCACCATGCTCCAGGCAGACGGTTCCCCCATTGTTTTTGCAGAGTGGAGCCTTGTTACCGGAAATCAGATGAAACGCCGTGATTTTGCACTCGATGAGCTTCTGAACGGACACGAGGAGCAGATGAATATTTTCATGATCGGCTGGGAGTATGACGAGGAAGTTCAGGCATTTATCCCATCGCCTATCAAGGAATATCCGCTGACCGATTACAGGAGGGTGCAGGATTATGAGTGATTTTTACAGCAATATGTATAATCCGGATGTCCTCACCTGTCTGGCGAATCTGTCCAACGATGAGGTGTTCACACCACCGGAGGTAGCAAACCGGATGCTGGATATGCTGCCGGAAGAACTGTGGCATGACAGCAGCGCAACATTTCTCGACCCAGCCTGTAAGTCTGGGGTGTTTCTGCGGGAAATTGCCAAACGACTGATTGAGGGGTTGAAAGAGGAAATCCCGGATTTGCAGGAACGCATCGACCACATTTTCCACAAGCAGCTGTATGGCATCGCAATCACTGAACTGACCAGCCTTCTCTCCCGGAGAAGTGTGTATTGTTCCAAGTATCCCAACAGCAAGTATTCCATCACGCTTTTTGAGGACACCAGCGGCAATATCCGGTACAAGCGGATACCGCATCGCTGGCAGAACGGCAAATGCCTGTTCTGTGGTGCGTCCAAGAGCGAATACGAGCGAGGGGATGAGCTGGAAACCCATGCTTATGAGTGGATACATACGATTAAACCGGAGGAGATATTTAAGATGAAATTTGATGTAATAATCGGCAATCCGCCTTATCAGTTGAGTGATGGAGGCGGCAACGGAAAAAGTGCAATGCCGTTGTACCATAAGTTTGTTGAGCAGTCAAAAAAATTAAAGCCAAGGTTTTTAACGATGATTATACCGGCTCGTTGGTTTGGAGGCGGAAAAGGTCTGGATAACTTTCGGGCTGAAATGTTGTCAGATAAGCATATAAGAAAACTTACTGATTATACGGATTCATCGGACTGCTTCTCCGGTGTGGATATTGCAGGGGGAATATGCTATTTCCTATGGGACAGAGATAATCCTGGATTGTGTGAAGTAACGAATACACACTCTGGAAAAACAACCGTTATGGAGAGACAACTCGATGAATTTTCTACTTTTGTGCGATACGGTGAAGCCATCAGTATAATTCATAAAGTTAAACAACAAGCCCATGATTTCATGGATTCACAAGTTCTACCGAGAAGACCATTTGGATTGGATTCAAACATTAAAACGAAAGATCACGGAACTATTAAGGTTAAAAGTGCATCTGGCTATGGATATATATCGGAAAAAGATCTTCAGGCAGGTTTTGACATTGTTGAAAAATATAATGTTATAATGTCAAAAGTTTCAGCAGAACATGCAGGACAACCAGATAAAAATGGACAGATGAAAGTCATATCAATCATCGAAATTCTTGAACCGAAGGTTGTTTGCACAGAAACCTATTTAGTTATCGGAAGTTTTGATGAAATATCGCAAGCCAACAACCTGGTTTCCTACATGAAAACAAAATTCTTCCGCTTTTTGCTTCAACAATCGCTTTACTCGCAGAATATATCTAAAGACCGGTTTCAGTTTATTCCAAAAGAAAGTTGGACAGAAGAGTGGAATGACGAAAAGCTCTATCAAAAATATGATTTAACAGATGAAGAAATTTCATTTATTGAGTCTATGATTAAACCTATTGAAGTAGGTGGTGATGGCAATGGCAACTGATTTCTTTCCGCAACGCCCAGATGCTCACCCGATGATTTACGCCTACGAGGACACCAATCCGCAATATCAAGGGCTTCTGAAGGTGGGATATACTGCCATTGATGTGGACAAGCGTGTTGCCCAGCAGTATCCCACCAAACGACCGGATGGCAGTGTTCCCTATCGCATTGTCTACCGGGAAAGTGCCATGTATCCAGATGGTTCCTCGTTCACTGACCATGATGTTCACCGTGTCTTGAAACGCAAGCAGATAACCGGCATGGGCGGCGAATGGTTTCGCTGTACCGTAGACGATGTGCGAGCGGCGGTACTGGCAGTCAAAAACCATACTGCCAATGTGGAGAATCGGGTCAATAGCTTCTCCATGCGTCCGGAACAGCAGGAAGCCGTGGACAAAACCGCTGCCTATTTTCAAAGTGCCTATGCGGAGGATTCTACACGCTATCCTAAGTTTTTGTGGAACTGTAAAATGCGCTTTGGCAAAACCTTTGCATCCTATCAGCTGGCAAAACGGATGGGATTCAAGCGGATTCTGATTCTGACTTTCAAACCTGCTGTGGTCAGTGCATGGCAGGAGGACTTGAACAGCCACATTGATTTTGAGGGCTGGCAGTTTATCAGCCGGAACACAGAACTGACCTATGAAACAGCGGACAAGTCCCGTCCCATCGTCTGTTTTGGCTCTTTTCAGGACTATCTGGGAGTAAATAAGGAAACCGGCGGCATCAAGGCAAAAAACGAGTGGGTACATTCCACCAACTGGGATTTGGTTATCTTTGATGAGTACCACTTCGGAGCATGGAAGGAAAATGCCAAAAAGCTGTTTGAGCAGGAGGACGAGGACAGCTACGACAGTGAGGATATGGATAAGTATGACCGTGGCAACGCCTACGATGAAACGTTCCTGCCCATCACAACCATGTATTATCTGTATCTGTCTGGCACACCATTTCGGGCGCTGAATTCCGGTGAATTTATCGAGGATCAGATTTACAACTGGACATACTCAGATGAACAGCGGGCCAAGGAAAACTGGCAGGGTGACGGAAATCCCTATGCGGCACTGCCCCGCATGGTGATGATGACTTACCGCATCCCGGACAGTATCCGTCAGATCGCCATGCAGGGAGAGTTCAACGAGTTTGACCTGAATGTGTTTTTCTCTGCCAAAGGCAAAGGTGCGGACGCTCGCTTTGTCTATGAAAATGAGGTGCAGAAGTGGCTGGATCTGATTCGGGGTGCTTATCTGGAAACCAGTGTGGATGATTTGAAACTGGGTGCCAAGAAACCCGCCATGCCGTATGCCGATGTGCGCCTGCTGAATGTGTTGCAGCATACGCTCTGGTTTCTACCAAATGTGGCTTCCTGCTATGCGATGAAAAATCTGCTGATGCAGAAGCAGAATACTTTCTATCATGATTACACCATCAATGTCTGTGCGGGTACGGGCGCTGGAATTGGTGCAGCAGCTCTGGAGCCGGTGCAAAAATCCATGCGTGACCCATTGGAGAGCAAGACGATCACCCTCTCCTGCGGTAAGTTGACAACAGGTGTTACAGTCAAGCCGTGGACAGGCATTTTTATGCTTCGGAATCTGTCCAGCCCGGAAACCTATTTTCAGGCAGCGTTTCGGGTGCAGAGTCCGTGGGAGATCACGACTGATGGCGGCAAAAAGGAAATTGTCAAGCAGGAATGTTATGTGTTTGACTTTGCTCTCGACCGGGCGCTCAAGCAGATTTCCGATTACAGCTGCCGTCTGAACATTGACGAAGGCAACCCGGAAAAGAAGGTGGCGGAGTTTATCAATTTTCTGCCCGTCATTGCCTATGATGGCAGCACCATGCGGCAGATTGATGCAGGTGAGGTTCTGGACATTGCTATGGCAGGTACATCTGCCACCTTGCTTGCCAAACGCTGGGAAAGTGCGCTGCTTGTCAATGTGGATAACGATACCCTTTCCCGTTTGATGGCCAATTCAGCGGCGATGGATGCTCTGATGAAAATTGAGGGCTTCCGTAGTCTGAACGAGGATATAAAGACCATTATCAACAAGTCCGAAGCCGTAAAAAAAGCAAAGAAAGAAGGCACAGAAAAACTCACGCCAAAAGAGAAAAAGGAGCTGAGCGAGGAAGAAAAAGAGTATAAATCCAAACGCAAACAGATTCAGGAGAAGCTGATTAAGTTCGCCACCCGCATTCCGGTTTTCATGTATCTGACCGATTACCGGGAACGATGCCTGAAGGATGTTATCACACAGCTGGAGCCGGGGCTTTTCAAGAAAGTAACGGGTCTGGATGTCAAAGATTTTGAGTTGTTGGTATCTCTCGGTGTGTTCAACGATTCGCTGATGAACGATGCCGTCTATAAGTTCAAGAGATATGAAGATGCCAGTTTGAGCTATACCGGTATTAACCGGCATGAAGGCGAGAACCGTGGCGGTTGGGATACTGTTATCACGGATGCTGACTATAACAGTATGTTCGCTTTGCAACAGGCTTCGATGGAAGCGTCGATTCCTTCGGCGAATGATTTGCCGGAAAAACCGTTTCTGGATTTTGCGGAAGCTGTCAGGGATATGGATCAGCCTGAAAAGGACAAGCAGCATTCACAGAAGATTGCAGAAAGACCGGCTGCGTATGAGCAGCATTTGGAAAAGCCACGCTATACCCCGCCAGTGCCAAAACCGGCAGAACCTGCACCACAAAAGCAGGTGGATTTGTCCCGTGTTGTGGTTGGCGGTCAGCTTCGGCATAAAGCATTCGGCATGGGAACGGTCAAAGAAATCCAAGGAGGCTTGATTGTCGTAGTGTTTGGAGGGACAGAGAAAAAGTTCCAGTTCCCCGGTGCGTTGCTGCAAGGCTTCCTAAATTTGCCAGAATGATCTTCCTACCATAAACTACCAGCAAAAGAAGACGCACAGTAATCCCTTGGTAACAAGGGCGCACTTCTATACAGGGTAAACCCTGTATGCGTGCGCTCTGCGAGGCAAACAGCCCGGACGATGGAAGTCCGGGCTGTTTTGCGTCACTGCGTTCCGTACAAGGGGCTGCACCCCTTGCGCCGCTTATGCGGCTATCCCTGCCCGCTTTGGATGGGAAACAATCTGTTTGCACAGACAGTTTCCCGTCCAAAGCCTAAAACGCAATACGCAAATTTTACCGCTTGTCCGAAAGACAGGCGGTATTTTTTATCTGCAAATAAAGGAGGAATCTACGATGCCAACAACCGAAAAACTGAAACAGGAGATCGCAGACGCAGAAAAGAAGCTGGCGCAGGAGCGCAGCAGGCTCCAGCGGCTGGAAAACCGGAAATCCTATTATGAGAAGGGAGACAGGAAGAAACGGGCACACCGTCTCATTACCAGAGGGGCTGCCGTGGAGAGCATCGCACCGCTGGCAAAGGTTCTGGGCGAAACAGAGTTCTATGCTTTCATGGAAAAGGTTTTTATCTTATCGGAAGTCAGAGCTTTGTTGATGGAGGCGGTCAATGCACACAATCAGGCAAGCCAGAAAGGAAAGGGATAAGTATCGCACTATTTCACTTCCATGTTACCCAGATCAAACGCAGCGCAGGGCAATCCGCTGTTGCGTCCGCCGCTTACCGATCCGGCGAAAAGCTGCACAGCGAGTATTACGGAGAGGACAGCGACTACACCCGGAAAGGCGGTGTCCTCTGTTCTGAAATCCTGCTGCCGCCCCACGCTCCGCCTTCTTTTGCAGACCGTCAAACCCTGTGGAATGAGGTGGAAAAGGCAGAACGGGGCAAGAAAGCCCAGCTTGCATACAGTTTTGACATTGCCTTGCAGAACGAGTTTTCCATGGAGGAGAACATCGGCCTTGCAAGGCAATTTTTATTGAAGCAGTTTGTGAGCAGGGGCATGGTGGTGGATTTCTCCGTTCATGCCCCCGACAAGGGAGATGGCGGCATTGCCAACCCGCATTTTCATGTCATGTGTCCCATCCGTCCCCTGCTGCCGGATGGGACATGGGGCAGCAAGCAGCGGCGGGAATATCTCGTGGATGAAAACGGGGAGCGCATCCGGGATAAAGCAGGAAACTATGTGTTCAACGCTGTCCCCACCACGGACTGGGGTAAGCCGGAAACGCTGGAACATTGGCGGGAACAGTGGGCGGCAATGTGCAATGCCCGGTTTGCCGAGAAAGGGCTGGACTGCCGCATCGACCACCGCAGCTACGAGCGTCAGGGCGTGGAGCAGCTGCCTACCGTCCATGAGGGTCCGGCGATCCGCCAGATGGAGGCCAGAGGCATCCGCACCGATAAGGGCGATTTCAACCGCTGGGTCAAGACGACCAATGCGTTGATCGGCAAACTGAAAAAGAAAATTACGGCGCTGCTTGACTGGCTGAAAGAAGCGCATGAGGAATTGAACAAACCGCAAACACCCAATCTGGCGCAGCTGCTCAGCGAGTATTACACCAGCCGCAGCGCAGGCGCATGGAGCCGGAAAGCGAAGATCGGAAATCTCAAAGAGTTCAATGAGATTTGCAATTATCTCATGCAGAACAATTTGACAACGCCGGAACAGTTGCAGGAGCGTGTATCTGCGCTGAGTGACCGCATTGACACTTTGAAGAGCGCCCTGTCTGGCAAATCTGACCGCATGAAGGAGTTAGACGAGCTTCTCCGCATGGTGCAGTTTTACGCTGACGGAAAACCTGTTGCAGATAAGCTGGCAGCCATCAAGTGGAAAGGCAGGCGTGAGCAATTCATGTCTGAAAATGAAAATGTGCTCCGCCTGTATCACATGGCAGAGCGCAAATTAAAGCCGTATTTTAAGGGCGGAAAATTGCCGGTCACAGCATGGCGCAGGGAGCATGACCGTCTGGAACAGGAATACGCAACCGGGCAGGCAGAACTTTCACCCATCTATGCGGAGGTGAAAAAACTTTGGCAGATCAAATACAAGGTAGAACAGGCTGTTCGTGCGCAGGAAAATCCCGAGTAGAGCCGCAGGAAACAGCAGCAACTCGACCATTAAGGAGGATTTCAAAGATGGAACTCAACTGGAAAGAGGACAATAACATCGTAAGGAAACTTGCAAAAATACTTCTCGGAGATACGCTGCCCAATGGTGAGCCTGTAAGTTCACTCATATTGCTTGATGATACTTCACGGGCTGAATTGCAGCGGTGGGCAAATATGAGTGATGCGGAATTTGCAGCCGCACAACTCAGTGGTGATTCCATCCGCATTGATGTGGATGATGTCATCAGACAGCTGGAAGAAAAATATGCCCTTGATCCACAGCTACTCGATGATTTGTTTTCTGGTATTGATGCAGATGATTTGGATATTTGGGAAGAAATCAGTCGATGGGAAGATTCTGACCATGACGAGCCAACGGAATATTTTTTCTCCAATCCTGACCCCTACTTCAAACCCGACCCGCTGCCGCCCGACCGCCTCAGACACAATTTCTGGTTTGATGAAACTGGACATATCCGTGTGAAAAATCCATCTGCTTTCTGGCTGCCGGAGTTCACTTTACAGCGTGAGATCGGCGGCACCATTTATACCATCACGGGCAGCTATGACGGGACAGAAACGCTGGATAGAAAGATGGAGCGCATTTTGGCTGAAAAGTTTACAGAAAATACGGAGGATGATGAATGACAAATACCGGGAATCTTGGTACAATAGAAGCAACCAATCCTGTACTGACAGTTGCCCCTTTGAAGGAGGATACAGAAATGTTACGGGCAACTGAAAAAATCACCGCACTCTATTGCCGCCTCTCCCAAGAGGATGCCAACGAGGGCGACAGTAATTCCATCACCAATCAAAAGGACATCCTGCTCCGATACGCAAAAGAGCACCGTTTCCCGAATCCAATATTTTTTGTGGATGATGGATACAGCGGCACGAACTATGACCGCCCCGGATTTCAGAAGATGTTGTCAGAAATTGAGGCAGGAAAAGTGGCTGTTGTGCTGTCGAAAGACCTGTCCCGGCTGGGGCGAAATTCTTCCCTGACGGGCTTGTATATCAACTTCACTTTCCCGAAATATGGTGTGCGCTATATCGCCATCAACGACCACTTTGACACCATTGACCCCAACAGCACCGACAACGATGTTGCGGGAATCAAAAACTGGTTCAATGAGTTTTTTGCCAAGGATACCAGCCGCAAAATCCGTGCAGTACAGAAGGCCAAGGGCGAGCAGGGCATCCCGCTGACAACCAATGTCCCCTTTGGCTACCGCAAAGACCCGGAGGATCGAACAAAGTGGGTCGTGGACGAAGCAGCCGCTCCTGTGGTCAAGCGCATCTTCAAGCTGTGTATGGAAGGCCGGGGGCCGATGCAGATCGCCAAACTCCTGCAGGCGGAACAGGTGCTCAACCCTACCGCCTATAAGCGGAGAGAGGGCATTAACACCCCAAGCCCTGAAACCGCTGACCCGTATCACTGGAACCCCAATACCGTTGTTCATATTCTGGAACGGCGGGAATACACGGGCTGTACGGTTAATTTCAAGACCTACACCAACTCCATCTGGGACAAGAAGCAGCGGGAAACGCCCATTGAGAAGCAGGCGGTATTCTACAACACCCATCCGGCTATCATTGAGCAGGAAGTCTTTGATAAGGTGCAGGAAATCCGCAAGCAGCGCCACCGAAGGACAAAAACCGGAAAGAGCAGTTTATTCTCCGGCATGGTTTACTGTGCTGACTGCGGGGCAAAAATGCGCTACTGCACCACCAACTACTTTGAGAAACGGCAAGACCATTTTGTATGCGCCAGCTACCGCAGCAACACGGGAACCTGTTCAGCCCATTTCATCCGGGCGGTTGTACTGGAAGAATTGGTCTGGATGCACATGAAAACGGTTATCTCCTATGTAACCCGGCATGAAGCGCATTTCCGGGCAGTGATGGAGCATAGACTCCGGTTGTCCAGCGAAGAAGCTGTCCGGGGATACAAGAAGCGTCTGGCGCAGGCAGAACGCCGTCTTGGGGAACTTGACCGGCTGTTCATCCGTATCTATGAGGATAATGTGGCCGGAAAGCTCTCTGATGAACGGTTTGCGCTGATGAGCAAGACCTATGAGGACGAGCAGATGCAGCTTAAAGCGGAAATCCAGACCTTGCAGCAGGAAATCGAAGTACAGGAACGACAGATTGAAAATTTGGAGCAGTTCATCCAGCGGGTACACAAATACGAGGATTTGCAGGAAATGACCCCCTACGCCTTACGGGAACTTGTCAAGGGCATCTACATCGAAGCGCCTGACAAGAGCAGCGGGAAGCGCAGACAGGGTATCCGAATCTCCTATGACCTTGTGGGCTTTATCCCCGTGGAGGAACTGATGAAACAGGAAACGGCATGACCGAAGCCATGCCGTTCCTGCAAAAAGCAATATTACTTTCTTATGCCCCCCGACCATTCGGCCAGGGACTTCTGGAAATCCTGGAGATTCTGGAAAGCGAGGAAGATCCGCGGACAGATTTTGGAAGGCTGGAAGAACAAATTGTAAGGGCGGAGAACCCGGAGGCAGTCAAAGAAATTTTGTGCCGGAAAGTGTGTTCTCTTGCGGAAAAAAGAAATCGTGGGGACGCGCCTAAGGAAAAGACGGCGGTGGAATACGCAAGAGAATATATAGACAATAATTACCAGACAGATATCACATTGACAGATATCGCGGAGATGGTCCATTTGAACGCCAATTATTTCAGCGATATTTTCCGGAGAGAAACCGGCACGGCCTTTAAAGAGTATCTGACCCGGGTCCGGATGGAAGCGGCCAAGGAGCTGCTGAGAAAGACTGGTTTCCGGCAGGCGGAGGTTGCCGCCAGGACAGGGTACCATGATGTGAAACATTTTGCCAGAGTATTTAAAAAATATGTCGGGATCTCCGCGGCAGAATACAGAAAGCTGATGAGGGAATTATGAATCATTTTAAGTTAAAAGGAACCTGCGGGAAAGAAACTTCAAGAATGCTTACCGGCCACATTGCCGTGGTGATCCTGCTGCAGGGAGGACTTCAGATTTTGAATTTCGCACTCTGCGCCCGGATCCCGGACAGCCGGAATTATACAGTGATTTCCGGAATCCTGTCGCTGTTCATGCTGGCGGAAATATTTTACTTTTTATTCCGTATCCTGCGGTCTATACGGGCGGTGGAAATCAAGATCAGCCAGCTGAGCAGGGATGAGGATACAGATACAGCGGCCATACGGTCCGAACAAAACGGAACTTCCGAATTGCTGGAAGCCATTGAACTGCTGCTGGAAAAAGAGTCATCCGCCAATGTTATGAAAAAACAGGCGGAGATCGATGCCCTCCAGAGTCAGATCAACCCCCATTTCCTGTACAATACCCTGGAGACTATCCGCGGACAGGCTATCTGCTGCGGAGCTCTGGAAATTGCGGAGACGACCAAGGCGCTGGCGGACATTTTCCGGTTCAATATCAATAAAAAGGGTTCCATGATCTTTTTATATGAAGAAATGGCAAATATTGATGCCTATATGAAAATACAGAGGATCCGCTTCAGCGACCGCTTCCGCCTGGAAAAGGATCTGGATCTGGACCTGCTGCGGCTCCATATTCCCAAGCTGCTGATCCAGCCGCTGGTGGAAAACGCTATAAAACACGGACTGGAACTAAAAAGAGGAAAGGGCTGTGTCCGAGTCAGCGGGGAGCGGACAGAGGATACATTATTTATCACCGTGGCCGATGACGGGATCGGGATGACTCCCTCAGAACTGGAACAATTAAACGAGAGGATCCGTCTTGGGACCAGCACTCCCGATCCCCGGGATAAAAGCACGAAAATAGGACTTTCCAATATTCATGAGCGCATAAAGATGATATATGGCCCCAGATACGGGCTGATAGTGCGCAGCGTCCAGAATGTGGGGACCAAGGTGACTGTTTCCCTCGGCATTTCACCGGAAGACCGTTAGAGGGCCTCCGAAGTAACGGTTGAAAAACCTTCTCTGTTTTTATATACTGGGTTCAGAACAGGGAGGATATACAAGCTTTGCGGGAAAGAAAAATAGTAGATATTCTGGCGCTGGGGGCGGCAGCTGTATTTCTTCTTCTGTGCCTGCTGCTCCCCGGCCGTTCTTTTGAAAAAAAATATAAGATCGATGAACTGAATTCCGGATGGACCTGTGTCTATGGGGACAAGGAGGAAACGGTTTCGCTTCCGGCCTCCCTGGAAGTGCCGGAAGGGACGGAGATCGTTCTGACCAGGCGGCTGCCTGAAAATACCATCAAGGACGAGGGGCTGCTGTTCCGGACCCGTATGCAGAGCTGCGAAGTCCGGGTGGACGGACAGCTGATCTATCAATATCCGGAGACAGAGATGCCGGGAGGCGTGCTGCCCAGCGGATGGAATTTCGTAAAACTTCCGGATTCCAGCGGAGGGAAGCTTCTGGAAGTGCGTCTGGAGTCCCCATATCAGGGCTTTTCCGGGAACCTGCCGGAAGTATGGATCGGAAATTATAATGACCTGATCGCCCGGACCGTCAGAGAGCAGGCTCCGTTTTTTGTGCTCAGTCTGTGCGTAGGGCTGACCGGAGGGCTGGCGGTGGTGCTTTCCTTTATCTTCAAAAGATACAGTTTATACGGATATCAGCGGCCCCTGGGAATCCTGCTGATTTTTGTCTCCCTGTGGCTGATGGGTGAATCCAGGATGCCGCTGGAAGTTCCGGGACCGGCGGCCCAGTATTATATTACCCTGTCATCTTTGCTGCTGTTTCCGGGATTCATCGCCGCGTATATCTGCACCAGGTGGCCGGAACTTTGCGGCAGGGCTTCCAAAGGGCTTTTATATTTCTGCTTCGGCATGGAAGGAGTTTTGGCGGCGCTGCAGATTTTCAATGTTTTTGACCTGACTCAGATGCTGCCGGCCGTCCATATCCTGCTGGCGGTCGTTCTGTGTTTTGCCTTGATCCGGTATATCAAGGCGGCTGAAAAAGGCCGGGTGGGCCGTTCGGAACTGATCTGCATGGGACTGATCTTTCTCAGCGGCTTTGTGGAATTGATCCTTTTCTACTGCCTGCAGATTCAGGTGGGGATCTTTGTGCGGCTCAGCCTCCTGATCTACGCCCTGGATTTTCTGTACAGCTGTGTGGCGGCCGCCCGCAGTAAACTGAAGGAAACGGAGGAACTGGAGAAAAAGCTGCGGCGCACCCGGCAGGAACTGATGAGCAGCCAGATACGCCCGCATTTTATTTATAATTCTCTGAATTCTATCCGGGCGCTGATCCGCATCGATCCGGAAGCGGCGTACAAGGCTGTGTATGATTTTTCTACGCACCTGCGGGCTAATTTAAGTTTCGGCAAAGAAAATGATCTGATCCCCTTTGCGGATGAACTGAAAAATATGAAAGCCTACCTCAGCATCGAGAAGTTTCGGCTGGGGGACAGGCTTCAGGTGCAGCTGCATATCCAGAAAGCGGATTTTCCGGTGCCCCGCTTATCGATCCAGCCTCTGATCGAAAATGCGGTGAAGCATGGGATCTGGAAAAAGGAAGGCGGAGGAACGATAGGGATTATAGAACAGGAGACAGAGAAATTCCATGTGATCCAGGTCTGGGACGACGGAGTGGGATTTGACCCGGAGATTCTGCAGAAGGATCCCGAAGAATCCGGGGCCCACATCGGAATAAAAAATGTCCGTTTCAGGATCCGGGAACTTTCCGGAGGGACCATCCGGATCCAGAGCAGTCCCGGACAGGGAACAACTGTCACGGTTATGTTTCCGGCGGAGGAAACGAAAGAAAAAGAAGGAGGCGGATTTCATGCGGGTGATCGTGGTAGACGATGAAGAACTGGCTCTCCGCCAGTTCCGGTTTGAAACGGAGAAAATCCAGGATCTGGAGATCCTGGGGGAATTTACCCGGCCGGAGGAAGCGCTGGAATTTGTCCGCGGCCGGAATGTGCAGGCCGCCTTTTTGGATATTGAGATGCCGGGGATCAGCGGTCTGGAACTGGCGGAGCAGATGCGCCGGATCAGCCCGGAGATCGTGATTATTTTTATTACGGGTTATGAAAAATATGCCATTGACGCCTTCCGGGTAAAGGCGGATTATTACATGCTGAAGCCCTATAACCAGGAAGACATCCTGGAGGTATTGGAGCGGGTGAGACTGCTGGCCAGGCGCCAGCGCCGGAGAGTCTGTTTTCAGACCTTCGGCCGGTTTGACATGTTTATAGACGGCCAGGTGGTCTATTTTTCCAATACAAAGGCCAAAGAGCTTCTGGCCCTGTGCGTGGACCGCCAGGGCGGCAGCGTGACGATGGAGGAGGCGGTGGACAAACTCTGGGAGGACCGCCTTTACGATGAAAAAGTAAAAAACCTCTACCGCAAGGCGGTCATGTATCTCCGCCACCTTTTCAAACTGTATGACGCGGAGGAGGTTTTCCGAAACAGCCGGGGAGCCTGCAATATAGAGGCCTCCCGGGTGGACTGTGATTATTACCGGCTTTTAGAGGGGGATCTGGAAGCCCAGCGGTCCTGGAAGGTGGCGGGAAGCTACCTGAAGGAGTATTCCTGGGCCGAGGAAACCTGCGCCGGTCTCATGAGACTGACCGGAATGGAAGAAGAATAAGAAAAGTAACGGTTTGGTAACACTTGGGAATATATACTGTCTCCGTGCAGAAAATACGATACCCTAATCTGAGAAACGCCGGAAGGGAGTGTATGGAGATGAAACTGAAAGACGGACTGATTCTCCGGGAAGTGGCGGGACAGTATGTGATCGTGCCCACCGGAAAGCGGGTAAAGGAGATTACTTCGATCGTATATATTTCCGCTTCCGCGGCTTACCTGTGGGATTACATGAAAGACCGCGAATTTGAAAAAGAGGATCTGGTCAGAAAGATTCTGGAGCATTATACGGGAGTCACAGAAGAAAGGGCTGCCGCGGATATAGACCAATTTTTAAAAACCCTGGCGGATCATTATATATTGGATGACGGAACGGCCCGGGGCAGGGTATTTGTGCGGGCGCCCCGGAAAGGATGACGCCCATGGAGTATGAATTCGAGCCGGCCTGCCGGCGGATGGAGGGGCTGGATCCTTTTTATAAGCAGGTATGGGAGAAGGCCTTTCGGGAGACCATTCCGATCACCGGGACTTTTGAACTGACAGCCCGGTGCAATTTTAACTGCCGGATGTGCTACGTACATCTTGCGCCGGAGCAGATTCCGAAACTCGGCGCCGAGATGAGCGCGGCGGACTGGATCCGGGCGGCCCGGGAAGCCAGGGAGGCGGGTACCGCCTGGCTCTGCGTCACCGGCGGAGAGCCGCTGATGCATCCGGAATTTGAAACGATTTGGAAAGAACTGTCCCGGATGGGATTTTTTATTACTCTTCAGACCAATGCTTCCCTGATCCGGGGAAAAACAGCCGAACTGCTGGCGGAATATCCCCCCAGGCTGGCCAAGGTGTCCCTCTACGGTTCCGATGACGCGGTGTACCGGGAAGTCTGCCGGGTGGAGCAGGGATTTACCCGGGCAGAGCAGGGGATCAGGACCCTCAGGGAAATCGGGATCCCTGTAGAACTGGTAAGCCCGGTGATCCGCCAGAATCAGGGGGATATAAAGAAAATGGCCTTTTTCGCCTATCAGCATCATCTGCCCTGGATTCCCACCGGGCAGATCCGCGGCTCTGTCCGGGGAGCGGACAGTCAGGCCCGGGAGGCGAGGGTACAGGAAAAGCTGGACCTGCGGATGAAGGAGCAGATCCGTTTCCGGCTCCGGGGCCATCCGGTGGACAGACGCCGGAAGGTCTGCGCCTGGTGCAGGGATTACCGCCTGGGCTACTGGATCACCTGGAACGGGGAAATGAGATTCTGCGGTTTTATGGGAGAGCCCCGGATCCCGGTCCGGAGCCAGAGTTTCCGGCAGGCCTGGGAACAGCTGATCCGCTTTGAGGAGGAGCTGGACTGGCCGGAGCAATGCCGGGACTGCCGGGCCAGGAGCGTCTGCCTTAAGTGCGCGGGGGAGCTGGCCTGCGAGCCGGTAAAGGAAGACAGCCCTTTCTGCGAAAAAATCAGAGGGTTTTACGATGAAATAAAGGAGGAAGAAGCATATGGCAATGGGAGGAAATTACGTAAGAAACAGATATGAGGATCAGGGGGGGACAGAGCCCTATACCGCGGTGTACGCCGGATCCGCCGGAAGCAATGACACTTCGATCCCCTCCGGCGCCAGCATTGTCCGGGGTATTTATTATATGTGGGACGATGGCGGATTTACAGGCAAAGGGTGGATGTACAATGTGGCAGGGAGCCCCACCAATATCTATTCGGAATTTAACAGTGATGCTGACGTTGCGGACTATGTAGCGGAACATGGAAATCTAGACGCTGTTTTTGCTTACTGGGCGCAGCATTATACGCTGGATGGGTGGGACAACTTTTACAATGCGGTCGGTGTTCACAGCGGCTGCATGGACGTTGACCATTCAGCATCATGAGCCGGTACATAGTTTCCGGCTGCGGATTTGAACTCTCCGACTCTCTTCGGCTGGAGGATTCCTGGAAGATTTTTCAGACCAATGCTCCGGGGGAGAGGGATTTTGTCCTAGAAGAGGAGGAGGGACCGAGCCGGACCTTTTACGGGGTGAGCCATACCCGGTTTCAGAACTTTTCGGGCCGCCTGCTGTCCGTTCAGTCGGCAGCGGCGGCGGTGGATCTGAACTGGTCCGGAGGGACGGTGCTTTCCCCGGAGAAAACAGATGCCGCCGATCTTTCTCTGCTGATCCGGCAGATTTTTTATGTGCACGCGGCAAGGCGCGGCGTGGTCCAGGTCCACAGTTCCCTGGTTTGCTGGAAGGGACAGGGGCTGATGTTTCTGGGACCCTCCGGCATCGGAAAGACGACCCAGGCGGAACTGTGGAGCCGTTTCCGGGGGGCAGTGATTATCAACGGCGATATCGTCTTTGTCCGGGAAAAGGACGGGGGCTTTGAGGCCTGCGGATCCCCCTGGCACGGATCTTCCTGCTACTGCGAGAATCTTGCCGCGCCGCTGAAGGCCCTGGTCGTCCTGAAACAGGATCCGGAGAATTCGATTCAGGAGCTGAAGGGCATGGACAAACTGGCGGAAGTGGCCGGCAGTATTTTCTACCCTCAGTGGACACAGTCAGGCATGAGCCGGTGCCTGGAGACACTGGACCGCCTGCTGTCGGAACTGCCTGTCTATAAACTGGCCTGCCGTCCCGATGAGGACGCGGTCCGGCTGACAGAGACTGCAATTTTCAGATAAGACAAAGAAAATCTCATCCCCACATCCGCGGGAGAAAAAACGGGTGTGGGAATGGGATTTTGTTTTGCGGGCACTGCCTTATTAATATGGAAGGAAAAGAAAACACAGATGAAAGAAAGCAGAAGGATTCTTCAGAAAATCCGGGAAGGACGGCTAAAAGAGCTTCTGTCGGAACTGCTGTGGATGTACGCGTATGTGCGGCGGTACTGGCTGCTGATCGGCGTTTATATCCTGCTGGGTGCTTCGGGCTCTGTTATCAGCCTGGGAGCCTCTATGATCAGCCGGGATCTGGTGGACGCCGTTACCGGGGTGAATTCCCGGGGGATTTTCCAGACGGCGGCCCTCTACGTGGGAGCGGGGATCTCGCAGATCTTTATCAACGCGGTAAAATCCCGGCTTTCCCTGAAGGTGCGGCTGAAAGTGACCAATGAGATCCGGGGAGATATTTATGAGCAGGTGCTGCGGACAAACTGGGAGTCTCTGGCAAAATACCGTTCCGGGGATCTTCTCTACCGGGTCAGCGCGGATGCCGGCACGGTGGCGGACACGATCCTGACCTTTCTGCCGAACCTGGTGACGACGCTGATCAGCTTCGGGGGAGCGTTTTTGATCATGATGAGAAACGATCCCTGGATGGCGCTGATCGCCCTTATGGGAGCGCCGCTTTCCTTTGCGGCCTCCCGGCGTTCCGCGAAAAAAATGAGGGACTTCCAGCGGGACAATCTGGACATGGCCAGCAGCCGCACGGTATTTGATCAGGAAACCTTCCAGAATCTTCAGTTTATCAAAGCCTTCGGCATGCTGGACCGGGTGATGGAGAAATTTCGCCGCATACAAAAAGAGTCGGTGGAGATTTCTCTGCGGCAGAACCGGTTTCAGCAGACGATGATGATCGTGACCGCGCTGATCAGCCAGGCGGTGGGATACGCCTGCTATGGATTCGCTGTTTTCCGTCTCTGGCAGGGAGCTGTCAGCTACGGGGACATGACTCTGTTTGTTTCTATGGCGGCCTCCCTGAGAGGGGCTTTCAGCAGTATTTTGGGGCTTATCCCCACTGTGGTGCGGGCCGGCATCAGCGCGGAGCGGATCATGGAGATTACCGGCCTGCCCCGGGATTCTATGAAAGATAAGGAAAAGGCGGAGATGATCCTGCGGAAGGGCCGGCAGAAGGGCGTCTATGTACACATGGACGCTGTTTCCTTTGCTTATGAAGAGGAAAAGTGGATTTACACAGACGCCTTTTTCCGGGCGGAGCCGGGGGAGATCGTGGCGCTGATCGGCCCTTCCGGCCAGGGAAAAACCACCACCCTGAATCTGATCCTCGGCCTGTACCATCCCGAGAAAGGAAAGATCACTGTGGGAAATCCCGGGGAGGAGGGCCTGCGCGCTTCATCGTCCACCCGCTGCCTGTTCAGCTATATTCCTCAGGGAAATACCATGTTTTCGGGGACGATCGCGGAAAATCTGCGGATGGTGCGGCCGGAGGCTTCAGACGGGGAGATCCGGTCCGCCCTGGAGGCGGCCTGCGCCTGGGACTTTGTGGAAAAGCTGGAGCAGGGCATAGATACGGAAGTAAGGGAACGGGGCACCCGGTTTTCAGAAGGGCAGAAACAGCGCCTCTCCATTGCCAGAGCGCTGCTGGCAGACGCGCCGGTCATGATCCTGGACGAGGCGACCAGCGCTCTGGATATGGACACAGAGCGCCGGGTTCTCCAAAGTATTATCAGGAAGGATCCTCACCGGACCATTATCGTGGCGGCCCACCGCCCCAGCGTATTCTCCATGTGCAGCCGGGTCTATAAGGTGGGGGACGGCGCCATGGCCGCGGCAGACGAAAAAGAAATCCGGGATTTGATCTTGGACACTTCCCGGGATTATTCCTCCGCGTAAATGGTATCGTGGAGCTGCCGGATAGTCTCCTCCCAGTCAGGCACCAGCAGCTCTCCCTCGCTGTGGAACAGGCCGTCATAGGGAACCCGGCCCAGCTGCAGATCATAGCCCATGACTGCGGGGAGCTGGGTCAGCAGGGAGACCGTCTCGAATTCCGTCAGGTTGTGAGTGATCAGAGGCAGGATCGCGTTGGCAAGTTTGTTCAGATCTCCCAGGCTCAGGGTTTTTGCCTTCTTGAAAATCTGTTCCATTACCTTGCGCTGGCGCTCGGTCCTTTCGTAATCGTTGTTTCCTACGTAGCGGATCCGGCCGTAGGCCACCGCCTGCTCCCCGTTCAGATGATAGGTGCCGGCGGAAGGAAAATCTCCGACGCCGCTTTTCGTGAGATAATCGCATTCTTCCTGGTAGAGATCGATATCCACGCCCCCTGCCAGGTCCACGATCTGGGCGGTGGAATCAAAATCCGCGGAAGCGTAGTTGTCGATGCTGATGCGGTAATTCTCTTCAATAGTCTGCACCAGCAGAGGGCCGCCTCCCAGAGCGTAGGCGTAGTTCAGTTTGTGGGCGCCGGCTCCGTCTATGATGGCGTAGCTGTCCCGCATGAAACTGGTAAGGTAGATGGTTTTTGTCTTTTTATTTATGGAGAGCAGCATCATCACATCTGAATTGCCGTACCAACCGCTGTCCCGGCGGTCCGACCCGATAAGGAGGAGATTGTAAACGTATTCCCCGTTGGGAAATTCTGTCTCGCTCTGGGCAGCCAGGGCTTTTTCCTCCGCCTCTTTCTGAGCGTCTGAGGACATAGAATCCACACTGTTGTCTTTCTGCACATCTTCGGGCAGATCCTCCTGGGGAACTACGGTCACCTGGGCGTCCCGGACATAGTTGCTTTTTGAATAATAGTGATGGATCACGGCGTAAGCAGCTGCCAGCAGGGCCAGAAGAACAGCAGCGATGACAATGATCACCGTGAGGATCCTCTTTTTCCGCCTTTTGGTGGAGATATCTTTTGGTGTTTCTGCAAAGTCTTCCCGGCCTGTCTTTTGTTCTTTCTCTGTTTCCATATCATTCTCCGTTTCTTTTGGCTGGCTGATAGGTTACTGGTATATCTTCTTCCACCTATTATACACATTTCAGATTAAAGGTCAAATGAGAAGCGGGCCTTTTGCTCCGTCAGAAAAAGGGGTGCCATTTTTTCCAGGAAAAAAAAGAAGGGCGTTTTTTGGTGGCGGATCAGCAGGCACTCGGGAATGAGTCCCCGGATGGCTTCCGCGTATGTCAGGATCTGGGATCTGGAAGTCAGGCGGATTTTTTTGCCCTGCAGAAGCCACATTTCAATCTGCCGGGAAAGGTCCGGGAGAAGGAAATTGAATTTCTGCTTTTTAAAGTCCGGCAGCCGCAGAAACGTGGACAGAGTAATGCGCCGGACCGTGTCATTGCTGACGCGGGCTCCGGCCTGGGCCAGTACCCGGCTGACCCCGTCATCGCTGAGAAAAACAGCCAGAGCCAGGATCAGATCAGTAAGAGCAGATGTGCGTACCTGGGAAGGCTCCGCGAAAAGGAGGGGTTCCATAAACACTTTCTGCGGACAGCAGGGGTTCAGGCAATTAAATTTGTAGGCGGTAATGTGCAGACAGGTATACTTTCCGTGGAGGGGAATGGACTGAATGCTGCGCCTGTAGGTGGCATGGAGGTTGGAACTGATCTCATCGCATCTGGGGCAGACGGAAATATGGATCAGGGATTTGCAGTAAATGTGAATCTCATTTCCGGATTCTTTAATTTTGCGGATGCTCTGGAGCTGTCCTGCCAGTTCCAGGAACGGGGAGAATTTGCTGTATATAGTTGTGGATCTTATACGTTTTTTTGTCGGCCTGTTCATAGTACTTAATTATAGAAGCCCATCGGGATTCTGCAAGATGAAAAATGCGTCTAAATAATTGGCGGATGAAGCGCAGAATCGGAAGAATTCGGTGCAGTTTCGGCGCTTGACAGGCTATATAGAATAGCCTAAAATAAGGAAGCAGCAGTAGAAAAACAGAAAATTTATGCGGAAAGAGGTAAGTCATGAAATATTTGAGAATTGCTGTGATTGTTCTGTTTATTGCCGGCCTTGGCCTCTACGGGGCGGCAAGGATCAGGGAACAGCAGCGCAGGGATCCGGACCAGCCGGTTCTCACCAGTGACCGGGAGGTGTTGGAAATTCCCTGTGATTATCAGGAAAGCCAGCTTTTGGAAGGGATGACCGCCACGGATGGGACAGATGGGGATCTGACGGAGCAGATTATCCTGGGTGGGTTGTCCAAGTTTGTGGCGGAGGGAGAGTGCAGCGCTTCCTATGTAGTCTTTGATTCTTCCAATCAGGCGGCCAAGCTGACCCGCCGGGTGCGTTTTACGGATTATCAGCCTCCGGAATTTACGCTTTCCGGTCCGCTGGTATTCCAAGAGGGAGACAGCGGCAGCGCGGTGGATCGCGTAGGCGCTTCGGACATGCTGGACGGGGATATCTCGGATATGGTAAAACTTTTGGAAAGCAGTGTGGACTATCAGAAGGCCGGGGATTATCAGATCCGGGTGGAAGTGAGCAACAGCTTCGGAGATGTGCAGGAAGCATCACTGCCGGTGCATATTGTAGAGAAGTCCGGGGATCAGCTGACGATCCAGCTGACGCAGAACCTGATTTATCTGCGGCAGGGAGAAGAGTTTTCACCCTACAGCTGTCTCAGCGGCCTTACGGATTCATCGGGAAATCCTCTGGATCTTTCCCTGGTACAGGCGGAATCTTCTGTGGATACAGGGAACGCGGGGCGCTATGAAGTGCATTATCAGGCAAACGACGGTGCCGGAGCCTACGGGGAGACCTGGCTGACGGTCATTGTGCGCCAGTAAGAGAAAGGGTTTGAGATGGAAGAATCAAGAGAATTTCGGCTGGATGAGATCAGCCTTTTCAGTGTCTTAAGGGATGTGGTCAAAAATATCTGGGTGATTATCCTGGCGGCGGCGGCAGGATGGCTGGCAGTGACAGGCGTCAGGCAGCTTGCCTGGACGCCGGAATATACCTCCGAGGCTACCATGGCGGTAGCCGCCAAGGGAAGCAGCAGCAGCGCCTATTCCTCTCTGAGCCTGACGACGCAGATGGCGGAGGTTTTCAGCGAGGTCTTTTCCAGCAATGTGCTGCGGGATAAGATCGCGGAGGATCTGGGGCAGGAACGCATTGACGCGGATCTCTCCGCCGGCATTATCCAGGAGACCAACCTGGTGGTCCTGAGGGTCACTTCCTCAAGCCCCAGCCAGGCATACCTGGTGATCCAGTCCGCTATTGACAACTACAGCACCGTATCCGACTACCTGTTTTCAAACGCGGCGCTGAGGATGGTTCAGGAACCGGAAGTTCCGATGGGACCCTCCAATACGCCGGATATCGTCAGAACGCGTAAGCTGGCGGCCCTGGGGGGAGCGGCTCTGTCCGGACTTTTGATTGTTGTCTTTTCTGTCTGGCGTTTTACCGTCAAAACAAAGGAAAGCGCCAGAAGAAATCTGGACGGCAGGATTTTGGAGACGATCCCTTATGAGCGGAAAAACAAAACGCTCCGCAAAGCGTTCCGGAAAAATAAAAGTTCCCTTCTCATGACCACCTCCCTGGTGAGCATGAGGTTTTCGGAGTCCTGCAGAAAACTGGCTACCCAGGTGGATCATCACATGAGGATCAGAAAGCAGAAGGTTCTTCTGGTCACCAGCGCGGCTGAAAACGAGGGGAAATCCTCTGTCGCCGCCAACCTGGCAGTGGCGCTGGCGGAAAAAGGCCGGAGCGTCATGCTCATCGATACGGATCTGAAAAAACCGGCCCAGGCTAAAATTTTCAGCGCTTCTGAAAAAGACGGCAAATATCTGACAGACTATCTGGGAAAGAAAGCCGAGGTAGGGCAGATTTTGAAAAAGGAAGGGGATCTCGGTCTGTTTTTGGTCCTTCAGCACAGCGGCGTGAAGAATTCCGCCAGGTATCTGGATTCCAAAGAGATGAAGGATCTGATCCGGGCGGCCGGCAGCAGTGTGGATTATGTGATCCTGGATTCCTCGCCGATGATGCTTTCCAGCGACGCGCTGATCCTTACCCGGCTGGCAGACGCGGTTCTGCTGGTAGTGCGTCAGGATTGGACGGATATCCGGGGGCTGAACGACGCGGCGGATGATCTGCGGCAGTCCACTGCGGATTTTATGGGCTTTGTGCTTAACGGCTTTCGGGATAAAGGATTTTCAGGCGGCAGGGAATACTCCTATTACGGATACGGCGGACGCCGCCGCGGAAGGGCAGGTGAAGAGTAAAAATGGAAGAAAAAATGGGAAATACAGAGGAGACGGAAATCGATCTGGGAACACTGTTTTATAATTTTCTGCGGGGATTTGTCCGTTTCTGGTGGCTGATCCTCGTACTGGCGCTGGCGGGGGCGGCGGTCCTCTATGTGAAGGCTTCCAGATTTTATACCCCTGTCTATCAGTCCACCGCCAGTTTTACGGTCATGACAGGGACCACCGAGGGAGACAGCGGAGAAAATTACAATTTTTACTATAATACGGCCACAGCCGGCCAGCTGGCGGCTACCTTCCCTTATATTCTCAGCAGCGATCTTCTGACAGAGGCGATGAAGGCGGATATGGGCGTTGACTATATCAACGGAACCATAAGCGCCCAGGTAGTGTCGGATTCCAATCTGATCACGATGACCTCCACCAGCACCAGCCCGGAGGACGCCCAGAAAATCCTGGAATCCGCCATCCGGGTATATCCCGATGTCTCGCGTTTTGTGATCGGGGATACAAAGTTTAATATGATCGATGTGCCAAATCTTCCGGAGGAACCCTCCAACCGGCCGAACTACACAAGCCAGGTAAAAAAAGGGGCGCTGATCGGAGGGGCAGCGGGGATCCTTGTGATCGCGGTGTATGCTTTTCTGAAAAAGACCGTACAGAAGCCGGAGGAACTGAAGAGGGTCATGAGCCTGGCCTGCATCGGCAATGTTCCGGCGGTAAAGTTTAAAGCCAGAGGAAAAAAATACGAAAAAGAACTGTCCATCGGAAATGCCAGGATACCCCAGGGCTATAAAGAGACAGTGCTGAACCTGGAACTGAAGCTGGAGAGAGAACTGGAAGCCGGTGAGGGCAGGGTGATGATGGTCACCAGCACTGTGGCCGGAGAGGGAAAATCCACGCTGGCCGCAAATCTGGCCCGGGCGGCGGCTTCCCACGGGAAGCAGGTCCTGCTGGTAGACGCGGATCTGCGTAAGCAGGAAGACAGGAAGCTTTTTTGCATGGGCCAGGGAAAAGGGCTGGAGGAGGTTCTTTCCGGCGGCTGCGGCCTTTGGTCCGCGGCGGAAAAAGATGAGAAAAGCGGTGTGTGGATCCTGGGAGGCAGTCATCCGGCCAAGAGGATCCCGCGGCTGATAAATTCCGGGAAGCTGCCGGAAGTGATCAGGGCTGCCAGAGAGAAGATGGATCTGGTGATCCTGGATGTTCCCCCGGCGGATCTTTTTGAGGACGCTGGGGTTCTGGCAGGCTGCTCGGACAAGGTTCTTTATCTGGTGCGTTATGATTTCGTCCAGCGGCGCAAGATCCTGGACGGCATTTCAGCACTGGAGGGCAGCGGCGCTGAAATTTTAGGATATGTCTTTAACTGTGTGCCGATTCACAGAGGCGGGTACGGCTATTATGGATACGGCCGCTACGGCTACGGCTATTACGGAAAATACGGATACGGAAAATACGGATACGGCACCGGCAGGCAGGAGGCAGAATGAAACCGAAGGGGACGCTGATTGCCGGAGGAGCCTCTCTGATCCTGCTGATCCTGCTTTTGATTCTGGCCCGCTTCCGGGACAGCCAGGCGGATCCAGCATCTCTGAGGGACGCTTCCCTTGCGGAAGATCAGTCATCGCTGGTTTTTTTATCCGGAGAACTTCGATATGACGGCCGGGGCCGGCTGGATCTGATGGAGGGCGTTTCGGCTTCGGACGAAAACGGAGACGACATTACCGGCAGGGTCAGCGCCGTGATCACCGGAGACGGCACAAAAAACCGGAAAAAGGTTCGGTATTCTGTTTTTACCTCTTCCGGAAGGCAGCTGACGGAGGAAAGGAGTCTGATCCTGGAAAACTATCAGGGGCCACAGATCACGGTGACGGACCATATCACAATCGACGCGGAAAGCCTTCCGGAGTTGACGCAGACCCTCAGTTCTCAGGGGCTGCTCCGGGGGGAGGATGGTTTCGGGCAGGATATTACCGGACAGATTACCTGGATGCGCCGGAAGATTTCAGATGGATTGTACCGCATTACCTTTGAACTGGACAATGCCTGGCTGGATCATGCCTCCGCGGAAACAGAAGCGGTCATAACCGGCAGTGTCAGGGATCTGGAGCTTACCTTAAGCACCTCGGAAACAGAGATTTCCGCAGGCTCCGGATTTCATCCCCTGGACTATCTGGAGCGGGCCGAGGATCCGGATTACGGGGATATTTCAGACCAGGTGGAGGTCAGCGGCATTCCGGATACGGATACGCCGGGAGTATATTCCCTGGTCTATACGGCGGTTTCAGTAGACGGAACTCAGAAGGCGGAGGCAGTTCTGACGGTGACAGTACGAGAGAGGTGAGGCAGATGATCGATCTACATACACATATTCTCCCGGGTCTGGACGACGGCGCCGGTTCCTGGGAGGATTCCCTGGAGATGGCGCGGATGGCCGTCAACGGAGGCACAAGTGTTCTGGCGGCCACATGCCACAGCAATCTCCCGGGACAGCGGCCTTTGGATTTTACGGCAAAATACAGAGAAAAACTGGATCGGCTGAGACTCCTGCTCCGTCAGAACGGGATTCCCCTGCAAGTCGCCGAGGGCATGGAAGTGTTCGGGGACAGATCGGTAGTGGGAAAACTGGAGACCGGGCAACTGCTGACCTTAAATCAGACTCGTTTTGTTCTGATCGAGTTTGCTTTGGACATTCCCGCGGCGGAGATTTATGTAATTCTGGACCGGCTTTTGGAGAGAGGCTATCGGCCTGTGCTGGCCCACCCGGAAAGATACCGCTGTGTCCGGCAAAGTATTGTCCATGTGGAGGAATGGTACCGGATGGGAACAGCGATCCAGATCAATAAGGGCAGCGTCCTGGGACGGTTCGGCAGAAAAATAGCGGAGACCGCGGACCGCCTTCTCAGGGCCGGGCTGGTCTCTCTGGCGGCTTCAGACGCCCACGGCCCTCTGCAGCGTACTGCCGCCCTGGGAAACTTTTATGATTTTCTGGCGGCCCATTACGGCAGAGGCTGTCCGGAACTTCTGCTGGAGGAGAATCCGTCCAGGATCCTGCGGGGAAAAGAACTGATTTGGGAAACACCGGCGGATCTGGAATAAATCCGGAGCGGGGCCGGATGAAATAAAAAATTCAGAAAGCGGAGAACTTTCCGGAATTATTTCCGGAAGAGTCTCCGCTTTCCCGATGGTGCGTCGGAATCCCTTATACCTCGGCGGTGTTTCTCCTGCGGAACAGGAGAGTGATGCACCAGAGGCCTGCCAGAGCCACCAGAGTATAGATGACGCGGCTTGCCGCGGCGTACTGTCCGCCGAACAGATGAGCTACAATATCGTAGCGGAACAGCCCGATGCTGCCCCAGTTGACCGCGCCGATAATCACCAGTATCAGAGCAATTCGATCCAGCATGCTTTCACTCCTCACGTCAGTTTATATTTGCGGATGATGTTCCGCATATTCTAGTATGCCTGAAACAAGAAAAAATATTCTTCTGCGGGAAATAGGAAGAATAAGCACCTTTGCAAAACATCTTTGCATCTGCTATAATGAACACGATTTATGCCGCGGCAGCCGCAGTGGGCGGAGGCCGCGGTGATCATTTGAAGCTGTAAGGAAAGGTTTGATGAGCAATGGCAAATAAGAATACCTACGATGCCGGCAGCATTACGGTGCTGGAGGGCCTGGAAGCGGTCCGCATGCGCCCCGGCATGTATATCGGCAGCACCGGACGGAAGGGACTGAACCATCTGATCTACGAGATCGTGGACAACGCGGTGGACGAGCATCTGGCCGGCTTCTGCTCTCATATCAAAGTGGTGCTGGAGGCCAACGGATCCTGTACGGTGGAGGACAACGGCCGGGGAATCCCGGTGGGCATGCACGACAAAGGAGTATCAGCGGAACGGCTGGTCTTTACTACCCTCCATGCAGGCGGAAAATTTGACCACAGCGCTTACAAGACCAGCGGCGGCCTTCACGGGGTGGGCTCCTCTGTGGTAAACGCCCTGTCCGAGTATCTGGACATCAAGATCAGCCGGGAGGGCTTTGTGCATCACGACCGGTATGAGAGAGGCGTGCCGGTGATCGAGCTGGAGGAGGGCCTTCTGCCGAAGCTGGGGAAAACAAAGGAAACAGGGACTCTGGTGAATTTTCTGCCGGATCCGGAGATCTTTGAGAAGACCCGCTTTGCCTCCGCGGAGCTGAAGAGCAGGCTGCACGAGACAGCCTATCTGAACCCGGAGTTGACCATTGACTATGAGGATCGCAGGGACGGAAAGCTGGAGACAGAAACCTTCCATGAGCCGGAGGGGATCGTGGGATTCGTAAAAGACCTGAACAAAAAGAAGGAGGCGGTCCACGAGCCGGTGTATTTCTGGGGAGAATCCGAGGGGATCACGGTGGAAGCGGCCTTTCAGTATGTCCGGGAATTTCAGGAGAATGTGCTGGGGTTCTGCAACAATATCTACAATGCGGAGGGAGGAACCCATCTGACGGGATTTAAAAGCCAGTTTACCCAGGTAATGAACAATTACGCCAGAGAACTGGGGATCCTAAAAGAGAAGGACGACAATTTTACCGGGGCTGATATCCGCAACGGCATGACGGCGGTGGTGTCCATCAAGCATCCGGATCCCCGGTTCGAGGGACAGACCAAGACAAAGCTGGACAATCCGGATGCCGCCAGAGCCACGGGAAAAGTCACAGGGGAGGAGATCGTCCTCTATTTTGACCGGCATCTGGAAGTGCTGAAGAATGTCCTGTCCTGCGCCGAGCGCTCCGCCAAGATCCGGAAAACCGAGGAAAAAGCCAAGACCAATATGCTGACCAGGCAGAAATATTCCTTTGACTCCAACGGGAAGCTGGCCAACTGCGAGAAGAGGGATCCCTCTGTCTGCGAGATCTTCATCGTGGAGGGCGATTCCGCCGGAGGCTCCGCCAAGACGGCCAGGGACAGGAGCTTTCAGGCTATCCTGCCTATCCGGGGCAAAATTCTTAACGTGGAAAAAGCTACCATCGACAAGGTTCTGGCCAACGCGGAGATCAAGGCCATGATCAACGCCTTCGGCTGCGGCTTTTCGGAAGGATACGGAAATGACTTCGATATCAGCAGGCTCCGCTACGATAAGATCATCATCATGGCCGACGCGGATGTGGACGGAGCCCACATTTCCACCCTGCTGCTGACCCTGTTCTACCGTTTTCTGCCGGACCTGATCTATGAGGGCCATGTCTACATTGCCATGCCGCCGCTGTACAAGGCCATTCCCTCCAAAGGGGAGGAGGAGTACCTGTATGACGATAAGGCTCTGGAAAAGTACCGGAAGCGGCACCATGGGGAAAAATTTACCCTGCAGAGGTATAAAGGACTGGGGGAGATGGACGCGGAGCAGCTATGGGAGACGACTCTGAATCCGGAGACCCGGAAGCTGAAGCTGGTGGAGATCGAGGATGCCCGCATGGCTTCTGAGGTGACGGAGGTGCTTATGGGTACGGAGGTTCCGCCGAGAAAAGCCTTTATTTACGAACACGCCGCCGACGCGGAACTGGATATTTAAGGGAGGAAGAAAATGGAAGAGATTATCAGAACCGAATATTCGGAGCTCATGCAGAAATCCTACATCGACTATGCCATGAGCGTGATCATCGCCAGGGCTCTCCCCGATGTCCGGGACGGCTTAAAGCCGGTGCAGAGAAGGACCCTCTATGATATGCTGGAGCTGGGCATCTATCATGACCGCCCCTACCGGAAATGCGCCAGGATCGTGGGAGATACCATGGGAAAGTACCATCCTCACGGGGACAGCTCCATCTACGAGGCCCTGGTGGTCATGGCCCAGGAGTTCAAGAAGGGCCAGCCTCTGGTGGACGGCCACGGAAACTTCGGCTCCATCGAGGGAGACGGGGCGGCGGCCATGCGGTACACGGAAGCCAGGCTGCAGAAAATCACCCAGGAAGTCTATTTAAAGGATTTGGACAAAAACGTGGTGGATTTTCTGCCCAACTTTGACGAGACGGAGAAAGAGCCGGAGGTGCTGCCGGTGCGTATCCCCAATCTGCTGGTCAACGGAGCCGACGGCATTGCCGTGGGCATGGCCACAAATATCCCGCCCCACAATCTCCGGGAGGTGGCGGACGGGGTGATCGCCTACATGAAGAATCCGGACATCACCACGAAGGAGCTGATGCAGTATATCCAGGGGCCGGATTTCCCCACCGGGGGCATCGTGGTCAATAAGGATGAACTGCCGGCCATCTATGAAAGCGGCAGCGGAAAGATCCGCCTGCGGGGAAAAGTAGAGCTGGAGAAGGGAAAGGGAGGCCGCCAGTATCTGGTGATCACCGAGATCCCCTACACCATGATCGGAGCCAACATCGGCAAGTTTTTGAATGATGTGGCGGAACTGGTGGAGAGCAAGAAGGCGCCGGATATCCTGGATATTTCCAATCAGTCCTCCAAGGAGGGGATCCGCATTGTCCTGGAGCTGAAAAAAGGCGCCGACGCGGAGAAACTGAAAAATCTTCTTTATAAAAAGACCCGGCTGGAGGATACCTTCGGCGTTAATATGCTGGCGGTGGCCAACGGACGGCCGGAGACCCTGGGCCTGAAAAAGATCATTGAGAGCCATGTGGATTTCCAGTTTGACTTAAATACCCGGAAGTATCAGAGCCTGCTGGCCAAAGAAATGGAGAAGAAGGAGGTCCAGGAGGGACTGATCCGTGCCTGCGACTGCATCGATCTGATCATCGAGATCCTCCGGGGCAGCAAGAGCCAGAAGCAGGTAAAGGACTGCCTGACGCTGGGCATCACCGAGGGCATCCGCTTTAAGACCAAGACCAGCCAGCGGGCGGCGGCAAAGCTCTGCTTTACACAGCGCCAGGCGGCGGCGATCCTGGAGATGCGCCTCTACCGTCTGATCGGCCTGGAGATCGAAGCCCTGCAGAAGGAATATGAGGAGACCCTGCGGCGGATCGGGCGGTACGAGGATATTCTGAACAATTATGATTCCATGGCCCGGGTGATCGCGGAGGATCTGACCCGGATCCGGGAGGAGTTCGGCCGGGACAGAAGGACCAGGATCGAGAACGCGGCGGAAGTTGTGTTGGAGGAGGCAAAGGTGCCGGAGATGGAGGTAGTCTTTCTCATGGACCGCTTCGGCTACGCCAGAACGGTGGACGTCTCTGTCTACGAGCGGAACCAGGAAGCGGCGGACAGTGAGAACCGGTACGTCTTTCGGTGTATGAATACCGACCGGATCTGCGTGTTTACGGATACCGGAAAAATGCATTCTGTGAAAGTGCAGGACATTCCCTATGGAAAATTCCGGGACAAGGGGACCCCGGTGGACAATCTCTGCAATTACAGCAGCAGCGAGGAGCAGATCGTCTTTGTGGGAGCCATGGAGGAGCTGAAATCTCACAAGCTGGTATTTGTCAGCCGCAGGGCCATGGTAAAGGTGGTGGACGGCCGGGAATTTGAAGTGTCCAAGCGCACCATCGCCGCCACGAAGCTGGCGGATGAAACCGACCGTCTGGTGCTGGCCGGCCTGGCGGATCAGAACGAGTACCTAGTGCTCCGCAGCGCCCAGGGATATTTCCTGAAATTCCTGCTGGAGGAGGTGCCGGAGAAGAAAAAAGCGGCTCTCGGCGTCCGGGGCATGAGGCTTTCGGAGACAGATTATCTGGAAGCGGCTTATCTGCTGGTCAGCCGCATGGAATTCGCGGTCCATTATAAAGACCGGGAACTGGTGCTGAACAAGCTGAAGCTTGGCAGACGGGACGGAAAAGGAACCAAGGTAAGGGGGTAAAGCGTATGAAAAAAGCCTGGTGGAAAGAAAGTGTGGTCTATCAGATCTATCCCAGAAGTTTTATGGACAGCAATGGGGACGGGATCGGAGATCTGAAGGGGATTACGGAGAAAATGGATTACCTGAAGGAACTGGGGGCGGATGTGATCTGGCTGTCCCCGGTCTACCAGTCGCCCAACGCCGACAACGGCTACGATATCAGCGACTATCAGGCCATTATGGAGGAGTTCGGCACCATGGAGGACTTTGACCGTATGCTGGCGGCCGCCCATGAGCGGGGCATCCGCCTGGTAATGGATCTGGTGGTAAACCACACCTCCGACGAGCACGCCTGGTTCGTGGAGAGCCGGAAGTCCCGGGACAATCCCTACAGGGATTTTTATATCTGGAGAGAGGGAAAGGACGGAAAAGAGCCCAACAACTGGGGCTCCTGTTTCAGCGGCTCTGCCTGGAAGTACGATCCGGCCACAGAGATGTACTATCTCCACCTGTTCGCGGAAAAACAGCCGGATCTTAACTGGGACAATCCAAAGGTCCGGGACGCGGTCTTTGACATGATGGACTGGTGGTGCAAAAAAGGCATCGACGGGTTCCGCATGGATGTGATCAGCATGATCTCCAAGGATCCGGCTCTCCCCGACGGAAAACCCAATGCTTCCGGGTACGGGGATTACGGCCCTTACGCGGTAAACGGCCCTCATGTCCACGAATATCTCCGGGAGATGAACCGAAGGGTCCTGTCCCGCTACGATCTGATGACCGTGGGAGAGTGCTCCGGCGTCACCATCGAGGAAGCGAAAAAATACGCCAATCAGGACGGCAGCGAGCTGAACATGGTCTTTCAGTTTGAGCACATGGACCTGGACGGCGGGGAGACCTTTAAGTGGAATGACCGGAAAATCAATCTGGTCGAGTTAAAGCAGGTGCTGTCCAAATGGCAGACCGAGCTGGAGGGAAAGGCCTGGAACAGCCTGTTCTGGTGCAACCACGACCAGCCCAGGATCGTCTCCCGCCTGGGCGATACCAGTACACGGGAATACCGGGAGGCTTCCGCCAAGATGCTGGCCACCTGCCTGCACATGATGCAGGGAACGCCCTACATCTACCAGGGGGAGGAGCTGGGAATGACCAACGTTCCTTTTGCGGATCTGAATGATTTCCGGGATATTGAGAGCATCAACGCGTACCGGGAGCTGACGGAGAGCGGGCAGATTGAGCCGGAGGATATGATGCGCTATCTGCGGTACAAGAGCCGGGACAACTCCAGGACTCCCATGCAGTGGGACGACAGCGCCAACGCCGGTTTTACCCGGGGAACGCCCTGGATCATGGTAAATCCCAATTACCGGGAGATCAACGCGAAGGAACAGCTTGGGCGGCCGGATTCTGTTTTTCATTATTATCAGAAGCTGATCCGCTTAAGAAAAGAGCGGGAGATCATTCCCTACGGTACTTACAGCCTTCTGCTGCCGGAAGATCCGGATCTGTTTGTCTACACCAGAACACTGGGAGAGCAGAAGCTGCTGGTGGTCTGTAATTTCCGCAGTGAGGAGAAAGCCTTTGCCCTGCCCGAGGGCTTTGACCCGGAAAAGGGAGAGCGCCTCATCGGCAATTATCCGGATAGAAAACTGGAGAACACCATGACTTTGAAGGCCTACGAGGCCCTGGCGGTCCTCTGGGATAAAGCCTGAGAACGAATACAGTATGAATAAAAATCAAAAAACAGAGGAGGGAAGAAAATGTTCTGTAAAAATTGTGGAGCCGAGATGAAAAGCGGTGCTGCCTTCTGCCCGAAATGCGGAACTCCTGTGTCCGCGGCGGGTGGAGAAGTCTATGGAAGACGGCCCTGGGAAGGAACCAGCATGCAGTGGCATAAGCTGGTGACCAGCCTGGGCCTGTTTGGATCAGCGGTGGTCTTTCTGGTTTTTGCCATTCGGACCATTCTGGGATCTGCTTACCTGCATCAGGTCATGAGTATGATAAAAAAAGCGGTGAAGGTTGCCGAGGCCTTTACCGGAGATTTGTCTTCGCAGATCGCGGAGCTGAAAGACGAATATTCTGTGGGAGAAATCTGGGATGAACTGGGAGGCCTTAAAGCTGTGGACATTCTTATGATCATCTGCTGGTTCGCCATGATCGCGGCGGCTTTTGTAGTGAGACACCAGCTTGTCCAGTACAGAAGAAATGCGCCCAAACACCTGGTAATCTTTATTCTTGCCGGCGGATGCCTGTATTTTCTGCATTCTCTGGTGCGGCAGATTGTTTTCGGCGGAGAAATGAGCCGTATGAGCATGGGAATGGTCAGCGTCAATTTTATGGTGCTTCCTGTCATCGGCCTGATCATTGCCGTGGCGGCAGCCTATTTTACCCATGTCTATTACAAAAAACGGGCGGTCCTGTTCTGCAATTAACAATAAAAAAAGAAAATCGGCTTTTTCTTTTAGAAGAGAAAGGGCCGGTTTTCTCGTTAAGGAGGAATTTATATGAAGATTATTGCTTTAATGGAAAATACCGCCGCTGTTCCAGAAGTGCTTTCAGAACACGGGCTGAGTCTGTACCTGGAAGGAAAGGGGCACCGGATCCTCTTTGATACCGGACAGTCGGAGAATTTCGCGGTCAACGCAGAAAGGCTGGGAGTGGATCTCTCGGCGGTGGATCTGGCCATAATTTCCCACGGACATTACGATCACGGCGGCGGATTGAAGCGGTTTCTGGAACTGAATCAGAAAGCCCCTGTGTATCTCAGCGCCTATGCCTTTGAGCCCCATTTTAACGGCGCGAAAGACATCGGCATTGATCCCGGGCTGAGGGAGAGCGGACGGCTGCGGTTTGTGAAGGAGAAAACTGTTTTGGATGAGGGGCTGGAATTGTATCCACGGACAGAATTTAAGCCTCAGTATCCAGTCTGTTCCAGAGGGCTTAAAACCCTCCGGGAGGGAAAACAGGTGGATGAAGATTTCCGCCATGAGCAGTACCTGCTGATTCGGGAGGGAACAAAAAAGATCCTGATCAGCGGCTGCTCCCACGCGGGGATCCTGAATATTGCCGTCTGGTTCCGGCCCGATGTGCTGGCAGGGGGATTTCACTTAAAAGATCTGGATCCTCAGGGAGAAGGAAAAGCCGCCCTGGAACAGACGGCGGAGGTGCTGAAAAGCTTTCAGACGGTTTATTTCACCTGCCACTGCACCGGAACGGCTCAGTACGCGTATTTAAAAGAAAAGATGGGAGATCAGCTCCATTATCTGCCGGGAGGTGCATCCCTTACTCTGTAAGGACCAGGGAGGGAACAGCCTTTTCGTTGTACTGGCTGGAAATAATTCCTCCGTCTGACAGCCGGGAATACACCCCGGCAAACTGTCCGTTGTAGACAAAGAGGCCGGACATATTGGTGTAGGCCTTAAATTCCGCGGGTTCCTCGATAAAACAGATATTTTCTGTGCGGAAGGGCGGGCAGTATTCCTGATAAATGTAGTTTTGACCCATAGAATCATCGATATGTTTTTTCCACTCCTTCTCGGTGCAGTCGCAGCCGGCCCAGACGCCCCGGGAAGCGTAGGAATCCAGCGGCTTGATAAGCCACCGGTCTTTTTCGCGGATAAGCTGGTTCCGGTGGGCAGAGCCTTCGGCCAGCAGATTAGTATAGGGCACATGGGCTTTTACGAAGCTGCGCTCCTGGGGATCCAGCAGTGCCAGGGTGGGCTCCTCGTGAAGCATTTTGAACAGCCACTTGTTGTGGATGATCTGGGTCCGGAAGGCGCCGATCAGGCAGACATCTTGGTTTTTTACGGCTTCCAGGAAGGGACGTACCTCTTCTTTGCGGGCCATCACATCGGTGGTTACCGCCCGGCGGTACACGGCGTCGATGGGGCGGCCCAGAGGAGAGATCAGCCGGTGGTTTTCATAGGAGAGCTGGGTGATTTCCGCGATCTCGCAGGAAATCCCTGCTTTTTCAAATCTGCGCCGGAATTCCTCAAACTCCGTGATGGAAGCGTTTTCCAGAAAGTCCACGATGGCTACATGGGGATGTTCCCTCCGCTTTTCATAGGTCTGGTAGATGGAGAGAAAGGTCTTCACCCAGGAATCGTAGAGCTCAAAGACGGAAAATTTATGCCGCCGTTTCATGGCCTGGTGGGCCGGGTTCAGCTCGATGGCCTGATTCAGCACGTAGTCTTCATTCATGGCGCTGGTGCCGTCGGTGTTGATCTCGCAGAATTGAAAGGAACCGTTTTCTTCATTATAGAAGATATCAAATCTGGCAATGGGCAGCAGGCTGTCGTACAGGCTGGGGATCAGAATCAGTTCCTCCAGTTCCGGGGAGAAGGGAAACAGCTTCCGGTACCAGGGATTTTCAAGGTATTCCCGGATCACCTTCTGAAAAATACGGTACGTGGTATCCACAATGCTCCGGAAATCGTCGATAACGGCAGGGGTAAACACCTTGGGGATCTGCAGGGTGCGGACGCAGCGGCCGTGGTAGGCTACGGAGGAGCGGAGGAGATAGTCCCGGGTCTTCCAGGCAGCCTCCCTGTTTTCTTCAAAATTTTCTTCAATGATTGTCTGATATTCTCTGCGAATCGATTCCATAATACTCCTTTCAGCGGTAAGAAAGTTTCAAAGTAGTCTGGCGGAAGACGTTCTGGCGGAAGGGAAGCAGATAAATGCGTTCACTGTCCTCCAGCCCGGCCGCGGCCAGTTCCAGCAGTTCCCGGAGAAATTCGGGGGCCTTCCGGCCGTAAACGGATCCGTCAAAGCCGCTGCGGGCCAGAGACTGTTCCGCCTCCCGGATCTCCTCCTCCCGAACCGGGAAGGAATCCAGCAGTTCTGTGAGGATCCCGGAGTCAAAAAAGATTCCCTTGATCAGGGCCAGGTAAGCCATGACGTATTCAAAGGGCATGCTGTCCGCTCCCCGGATTTCCACATAGTGCTTCAGCCGTACATCCAGGAAGGTCATGGAGAGAATGTGCTCGATATCCTCCAAAGTCAGCAGCCGGTCCCGGTACAGTTCTTTGGCGGTCCGGCTTCCTGTATAAACAGCGCCCTCCCGGGAGGAAAGAAAGATCAGAGGAAGATTCCACAGATACCGGGCGTAGGAGCGGAAACCGAAATCCTCCCGGAAGGTGCCGGGGATCATGCCGCAGCGGACTGGATCTACATGTTCCCAGATATAAGTCCGCGTCAGATTTTCGCTGCTGGGCTTTCCCTCAAAGACAGGGGTATTGTCGGTCAGCAGTTTCAGAGCCGGCATCAGCAGATAAGCGCCCCGGTATTTCCGCCGGAAATCTTCCTCGCAGCAGTAATCGATGGAGACCTGGGTGGCGGCGGTGCCCCGCATCATGTTTTTGCCGCAGGTGCCGGAACGCCGGAAATAGGCGTCCATATATTCATACCGCTTTTTGGGAATCAGAGGAAGCTCTTCTGCCAGGCTCCTGGGCTGGTATCCCAGGGTGACCAGACGGTAATGGAAGCGCTCCAGCAGAGGCCGGATCTGTCTCAGGAAGCTTTCGTAGATTTTCTGGATGGTCCGGAGACTTTCCTTGGGAACAATGCTGACCTCCAGCTGTCCGGCAGGCTCCAGGCTCACGGCGTAATCGTTGTTGTAAAGCCCCAGCAGGCGCCCTCCTTCCCGGTACTGTCTGGGGTAGGAGGAGGCCAGTTCTTCTAAAAGAAATTCGATGCCGTGCTCCTCGTAGTATGTGACGGCCTCCAGGGTATCCCCGCGCACGATAAAATGCTCGATTTCCAGGCCCAGCTTTTGGACGCAGTTCAGCTTGCATCCGTCCCGGAAGTATTGTTCCAGGATCTCCAGATTCTGATGTTCAGTATTCATGCAGTGTACTCCTGTGATGCTTTGGACTTTTTTGAAGTCTGAAGCAAAAAAATTCATTTTCTGGTTGAAATTTTTGAAAAATAAGGTATAATAGACGTTGTGCCGGAATAGCTCAGTCGGTAGAGCACTTCACTCGTAATGAAGGGGTCGTCAGTTCGAGTCTGATTTCCGGCTCTGCGCAAGTCCGCGGCCGATGATGGCCGCGGGCTTTTTTGCAATGGCTACTGCACTATTGTAACCAGTTTGCCGGAAAAAGGCAAGGTTCATTCGCGGAAAGAGGTGACAGATCATGAAAACGCTTGTGATCGCAGAAAAACCTTCGGTGGGCAGGGATATCGGCCGGGTGCTTTCCTGCGCGCCCAGGGGAAACGGGTATATGGAAGGCCGGAACTACGTAGTGACCTGGGCCATGGGCCATCTGGTCACGCTGAAGGATCCGGAGGATTATAATAAAAAATATAAAGAGTGGAAATTGGACGTGCTGCCCATTATGCCGGAGAAACTCCAGATCAAGGTGATCCCCCAGACGGGGAAACAGTACCGGCAGGTGGAAAGCCTTCTGAACCGGCAGGATGTGGGGGAGGTGGTCATCGCCACCGACGCCGGCAGGGAGGGGGAACTGGTGGCACGCTGGATTCTGAAAAAGGCCGGCTGCCGCAAACCCCTGAAGCGCCTTTGGATTTCATCGGTGACAGACAAAGCCATCCGGGACGGATTTTCCTGTTTGAAAGACGCCAGGGAGTACGACCACCTGTATGAGGCGGCGGTTTCCAGGGCAGAGGCGGACTGGCTGGTGGGGATCAACGCCACCAGAGCTCTGACCTGCAAGTACAATGCCCAGCTCTCCTGCGGCCGTGTCCAGACTCCTACGCTGGCCATGATCGCGGCCAGGGAGGAGGAGATCCGCTCCTTTCAGCCGGAAACTTACTACGGGATCCGGATCCAGGCAGAGGGGATCACTTTTGCCTGGCAGGATCAGAAAACGGGAAGCACAAGAACCTTTTCAAAAGAGAGGGCGGAAGAAATCCGCCGGAAGGCAGAGGGAAGCCCTCTTCGGATCCTTAAGGCGGAGAAAAAACAGAAGCGCCGGGGAGCGCCGCAGCTTTATGATCTGACGGAGCTTCAGCGGGACGCCAATAAAAAATACGGCTTTTCGGCCAAGGAGACCCTGAATATCATGCAGCGCCTTTACGAGCACCATAAAGTGCTGACGTATCCGAGAACAGACTCCCGGTATCTGAGTTCGGACCTGGTGCCCACGCTGAGGGAAAGACTGGAGGCTGTAAAGACAGGGCCTTACCGGGGTTTGGCGGCAAAAGCGGCCCGGCAGGACTTTCACGGAAAACTTCCTTTTGTAAACAACGCGAAAGTTTCAGATCATCACGCCATTATTCCCACAGAACAGTATGTTCAGCTTCAGGCCATGAGTTCTGAGGAGCGGAAGATCTACGACCTGGTGGTCCGCCGGTTCCTGGCTGTACTCCTGCCGGCTTCGGTGTATGAAGAGGTCCGTCTGACGGCAGAGGCCGGCGGATGGCAGTTCGCGGCGAAAGGAACCACGATGCTCTGCGCTGGCTGGAGGGAAGCTTACGAAGACGAGCCGGAGGAGGAAGAGCCGGAGGAAGACCAGCTGAAAGACCAGAGACTGCCCCAGGTGCAGGAGGGGCAGAACCTGAAGATCCAGTCGGTCCGGGTGACGGAGGGAAAGACCAAGCCCCCGGCCCGGTTTACTGAGGCAGCCCTGCTTTCGGCCATGGAAAATCCTGTGCGCTATCTGGAGGAAAAGAACGGCGCCCTGGCAAAGACCCTGGGTGAGACGGGCGGACTCGGCACGGTAGCCACCCGGGCGGATATTATAGAAAAACTGTTCAGCACCTTCCTGCTGGAAAAGCGAGGCAGCGAGATCCTGATCACATCCAAGGCCAGACAGCTTCTGAAGCTGGTGCCGGAAGATCTGAAAAAGCCGGAACTGACGGCCCGCTGGGAACTGAAGCTGTCACAGATGGCAAAAGGCAGGCTGAAGCGGGATGAATTCATGAAAAATATCCGGGCTTATGCCGGGGAACTGATCCGGGAGATCCGGACCGAGGAGGGAGTGTTCCGCCACGAGAACCTGACCAATAAGATCTGCCCCCGCTGCGGAAAGCGGCTGCTGGCTGTCAACGGAAAAAATGCCCGGCTGCTGGTATGCCAGGACCGGGAGTGCGGATACCGGGAGACGGTTTCCCGCACCACCAACGCCCGCTGTCCGGTCTGCCACAAGAGAATGGAATTGGTGGGAAAAGGGGAAGGGGCGGTTTTTGTCTGTCCCTGCGGACACAAAGAAAAACTTTCCAAATTTGAAGAACGCAGAAAAAAAGAGGGTGCCGGGGTAACAAAGAGAGACGTGGCCCGGTATCTGGCCAGACAGAAAGAAGCGGAAACCCCTGTAAACAACAGCTTTGCGGAGGCACTGAAAAATATCAAGCTCTCTTGACAGCCGATGAGAAAAAAAGTAAGATTGATAGAAATATAACTATCCGGGATCCGGAAGGGAAAAAATCTCGACGCCAGTGCCGGATGGGAAGGAAAGACAGAAGGAAGAAAGGATGGATGAGATGACGGCAGAGTGGAACAGCGTGATGGAACAGAGATTTGAAGAATTGGTAGAACGCAGCCGGAAATCCGGAAGGATCGATCCGGCTCTGTATACAGAATATGATGTAAAAAGAGGACTCAGGGATTCAACGGGAAAGGGCGTGCTCACGGGCCTCACAGAGATTTCCGATGTTAAGGGATTCGGCGTCCGCAGCGACGGCCAAAAGGTGCCGGTAGACGGCGAACTCTATTATCAGGGATACAATGTGGCGGATCTGATTCGCGGATTTGAAAACAGGAGATTCGGATTTGAGGAGATCACCTATCTGCTGCTGTTCGGGGAACTTCCGGACAAGGTGCAGCTGAAGGAATTTATCGATATCCTCAGTTTCTGCCGGGAACTTCCGGAAGAATTTACCCGGGACGTAATCATGAAGGCTCCCAGCGCCAATATGATGAATTCACTGCAGAAGTGTGTGCTGACCCTGTACTCCTACGATGAAAAGCCGGAGGATACCAGCATCACTAACATTCTCTGGCAGGAACTGGGGCTGATCGCTAAGATGCCCCTTCTGGCAGTCTACAGCTATCATACATACCGCCACTACCATCTGAAAGGAAATCTGTTTATCCGCAATCCGAAGCCGGAACTCTCCCTGGCGGAGAATCTGCTGCAGATGCTTCATCCGGATGGAAAATACACGGAACTGGAAGCCAAGGTGCTGGACGTGGCTCTGGTGCTCCACGCGGAACACGGCGGCGGAAACAACTCTACCTTTACCACCCACGTTGTGTCTTCCTCCGGCACAGACACCTACTCGGCGGTGGCTGCTTCCCTAGGCTCCCTGAAAGGACCCAAGCACGGCGGCGCAAACCTGAAGGTTCAGGAGATGTTCGAGGATATCAAGGAGCATGTGTCCGACTGGAAGGATGAGGAAGAACTGAAAGCTTACCTGACAAAGATCCTGGACGGAGAGGCCTTTGACCGGGCCGGACTGATCTACGGCATGGGACACGCGGTCTACACCCTTTCAGATCCCAGAGCTGTGATCCTGAAAGATTATGCCAGAAGGCTTTCTGTGGAAAAACATCTGGAAAAAGAATTCAGCCTTTATGAGGCGGTAGAGCGCATCGGAGGAGACTGCATCGCGAAGAAGAGAAGACTCTTAAAACCGGTCTGCGCCAATGTGGATTTCTTCAGCGGTTTTGTATACACCATGCTCGGACTTCCGAAAGAACTGTACACGCCGCTCTTTGCCATAGCCAGAATTTCCGGCTGGTCCGCCCACCGGATCGAAGAACTGGTCAACGACGGAAAGATCATCCGTCCCGCCTACAAGTATGTGGGATATCACAGAGCATACAGGGATTTTGAGGAAAGATAAAATCCGATGCCGGTCCGGAGAATGTCAAGAAAAAATACTTGACAGAGCGCTTCTTCTATAGTATAGTAACTGAGGTGATACCAATGGAAAAGTTTGTGCAGCAGACTTTGTTATATGATTTTTACGGCGAACTGCTGACAGAACATCAGCGCCAGGTATACGAGGAGGCGGTTTTTGAAGATCTCTCCCCCAGCGAGATCGCGCAGAATCATGGGATCAGCCGGCAGGGTGTCCATGATCTGATCAAGCGTTGCGGCAGGATCCTGGAAGGCTATGAGGAGAAGCTGCGCCTGGTAGAAAAGTTTCTGAAGATCCGCAGGGATGTGCGGCGGATCCAGGAACTGACAGATCCTGACGATCTGTCCCGGGCCGGGGAGAAAATGAGGCAGATCCGTGAAATCTCCTCAAACATTCTGGAGGAATTGTGATCGATGGCATTTGAGAGTTTAACAGAAAAACTGCAGAACGTATTTAAAAAACTCCGGAGCAAAGGCAGACTGACGGAAGCGGATGTAAAAGCTTCCCTGAAGGAAGTGAAGATGGCGCTGCTGGAAGCGGATGTCAGCTTCAAGGTGGTCAAGCAGTTTGTAAACGCGGTTCAGGAGCAGGCCATCGGCCAGGATGTGATGAACGGGCTGAATCCAGGACAGATGGTCATTAAGATCGTCAACGAAGAACTGGTAAGGCTTATGGGTTCCGAGACTACAGAGTTGAAGCTGAAGCCCGGAAATGAAGTGACGGTGATCATGATGGCCGGACTTCAGGGAGCCGGAAAAACAACTACCACTGCCAAAATCGCCGGAAAACTCAAGGCCAAGGGCAGACGGCCTCTGCTGGCGGCCTGTGACGTGTACCGGCCTGCCGCTATCAAGCAGCTGGAGCTGGGAGGAGAAAAACAGGGCGTGGAAGTGTTTTCCATGGGAGACAGGCAGAACCCGGTAAACATTGCCAAAGCCGCGGTGGAGCACGCCAGAAGCCATGACCAGAATGTGGTGATCCTGGATACCGCAGGCCGTCTGCACATTGATGAGGATATGATGCAGGAACTGGCGGCGATCAAGGAAGCAGTCCAGGTGGATCAGACTCTGCTGGTGGTAGATGCCATGACCGGCCAGGACGCAGTAAACGTGGCGGAGCTGTTTAATAATAAAGTAGGCATTGACGGTGTGGTCCTCACAAAGATGGACGGCGACACCAGAGGCGGCGCGGCCCTTTCCATTAAAGCCACCTGCGGAAAGCCCATCCTTTTTGTGGGTATGGGGGAGAAGCTTTCTGATCTGGAGCAGTTTTATCCGGATCGGATGGCCTCCAGGATCCTGGGAATGGGCGATGTCATGAGCCTGATAGAAAAGGCCCAGGCCAACATGGACGAGTCAAAGGCCAAAGAAATGGAGAAAAAGCTGCGGAAAGCGCAGTTCGGCTTTGACGATTATCTGGAAAGCATGAGCCAGATGAAAAAAATGGGAGGCATCTCCAGCGTATTGGGAATGATCCCCGGCCTTGGCGGAAAAATGAAAGATTTAGAGGGAATGATCGATGAGAAGGATATGGCCCGGAAAGAAGCCATCATCTATTCTATGACGCCTGCGGAACGGGCCAACCCGGATCTTTTGAATCCTTCCAGAAAGGCCAGGATCGCCAAAGGAGCCGGCGTGGACATGGCGGAGGTCAACCGCTTTGTCAAGCAGTTCGAGCAGACCCGCAAAATGATGAAGCAGATGCCCGGCCTGGCAAAGGGAAGAAAGGGCAGATTCGGAGGTTTCAAATTCCCGTTTTAACCGGAAATTTGTTCTCAAATAGACATTTTTAACAGGGAGGTGAAAAAGAGATGGCAGTAAAAATTCGTTTAAGAAGAATGGGACAGAAAAAGGCACCCTATTATAGAATCGTTGTGGCAGATGCCAGATCCCCGAGAGACGGAAGATTCATCGAGGAAATTGGTACCTATGACCCCAACCAGGAGCCCAGCGCTTACAGTGTAAATGAAGAGGCAGCTAAGAGATGGCTGGCTAACGGCGCACAGCCCACAGAGGTAGTCGGCAAGATTTTCAAGCTGGCCGGCATTCAGAAGTAAAGCGGCCGCGGAGGTGTCTTGAGATGAAAGAATTAGTTGAAGTAATTGCGAAATCTCTGGTTGACAATCCGGACCAGGTGGTCGTAACCGAGACAGAGAAGGGTGATGAGCTGCTGATCGAGCTGAGAGTAGCTTCCTCTGACATGGGGAAGGTCATCGGCAGGCAGGGGCGTATCGCCAAGGCAATCCGCTCCGTGGTGAAGGCAGCCTCCTCCAAATCGGAAAAAAAGGTTGTAGTTGAAATTCTGTAACAGAAACAAACTGCCGTATGAAAGAAACCGGGAAATCCCGGGTGCTTTGATGCGGCATTTTTTTTGGACAAAACAGAAAGGTCAGAAAAAGAGATGGAACAGTATCTGAAGGTGGGTGTCATTACCTCAACCCATGGACTTAAGGGGGAAGTGAAAGTATTTCCCACCACCGATGATCCTCAGCGCTTCCGGAAACTGAAAACAGTGTATCTGAAAACCGAAAGGGAGCAGCGCAGTCTTCAGGTTGCCGGAGTGAAATTTTTCAAAAACATGGTGATCCTGAAGTTTAAGGGGCTGGACGATATCAGCCAGGTGGAGTCCTACCGGCAGGGCGAACTGTATGTGGAGCGCCGGGACGCCGTGCCGCTTCAGGAAAATGAATACTATATCGCGGATTTGATCGGTATGGAAGTAATCCTGGACACCGGCGAAAAGCTGGGGATCCTGAAGGACGTGCTGGCTACGGGAGCGAATGATGTCTATATCGTAGATTCGGAAAAATACGGAGAAGTATTGATACCAGCCATAAAACAATGTATTATAAAGACAGATGTGCCGGCTGGAATGATGACGGTTCATCTGCTTCCGGGGCTGGTTTCTGAAATATAAGAAGTAAGGCCGGTAGAGAGAATGAATTTTTATGTATTAACTTTGTTCCCTGAAATGATTCAGCAGGCGGCGGAAGTCAGTATCCTGGGGCGGGCATCCCGAAAAGGGCTGATCCAGGTAAATACGGTAAATATCCGTGATTTTTCCGTCAACAAGCATATGCGTGTAGACGACTATCCCTACGGCGGCGGCGCCGGCATGGTGATGGAGGCGGAGCCTGTCTGCAGGGCCATCGAGTCAGTGGAACAGGCTTCGGAGAAAAAAAGGCGGGTGGTGTATCTCACCCCCCAGGGCAGGGTCCTGAATCAGACCATCGTGGAGGAACTGGCCGGGGAGGAGGAACTGATCCTTCTCTGCGGACATTACGAGGGAATCGACGAGAGGGTTCTGGAAGAAAAAGTGACGGATTATATCTCCATCGGAGATTATGTTCTGACCGGCGGGGAGCTGGGGGCTCTGGTCCTCATTGATGCGGTTTCCAGATTTGTCCCGGGAGTGCTGAGCAACGATGAATCCGCCCAGTTTGAGTCTCTCCAGGATAATCTTCTGGAATATCCCCATTATACCAGGCCGGAGATCTGGAGAGGAAAGCCGGTGCCGCAGGTGCTGCTCTCCGGGGATCGCAGAAAGATAGAGGACTGGCGCCATGACATGTCTCTGGCGCGTACCCGGGAGAGACGGCCAGATCTTCTGAAAAAAAGTTTCCGCGCCGTGGGATGCTGGTACGGAGGAGAAAGGGCGAAGGAATGGACGCTTAAGATCACAGAAGCGGTATCCCGGTACGGGGTCTGGATGGATTATAACCGCCGGAAGCTACAGAAGCAGCCCTGCCGCATGGGAAGGCAGGAACTTCTGCTGCTGACAGTGGATCTGGACGAAGCTCTTCCGGAAGAGGGATTCCCCTTCAGAAATCTGGAAGGGAGTCAAACTCCGCTGGCGTTGATGACATTCGGAGGATTGGACGAAGAAAGACAGAAACTAAGCGAAAAGCTGCGCTTACAGGGTTTTCAGGTGATTTTCTGTCTGGATCCGGAGAAAGATGCCGGACCGGCGGAGAAGTGGGCCCTGGAGATCAGAAAAAAACTAGAGAAGGTGGGAGGGGAAAACAGTGAAGATTTGTAAACATTGCGGCGCGAAAATGAATGATGACGCGAAATTCTGCACATCCTGCGGGCAGCCGGCGGAAACAGCCTGGCAGTCCGGACAAATGAACGAGGGATGGAACGGCGGGAATGCCTGGGAACAGACTGGCGGATATCAGTTTCAGGAACAGTATCAGCGGCCGGAATATGGAAATCCCTACAGAGGTTATCCTGCGCCGGAGAAAAACAGCGGGATGGCCATTGCCGCCTTGGTTCTGGGCCTGGTGGGAATTGGGACAGGTTTTCTGGGAGCGGCCGCCCAGGTGGCTTCCCGGATGTACATTTGGGGCGACTCATATAAATTGCTCTCTATTTTGCTTTATAGTCCAGGGATCCTGGCGGTGGTTTTCGGAATTATCGGGATTATCCAGGGCGGTCGTCCGGGCATAAAGGGAAGAGGATTTGCCATTGCCGGGCTGGTCGTGGGAATTGCGGCCACGGTGTTCTGGATCATTGTGGGCCAGATCAGTCTGGATCTGGTGATGAATTCCGGCGGCTATTACTGGTAAAGATCAGCGGGAGTGAAAACACCAAAATAAAAAGAAGACAGAGCGCTGGGGCTCTGCCTTCTTTTTGTTTTGGTAAAATATCTTCAGGATGTTTATTTTCTTGCCATTGCCTTTTCGGCGGCAGCTACGATATCTTCGCAGCACAGATTGTATTCTTTCATCAGGAAATTCTGATCTCCAACCTGGCCGAAACGATTCTGAACGCCTACCATCTCCATGGGAACCGGGCAGTTCTTGGAAACTACCGAGGAGATAGCTGCGCCAAGGCCGGTGCCTACCTGATGATTCTCGCAGGTAACGATGCATCCCGTCTCCTTTGCGGACTGGATGATTAGTTCCTCATCCAGAGGTTTCCAGGTGTGCATATCGATCAGGCGGACAGACACGCCTTTCTGGCTCAGAACTTCTTCTGCCTTCAGGGCCTCGTCCACCATAATGCCGGAAGCGATGATGGTGATGTCCTTGCCGTCCTTCAGAGTAACGCCCTTGCCGATCTCAAAATCAGAGCCGTCCCCGTAGATGGTCTTGAATCCTTTGCGGATCAGTCTCATGTAGGAGAGCTGAGGAGCAGCGGCCAGCTTCTTGGTCAGAGCGTAGGTCTGGACGTAGTCGCAGGAGTCGATAACGATGGCGTTGGGGATGGACATGTACAGTCCGGCATCCTCAAAAGGCATATGTGTTCCGCCGTTGTAGGCAGCGGTAACACCCGGGTCGGATCCGATGACGTGAACCGGCACCAGAGAATAGCCGCCGGCCAGGTAAGCCTGGTCAAAAGCCCGGCGGGAAGCGAAGCAGCCGAAAGAATGTATAAATACTTTCATGCCGGTGGCAGCCATGCCGCCGGCCACAGCCATGGCGTTCTGCTCGGCAATACCGGCGTTGAAGGTTCTGTCCGGATAAGCGGCCAGAAGTTTGCCGGCGTTGATGCAGCTCATCAGGTCACAGTCGATATGTACGACTTTGTCATCCTCTTTCATTAACTCCAGCATGGCGGAAATATAACCGTCACGGTTCGTTCTTTTATCAGATTCATGTTTTGCGATTAAAGTGTAGCTCATCCCATTTTCCTCCTATCAGTTCTGGCCTTTGACAGCGGCATATCTGGCTTCTGCGGCAGCGATTGCTTCATCCCATTCTTCCTTAGACGGCTGTGAGGAATGCGCGCCGGTAGACTCTGCGAAGGTAGCGCCTTTTCCTTTGATAGTGTTCAGGACGATGCAGGAAGGCATATTTTTCACTTTCAAAGCGTCTGCCACCGCGTCATAGATCTGCTCCACATCATTGCCGTCCGCTACTGTGATCACATTCCATCCGAAAGCATCAAATTTGGCGGCAATACCTTTGCCGTGGCTCATAACCTTATCTACGGCGCCATCCAGCTGACGCTTGTTGTCATCCACAAAGCAGATCAGGTTGTCCAGTTTGTAGTGAGCGGCAAACTGAGCGGCTTCCCATACGGCGCCCTCATCGCACTCGCCGTCGCCTACGGCTACATATACGCGGCTCTTTTTGCCCTGGGTCTTCAGCCCCAGCGCGGCGCCTACAGCCTCGCCGATTCCCTGGCCCAAAGATCCGGTAGTCAGATCAACGCCGGGAGTTTTGTTGCGGTCTGTGTGGGAGGGGAAGATGGTTCCCGGCTGATTCAGCTGATAGGCGTCACTGACAGGATAGAAGCCTTTCAGTCCCAGAGTAGCGTACATTACAGGACCTGCATGTCCTTTGGAGAGAACAAACCAGTCGCGGTCCTCCCAGCGGGGATTCTTGGGATCAATGTTCATATAGGCGCCGTAAACCACAGCCATGGTTTCGGCCAGAGACATTGATCCGCCTACGTGGCCGAAGCCGCGGGCCCCGATGATCTTCAAAGTTTCCAGACGAATCTGTTCTGCAAAAACACGAAGTTCCTGCATTTTTTCCTGTTTAGTCATAATGACCCTCCTTAAAAATAATTTTTTGTATACAACAATAAAATATCGCATACAATTATGAGACGAATTACCTATGTTCAGTATAGGCTTTCTTTGGGAATCTGTCAATTATCATTTCAGCCTTTTCAAAGAATCGGAAGCCGGGAAATTAGCAGGCGCAGCAGGCTATTTTATGGGAAAAACGGACATCTGTACATAAGGCTCAATGGCGTTCCATTCTGCCTGCGCTGCCTCGTCTCCGGTGTAGAAATGCCGCAGGTGACTTTGGATGGCGGCAAGGCAGGCGCTTACATTCCGGTCCATGAGGGCCCGGATGATATCCAGGTGGCCCGCCAGGTCGCAGGAGGAGCTGCCCTTTTCGTTATAAGCCTGGATCTGCATGAGCCGGGAGCGCTTGGAAAGTCTCTGCTGGATGGATATCAGTTCCCGGTTCCCGCTGATGGCGGAGAGGGCGGCGTGAAACTCGCAGTCCAGCCGGATCCGTTCCATAAAATCATTTTCATCAAAGGCCCTCTGGCATTTGGCCGCCACAGCCATCAGATCCTGAAAATCCCTGTTGCTGCCGTTTAAAACAGCCAGCTGGGCGGCAAGAGAATCTATGGCCAGGCGTACGGCTCCCATATCCAGCTTTTCCTTGGATGTGAACGTATGCACCCGGGCGAAGGTCCCGGGGTAAAAATCGATCAGCCCGTCGGAAGCCATGCGCCGGATGGCTTCCCGCACCGGAGTCCTGCTGATGTTCAGATTTTCAATAATGGTCTGCTCAGAAATTTTATCGCCGCTTTTCAGTTCAGAAGAATAGATTTTTTCCAGAAGATACGCATAAGCAGTGTCTGCCAGTGTCTGTTTCATAAAAACCCCCAATCGTACACGTAAAATTACTTCGTTTTCCCGAAAAAGGAAAGAGTATAAAAAAAGTATACGATTTCCGCAGAAACCTGTCAATGGAATTTGAATCGTATACAAAAAAGCAAACAATATATTTTAAAGGCCGATTCCAATCCGGGACTGCTTTTCGTTTAACTGCACAAAATAGAGGTGGAAAAACCGTAAAATTGCAGAAAATAAAGGGATTTGCAAAAACAGATTGACAGGGCCGCAGGGGAAGAATATACTGCAAATAAAGGTATTCAAAAAATATAATTGTATACGATAATTAAAAACAAATACTAAAAAAGGAGAGCGCATCTATGGAAAAAACAAAAATGACAGTAGGGCAGGCAGTTGTAAAATTCCTGAATCAACAGTATATCGAGATGGATGGAAAGGAAGCGCCTTTTGTGGATGGAGTGGCGGCTATCTTCGGCCACGGCATGGTGGTGGGATTGGGCCAGGCACTGGAAGAGAATCCCGGACATCTGAAGGTATATCAGGGACGCAATGAGCAGGGCATGGCCCACATGGCAATCTCCTACGCGAAACAGCACAACCGCAGGAAAATTATTGCCTGTACATCCTCCATTGGGCCGGGAGCCGCCAACATGGTGACCGCCGCCCTGACGGCATCGATCAACCATCTTCCTCTGCTGCTGTTTCCTTCGGATTCTTTCGCCACCCGCCAGCCGGATCCGGTGCTTCAGCAGATGGAAGTTCCCTCCGATCTGACCATTACTGCCTCGGACTGTTTCCGGCCGGTGGTAAAATACTGGGACCGTATCTCCCGGCCGGAGCAGCTGATGCCGGCCATGGTAAACGCCATGAGGGTGCTGACAGATACCGCCGACTGCGGAGCTGTCTGTATCAGCCTTCCCCAGGATGTGCAGGGGGAGTCCTTTGAGTATCCGGACTATTTTTTCCGGAAACGGGTGCATCACATCGCCCGCAGGCAGGCGGATGATTACGAGATTGAAAAGGCAGTGGAGATGATCCGGGCCTCCAGAAAACCGCTGCTGATCTCCGGAGGCGGCGTCCGTTATTCGGAAGCAGGGCAGGCGGTGATGGATTTCTGCAGGGATTTTTGCATTCCTGTTTCACAGACCCAGGCAGGCCACTCAGCCCTTCCGGATTCTTTTGAATTGAACGTGGGAGGCGTGGGTGTTACCGGGGGGCTGGCGGCCAACACCTTGTGCCGGGAGGCGGATCTGGTTATTGGCGTAGGCACCCGCTTTAACGATTTTGTCACTGGTTCCAAGTGGGTTTTATTCCGCAATCCGGATATCAAAGTACTTGCCATTAATACTTCAGAATTCCATGCGGAAAAACTGGACGCGGTCCGCTGCGTAGGGGACGCGAAAGTAACCCTGGAAGCAATTGGAAGAAAACTGAAGGAAGCGGGATACAAGAGCGGCTATACAAAGGAGATCCAGGAAATCCGCGAAGTATGGGAAAAAGAACGCCTTCGTGTTCTGGGCGTCCAGTATCACGGAGAAGGATTCGGGGAAGGGAAATTTGTTCCCTGTGTGCCCTCATGGACGGAAAAAATCATGAATGATTTTGTACATGATATAGGCGGAACCATCACGGAATCCAACGCGGTGGGAATATTGAGAGAAGAGATCGCTCCGGACGCAGTGGTAGTGGCGGCCGCCGGTTCTCTTCCGGCGGATCTGGAACGGCTGTGGGTCACCGATGCAAAAGATTCCTATAATATGGAGTACGGCGCCTCCTGTATGGGATATGAGATCGCCGGAGCGCTGGGAGCAAAATTGGCCGATCCGGATAAAGAGGTTTACGCCCTGGTAGGCGACGGCTCTTTCCTTATGCTGAATTCAGAAATCGCCACGGCGGTGCAGGAGAACGCAAAGATTACCGTAGTCGTTTTCGACAACGCGGCTTTCGGATGCATCAATAATCTGCAGATGGGCAATGGAATTGGCTCTCTGGCCACGGAGATGCGGCATAGATCTGAAAAAACCGGAAAGCTGGATGGAACCTACTGCTGTACGGATTTCGGAAAGATCGGAGAGGGATACGGAATGAAGGCCTTTTACGCGAAAACACCGGAAGAATTCCGTAAAGCTGTCCGGGATGCAGCGAAGGAAACTGGTTCCTGTATTATCGATGCCAAGGTGCTGCCTAAAACCATGGCGGAAGGTTATGAATCCTGGTGGCATATCGGCGTGGCGTCTGTTTCAGAATCTGAAAAAGTGAGAGAGGCCCGCAGGAGGATCGATGACCATCTGGCAGAAGCCAGAATGTATTAAAGAGGAGGAAAAATTGCTATGAAATATACAGCGAAAGGGCCTTTTGAGAAAGGCTACAACAAGATGATCTCCGCTGCGGAACATCCGGAGATGATGGGGCTGGAATTCGGGGTGGTGTCTATGGCTGCCGGCGATGTCATGAATTTTGAGTATGCCCAGGAGGCGGTATACGATCTTCTCGAAGGAGCGGTTACTTTTGCCTGGGACGGAAAAGAAGAGACGGCAGACCGCAGGGACTGTTTCCATGAGGGAGCTGTTCTGCTGCATGTTCCACGGAATACCGCGGTAAAAATCACCTGTTCCCGGGACGCGGAGATCGCGGTGGCCCGCACGGAAAATCCCCGGCTGTTCCCGTCCAGGCTGATGCGCCCGGAGGATTGTCTGTGCGCGAACGAAGAGAGAGGGGCCGGGCAGATGAACGAGTGCTCGACCCGCCTGGTACGCACCTTTTTTGACCGCTCCAATTGTCCGGAAACCAACTTCTTTATCGGCGAAGTTGTGCACTATCCCGGAAAATGGTCTTCCTACCCGCCTCACCGCCATGTGGAGCCGGAAATGTATTATTATAAATTTCTTCCGGAAAATGGATACGGCCTGGCAGAGTATGGGGACGATGCCTACAAGGTAAAACACAATGATCTCACTGGCATGCCGGAAAATGTAACTCATTCCCAGGCTGCCGCTCCCGGATACGCGGAGTATTATCTGTGGTGCATCCGCCTGCAGGATGACAAAGATATTATTACCACCAACGTACCGGAATACGAGTGGGTAACAGCCCCGGAGGCGAAATACTTCCCGGAGATCTGAGCGAGCGCCGGAAGGCGGAATAACGAGGGAAAGGAGCAATATGTTATGAAGGCATTCCAGATTGTGCCGGCTATAGGAGAATATGAGGATTTCGGTGTATTTGCTAAAGAAGCCGGCCTGGGAGAAAGTGATCTGATTCTGACCAATGAATATATTTATGATCCGGTGATCGCGAAGCTGGATCTTCCCTGCCATACCCTGTTCCAGGAACAATACGGCGCAGGAGAACCCAGTGACAGAATGATCGACTCTATCCTGGAAGCTCTGAGGGGAAAAGAGTACGGAAGAGTTATTGCTGTGGGAGGCGGAACGATTATAGATATTGCCAAGGTTCTGGCTGTGGCTGAACCGGAAGATACGGTGGATGACCTCTATGACCGCATGAACGGGCTTCGGAAAGTGCATCCTCTGATGATTGTTCCCACCACCTGCGGGACCGGAAGTGAGGTGACGAACATTTCCATTATAAACCGGACACGGAAGGGAACCAAGATGGGACTGGTTTCCTCCGCCATGTTTGCCGATGAGGCGGCTTTGATTCCGGGTATGCTGGAAACCCTGCCCTACGGTGTATTTGCCACTTCTTCTATTGACGCTATGGTGCATGCGGTGGAATCTTTCTTAAGCCCGAATGCCTGCGCTTTCAGCCGGCTGTTCTCTGAAAAGGCTCTGGAACTGATTCTGCGCGGCTGGAAGACGGCGGTGGCGAAGGGAGAAAAAGACGCGTGGAAAGCCTCCGCGGCAGATTTCCTCCGCGCCTCCAACTACGCGGGGATTGCCTTCGGGCATGCGGGATGCGCGGCAGTACATGCTCTTAGCTATCCGTTGGGCGGTACGCATCATATTCCCCACGGGCAGTCCAATCAGATGATGTTTGAAGCGGTCATCCGCAAGTATCAGGAGAAGAAACCTGTGGGAAGACTGAATGATCTGGAACGGATTCTCGGGGCCGATCTGGACGTGGATCCAAAAGAAGCGCTGGAAAGTCTGTACCGTCTTATGGATGCGGTGATGAAGAAAGACTCCCTCCGCCAACAGGGAGTAACAGAAGCGGAGCTTCCGGTCTTCGCGGAGAATGTCGTGGAGACGCAGCAGAGACTTTTGAACAATAATTATGTGGAACTGACAAAGGAAGAGATCCTGGATATATATAAGAAGGCATTCTGATGCCGTTATACCCGGCAGAATTTCGCCGCGGTTTGAAAGGAGAAAAGATATGGCAAGGATGACTGGTGAACAGTATATAGAAAGCATGCGGAAGATGAACCTTCAGGTTTACATGTTCGGAAAAAAGATTGAGGATCCGGTGGATGATCCCATTCTCCGCCCCTCTTTAAATTCCGTAAAAGCCACCTATGATCTGGCCCTGGATCCCCGGTATGAGAATCTTATGACAGTCACATCTTCTCTGACCGGAGAGAAAATCAACCGCTTCCTGCATATCCACCAGAGCGCGGAAGATCTGGTCAATAAAGTAAAGATGCAGAGACTTCTGGGACAGCAGACTGCGGCCTGTTTTCAGAGATGTGTGGGGATGGATGCCTTTAATGCGGTGTTCAGCACCACATATGAGGTAGACCGGAAGTATGGAACTGATTATCACAAAAATTTTGTAGAGTACGCCAGGTACTGCCAGGAGAATGATTTTACGGTGGACGGAGCGATGACGGATCCCAAGGGCGACAGAGGATTAGCGCCTCACGAACAGGAAGATCCGGACATGTATCTTCATGTGGTAGAGACCCGTCCGGACGGCATTGTGGTCCGGGGGGCCAAGGCACATCAGACAGGAGCGGTCAATTCTCAGGAAATAATTGTAATGCCCACGATCGCTATGGGGCCGGATGACAAGGCATATGCGGTATCCTTCGCGGTTCCGGCAGATGCGGAAGGGATCCTTATGATTATCGGACGACAGTCCTGTGATACAAGAAAACTGGAGCACACTGAACTGGATGTGGGAAACAGCCAGTACGGCGGAGTTGAGGCCCTGGTGGTGTTCAATAATGTTTTTGTGCCGAACAGCAGGATATTCCTGAATGGAGAGACAGAGTTTGCCGGCATGCTGGTAGAGCGGTTCGCGGGATATCACCGCCAAAGCTACGGAGGCTGCAAGGTTGGCGTGGGCGATGTGCTCATCGGAGCGGCGGCGCTGGCGGCAGAATATAACGGCTGCGCCAAAGCTTCACATATTAAAGATAAACTGATTGAAATGACGCATCTGAATGAAACTCTGTACTGCTGCGGAATCGCCTGCTCCGCGGAAGGGACGCCTACGGCTTCGGGAAATTACATGATCGATCTGCTTTTGGCAAATGTCTGCAAGCAGAATGTGACCAGATTTCCCTATGAAATTGCCCGCCTGGCAGAGGATATCGCCGGCGGGATCGTAGTGACCGCTCCCTCAGAAGCGGATCTGAAATCTCCGGTGACAGGACCGTATGTAGAGAAATATCTGAAAGCTGCCAAGGGAGTTTCCGTAGAAGACAGGCTGCGGATCCTGCGTCTCATTGAGAATTTGTGCCTTGGAACCGCGGCGGTGGGATACCGGACAGAATCCATGCACGGAGCAGGAAGTCCCCAGGCTCAGCGGATTATGATCTCCCGGCAGGGCGGACTGTCTATGAAAAAAGAATTGGCAAAAAGGATCGCGAAGATCAAAGAGTAATCCATGAGGTAAAACAAAATGAAGTGGCAGGATATTTATGAACAGAGAAAAATGAGTCCGGAAGAGGCGGTTGGTCTGATCCGTTCCGGGGACCGGGTCGTGATCGGTCATGCGGTTGGCGTGCCCTTGGCCATCACAGATGTGATGGTGGCACACAAAGAGGATTATAAAAACGTGGAGATTGTCCAGATGGTATCCCAGGGAAACGCGAAATTCTGCGAACCGGGGACAGAGGGACATTTCCGGCTGAATTCCTTTTTTGTAGGAACACAGTCCCGGACGGCGGTAAAAGAAGGCCGGGGAGATTTTACTCCCTGCTGTTTCAGCGATATTCCGGATCTTCTGCGGGAACTGACCGTAGATGCAGCGGTGATTCAGGTGTCGCCGCCGGACAAGCACGGGTATGTCAGCTGCGGGGTATCGGTGGACTATACGCTGCCGGCGGCAAAATGCGCGAAAGTAGTTATTGCCCAGGTAAACCGCCGGATGCCCAGAACTCTGGGGGATACATGTCTTCACGTATCTGAAATTGACAGCTTTGTGGAAATTGACCATCCGGTGCTGGAGATCTCTCTTCCGAAGATCGGAGAAACAGAAAAGGCCATTGGTGAAAATTGCGCGAAGCTGATCAGGGACGGGGATACGCTGCAGCTGGGGATCGGGGCGATTCCGGACGCTGTGCTTCTGTTCCTGAAAGATAAAAAGGATCTTGGCATTCATTCGGAGATGATTTCAGACGGGGTGGTGGAACTGATCGAGAACGGAGTTATCACCAATGCCAGAAAAAATCTGCATCCGGGAAAATCTGTGGTTTCTTTTCTGATGGGTACAAAGCGGCTGTATGATTATGCCGATGATAATCCGGCGGTAGCCATGTATCCTGTGGATTACGTAAACGATCCTTACGTAGTGGGAAAAAATGATAACCTGGTTTCCATTAACTCCTGTGTGCAGGTGGATTTTATGGGGCAGGTCGCGGCAGAGAGCATAGGGACGACTCAGATCAGCGGCATAGGGGGACAGATGGATTTTATCCGGGGCGCCCGTCTCAGTAAAGGCGGGAGGGCTGTGATAGCAATTGCTTCTACAGCAGAAGGAGGAAAAACATCCAAGATCGTTCCTTTTCTGGAACAGGGCGCGGCAGTGACTACATCCAGAACCGATGTGGATTATATTGTTACAGAGTATGGAATCGCTCATTTGCGGGGAAAGACTCTGAAAGACAGGGCCAGGTCCTTGATTTCCATCGCGCATCCGAGATTCAGGGAAGAACTGATACGGGACTTTGAGAAAAGATTTCACTGCGGATATCAGTGAAAGAAATGCTGAAAAATTTACTCTGACAAGAAACGGGGAAAGAAAAATGGAAGAGGCGTACATAACTGTAGAAAAAATACTGGAGAAGTATGTCCGGCCCAGACTTCGGGAACACGGGGGAAATGTGGTCCTTTCCGAGATAAAAGGAGGAGCGGCCTATATAAAACTGACCGGCTGCTGCAGCGGATGTCCCTCTGCCAAGTATACGCTGGAGAGTATCGTCAAAGAAGAAGTGACAAAGCGGACGGATCTGGTGGAAGAGGTGCATCTGCAGGAGGAAGTCAGCCGGGAGTTATATGAGTTCGCGAAAAAAATTCTGTCAGGAGAGGGGACGGTATAAAAAAGGTATAAAAAAAATCCCGAAGATTGTACAGAACCAGTGAAATCTGATGAAAAGTATGGTATGATAGTACTGGTCTGAGGATGCCGGCGTGGATGCGTCCGAAAGGATCGGGATATTCCGGCGGATGAGTATCTGTTCATGACCAGCGAAAAGGATTTCGAAAGGAGTAAAGAAAAATGGCATTAGTAACAACAACCGAAATGTTCAAAAAGGCCTATGACGGAGGATACGCCATCGGCGCGTTCAATGTCAACAACATGGAGATCGTTCAGGGTATTACCGAGGCGGCAGGAGAGCTGAAATCCCCGCTGATCCTGCAGGTTTCCGCTGGAGCCAGAAAATATGCGAACCATACGTATCTGGTGAAGCTGGTGGAGGCAGCTTTGATCGAGAACGATATTCCCATCGCTCTGCATCTGGATCACGGCGCGGATTTCGACATCTGCAAATCCTGCATCGACGGCGGATTTACTTCTGTCATGATCGATGGATCCCATCATCCCTTTGAGGAAAACATCGAACTGACCAAGAAAGTTGTTGAGTACGCCCACAGCAAGGGGGTTGTAGTAGAGGGCGAGCTGGGACAGCTGGCCGGTATCGAGGACGATGTAAAGGTCAGCGACGCTGATGCTTCCTACACCCATCCGGATGAGGTAGAGGAGTTCGTATCCCGCACAGGCGTTGATTCTCTGGCGATCGCCATCGGAACCAGCCACGGCGCCTTCAAATTCAAACCCGGCCAGAAACCCCAGCTTCGCTTTGACATTCTGGACGAGGTTTCCAAGAGACTGCCCGGATTCCCCATCGTACTGCACGGAGCTTCCTCCGTATCCCAGGAATACGTAAAGATCATCCAGGAGAACGGCGGAAATCTGGCGGATGCCATCGGCATTCCGGAAGATATGCTGCGCCGTGCCGCAAAATCCGCAGTCTGCAAGATCAACATCGATTCTGACCTGCGTCTGGCTATGACCGCCGGCGTGCGCCAGGTTCTGTTCAACAAACCGGAAGTATTCGATCCCAGAGAGTATCTGAAAGTCGGCAGACAGTACGTAAAAGAGCTGGTTGCCCACAAGATCACAGAGGTTCTGGGAAGCGACGGAAAAGCCTGAAAAAAATAGCCGCGGCCTGAGTATGAGGCGGCTGGACCATACAGTGTGAGAAAACCCGGATGGAGCCATGCCTCTGTCCGGGTTTTTTATGACGGCGGCATGTATGAGTCGGCTGATGCGGGAGGTTGCTATGCTGGTCAAAGAAAAAACCTTTTATAAATCTTTTTTTATGCTCTGTCTGCCGATTGTGCTGCAGAACGTTATCGCCCTGAGCGTCAATCTCGCGGACAACATTATGCTGGGAAGCTATTCGGAGGCTGCCTTATCCGGAGCGACGGCGGTAAACCAGATCCAGTTTATTTATCAGAACATCCTTATGGGGATCGGGGACGGGCTGGTGATCCTGGCGGCCCAGTACTGGGGCAGGCGGAACACAGAGGCGGTGAAAAAGATCGCCTGTGTGGCTATGCGGACGGGGCTGCTGGTCATGGTGGTCCTTTTCGCGGTCATGTCCCTGTTCCCGGTCCAGGTGATGGGGCTGTTTACCAGCGACGCCGCCATTATATCCGAAGGCGTCAGATACGTGGATATCATCCGCTTCACCTACCCGTTTTTCTGCGTGTCGACGCTGCTTCTGTCGACCCTGCGCAGCACGGAGGTGGTGGGGATCGCCTTTGTCACTTCCCTTACAGCGCTTCTGGTAAACTGCTGTATTAACTGGTGCCTGATCTTCGGAAATCTGGGATTTCCGGAAATGGGGATCCGGGGCGCGGCTATTGGCACGCTGGTCTCCCGGATCGTGGAGATGTGCCTGATCCTGCTTTTTATTATTTTCAGAGAGAAGAACCTGCATCTTCGCCTGAGGGACTTTCTGCGCATGGACGGGAATTTTGTCCGGGATTATTTCCGGGTCAGCGCTCCCATTATCCTGCTGCAGTGCTTGTGGGGAGTGAACAACGCCCTTCAGACCGTGATCCTGGGGCATATGACCTCCAGCGCGATCTCCGCCAACAGTATGGCCTCAAACCTCTTTCAGATTGTAAAGACGGTGGCTGTGGGGGCGGCTTCCACGGCGAATGTAATTATAGGAAAGACCATCGGCCAGGGCGATATGGGCCGGGTAAAACAGTACGCCAAGACCATGCAGCTTCTTTTTCTGGGGATCGGCGTCTGCTGCAGCATCCTCCTGTTCGCGCTGACAGAGCCGGTGCTGTCTCTGTACACCCTTTCCGATGAAAGCCGGGAGCTGGCCCGGACCTTCCTGCATATCCTGTGCGTGGTCATGCTGGGCATGTCCTACCAGATGCCGGTCAACAGCGGCATTGTCAAGGGAGGCGGCGATACAAAGTATGTGATGAAAGTGGATCTTACCAGTATCTGGGGCATTGTAGTTCCGCTGTCTTTCTTCATGGCCTTTGTTGTAAAGGCATCGCCGGTGGCGGTGGTCTGGTGTCTGAACCTGGATCAGCTGTTTAAATGTGTTCCCGCCTTTATAAAGGTCAATTACGGCCATTGGGTAAAAAAACTGACCCGGTAAAGGAGGTGGCTTCTTTTGATCTGGATGGACGCGGAGCAGAAGCTTCAGGATTTTTTTGAGGGAGGAAAACTGCCGGCGGTGCTTTCTGTGGACCGGCGCCATTACGATGAATCCCGGTATAAGTTTTTAATGCACGGACACAGCGAGATCTGTGAGATTACTTATATATATGAGGGCGCCGGAATCTACCGCCAGGGAAAAGAAGCGTATCCGGTGTCCGCGGGGGATCTTCTTCTGTACAATATGGGGGAACTTCATGTGACTCAGTCCCAGGGGGATTCGGGGGTATCCTATTACAGCATCGGGATCTCGAATCTGCAAAAGAAAGGACAGCCCGTAAACTGGCTGCACCGGAAGGACGAATCCTGTGTTGTCCATGGGGGCAGCCACAGGGAGGAGATCCATGGGATTTGCGAAGAGATGTACCGTCTGCTGGGAAACCGCAGAAGGGCCTCCCAGATGGAACTGGCGGTCCATCTTCTGGGAGCGTCTCTGGTGGTTCTGGCCGACCTTCTGGGAAAAGCGGATCAGGGGAAAAACGGACGGGGGACTGCGGAGCGGGGGGAACTCGACATTAAAGAGTACCTGGATCATCATTACACGGAAGATCTGACCCTGGGATATATCGCGGCGGAGCTGGGATATTCCGAGACGTATATCTCTCATCTGTTTAAAAAGATGTACGGGGAATCCCCTATGAAATATGTGATGAACCGCAGGATCAGCGAGGCCCAGCTGCTCCTTCACTCCACCGCGCTGCCGGTTTCCCGGGTAGCCGCCCGGGTCGGCTACGGGAATGTCAGCTATTTTATCACTCTGTTTTCCAGGGTGGTGGGCATGACACCGGTAAAATACCGGGAGTATGTAAAAAAAGATGTTCACCGGCTCTGAACAGGGAGGGAAAACAGAAGTACAAGAAAGTGAAATTCAAGAGAATTTATAAAAAGAAAATGCCGGTTTTAAGGCATTTTCTTTTTTTGAAAAAACAGCATCGCAAAATCCTCCGAAACTATAATAAAGACAGAAAGGGAACATAAGGGCAAGCAAAAACAATAAAAAGTGCGGAGGTAAAAGAACATGAGAGATGGAAGAGAACAGCTGGTACTGGATGTAATCCACAGAAAAAATACGTCTTATCTTCCCAGCGTGGTAAATTTCAGCAACCGGAAGAAAAAAATGGAGTGCGCCGCTTATGTGGGCATTACCGATGAGGAAGAGTTCGATGAATATCTGGGGAACCATATCCGTTTCACCACTACCCTGGACGATGTGCCCAGCCATGACTGGGACGACAAAGAGCGGGTGGAGATGGCCCTGGCTACCGGGCGCTCCCATATCGATCCGGAAGACGGATTTCTGGTAGATCCCTGGGGTATGAAATTCGATCCCAACGGCACCAGCTATTTTAACTACGGCCATCCGCTGGCGAATGTGGCGGAGGATCCGGAAGTACTGAAAAACTTCCGCGCCCCGAAGCTGGATCCCCAGATCATGGATCAGATCTTTGCGCCCTGTGAGAAAGATAAAGCCTATTACGCCGGGAAAATGCTGATCATCGTGTCCGGATACAACGGTATCTGGGAAAAAACCTACGATATGATGGGCATTGAGAACTTTATGTATACGCTTATGGACGAGCCTGAGATCGTAGAGCAGATCATGGACGTGGTGACAGATTATAAAGTAGAGATCGCCAAAGAGACAGTGAGAAGAGGGTTTAAGGTGGGACATCACGGCGATGACCTGGGAACTCAGGTGTCCACCTTCTTTTCTGAGGAAGTGTTCGTAAAATATTTTAAACCCAGATTTAAACGGATCTTTGACGTATACCACGCGGCGGGCATTCCGGTGCAGATGCATTCCTGCGGAAAGATTACTCCGTTTATTCCCCATCTGATCGACATCGGACTGGATATCCTGGAGCCCTGCCAGCCTATTATGGATATCGAGTTCCTGCAGAGAGAGTACGGAAAAGACCTGATCTTCTACGGAGGAATCGATACGCAGGATCTGCTGGCCTTCAGAAGCCCGGAGGAGGTATACGAGGAGACTCTGCGCACCATCGATATTCTGGGACAGGGAGGCGGCTATATCTGCGGACCGGCCCAGGAGATCATGAACAATGTGCCGCCGGCAAACGTGGCCGGTCTGGTAAAAGCCATCCGCCATTACCGGGGAGAAGAATAAGACCTGTCCGGCAGTCCGTAAATTCTGCCGCTGAAAACTGAAAATCAGATACCCATACAAAAAGGGGCCTTTCCGGAGAAAATTCCGGGGAAGGCCCCTTTGCGGCTGTCGGGGAAAAATTTATTCCGGGACATTCCGGCCCAGATCGATAGGCAGCGGGGAAACACTGGCCTGCATGATCTGGCGGAATTTCTGAGGCGGATAGCCGAAGTGAGCGGTAAAAAGGTTGATGAAGCTTCTGGGGGAGTAGCCCACCTGGGAGGCGATTTCCGTGGTAGTGCCGTTTGTGCGGATCAGCAGGGATTTCGCGTAGTCCAGCTTTTTTGTGGCTACATATTCCATGGGGGAAATTCCGGTGGAAGATTTAAAGTGCCTGGAAAAATAATAATCGCTTAAGTTGGCGGCTTCCGCCAGATCATGGAGGGAGATCTTGCTGCTGATATGGGAATTTACGTATTCCACAGCTTTTTCCACCGGGGTCAGCTCTCTCTGGTCGAAAACAGAATCCTGCTGCAGATAGGTCAGAAGGGTGTAGACCCGCAGAGAAGCCTCGGCGGTGGATTCTACCTTTTCTTCCGCGAAAAAATAAATAGTGTCCCGGATCAGGTTCCGGATTATGACGGCGTTGGAATTGCGGATCAGGCATCCGTTGGTGTTCAGAAGGTGCTGGCAGATCTCGTGGGCGTTGGAGCCTTCAAAGTGCAGGAACATAAATTCCAGTTTATCCGAGGAAGCGTAATAGTAGTGGGCCTCCCGGCAGTCCATGAGCATCACATCGCCCTTGCCCAGGTGATAGATGTGATTTCTGTACTCCACTGTCATGATCCCGCTGCAGATGCACAGCACCAGGATCGGGGAATAGTAATCCCGCTTGGTGGCGTAGCTGCGGCTGCAGAAATAATGGCCGCACTCGGTTATATAAAAATACAGCTCCTTGGTAGAGGGAAGAGGAGTAAAGGAAAAACCGATGGATGAGGGCTCCACTCCCGCCTCTTTAATTGTATGAAAATCCAGACGCATAGAGAAACCTCCTGATTTTCTTCCAGTATAGCCCAAGAATTGAAAAAAAACAATGATGAGGGCAATATTAATGAACACTTTGGCAAGAATCATCACCGCGGGACAGATATAATAAAATCATCAACAAGAGAACACGGGGGCTTTAACAAGCAGAAAGGAGAAAAGGTATATGACGTCAAGAGAGAGAGTACAGACAACATTCGCTCACAAACAGCCGGATAAGGTAGCAGTGGATTTCGGAGGCATGAGCTGCTCCATGATCAACGCCACGGTTATGAAGGGCCTGCGGGACTATTACGGACTGGAGGACCGTCCGCCCAAGATCAATGATATGTCCACAATGACGGCCTTTGTGGAGCCGGACCTGGCAGACTGCCTGGGCTGCGATGTGCAGCAGCTGTACAACTACGGCGACACCTACGGCCATATCAACACAGATTGGAAAGAGTGGGAATACAGAGGAGTGAAGATCCTGATCCCCTCCGACTGTACCATTCATGATGACGGAAAAGGCGGCTACTATGTATATCCGGAAGGCGATGACACAGTAGAACCCAGCGGTCATATGCCTGCCAACGGCTTCTATTTCGACAACCTGACCCGGACGCCTGAGTTTGATGAGGATGAGGGCAATCCCGATGACAATGTGGAAGACTACATGCTGGTATCCGATGAGCAGATCGCTTACCACAAGAAAGTTCTGGCTGAGTTAAAACCCACCGGGCGGGCTATCCAGGTAGGACCCTGCTACGCCGGACTGGGAGATGCCAACAACATTCCCGGACCCAACCTGAAACATCCCAAGGGCATCCGTTCTATCTCCGAGTGGTATACCGCTCCCCTGCTGTATCCGGACTATGTGCATGAAGTATTTGAGAAAGGCACCGACATTGTGATCCAGAACATGCAGCGCTACTGGGATGAGTTCGGCTCAGACATTGATATTATGTTCATCTGCGGCACCGATTTCGGCACCCAGAGAGGACCTTTCATGAGCGTAGAGAACTTCAGAGAGTTCTACCTGCCCTACTATAAGAAAGTAAATCACTGGATCCATGAGCACACCACATGGAAGACCCTGAAGCACTGCTGCGGAGGTATCTTCCCGCTGCTTCCCTCTTTCATTGAGGCTGAGTTCGATGCCATCAACCCGGTGCAGTGCTCCGCGGAAGGCATGGATCCCCAGAAACTGAAAGATACATATGGAAAAGACATTGTATTCTGGGGCGGCGGCGTTGACACCCAGAAGGTACTGCCCTTCGGAACCCCGGAGGAGGTCCGCGAGCAGGTGCTGCAGCGTCTGGAAATTTTCTCCAAGGACGGCGGCTATGTATTCAACTCCATCCACAACATTCAGTGCAACACTCCCATTGAGAATGTAGTTGCCATGGTGGACGCGGTAAAAGAATTCAACGGCGATAAGTAAAGTTCCCATATAAAGATATACTGTCATGAACCAAAAGCGGGTGCCCCGCAGGCCGGAAACGGTCTGCGGGGCACCTGCTTTTGTCAATGTCTGGGGGAACGCACAGGATGGCCGTAGGTGGTGCAGATCCTGGCTGCCTCCGCCTGAGCTTCCTCCAGGGCCAGGGGGATGGAGACGCGGCTGCTGACGATCTTCCGGAAGGCGGCGCACAGAATATGGTCGATGACATTCGGCGGCACAGAAAGGCGGGTCTTCTGGTAGGGGGGATTCCGCTTCTGGGACGTATGAACGCTGGCCTCGGAGTAGGGAAGCCAGGGATACATCCTCTGAAGATCGTGATTGTGGTAGGGAGCTACAAACTGGGGGGCGCCGTTGAGCACTGCCAGCAGAAAGCTGGTCTTTTGCTCACAGACCCAGGACAGAAATTCAAAGGCTTCCTCCCGGTGGGGAGAGAAGGGATTCAGCCCCAGACTCCATCCCGCGGAGGCAGTGCGCCGGCTGGGAATGTGATAGAAGCCGATCCTCTGCCGGAGATTTCTCTGGTACTGAAAGCTGATCTTCTGGGCGAATTCCGTAAAGGACAGCAGCATGGCGGTCTTCCCGTTGCAGAAATCATCGACAGTATCCTCGATGGTGGATTCCATGGATTCCGGTTTGACATAGTTCAGGGTCTGGACCATATTTGCCAGAGCATTGGCGTTGGCCACCGTATTCAGAGCCGGCTGTCCGTAACTGTCCCAGACGCCGCCGCCGAAGCCCCAGAGCCGTATCATGATTTCCGGGGAGAGTTCCGGCTCCGGTCCGCCGGCCAGAGAAGTGCCGAATTCCGTAGGGGAATCCGCATTATATTTTTTTGTGAAGAATTTGGCGATATTGTTGAATTCTGTCCAGGTTCTGGGAGGCCGCAGAGAAATCTGGTATTTTTCCTGAAACATGGACATGAGTTTCGGATCTTCAAAAAGATCTGCCCGGTAGAACAGGATCTGGCTGCCGGCCGTAATGGGAATTCCGTAGATCCGGTCTCCGATCATGCAGTTGTAACGGCTTTCTGCGAAAAACCGGCTGGTGTCCAGACCGCTGCTGTCGATAAATTCACGCAGTTCCGACAGACAGAGATTCTGGACCATATATTCCAGCCAGGGAGCATCGTAGGTATACAGGTCAAAGGAATCGGTAAGGCTGGTAAAAGACTGGGAGATCCGTTCCAGCAGCTGGGACTGGGGCAGGACTGTAAATTCCAGACTGATGCCGGTCTTTTGGATAAAATATGTGCAAAGAAGGCGCAGGGCGTTCAGAGAGTCGATGTCGCAGCTCAGGATCCGCAGTTTCCGGGAGGGGCAGGAGGTCCGGGGCAGAGGGCGCTTCAGGGCGCTGACCGGCGGAAAATCTGTGGGGATGGAGGATTCGTCCATCTCGATGAAAAAGGAATCGGAGATATTGGGCTCCTGCAGAAGCCCCAGCATTTTTTTCGCGGCCAGTTCTCCCATGTGGGAAGCGGACCGGGATACAACATACGCGCCGGAGTTGTAGGCAATATTGTCCCAGGTCTCCTCTCCGTAGCTGATGATAATAAGATTTTCCGGAGTCTTCAGGCCGCAGTACTGGATGGCCAGCAGGACTCCGTCTGTAATCTCCCGGTTGGTGCACAGGATCGCCTCCGGAGGATTGTTGTGGAATTTTTTCAGATAAGCCTGAAAGGCATTTTCCTTGGTCATATTAGTATGGCAGATCAGATCATTATTGGCTACCGTGCCGGCGGAGGAATAAGCCTTTGCATAGCCCCGGACGCAGTCGCTTTCCGAAGAGTACCGCAGGGAACCGCAGACCAGGGCGATTTTTCTGTATCCCTGATCCAGCAGCCGGGTGGTAATCTCGTTGGTAGTATTATAATTATTGTAGCCGATATAATTGGTGGCCAGGCGTTTGACCACCCGCTCCATAAAGATGACCGGGATCCGGCTTTTCAGAAGCTGGGACGCGAAAAAATCCGAGTATTCCGGCTGGCAGGTGACCAGAAACAGGCCGCAGATGTTCTGGGAGAGCAGCAGCCGGATATTTTCCCGTTCAGTCCCGGGCAGCTCATTGCTGAAGGCTACCTGGATGGTGTATCCCCGCTGCTGGAGATAGCTGGAGAGACTGTTGAAAATATCCACATGAAACTGGCTTTTGATGTCGGTCAGAATCACTCCGATAATTTTGGAAGAAGCGATCTTCAGATTCCGGGCGGAAGCGTTCGGAATATAATCCAGCGCTTTGGCGGCTGCCAGGACCCGGGCCTTTGTCTCGGGGCGCACCTGCTTGGTGCCGTTTAGGGCGCAGGAGACGGTGGCGATGGAAACGCCGGCTTTTTTTGCTACATCCTTGATAGTGGTCACGGAACCTTCCTCCTTGCTTTTTTTTCATCATAGCAGAGGCAAACTGCAAAGTAAACAAATTGTCTAACAAATCTAAACGTTTTTTTTTTTTTTGAAAATGCACATAAAATTCGCATAATATGATAGTGTATTTGTGCAAGGTACCAAAATAAAAAGGAAGGAGTTGTTTTATCGCGCGGTATTCCTGCTGACGGGCGGGAGGACAGAAAATGGGATATTAATTTAAACCAAGAGTGAAATGAAGGATGGGAAAAAGAATGGAGAAGCAAAAAAGTTATAGTGTTGCGGATTTTGCGAGACGCCAGGCACTGATCATCGTTCTGATAGGCATCGTGGTGGTATTTTCCTTTTTGTCAAAACAGTTTCTCACCACGAATAATATCGTCAATATCTTCCGGCAGATTTCCACCATCGCCGTCATGGGAGCGGGCATGACATTTTGCATTGTCGGCGGAAACTTCGATCTGTCGGTAGGAGCGCTGCTGTCGCTGTGCGGCTGTATGTTTATTTCGATGTACGACAAATTCGGCACGATCCCGGCGCTGCTGATCACCCTGGGGGTAGGATGTGTATCCGGCGTGGTGTGCGGTTTCCTCTGCGGCTACCTGAGGCTGAATTCTATGATCGTGACCCTGGGCATGCAGCAGGTCCTGCAGGCGCTGACCCTGATGTTTACCGGAGGCCAGTACGTTCAGCTGAAGGATATCAACGCGCCGATCACAGTCATCGGAAAAGGAAATCTGGGAATTATCCCGATCTCGGTTATCATCATGGCAGTGTTCTGTATCCTGTACGCCATGGTCCTCTCAAAAACCGTATTCGGTCATCATGTGAAGGCGGTGGGATCCAATTCAGAGACCAGCCGCTACAGCGGGATCAACGATAAAAAAGTGGTACTGCTCACCTTTGTGCTGTCAGGGGTTTCGGCGGCCATCGGCGGAATTATCCTTTCCACCAGAGGAGGCGGCGGCCAGAGCACCATGGGAATGGGATATGAGTTTGACGTGATCACGGCCGTTATCCTGGGCGGCGCCAGCCTGGCCGGCGGAAGCGGAAGCATTTTCCGGACATTCATCGGAGCGCTGATCATCGGTATCCTGAAAACCGGCTTCGTGCTGCTGGGACTCTCCTCCTATACCCAGTACGTAGCGGAGTGCATCATTATTCTGTTTGCGGTGTATCTGGATATCTCGGCTGGAAAGAGAAAGGTAAGGTGAGGGTATGAAAACAAATAAGTGGACAAAGTTCCTGACCAACAATACGGTCGTGCCTATTCTGATCATCATACTTATCATAGCTGCGATCCTGGACAGCCGGTTTATGACTCCGGGCAACCTGCTGAATGTATTCAATCAGAACGCGATCAAGGGCATCATGGCCATCGGCATGACCTTCGTCATTATCAACGGCTACTTTGATATGTCGCTGTGTACCCTGGTCAGCCTGACCGCGGGCCTCTCCTGCGGGCTTCAGGATCAGATCGGTCTGGCGGGCGCTATCCTGGTGGCTCTTCTGGTGGGACTGCTGGTAGGAGTGATCAATGGCTTCCTGATCGCCTACGCGGGGATCAATGCTTTTGTCGTCACCCTGTCCCTGATGCTGGGATGCCGGGGGCTTACCTACATTTACAGCAATGAGCAGTCCATTATCTCCCCCAGCATGGCCTTTGTGGATTTCGGAATGGGAAAATTCCTGGGTCTTACTTATACCAGCTGGCTGTTTATCATCGGCCTGGTGATCGCATTCTTTGTTCTGAAGTACACCATGCACGGGCGCAATACATACGCGGCAGGCGGAAATGCCAGCGCGGCGGAAAATGCGGGGATCAATGTCAAGAAGACGATTTTTATCAACTTTGTGATCTGCGGAGTCCTGTCCGGACTGGGAGGAGTGCTCTACGCGGCTCAGAACGGTGCCTCCACACCGGCCCTGGGCTGGCCGGATATGCACATGCTGGTCATCGCCGGCGTTGTGCTGGGCGGCACAAAGCTTTCCGGCGGTGTCGGAACGATCTGGTACAGTCTTGCCGGCGTGATGGTCCTGGGTGTCATCGCCAATATCATGAGCCTTAAAAACGTCCAGTCCTGGGTGTCCACTATGCTTACCGGACTGATCATGATCGGCGTGCTGTACATCGATAAGGTGCTGACCGAGAGAAGGCAGAAAGAGGGACAGAAGAACTAGAAGTTCTAAGAAAGATGATTTCCGGGAGACCGGCGATTATAAAAAATGAAAAGGAGAAGGGTTTTATGAAGATGAAGAAGTTAGCAGCGGTTTTACTGAGCGGATTAATGGCAGTTTCTATCGCGGGGTGCGGAAGCGGCAGTGAAGGCTCTTCCTCGGACAGCGGATCAGGCAGTTCCGGCACTTCCAGCACTTCGGACACAAAGGAAGTCAGCGCCTCCTCCGGCGGGGAAGCTTCCAGCAGCTCTTCCGGCGGATCGGCATCCACGGAACTTCCGGATCTTTCCGGAGAGGATCTTTCCGGCATCACCATCGGATTCAGCATGAGCAACGGAAGCGGCGACAGCTACGGAACTTCCTATCTGAATACTCTGAACAGCTATGCGGAAGAAATGGGCTTTAACCTGATTCTTCTGGACGCGGTGGGAGATGTGACCAAGCAGGCCAACCAGATCCAGGATCTGATCACCCAGCAGCCGGATGTCATTGTTGTATGGCCGGTGAATTCCGAGTCCGCCGTGACTTCTGTGAGAGCGATCCAGAGTGCCGGCATCCCTGTAATTACCGCCAACACCAACGTGGTTGAAAGCGGCGAGGAATACCTGCAGGGATACGTAGGACCCTCCAATGTGGAAGAAGCAAAACTGACAGCTACTCAGATGGTGGAGGATCTGGGAGGAGAAGGCAACATCCTCTTTATCAACGGAAAACAGGGATACAGCACCTCTGATGAAAGAAAACAGGGCCTGGAAGAGGCTATTGAGGGAACAAACATTAAGATCCTGGAAGAGCAGCCGGATGAGGGAAGCCGTGAGAAGGCGCAGCAGGTAATGGAAAATTATCTGGTAAAATACGGGGAAGGCGAGATCGACGCAGTGTTTGCCCAGGATGACAACGGAGCCATCGGCGCGTACAACGCGGTGGAATCCGCAGGCAGAGTGGGAGAATTCCCGATCTACGCAGGAGCTACCGGCGATTACGGCACCATCAGCTACATCGAGAACGGACTGATCCGGGCAACGGCTGTTCAGTCTCCTGTCATCGACGCGGAGACCGCACTGACCTGGGCGGCATGGATGGCTCTGGGCAACGAACTTCCGGAGTTCTACAACTACATCGAAACACCGCTTGCTACAAGCGACAATATTTCTACACTGGATATTGCTGAGTGGGAATCATAATTTGATTTGAAGGGAGAGTCTTCAATGGGAGAAAATGCGGATAAATCCAAGGAATATCTGCTTCAGATGAAGAATATCGAAAAAAGTTTTCCGGGCGTGAAGGCTCTGAACGGAGCCGGGATCGACGTGAAATACGGAGAAGTGGTGGCCCTCTGCGGCGAGAACGGAGCGGGAAAATCCACGCTGATGAAATGCCTGTACGGTTCCTACCGGGCGGATGCCGGCGAGATCATCTACCAGGGCAAACCGGTGCGCTTTACAAATCCGGAACAGGCCAAAGAGGCCGGGATCATCCTGATTTTCCAGGAACTGTCCCTGGTTATGGACCTGACGGTTGCCGAGAACATGTTTCTCGGCAGCCAGCCGAAGAACGGCATAAAATTAAACTGGAAGAAAATGAACCAGAAAGCCCAGGAAGTGCTGGATGAGCTGCACTCTGAGGTGAAGGCTACGGATATGATCCGCAACCTTCCCATCGCCCAGCAGCAGATGGTGGAGATCGCCAGAGGAATTGCTCTGGGAGCGAAAGTGCTGATCCTGGACGAGCCCACCTCCTCCCTGACGGAGCGGGAAAAGATCAATCTGTTCAAAGTCATTAAGATGCTGACGGCAAAGGGCGTGGGGATCATCTACATCAGCCACAAAATGGATGAGATCATGGAGATCAGCGACCATGTTACCGTTATGCGGGACGGCGAGAGGACCGGAGATTTTGAGACAAAAGATACGGATCTGGACAGCATTATCAAGGCTATGATCGGCCGGACTCTGGATCATTATTACACGAAATGCTCGGCAAAGCCGGGAAAAGAAGTGCTGCGGGTGGAAAATCTGACAGTAAACGGATATTTCCGCAATATCAGCTTTAATGTCCATGAACGGGAAGTAGTGGGATTTTACGGATTGGTAGGCGCCGGCCGGACAGAGATCATGGAAACGATCTTCGGGGTCCGCAGGGCAAATGCCGGGAAAATCTATATTGACGGAAAAGAATCCCAGATCCACACCAGTGTGGACGCGGTAAAGGCGGGGATCGGCTTCGTGACAGAGAACAGAAAGGAGCAGGGACTGCTGCTGGAAAAATCCTGCCGGGAAAACATGGCTCTGGCCAAACTTCCCTGGATTTCTAAGGGGGGATTTGTGGATGACCCGACGACCCGGAAAATCTACGAAAAATATCACCAGGAACTGCAGATCAGTTCTCCCAGTTCAGAGCAGAATGTTGTCTATCTGTCCGGAGGAAATCAGCAGAAGGTGGTTCTCGGAAAATGGCTGTGCATGAATCCCAAGCTTCTGATCCTGGATGAGCCCACCAGAGGAATCGACATCGGATCAAAATCGGAAATCCATAATCTGATCGCCAAACTGGCGGAACAGGGGATGGCGGTGATCGTAATCTCCTCGGAGATGCCGGAGATCATGGGAATTTCCAACCGGATCTATACCATCGCCCAGGGCCGTCTTACGGGACAGCTGGAGGGTGACGAGATTACAGAGCTGAATCTGATGCGTTCGATCGCGCTTGCCGACTCAACACAGAGTGCTTAAATACCGGGGCGCCCGAAAAACGGTTGTTTTTGGGCGCCCTTTTATAACGGAATGTGCCGCCTTTGGCATTTTCCGGTGATTTGGTCAGAGGAAGGGGGACGCCAATGGCTGTCAGAGACGTACAGATTAAAAACGGAAGGATTCACGGATGCGCCAGCGGTATTCCCACAGTGTCTGTGTTTAAGGGGATTCCGTACGCGGCCCCTCCCGTGGGAGAACGGCGGTTCCGGGCCCCGGAACCCTGCGGAGACTGGGAGGGCACTTACCAGGCCGTGGAGTACGGCCAGATCCCGGTGCAGGATAAAGAAAAATCTGTTTTTAACCGGGAAGAATTTGCCGGATACGGGACCATGGAGCCCATGGGAGAGGACTGCCTGCGGCTTCACATCTGGACGCCCGCGGATTCTCCGGAAGAAAAGCTTCCGGTTATGGTATGGTTTCACGGCGGCGGTTTTGTTGAAGATTACGCGTACAACGTGGTGGTGGACGGAGATACTTTTGGAAGCCGTTTTAACACGATCCTGGTTTCTGTGGAATACCGGGTGGGGATTCTGGGCTTTCTGGCCCATCCTCTGCTGACCAGGGAGGGGCGGGAGAAAGCCTCGGGAAATTACGGCTTTCTGGACCAGCGGATGGCGCTTATCTGGATCCGGGACAATATACAGGCCTTTGGCGGGGATCCGGAAAAGATAATGATTTTCGGAGAATCCGCCGGGGGGATCAGCGTCATGCAGCATCTGTGCTCCCCGTTGTCCCGGGGGCTGTTCCACAGAGCAGCTGTTATGAGCGGCACGGGATATTTCGGAAAGATGCTGGATGCCCGCAGAGAGCAGCAGACTCTGAAAGAGGCGGAGAGGGCCGGCGAGGCTGTGTTTGCCAGGCTGGGCATCTCAACGCTGGAGGAACTGAGACAGGTGCCCGCGGAGAAATTTATTGAGATCCAAAAGGAAATGCCGGGAGCTTTCCAGCCGGCCATCGACGGGTATTTCTGCAGAGACTGGATGGACCGGACGCTTCTGGAAAACAGGTATGCCGATGTGCCGCTGATGATGGGCTGCGCCAGCCAGGAATCGGGGCTGTTCCGGGCTCAGGGGGATAAAAGCGAGAAAGACTGGGACCGCTTTTTTCAGATCCCGGCCTTTGCCTGGGCGGAACTGGCGGCGGAGTGCCCGGACCGGAAGCCCGTTTATTTTTACTGGTTCAGCCGGTCGATTCCCAATCTGGGACCCTGGCACGCCATGGAACTCCATTACCTGTTCCATGTGCTCCACCGGACGAACCGGAAGCTGTATCAGGCAGATCTGGATCTGACAGACGCCATGGCTTCCTACTGGTGCAATTTTGCCGCCTCAGGCGACCCCAACGGAGAAGGGCTGGTCCGGTGGGAACCCTATACCCAGGAAAAGGGGAGCGTACTGGAACTGGGAGATCAGATCCGGATGAAACAGAGGTCTGATTTCCTGGAACTTTCCGCGGAAGTGGATTTCGCTCTGGGGAAATAGGGGCGGGAAGCTCTGCGGAGAAATCAGATAAAATGAAAAAATGACAAGATCAGGCGGAGAGCCTGAAAAACAGGAGGTGCAGCATGCTAGATAAAAAGAAAGTATCACTGGGGATTGCCCCCATCGGATGGACCAACGACGACATGCCGGATCTGGGGAAGG